>Ga0315281_10011030_pt1 | contig 12396 bp, 7 predicted proteins | sample YL17G07_0_MG_FD_204540 | JGI IMG/M metagenome (GOLD analysis project Ga0315281, IMG submission 204540) | Sediment microbial communities from Yellowstone Lake, YNP, Wyoming, USA - YL17G07_0 | ecosystem: Environmental > Aquatic > Freshwater > Lake > Sediment | place: USA: Wyoming | collected... | reverse complement strand
GACGTCTTCGCGCGTGAAACCCTGCTCGTGCCTCAAGCGCCGGTCGCATTCGATGATCCGCCTCGACAGCGCGAGCATCAGGCCGAACGCGTGCTCGGCGACCGAGTTGGCGTTGCCGCCCGCCTGGTTCACCACCGCGACGCCGGCCTTGGTGCAGGCGGCGACATCCACCGTGTCGTAGCCTGCGCCGGCAGAAGAAACGCACAACAGTGCCGGGCAACGCGCGAGCATCTGAGCGCTGACGAACCAGTGGCGCGGAAGCTCGTCCTTCGCCGCGGACACGTGGTAGACATGCGCGTGTTCGAGCGCCGCCCAGCCGCTCTCCTCCGGGCCCGTGCGCGCGCAAACCGTGAGATGGATATCGGACTCGTGCCCCAGCCGCTGGTCAAAAGCGGGGTTGGTCGGCAGGTCGAAGCGGACTACATTCCTGCGTTTCGCGGACATCGAAGCCTTCTCGTTATTGCGCCTCTGCAGGACTGTCCTGCAGAGGCGCGTGGATAATGGGAGCGGGTCATTATACCGGCGCGCGCCGCGCTCCGGCCGCCGCGTCCTTGTCGATGCAGCGCCTGCGCCTTCAGCAGGCGCGAGACGGACCGGCGCCGCCGGAAGTGCGAGCCAGCGCTATGCGGATCCCCATACTTCCTGCGCGGTCTCGACCACCAGCCGGATTTTTGCCGCCTGGGCCTCGACCGCGATGTCGTTGCCGTGGACGGTGCTGGAGAAGCCGCACTGGGGAGACAGGCATAGCTGATCGAGCGGCACGAGTTTGGCGGCCTGGTCGATCTTGCGCTTCAGTTCGTCCTTCGATTCGAGCGATTGCAGCTTGGTGCTGACCAGGCCAAGGACCACGATCTTGTTTTTCGGCACGTGGCGCAAGGGAGAGAAATCGCCCGACCTGGCGTCGTCGTATTCGAGGAAATATCCGTCCACGGCGAGTTCGTTGAACAATACTTCGGCGACCGGTTCGTAACCGCCGGAGGCCGCCCAGGCGCTCTTGAAGTTGCCGCGGCACAGATGCACGCAAACGCGCATGTCGGCGGGACGGTCTTTGATCGCGGCGTTGATGAGCTTGGCGTAGCGGCGCGGCAACTCGTTCGGATCATCGCCGCGCTGGCGCGCGCCTTCGCGCATTTTTTCATCGCACAGATAGGCGAGGTTAGTGTCGTCGAGTTGCAGGTAGCGGCAGCCCGCATCCGCGAGCGACTTGAGTTCGTCCCGGTAGGCCGCGGCGATGTCCTCGTAGAACGCTTCCAGGTCCGGATAGGCCTCCTTGCTGATCGCCCCGCGGCCGCCGCGGAAATGCAGCATGGTCGGCGACGGGATGGTCACTTTGGGAATGCCTTGGGTGATGGTCGAGCGCAGGAACTTGAAGTCCTCCAACTGTATCGGCCTGGCGTGCCCGATCTTGCCCGTGACCTGCATCACCGGCGGCGCAAAATCGATATTGCCCGAGGCGGTCTTGAAGCTGACCGCGATACCGCCCTTGGTTTCGACGCCCTGCAGTTGCTCCAGAAAGTCGATGTGAAAATAGGTGCGGCGGAACTCGCCATCGGTGATGCCCTTCAGCCCGAGCGACTCCTGGAACTTGACGATGTCCTGGATCGCGCGGTCTTCGACCTCGCGCAGTTGCTGCCTGGAAATCTTGCCCTGCTGCTGCTCTTCGCGCGCATCCAGCAGCGTTTTCGGACGCAGAAAACTGCCGACGTGATCGGCGCGAAAAGGCGGAATCGTGCGTTGTGACATGAAGTCTCCTATTTGCCCGGATCCTTGACGTTCTGGACCTGGTCGAACTCCACGTTATAGAGCTTGCCGTCCTTCAGCCTCTCGACGCGGCGCACGTAGATGGTCTGCACCACGTCGCGCGTCGCCGCATCGATCATGATCGGTCCGCGGGGGCTGTCGATTTTCATTCCTTTCAGGACTTCCATCGCCTTGTCGCCGTCGATCTTGCCGCCCAGCCGCTTGATCACTTCGTAGATCGCCGCCATGCCGTCCCAGCCGCCGACCGCCATGAAATTCGGCCTGCCGGCGGAGATGTCGGCGTAGGCCTTCAGGAACGCGCGGTTTTGCGCGCTGTCATGGGCAACCGAGTATTGGTGGGTCGTCACCACTCCCAGGGGCGCATCTCCCATCGCCTCGATCAGGCTGTCCTCGGTGACGTCGCCCGTGGCGATCAACTTGATCCCGGCCTTGTCGAGTTCGCGTTCGGCAAAGCCCTTCATCACCGCTACCGGCTGCTCGCCCTGCGGCAGGAATATGAACAGCGCCTGCGGCCGCGCGTCCTTGATGCGCTGCAGGAACGCCGAGAACTCGGGGTTGTTCGGCGGCGAGCGCAATGAGCCGACGATCTGTCCGCCGCCGGCGGTGAACGTCTTCTTGAACTGCGTCTCGGCGTCGATGCCCGGGCCGTAGTCGGCGACCAGGGTATAGACCTGCTTGATTCCATTGTTCAGCGCCCAGGAGGCCAGCGGCGCGGTGACCTGCGGCAGCGTCATCGAGACGCGGGCGATATAAGGCGAGCGCGTGGTGATGATCGAAGTCGCCGCGTTCATGATGACCATGGGCTTCTTCGCCTCGGTCGCGAGCGGCGCCACCGAAAGCGCATTGGGCGTGAGCCCGAAACCGGCCAGGAAATCGACCTTGTCGTTGGTGACGAGTTCCTGCGCCTGCCGTTTCGCCACGTCCGGGGCCATGCCGGTTGTGTCTTTCACGATCAACTCGACTTTGCGGCCGGCCACCACATCGCCGTTCGCTTTCATGTAGGCGCGTGCGCCGTTCAGGATCTGCCGGCCGATGTCCGCGAATGGCCCGCTCATCTCCAAGACCATGCCCACCTTGATCGGCTCCTGCGCCGAGGCGGTGGCAGCGACGAAAAAGCTAGCCGCCGCCATCAAGAGTTTCAGATATTTGTTCGACATAATTTTCTCCTTCTGCTTACTTGATCTCTTACTTACGATGTGGGCGTCAGTCCGACCTTCCGATTTGAACGCCGCCGGTGATGAAAACATTAACACACATTGCGATGGCGCGGTCGAGCGCGTCATGCGGCCACTGGACGCGGGCATCGCTGCCGTAACCGGGGCTACCGGGATGCGGAATACCGCCGGAAATCCTACAGTATTCGCCCGATCGGGCCGATAACAAGACGGATAACCTGAATCGGGGGAGTCCTTCGTCTTCATCGCCGGTCACTATTCATGAAATACCGTCAATTCAGGCAGTTGCTCGAAGCGGTGCGGCGGCGCGGATTGAAATTCAGCGCCAGGGTGCTCCGGCTCGCAGGCGCCGTGACCGGCGGGAAATAGGAAGGCATCCGCGCATGTTGTACGACTATTTCGAAACTTCCGTCCGGCGCAGGCTGACGCTGCTGATGCTGCTGCCAGCCCTGGTGGCACTGGCGCTTGCGTTGTTTGCGATCTTCATCAACGAAGCGCTAAGTACCCGCCGCGCTATCGCCGAGGAGTTGACAGCGCTGGCGCAGGTGGTCGGCGCGAGCAGCACTGCCGCACTGAGCTTCGACGACCGCAAGACCGCCGAGGATACGCTCTCCGCGCTGGGGGCCAGGTCCGACGTCCTGTACGCCGGATTGTTTGGCGCGCACGGCGATCTGTTCGCCAGCTATGTCGCCGCCAACCTCGACAGGGAGCAGGGACTGAAGGAGCTGCAGCGCGAATACGGACAATGGCGCGCGGGCGGCGGACTCGGGGGCCGTGGAATCCTCGACGAGACGTACTGGGAGGAAGTCGCAGTGGCGCTGCCGGTGGTGGTCGACGGACACGAAGTCGGAGCGATCGTGGTCGAGGCGAGTTTCGCGCGGCTGTACCAGGGCGTGACCCGCAACCTGGCCATTTCTGCTGCGGTGAGTGTGGCGGCGCTGTTGATCGCGCTGTTGCTCTCGGCACGCCTGCAGCGAACCGTTTCCGGCCCGCTGCTGGAACTGGCGGACGCCATGAGGGCGGTCACCGCCAACGAGGCCTACGGCACCCGCGTCGGCACCAGTGGACCGGACGAGATCGGCGCGCTGTTCAGCGCGTTCAACCAGATGCTCGAGCAGATTCAGTTGCGCGACCAGAGGCTTGCCGTCGTGAGCGGGCGGCTCAATCTGGCGCTGGACGCCTCGGGCATCGGCCTGTGGGACTGGGACATCGCTCGCGACCGCGTCTACCTCGACCGGCGCTGGGCCGAGATGATAGGCGCGCTGCCGGACGAGAGCAGTACCACCATCAGCGAGATGGCGGAGCTCATCCTGCCCGAGGATCGCGAGCCTGTCTACACGCAGGCGCGGCTCGTTCTCAAGGGCGCGGCGCCGCTCTATGACGTCGAGCACCGCATCAGGACGCGCTCGGGCAAATGGATATGGCTGCACAGCCGCGGCAGGGTCGTGGAGCGCGACGCGAGCGGCCGCGCGCTGCGCGTGATCGGCACCAATATCGACATCACGCAACGCAAGCAGGACGAAGCGGAGCTGCGCGGCGCCAAGGAAGTGGCCGAGCAGGCGAGCCGCGCCAAGTCCCAGTTCCTCGCCAATATGAGCCACGAGATCCGCACGCCGATGAACGGGATGCTGGGCATGACCGAGCTGTTGCTCAGCACGGAACTGAGCGAGCGCCAGCGGCGGCTGATCGAGACCGCGCGCCAGTCGGGCTCGGCGCTGCTCCAGATCATCAACGATATCCTCGATTTCTCCAAGATCGAGGTGGGCAAGCTGGAACTGGAAAAGATCGACTTTGAGCTGCGCCGGACCATGGACGAGGTGGCCGACCTATTCGCGGAGCCGGCGCAGGCAAAGCGGCTGGAGTTGATCCTGCATGTGGAGGAGACGATTCCCCCGGCGCTGCGGGGCGATCCCGGGCGGCTGCGCCAGATTCTGACCAATCTGATCAGCAACGCGATCAGGTTCACCGATCGGGGAGAAGTCGTCGTGCGCGCGGGCCTGGTGCGCAACGGCGGCGACCACGTGGTGTTGCGCTTCCAGGTGAGCGACACCGGCGTCGGCATCGAGCCCGAGGTCCAGGCACAGATTTTCGATGCTTTTTCACAGGCGGACGGCAGCACCACGCGCAAATACGGCGGCACCGGCCTCGGGCTCGCGATCTGCAAGCAGCTCGTCAGCCTGTTCGGCGGCGGCATCGGCGTTTCGAGCCAGCCCGACCATGGCTCCACCTTCTGGTTCACCGCGCCATTCGAAAAGCAGAGCGACGCGGAGTCTTACGCGCCGCCACGGCCCGCGTCCCTGCGCAATCTGCGCATTCTGGTGGTGGACGATAACGCTGCCAACCGGGACATTCTCTGCGATCAGCTCAAAGCGCTGGGCATGCGCGCCGACAGTGCCGCAGGCGGGCAGGAGGCCCTAGGCGCGCTGTACGCAGCCGCGGGCCGTGATCCCTACCGTATTGCCGTGCTGGACATGCACATGCCGGGGATGGATGGACTGGAACTGGCGCACCTCATCCGGCGCGACCCCGGGATCGCGGGTGTCGAGCTGATCATGCTGAGTTCGATCGGTCATGACGTACCGGCGCAAGTCCTGCGCCAACTGCGCGTGCGTCGCTGGCTCACCAAGCCGGTGAGCCAGCGGCAGTTGAGCGACTGCCTGGTCGAATGCACCAGGGCCGAATCCCCGGCGTCGGGTCCGCCTGCCGAGCCTGTGCCGGCGCGCAGCGCCCCTGTCCTGCACGTGCTCGTAGTGGAAGACAATCCGGTCAATCAGGCCGTGGCGATGGAGATGCTTGCGACCCTCGGTTGCACCTGGGGCCTCGCCGCCAACGGGCGCGAAGCGCTCGAGGCGATCGCGCAAGATATCTATGATGTGGTGCTGATGGACTGCCAGATGCCAGACATGGACGGCTTCGAAGCGACGCGGGCGCTGCGCGAGCGCGAGGCCGCCGCGGGTGCGCCGCGACTGCCGGTGATCGCGCTGACTGCGCACGCCATGGCGGGGGACCGGGAGCAGTGCCTTGCCGCAGGCATGGATGGTTACCTCGCCAAGCCCTACGGCCAGCAGCAGCTCGAGGAGACCATCAGGCACCACGTGGAGCACCAGCGGGAGGTGGCGGCTGCGCCTGCCGCGGCTGTTTCGGATACGGTCGGGGAAGGGCTAGACCGCAGTGCGCTCGACAATATTCGCGCGCTGGACAAGTCGGGCGGCAGCGCGGTGTTGCGCCGTCTGATCGGCATATACCTGAAAAGTGCGCCGGAACTGGTCCGTGCAATGCGCCACGCCGCGGATGCAGGCGATGCCGCGGCGGTCGGCAGGGCCGCGCATTCGCTGAAGTCGAGCAGCCTCAACGTCGGCGCCGCCAGGCTTGGCAGCCTGTGCCGCGAGATCGAGACAGCGGCCAAGTCCACCCCCCCGGCCACGTCGGTAGCGCTGGTCGCCGCGCTCGAGTCCGAATACTTGCGTGTAGCGCAGTTACTGGGTGCCGAACTAGGGAATGGGGACGCATGAACGAACCGCAATCCGAAGGCCTGAAACCGCTCGTCCTGGTGGTCGACGACGACGAAGGGGCGCGGCTGCTGACCGAGATCGCGCTCACCAACGCCGGATTCCGGGTGGTGCCGGCGGAAAACGGCAAGGATGCGCTGGATGTCTTCCGCGCCGAGCGGCCGGACATCGTGCTGCTCGACGTCAACATGCCCGTCATGGACGGGTTTCACGCCTGCAGCGAGCTGCGCCAGCTGCCCGGTGGCGAGAGCGTTCCGGTGCTGATGGTGACCGGCCACGAAGACATCGGCTCGATCAACCGTGCCTACGAGGTCGGCGCCACCGATTTCCTCACCAAGTCCAGCAACTGGGAGATCATTGCCCACCGCGTGCGCTATATGCTGCGCGCGGCGCGCGCGTTCTCCGAGATGGAGAAAAATCGCGAAAACCTGTCCTCGGCGCAGCGCATCGCTCACATGGGAGGCTGGGAGTGGCGCGCCGAATCCAACCGGTTATTCCTGTCGCAGGAGGTGTGCGACATGTTCGGCCTGACCGAGGACGATTATGCAGGCAGCCACGAGCGCTTCATGAGTTTTGTCGACAGCGAAGATCGGGAGCGTATCCGCCAGGAGCTGCTTGCGGCGCTGCGCGGCGTCCGCCCGTACGACGCGCATCACCGGCTGAAGCTGCCGGACGGCTCGGAGCGCCACGTGCATGCCAAGGCTAAGGTCAGCTTCGACGCGGCCGGCCGGGCGCTCGGCATGCAGGGGACGATTCAGGACGTGACCGAACGCCGGCGCGCCGAGCAGAAGATTCACAGTCTTGCCTACTATGACAGCCTCACCGGCCTGCCCAACCGGCTCATGTTCCGCGATCAGCTGGAGCGAGCCATCGCCCTGTGCCTTCTGGAAGGGCAGCAATTGGCGGTGATGTTCCTCGACCTGGACAAGTTCAAGCGCATCAACGATACCCTCGGTCATTCGGTCGGGGACCAGTTGCTGGCCGCCGCGGCAGAGCGCATCGCCAGCTGCGTGCGCAAGAGCGAGACGATAAGCCACGACGGGACTGGGTTGCCGGCGCTGGAACAAGCGCGAGGCGCGGCGGCGGGAAGTTCCTCGCATGTGGGGCGGCTGGGAGGCGACGAATTCACGCTGTTCCTCGCCCACGTCGGCGAGCCGCAGAACGCGGCCAGGGTCGCGCGGCGCATTTTGGCCGAGCTTGCCCGGCCATTCGTTCTGGGGCGGCACGAGATTGTGATGAGCGCGAGTATCGGCATCGCGGTGTGTCCCGCGGACGGCAAGGACGTCGAGGAGCTGCTGCGCAATGCCGACGTCGCGATGTACCACGCCAAGGAGCAGGGCCGCAACAACTACCAGTTCTACAGCCGGGCGATGAACGCGGAGGCATTCCAGAAGCTTTCCCTGGAAAGCCATTTGCGCAAGGCACTGGAGCGCGAGGAATTCATCCTGTACTACCAGCCTCTGTTGAGTGTCGCCAGCGGCGCGGTGGTGGGGGCCGAGGCGCTGATTCGCTGGCAGCACCCCGATATGGGACTGGTTTCGCCGCTGGAATTCGTCCCGCTGGCCGAGGAGACCGGGCTGATCGTACCGATCAGCGAGTGGGTGCTCGATCGGGCGTGCCGCCAGGCGGCGACCTGGCAGCATATCAGCGCGCAGCCGATGAAGGTTTGCGTGAACCTGTCGGGCGCGCATTTCCGCCAGAGCGCCATGCCGCAGACAGTGGTCCGCGCGCTCGAGGCCAGCGGCCTGGACCCGCGCTGCCTCAAGCTGGAACTGACCGAAAGCGTGCTGATGCGCGAAATCGAGACCACGCTTTTGATCCTGAAGCAATTGAACGACATGGGTGTGCAGCTTTCCATCGACGACTTCGGCACCGGCTATTCGTCTTTCAACTACCTGCGTCGTTTTCCGCTGCACACGCTCAAGATCGATCGCTCGTTTGTGCGCGACATCGTGGGCCATGAGGACGTCGCTGCGATCACCAGTGCGATCATCGCCATGGGTCACAGCCTCAAGCTCAACGTGGTCGCCGAGGGCGTGGAGACCCATCCTCAGCTGGAGTATCTGCGCGAGCTCGGCTGCGACGAATACCAGGGATATCTGTTCAGCGCGGCGGTTCCGGCCGAGCAGTTCGCCGAACTGCTGCGGCGCGAACATGAAGACCCTGCCTCGAAGCAGCCGCGTGGCTGACGCACCGCGCCTCCTCTGAGCCCCCGGGGCGTAGACCGGGATTCCACTCACCGATCGAATCCCGGCCGCGCCGCGGGCCGATCCAATATACTGTCGTCCGCAAGCCAACAAACCAGGGGCGGGCATGGCTGAAATCAGCGGCGGCGAAGTCATTGTCAAAATGCTGCAGGCCGAGCAGGTGCGGAAGGTGTTCGGCATCATCGACGGCACCTATTTCGGCTTCTATTCCAGCCTGGGCGATCACGGCATCGACCTGCTCACGCCGCGCCACGAGACCAGCGCCGTGCACATGGCCGGCGCTTATGCGCGGCTCAGCGGCAAGCTCGGCGTATGCATGGCCTCGAACGGGCCCGGCGTGGCCAACGCGCTGCCCGGCATCGCGGTGGAGCAGGCCGAGGGCAACCGCGTGCTGGTGGTCACGGCTTGCCGCCGCCCCGGCATCGCCTATCCAGACCGCGGCGGCAGTTATCAGTGTTTCGACCAGTCCGGCGTGATCGCCAAGATGGCGAAATGGAGTTGCGTCATTTCCTCGTTCGAGCGCATTCCCGAACTGGTGCGCATGGCGCTGCGCAAGTCCTGGGAGGGCCGGCCCGGCGTGGTGCACATCGACGTGCCCGAAAATATCATGAACACCAAGGTGAAAGCCGACCCGGCGTACTGGGCCCCGCACCAGTACCGTAGAACCTCCCCGACCATGCCGGCGCCCGAACTGGTCGAACGCGCCGCCGACATGCTGATCGCGGCCGAGCAGCCCTTGATCCACGCCGGCAGCGGCATCATCCATGCGGCTGCGTACGCGGAGCTGCGCCAGGTGGCGGAACTTCTGTGCGCGCCGGTGACCACGAGCTGGTCGGCGCGCGGTGTGCTGCCCGAGACCTCCGAACTCGCGCTGCCGATGATCCACGTCAAGCTGAATCGCGCGGCGCGCAACGACGCCGACCTGGTGCTGGCGCTGGGCACGCGCCTGGGCGAGACCGACTGGTGGGGCAAGGCGCCCTATTGGCGCCATCCGTCGAATCAGAAAATGATCCAGGTCGATGCGGATGGCGAGATGCTGGGCATGAACAAGCCCGCGGAACTCGCCATACTCGGCGACGCCAGGCTGTTTCTTGCCGCCCTCGCCGCGATGCTGGAGGCGAAGAAAGGCGAAATCCGCACCGAGGCGCGGCAGAAGAACATCGCGCGCTATAACGAGACCAAGCGGCGCGACCGCGAGGGATGGAATCGGGCGCTCGCGGATCGCTCGGCGCCGATGAACCCGGCGCATGTGGCGAGCGTGTGCCGCGAATTCTTTGCCGACGATGCGATCCTCGTGGCCGACGGCGGCAATACCACCATCTGGGCCAGTTTCTATCACGAGGTGCGCGTGCCCAATACGCTGTTGTCTACGTTTAAGTTCGGCATGCTCGGCGCGGGCGTGGCACAGGCGCTGGGGGCCGCGGTGGCGCTGCCCGGCCGCCAGGTGGTGTGCATCATCGGCGACGGCGCGATGGGCTTTCATCCGCAGGAGATCGAAACCGCGGTCAGGAACAAGCTCAATGTGATCTACCTGGTGCTGTGCGACAAGGCCTGGGGCATGGTGAAAATGAACCAGTCCTTCACCCTGCATCCGATCAGGACATTGCTGATGAAATCGCTGCCGCCGGAGGAAAATATCGCCACCGACCTGGGCGAAATAGAGTTCGACAAGCTGGCGATGGCGATGGGCGCGCACGGCGAGCGCGTGTCCGACCCGAAGGATCTCAGGCCGGCGCTGGAGCGCTGCCGCGCCAGCGGCCGCTGTGCCGTGATCCACGTGGACGTCCATCCGGTGAAGCACATGTGGGCGCCGGGTCTGATCCACTTCAAGGACATGCACCAGGAGCCGAAAGGAAAATAGTGGGCGCGCGGCGCGTACTGGTGACGGGCGCGGCCGGTTACCTCGGCAGTCAGTTGATCGCGGCGCTGGCGGCGGACGCGGCGCGCGAGCCCGCGGCGCTGGTGGCGATGGACGTGCGCGAGGTGCCGCGCGAGGGGCGCCTGGCGGGCGTCGCCTATGAAATCGCCGACATCCGCGTGCCCGGTCTGGCTGCGCTGCTCGAGCGGCATGCGATCGACACGGTGGTGCACTTGGCGTCGATCGTCACGCCGGGCAGGAACAGCAGCCGCGAGTTCGAATATTCGGTCGACGTGCTGGGGACCGAGAATCTGCTCAAGGCCTGCGTCGCTGCGGGAGTAACAAAAATCATCGTGTCCTCGAGCGGCGCGGCCTACGGCTATCACGCCGACAATCCGGCGTGGATCACCGAGGATGCGCCGGTGCGCGGCAACCAGGCGTTCGCCTATTCCTGGCACAAACGCCTGGTCGAGGAAATGCTCGCCGACTACCGGGCGCATGCGCCGCAGCTGCGGCAGCTGGTGTTTCGCATCGGCACCATCCTCGGCGAGACCGTGCGCAACCAGATCACCGACTTGTTCGACAAGCCGCGGCTGATTGCGATCCGCGGATCGGACAGCCCGTTCGTGTTCATCTGGGATCAGGACGTGGTCGGCTGCATGCTCGAAGCCGTGTACTCGGACCGGACGGGCGTCTACAACGTGGCTGGCGACGGCGCCCTCGGCATACGCGAAATCGCCGCGCGCCTGGGCAAGCGCTGCGTGGTGTTGCCCGCATGGCTGCTGCAGGTCGCACTGGCGCTGCTGAAAGCCCTGGGGCTGACGCAGTACGGGCCGGAGCAGGTGAATTTCCTGCGCTATCGCCCGGTGCTAGCCAACCGCAGGCTGAAGGAGGTGTTCGGCTATGTGCCGCGGAAGACTACGGCCGAGGTGTTCGAGTTCTACCTCGCGGCGCGCGCGCGCCGGGGTGAGTTGTGACGCAGCGTGATTTTTTGGGCAAGGTGGTCGTGATCACCGGCGCCGGCGGCGGCCTGGGGCGGGCGCTGGCGCGCTCGTTCGCCGCAGCCGGCGCGCGCATCGCTGCGCTCGACCTCGATGCGGCCGGAGCCGAGGCGCTGGCTGCAGAACTGCGCAGCGAAGGCGGGCAGGCACTAGGCCTCGCGTGCGACGTGACCGACGCCGGCGCCTGCGAGCGCGCGATTTCCGAGGTGATACGCAGTTGGGGCAAAGTCGACGTGCTCATCAACAACGCCGGTATCACTCACCGCAGCGCGTACCGGCGGACCGACCCGGCGGTGATCCGGCGCGTGATGGAAGTGAATTTCTTCGGCTCGGTTCACTGCACCCGCGCGGCGCTGGATGCGTTGCTTGAATCCCGCGGGCTGATCATCGTGATTTCCAGCGTCGCCGGCTTTGCGCCGCTGATCGCGCGCACCGGCTATGCCGCGGCGAAACACGCGCTGCACGGATTTTTCGAGAGCCTGCGCACCGAACTCACCGATGACGGGGTAGGGGTGCTGATGGTGTGCCCGTCTTTCATAGCGACAGGCATCGACAGGAACGCGCTCGGCGGCGATGGCCGGCCGGCGCGGCACGCACAGCAAATCGCCGGCGCGCGCGCGCGGGCGGAGGACGTCGCCACGGATATTCTGCATGCCGCAGAAAACGGCAAGCACTTGCTGCTGCCGGGACGCACGGCAAAACTTGCCTGGTGGCTGAGCCGGCTTGCGCCCGGCTACTACGCGCGCGTCATGGCGCGTCGGCTGCGCGCGGAGATGGATGGCGAGTAGGGCACGGCGCAAGCCGGTAGGTCGGCATTGCTTTCAGTCCGATGCGATCACTTGATCAGATCCGTCACTTCACCTTTGATCTGCGTCGACTTGCCGC
>Ga0315281_10011029_pt1 | contig 12396 bp, 9 predicted proteins | sample YL17G07_0_MG_FD_204540 | JGI IMG/M metagenome (GOLD analysis project Ga0315281, IMG submission 204540) | Sediment microbial communities from Yellowstone Lake, YNP, Wyoming, USA - YL17G07_0 | ecosystem: Environmental > Aquatic > Freshwater > Lake > Sediment | place: USA: Wyoming | collected... | reverse complement strand
TTGGAGCTGCAGCCGATGCCCGAGAGCTTGGCCAGGCGGTGCGGCTGGACGTCGAGCTCCCAGCAGGCCTCGATGATGGCGGCGCTGATGGAGTCGTGGCCGCAGCCGGCGCACAAGGTGGAGACACGGCCCTCGTAGTCTCGGCGCGTGTAGCCGACCTTGTTTTTCTTCAGGGTCGGGTGGTGAAGCTTGGGTTTGGTGAGGTAAGTCATGCCGCTTTGTCCTTTTTGATCGGGCGGACATTAAGGGCTGCAACGATCTCGGAAATCTCTTTGGTGATGAAGCGCGCGGTGATCGGCGTGCCGTCGTAGTGAAGGATCGAAATCAGCGAGGCGGGGTTAATGTGCGCCTCGTTGACGAGCAGGGATTTCATCTGCGCGTCGCGGTTCTGTTCGATGAGGAACACCTTGGAGTGCGACTGCACGAAGTCCCAGATCTCGTCGGCAAACGGGAAGGCGCGAATGCGCAGCGCGTTGACGAAGATGCCCTTCTCGGCAAGGGAATCCAGGGCTTCATGCATGGAAGGGCTTGTGGAACCAAAATAAATGGCGCCAAACCTTGCAGGAGAAGAAGCTGGAGTTAAAACCGGCTGCGGAACCAATTTCTTGGCAGTCTCGAATTTCTTCAGCAGGCGCTGCACGTTGTAGAGGTAGTCCGGCCCGGCCTCGGAGTAGCTGGCGTAGGCGTTCTTGGTGGTGCCGCGCGTGAAGTAGGCGCCGCGCTTCTCGTGGGTGCCGGGCAGCGTGCGGTAGGGGATGCCGTCGCCGTCCACATCCAGATACCGGCCGAAGTCTTTTCCGGCTTCCAGCTCGGCGTGGGTCATGACCTTGCCGCGGTCGTAGGCGCGGGCGTTGTCCCACACCAGCGGCTTGCACAGGCGATGGTTCATGCCGATGTCGAGGTCGGTCATGACGAAGATCGGGGTCTGCAGCCGGTCGGCGAGGTCGAGCGCCTGGGCGGCGAATTCGAAGCACTCGTACGGGTCCTCGGGGAACAGCAGCGGGTGCTTGGTATCGCCGTGCGAAGCGTAGGCGCAGGCGAGCAGGTCGGCCTGCTGCGTGCGCGTGGGCATGCCGGTGGAAGGTCCGCCGCGCTGCACGTCCACGATGGTCACCGGAATTTCGGCGAAGTACGCGAGGCCGATGAATTCGGTCATCAGCGAAATGCCCGGGCCGGAGGTGGCGGTGAAGGCGCGCGCGCCGTTCCAGCCCGCGCCGGTGACGATGCCGATAGAGGCAAGCTCGTCTTCGGCCTGGACGATTGCAAACTTGTTCTTCTTGCTTACAGGATCAACTCTCAGTTTGGCGCAATAACTCTGGAAAGCCTCCGCCAGCGAAGAGGACGGCGTGATGGGGTACCAGGCGCACACCGTGGCGCCGCCGTAGACCATGCCCAGGCCGGCCGCGGCGTTGCCTTCGATGAAAATCCGGTCGCCGACCGCGTACGTTCGTTTGGCTTTCAATCCTAAAGAATCTTTTAAAAACTCTTTTGCATAGTTCAAACCCAGCTGCAGCGCGTTGAGGTTGGGTTTGAGCAGCTTTTCCTTGCCCCGGTACTGCTCGCCGATCAGCTCGGCGATGGCGTTCGCCTCCAGGTCCATCAGCGCCGCAAGCGCACCCAGGTAGATGATGTTCTTGAACAATTGCCGTTCGCGCGGGTCGCTGTAGGCCGAGTTGCAGATTTCCGTCAACGGCATGCCGATGACGTGGATGTCGTCGCGGAACTTCGAGGGCGGCAGTGGCTTGGTGCTGTCGTAGAAGACGTAGCCGCCGGGCTCGATCTCCGTCAGGTCCTGCGCCCAGGTCTGCGGGTTCATGGCGACCATCAGGTCCACCCCGCCGCGCCGGCCGAGGTAGCCCTTCTCGGTGACGCGCACCTCGTACCAGGTCGGCAGGCCCTGGATGTTGGAGGGGAAGATGTTCCTCGGCGACACCGGGATGCCCATGCGCAGGAAGGTGCGCGCGAAGAGCTCGTTGGCCGAGGCCGAGCCCGAGCCGTTGACGTTGGCGAACTTGACAACAAAATCGTTGACCGCCTCGATGCGTTTCACGCGGCTTTCCTTGTTTTGTTCTTGTTGGTCAGCGTGGTTCTTGCATCGGGACCGGCAAGGGTCATTTCGATGAGGGATTTCTGCATGTCCCAGGCGCCGGTCGGGCAGCGCTCGGCGCACAGGCCGCAGTGCAGGCAGACGTCTTCGTCTTTCACCATGATGCGGTTTGTCTTCAGCGGACCCGATATATAAAGATCCTGGATCAAATTCAAGGCAGGAGCACTCAATCTGCCTCTTAAATCTTTTTCTTCACCGTCCGGCGTGAAAGTAATGCAGTCCATCGGGCAGATGTCCACGCAGGCGTCGCACTCGATACACAGCTGCGTGGTGAACACGGTCTGGATGTCGCAATTGAGGCAGCGCTGCGCCTCCTTCCACGCGGTGGCCGCATCAAACCCCAGCTCGACCTCCATCTTCACGTTCTTGAGCGTCTTGTTGACATCCGCCCATGGCACTTTGTAGCGGTTGTCGTTGGCGATCTCGTTGTCGTAGCTCCACTCGTGGATTCCCATCTTCTGGGACATGAGGTTCATGTGCGGAGCCGGTCTCGCGGAAATGTTTTCCGCATTCAGGAGCAGGTCGATCGAAATGGCGGCCTCGTGTCCATGGGCCACCGCCCAGATGATGTTCTTCGGGCCGAAGGCCGAATCGCCGCCGAAGAAAACGTTCGGCGACGAAGATTGAAATGTTCCGGCAATTAATTTTGGCAGACCATTTTTATCAAAATCAACGCCGGAGCCGCGCTCGATCCAGGGAAAGGCGTTTTCCTGCCCCACGGCGACGAGCACGTCATCGCATTCGAAATGCTGGTCGGGCTCGTCCGCGGGAACCAGGCTGCGCTTGCCGTTGCCGTCGTAAACGGCCTTCACTTTCTGGAAAATCATGCCCGACAGCTTGCCGTTGCGGGTGACGAATTCCTTGGGCACGAGGAAATTCAGGATCGGAATTCCTTCGTGCGCGGCGTCTTCCTTTTCCCAGGGGCTGGCCTTCATTTCGCTGAAGCCCGAGCGCACGATCACCTTGACGTCGTCGCCGCCGATGCGCCGCGAGGTGCGGCAGCAGTCCATGGCGGTGTTGCCGCCGCCCAGCACGATTACTCGTTTCCCGATTTTTAAAGTATGTCCAAAGGAGACCGATGACAGCCAGTCGATGCCGATGTGGATGTTCTTCGCGCCTTCCTTGCGCCCCGGGATCTGCAGGTCGCGGCCGCGCGGCGCGCCCGAGCCGACGAAGATGGCGTCATAGCCTTCAGCGAGCAGGGTTTTCATCGAAGTAATTTTTTTCTGAACGAAAGAAACCCCCAAATTCAGGATATATCCAACCTCCTCGTCGATCACTTCCTCGGGCAGCCGGAAGCGCGGGATCTGCGACCAGATCATGCCGCCGGCCTTGGGGTCCTGGTCGAACACGGTGACCTCGTAGCCGAGCGGCGCAAGGTCGCGCGCGACGGTGAGCGAGGCGGGTCCGGCGCCGACGCAGGCGATGCGCCTGCCGTTGGATTTGGTTTTCTTATTCTTGTTTATCTTTACTTCTATTTCATTCTTATCCTTCAGATCCGCTGCAACCCGCTTCAGGCGGCAGATCGCGACGGGCTCCGGCTTCGCCAGGTTCTCGTCTTCCACGCGGCCGCGGCGGCAGGCGGGTTCGCAGGGCCGGTCGCAGGTGCGCCCGAGGATGCCGGGAAACACGTTGGATTCCCAGTTGACCAGGTAGGCATCGCCGTACCTGCCAGCGGCGATCAGCCGGATGTATTCGGGAACGGGGGTATGGGCCGGGCAGGCCCACTGGCAATCGACAACTTTATGAAAGTAGTCGGGTTTCTTGATGTCGGTGGGCTGCAACGCCGGATCTCCGGGGCTCTTTTTTTGGTGCGCTGCAGTCTACACTGCTGCAGGAAGCAGGGAAAGTCTTAGTTTTCAACCCCCTAGGTGCTTGGCGGCAGCCCGCCGGAGACCGTTAGAATCGGCCCATGGCCAGCCTGCTCGATTCGCTCAAGAAATGCTCCGTCGTCGTCGCCGATACCGGCGACATCGACGCGGTCGCCAAGTGGCGTCCGCAGGACACCACCACCAATCCCTCGCTCCTGCTGACGGCGGCGCTGGATCCGCGCTTTTCGCCTTTGGTGCAAAAGGCTCTTTCGACGGGAAAACCGGGCCTCGAAGCGGCCATGGAGCGGCTGTGCGTCGCGTTCGGCTGCGAAATCCTCAAGCTCATCCCCGGCCGGGTGTCGACCGAAGTGGATGCCCGCCTTTCTTTTGACACGGAGAGAAGTATCTCCAAAGCCAACAATTTGATATCACTCTATGAAGCCCGGAACATCGACCGCGATCGCGTGCTGATCAAGCTCGCCAGCACCTGGGAAGGCATCCGCGCCGCCGAGCGCCTCGAGCGCGAAGGCATTCACTGCAATCTGACGCTGCTATTTTCCTTCGCGCAGGCGGTGGCCTGCGCCGATGCGGGCGTGACGCTGATCTCGCCTTTCGTCGGCCGCATCTACGACTGGCACAAGGCGGCGCGCAAGCTGGACGACATCCCGATCGCGGAGGACCCCGGCGTCGCCTCGGTGACGAAGATCTACGGCTACTACAAGAAGCACGGCTACAAGACGCAGGTGATGGGCGCGAGCTTCCGCAAGATCGAGCAGATCCTCGCGCTGGCGGGTTGCGATCTTTTGACGATCGCGCCGGATCTGCTGGAGAAATTGAATTCGGTATCCGGTTCTGCGGAAAAAATGCTTTCCCCGGAAAAAGCGCAAGCCCTTGCCATCGAAAAAACGCCCCTGGATCGCAAAACCTTCCTCTGGCAGCACAACGAGGACGCCATGGCGGTGGAAAAGCTCGCCGAGGGCATCCGCAAGTTCGACGCCGACGCGCGCAAGCTGGAGCTCGCGGTGGCCGCGCTGCTCAAGCTATCGCGCGCAGCGGCATGATCGGGACGCAACTCGAAACCCGCCGCGACGGCATCGTCGCGCGCGTCACGATCGACAATCCGCGCAAGCTCAATATTTTTTCCATTTCGGTACTTCAAGAATTTACAAAAGCTGTAAACAACCTGGCAGAAAACCCGAATATTCGTGCGGTCGTCATCACAGGCGCGGGCGACAAGGCTTTCGTCGGCGGCGCCGACCTCGAGACGCTCGGCTCGCTCGATCCGGCCTCGGCGCGCGAATTCATCGGCCTCGTCCACGCCGCCTGCGCCGCGATGCGCGAATGCCCGGTGCCGGTGATCGCGCGCATCAACGGCTGGTGCCTGGGCGCGGGGCTGGAGCTCGCCGCCTGCTGCGACCTGCGCATCGCCGCCGACAGCGCCGTTTTCGGCATGCCCGAAGTGCGCCTGGGCATTCCCTCGGTGGTCGAAGCCGCCGTGCTGCCGCGCCTCGTCGGCGCCGGGCGCGCGCGCTGGCTGGTGCTCACCGGGGAAACAATTGACGCGCAGACCGCCTTGACCTGGGGTTTGATAGAAAGAATCTCGACATCAGACGAGTTGGACTTCCAGGTGAACCGCGCACTGGACGCGATTCTCGCCGGCGAGCCCGAGGCGATCCGCGCGCAAAAGCGCCTGTGCAAGCTGTGGGAGGAAGCGCCGCTCGCAGAGAGCATCCGCATCAGCATCGACGAATTCGCCCGTTCCTACGAATCCGGCGAACCCAACCGGCGCGTCGCCGCCTTCCGCGCTGCGCGCCGGAAGCAGAACTAGCGCTTGTCCACGCTGGCGCAGATCGCGCCCGGCGTGGTGAACCAGACTTTTTCCGGCTTGCCGGCGATGTGCTCGAGCGCGCGGCGCAGGTGGCGCAGGCGGTAGGGCTGGCCGACGATGTAGGGATGCAGCGCGATGCCCATCACCAGCGGCTGCGCCTCGCACTGGCGCAGCATCTCGTCGAAGTTGTCGACGATCATGTCGGCGAAATCGCCGGCATCCATCCGCCGCGCGACGATCATCGGGATGTCGTTCAACTCCTGCGGATAGGGAATCGACCACAGCCGGCGGCCCGAGCGCGTAAGGAGCTGCATTGGCTGGTCGTCGTGGCACCAGTTGAGCGTATAGCGGTAGCCGGATTCCGCGAGCAGGTCCGGCGTCACGGCGCTCTCGGAGATCCACGGGCTCAGCCAACCGGAAATGTCTTGCCTTGATTCCTTCAGGATTTTTTCCTTACAGGACAAAAGCAACCAACGTTCACCCTCTTCACTCAGCTCGCCCTGCCGTTCGGAGTTCGTGTGCCCATGCCCCACCAGCTCGTCGCCGCGCTTCACGCAGGCCTCGATCACTTCCGGGCAATAGCCGTAGAGCGCGGTGTTGATGAGCGCCGCGGCGGGCAGTTTCAGTTCGTCGAACACTTCCAGGCAGCGCCAGACGCCGACGCGGTTGCCGTAGTCGCGCCAGGAATAGTTGAGCACGTCGGGTTCCGGGTTCTTTGGACCGAGCGCCGCGCCCAGGCCGGCGCCGAAATCGAAATGCTCGATGTTGAAGCCGAGATAGACCGCGAGGCGCTTGCCGCCCGGCCAGGCGTAATCCGCGCGCCGGGAAATGGCGGAGTACGGATAGCGCCCGTGCGTTTTCAGTGCGCGCTGCACCGGATCAGGCCGTCTTCAGAGTTTCGCGAGTCCGGCGCGCACCATCAGCCACTCCGCGCTGTCGTTCCAGACCTCCATCTTCACGATCTTGCCCTGGCGCACGACGTAGCGGTCCACGTAGCGGTTGCCCTCGAAGGGGGTGCCATCGAGCCATTCCCCGTACAGTGTCCCGGTCTGGTAGACGGTGGTTTCCTCGGCGCTGCCCCCCGCCACCACGTGGGTGGGGCCGAACTTCTTCTTGACCCACTTGTAGCGCGCCTTGTTGAAGGCGGTGGCCTCGGCCGGATCGTGCATCAAGCGGTTGCCGGTAAAGCGGATTTCCAGCTCCGGGGCGCAAAAGGCGCGCGCCGAGTCCGGGTCCGGGATCATGTGCAGGCGCAGGTATTCCTCAACGATTTTGACGGGATCGCTCATGTCCAAAGCCTAACATGGCATGGCTCCTGCTAAGCTTCCGGAATCGTTTCCCGGGAGACTCCAATGTTCGGTCGCCGCACGTTTCTCGCACTCGCCCTTTGTGCCGCACTACCCGCTTTCGCGCAGGAACCCATAAAAATCGGCCTGATCACCGCCCTCTCGGGCCAGTCGGCGCGCGCCGGCGAAGCCATCACCCGCGGCCTGCAGATCGCGATCGACGAACTGAATGCCGCCGGCGGCGTGCTCGGCCGCAAGTTCGAGCTGCTGCGGCGCGACGATGAGGCGACCCCGGCCAAGGGCGTGATCGCCGCGCGCGAACTCGTGCACAAGGAAAAGGTCGCGGTTCTCTTCGGCGGCCTCGACACCCCGGTGTCGATCGCCATCGTGCCGATCATGAACGAGGCCAAGGTGCCGTTCATGGGCCCCTGGGCCGCCGGCACGCCGATCACGAAAAACGGCGCCAACCCGAACTTCGTGTTCCGCGTCTCCGCGGTGGACGAAATCGTCGACAAGGCGATGCTGCAGTACGCGCAGAAGAATTTCAACGCGAAAAAACCCGGCATGATCCTGATCAACAACCCCTGGGGCGAGTCCAACGAAGCGGGCCTCAAGGCGGCGCTGAGCGCCAAGGGCATGACGCCCGCCGGCATCGAGAAGTTCGAGGGCAACGACATCGACGTGGTGCCGCAGCTCACGCGCCTGAAGGCCGCGGGCGCCGATACCCTGTTCCTGGTGGGCAACGTCGGCCCCTCGGCGCAGGTGGTGAAATCGCTCGACCGCATGGGATGGAAGGTGCCGATCGTGTCGCATTGGGGTCCGGCCGGCGGCCGCTTCACCGAACTCGCCGGCCCGAGCGCCCCGAGCGTGCACTTCGTGCAGACCTACAGTTTCTTCGGCAACCAGCGCCCGGTGGGGGCGAAAGTGCTGAAAATGCTGATGGCCAAGTACCCGGACATCAAGGGCGCGGGCGATGTGACCCCGGCGGTCGGCGTGGCCAACGCCTACGACGCGATGCACCTGGTGGCGCTCGCGATCAAGAACGCGGGCTCGACCGACGGGGCGAAGATCCGCGAAGGCTTCTACAGGATCGCGAGCTACGACGGGCTGATCAAGTCCTACAAGAGCCCGTTCACGCCGGCCAACCACGACGCGATCAACGAGAACGACTACGTGTGGACGCAGTTCATCGATAACGAGATCCTGCCGGTGGGCATGAAGAAATAGGCCGCGGTTAGAATGGCCTGAAGACGGCCGCGGTCGCGGCCGTTTTTATTTGTATGCTGGTTACCACCGCGCTTATCACCGGCCTGGGCCTGGGCAGCATGTACGGGCTGCTGGCGCTCGGCTTCCACGTCACCTACGCGGTGTCGGCGACGGTGAATTTCGCGCAGGGCAGCTCGATGATGCTGGGCGCGGTGTTCGCCTACACCTTCGCGGTGCGCCTGGGCTGGCCGATGCCGCTCGCGGCGGCGCTGGCCTTGCTGCTGTGCGCCGCCTACGGCGCCATCGTCGAGATCCTCGCGGTGCGGCCGTTCGTGCGCCGCGGCTCGAACGCCTGGCTGATGGCCACCGTCGCGCTCGGCATCGTCGCCGACAACACGGTGCTGTTCACCTTCGGCAAGGAGCCGCGCGGCTTCCAGATGTCCTGGACGCAGGGCGGCATCGACGTTGCCGGGGTTCATGTTTCCTTCATTCAAATTCTCATTCCCGTCATTGGAATTTCTTTTGCTTTTCTTCTTAGTTTTTTTTCAAGCAAAACCAGGACGGGCAAGGCCATGCTCGCCGTCGTGCAGAACCCGGATGCCGCGCGCCTCATGGGCATCAACGTGCCGGTGGTGATCTGCGGCGCCTACGCGCTGTCCACCGCGTTCGCGGGCGCCGCGGGCATCCTCATCGCGCCGCTGTTCAACGTCAATGCGGACATGGGCACGGTGTTCGGCCTGAAGGCCTTCGCGGTGGCGATCCTCGGGGGCATCACCAGCGCCTGGGGCGTGATGCTGGCGGGCATCCTGTTCGGCCTCGTCGAGGCGCTGATCACCTCGCTGCTTGGCTCGACCTACACCCAGATCCTGACCTTCGCGCTGGTGATCGTGGCGCTCGCGGCGATGCCCAACGGCCTCTTCGGCCGTGCGCAGGTGAAGAAGGTATGAAATATCTTTCTTTCATCCTCTATGGAATTATTTTTTTATCCGCCCTGATATTCACCGGTTACGCCAATAGCTATTACGTCTACGTCATGGCGACGCTGGCGCTCACCGCCATCGTCGGCATCGGCCTCAATATCCTGCTCGGCCTGGCCGGGCAGGTTTCGTTCGGCCACGTCGGCTTCTATGCCATCGGCGCCTACACCGTGGCGATCCTCACCACGGCGGCGAAGATGAATTTCTGGTTCGCGCTGCCGCTGGCGATCGCGCTCTCGGCGCTGGTCGGCGGGCTGCTCGCGCTGCCGGCGCTGCGGGTCCGCGGCCCCTACCTCGCCATGGTCACGATCGCCTTCGGCTTCGTGGTCGAGAACGGCGCCGCCGAATGGCGCGGCCTCACGGGCGGGCAGAACGGCATCATGGGCGTCAAGCAACCCGAGGCCTTCGGCGCCGCCTTCGGCGAGCGCGGCGTGGCGCTGCTCGCCATCGTCCTGTGCGCGCTCCTCGCGTTCGGCTTCTGGCGCCTCGCGCGCTCCTCCTGGGGCTCGGCGATGCGCGCGGTGAAGGATTCCGAGGTGGCGGCGGAGTCGGTGGGACTGAATCCGGTGGCCATCAAGGCGCTCGCCTTCGCCCTGTCGGCGGCCTGCGCCGGGCTCGCGGGCGCCCTCTTCGCGCCGCTCTCGGGGTTCGTCACGCCCTCCACGTTCGCCTTTCTGCAGTCGATCCTGTTCGTGCTGGTGGTGATCGTGGGCGGCGCGGGCACGCTGAGCGGGCCGCTGGTGGGCGCGGCCATCGTGGTGCTGCTGCCCGAGGTGCTGGCGGGCCTCGCCGAGTACCGGCTGCTGTTCTTCGGCGCGCTGATGCTCGTCGTGCTGTGGCTCGCACCGGAAGGAATCGTGGGTGAAGTGCAGAGGTGGCTTCGGCGACGCAGACAAGTGGTTGCTTTGTCTTTACCGGAAGTGCATTTCAAGAATGAAGGCAAGAAGCTTTCCCTGCAGGTCTCCAATCTCACCATCGCCTTCGGCGGCGTGAAGGCGGCGACCGGCGTGTCGTTCGAGGCGCGCGCGGGCGAGGTCACCAGCCTGATCGGGCCGAACGGCGCGGGCAAGACCACCGTGCTCAACATGCTCGGCGGTTTCTACCGGCCCGACGCCGGCGAAGTACGGCTGGGCGAGCGGCGCATCGCGGGCCTCGCGGCGTGGCGCATCGCGCGCGCGGGCCTTGCGCGCACCTACCAGACCTCGCAACTTTTCGGCAGCCTGACGGTGCTGGAGAACCTGCGGATCGCCTCGCCCGGGCGCGCGGGCAGCGAAGCGGCGGCCGAGCGCCTGCTCGGCTTCGTCGGCTACCGCGGCGACCGGCAGGCGCGCGCCGCCGACCTGCCGCACGTGGACCGACGCCTGGTCGAGATCGCGCGCGCTCTCGCCACGCGCCCCGCGGTGCTGATGCTCGATGAGCCGGCGGCGGGCCTCGCGCGCGCCGACAAGGCGGCGCTCGCGGCGCTGATGCGGCGCATCGCGCAAAGCGGCATCGCGGTACTGCTGGTCGAGCACGACATGGAAATCGTGATGGGCATCTCCGATCACGTGGTGGTGCTCGACGCGGGAACACCGATCGCCGCCGGCACGCCACGCGAGGTGCAGCAGGATCCCGCAGTGCGCAAAGCCTACCTGGGCAGTGAAAAATCTCGCCCCCCAGCCCGTACTCAAACTTCAATTCAAGGCGAGCTGCTGCTCGATGTCGTCAGCCTCGAAGCCGGCTACGGCGCCGAGCCGGTGTTGAAGGGCATCGACCTCAAAGTGCATGCCGGAGAACTGGTCGCGGTGCTCGGCGCCAACGGCGCGGGCAAGTCCACGCTGATGCGCGCGCTTTCGGGCCTGCACCGCCCAGTGCGGGGCGACATCGTCTTCCAGGGCGGCGGGCTCGCGCTGCTGCCGGCGCACCGCGTCGTGGCGCAAGGCATGGTGCTCGTCCCCGAGGGGCGCCAGGTATTCGCCGAGCTCTCGGTGCTGGACAACCTGCGCCTTGGCGGCTACCTGCGCAAGGAAATTCCCGAAGGCGAAATCGAGGCGCTGCTCGATCGCTTCCCGCGCCTGCGCGAGCGGCTGCAGCAGCGCGCCGGCCTGCTGTCGGGCGGCGAGCAGCAGATGCTCGCGATCGCGCGCGGCCTGATGGCCAGGCCGCGCCTGCTGCTGCTCGATGAGCCCTCGCTCGGCCTCGCCCCCACCGTGATCGAGGATCTGTTCGCGGCGCTCGACCGCCTGCGCGCCGAGAAGGTGACGATCCTGCTGGTGGACCAGATGGCCGGCCTCGCGCTGTCGCTTGCCGACCGGGGTTACGTCATCGAGAGCGGGCGCATCAGCGCGAGCGGGGCCGCGGCCGAGATCGCCGCCGACGGCGCGCTGGAGAAGGCGTATCTCGGCGCTTAGTACGATCATTTGTGACCTAGCTTGATGTAAAGCAGGATCACCAAAGCCATCATCAGCAGCGCGGAAACGCCTTTCCAGAACAGCACCGGATCGCGCTCGATCAGGGGCGGGCGCGTCCGGCTCAGGAAAGCCTGGTTCGGGTGCCGCAGGTCCCAGGCGAATTCGGATGCCTCCTCGTAACGCTTGCGGGGATCCGGGTGCACGGCCTTGCGGATCGCTTCGTCGACCCACACCGGGATCTCGCGCCGGTAATTGAGCGCGGACTCGTAATCCAGCTTCATTTGCCCGGCTCTCGTCGTCGACTTCGGCACCTGGGTCCCGTAGGGCAGCCTGCCCGTCAGCATCTGGTAGGCAATCACGCCCAGCGAAAAAACATCCGCGCGGGCCGACCCGGATTCGCCGAGAAAATATTCCGGCGCGGCCCATTGCGCGGCGCCGAGCAGGTGGTTTCGCTCGGCGCCCGACGCCATTTCCATGATGCCGGCGACCCTCGTCGAGCCGAAGTCGATGATCTTCACCGTGCCGGTCTTGTCGATCATGACGTTGTCCGGCGTCAAGTCCTGGTGCAGCATTTCAAGCCGGTGAAAAGCGCGCAGGCCCAGGGCGATCTGCTCCACCAGCCCGCGCACGGTTTCGACGTCCGGCTTCGGGTGGTCGACCAACCACTGCGTCAGTGTCTGGCCGTCGACGTATTCGGTGACGACATAGAGGAAGTTGCGCTTGCGGGTCTGCAGGCAGGGCTTCAGCACATGGGGGCTGTCGATGCGCCGCGCGATCCACTCCTCCATCAG
>Ga0315281_10011028_pt1 | contig 12398 bp, 21 predicted proteins | sample YL17G07_0_MG_FD_204540 | JGI IMG/M metagenome (GOLD analysis project Ga0315281, IMG submission 204540) | Sediment microbial communities from Yellowstone Lake, YNP, Wyoming, USA - YL17G07_0 | ecosystem: Environmental > Aquatic > Freshwater > Lake > Sediment | place: USA: Wyoming | collected... | reverse complement strand
CCCGGCTGGCGCTGGGAGGGCGTGCTGCCGCTCCCGTCTGACATCAGTCGCCTCACCAACCATGACGACCCAAGAAGCCAACCATGATGACCCATGACGACCAGGAGACCACGCCATGCGCGGGATATGCGTGCGCCAACGAAGCGCCGACCTCCGCGCCCGCGCATCCGCCTGACACACAACCCCACTCACACAGGAAATACCCCATGACAGACGAAGAAGAATTATTGACAGAAGAAGAAGTTTTGCTTGCCAAGCAGAAAGCCGCACTGTACGCCGAGTCGCTGCGGCTAGAGGAGGAGATGGCTCGATGGGTGTCGGAGCAGGGCTCGGAGCGCCTACGCCTGGCGGCACAGGCCGGCGTGCTCGATCGCTCGCGCACGGTGTACCTGAATGAGCGCCTGGAGGTCGAGCAGCCCGGCTGGCTCTGGCTCGGGCTCTGGCTCGGGCTCGATGGCGAGGTTTTGATGGATATCCACAACCCGTCCGTGGCTACCCTGACTGCCTTTCTGGCGGTCCGAGCGGCCAGCCCGAGCGCTGGCCTCCATGAGGTATCACTGTACGGTTCGCGGCGTCCGGTCGCGGTACTGGAGTCGGAACTGCCGTGGACCACGCGTACCACGCGGGTGCTACCGCTCCCGCTCTGACGAGTAGCCTCCCACCGTGGACACCAACTGTCAAAACTGCGCCAAGGAAGGCATAGTCAGGCCTGGTCGCCGGATCCAGATCTGGCTTCGTGCGCGAAACGACACGGGACTTTATCTGTGTGACGAGCACTGGCGCCTTGAGCCACTCCTGGACAACGCGTATGCGCGCTGGCTCGACGAAAACTACGTCGGGGGCGGCGAAGAGTGGAAGGAGTTCCTTGCGGATCCCTATAACGGGATGACTCCGCGATGAGTCTCGACAAGGACATCAAAGCCATCAGGTTCTTGTTCGGTGCGGTGGTGGCGGCATCCCATCCTTCCAAGCCTTCCAAGAGGAGACAAGTATCCCCCGAATGTGCCAGTCTTGGCCTGTAGGCTTGACATACGTGCGCGAGCGTGTATAATGATTGCATGCCATGGGGAATGGAAATGAACAACGGAGCCGCCCTTGCCTACCGCCGGTCGGCTGGCTACGACACGGGTGTCATTATGCCGGCGAAGCACAACGGCATCTGTCCGTTGTCAGGCCATCGCTTCCGCTCCGGCGAAGAAATCACCCTCTACAAGGGTCGCTGGTGCCTCGCAGTAGCCGTTGGCTACGTCGTCACCCATCTGGCTGAGACAGCGCGTCGTGAGCGTGGGGAGTTGTCAGAGGCAGAGCGTGTATTGCTAGCTTCGGGTGGGACGCTACCGCCGCTGGTTGCGCCATACAGTGAGACCACCACCAAGAAGACCACCCCCAAGACTACTGCAGACGCGCTCCCGCCCTGGGCAGAGATCCTCGACGCCATCCAAAAACTGCGTGCCGAGCGCGACTTCTGGCGAAGTCGTTGTGGGGACTGGAAGGGATTATACTACGCCTACGCCCGCGCCTACGCCCGCGCCCGCGCCCGCGCCGACCTCAAGACCACCAAACCGCATCGCGGGTAGTCGGTAACAAAAACCCTAGGCGCTGCGGCCTAGCTCCCTAGCAAGCGAGAACGGTGCCCGGAGCGGGCGGTTGGTCAGGACGACCATAGTATGGTGTCCCGGGCGGAGGCCAGATCGCGGCCGGCGCATTGGGTGGCCATCCTTGGCATTGTGGGCACGGGGGCTTCGCAAGCACTGGCATGATCGACGGTGTTGGCTGCACACAAGCACCTCGCGAGACGTACTGGGGCCCAGTGTACCCGCCCCCACCGCAGCGTGACCACTCATCACCACTCCCGAAACGGTACTGCGGACCGACAAATCCTAAGCCCGCATCGAAGGTAATCCGCCCATCTTGTGTGCGATAGCGCATGTTTCCAAAAACGATACAGCCCAAAAGTCAACCAGTCAACCAGTCAACCCGAAGGCAGTGAGGAGGGACGTCAATGACCAGAGAAAAGCAGGTACAGGTAGCGAAGGCGGCATACACGAAGGTAGTGAGAGCGGCGAGAGCGGCGGAGAAAGCAGCCAAGGCAAAAGCCTTGGCTGCCTACAATAAGGCGGAGAGGGCAGCCGAAGCGAAGGCGGAGGAGCAGGAGGAAAAGGCGTGGCGGGCATGCAAGAAGGCATACAAGAAGGCGGGGTGGGAATAGGCCTCCTGGAGTAGGGAAAGGAGGAAAAGGCGTGGCGGGAGTACAAGAAGGCGGTGGGGAACTAGAGGAAAGCGTTGTGCCTCCGTGTTTTTTCGGGAAAGTCGAGCGCAGACACCAGACCTACCCGAGGTGTTCCGGCTAGGCCTACCCCCAAAAACCAAAAAAAAACTTGACACGAGGCGCGGATTCCCTTTACATGTCAAGAAACGCAGCAAACCTCACGAACCTCACGAACCCCTCAGAAACCAAAAGGAGAGAATCATGGGAAAGAAAAAGATTGCCATCGACGCCAAGCGGGGAACGATCTTCCTCGCCGATCCGAACAGCATCGAGTTGGTAACCGACCGGAGCCACCCGCTCTATGATGAGCGTGTGCTCAACCCCGTCTCCGAGGACATGGTCAAGAGCATTCGCCTGCGGGGAATCCTGCAGCCCATCAGGGTCCGAAAGCAAGGGGACAAGATGGTGTGCGTCGTCGGCCGGCAGCGCCTGAAGGCCGCGCGCGTGCTGCGCGAAGAGGACAGCAACTTCCGAATTCCGGTCCTGCTGACCCGCGGCGAAGATGCGGATCTGGCCGAGGAGATGGTGATCGAAAACGAGCTGCGGACGGGCGACGCTCCGTCCGTCAAGGCGAAGAAAGCCGATCGGCTGCTGCGCATGGGCCGCGACGAGGCCGAGGTCGCCGTGTGCTTCGGTGTCCAGCCGCAGACCCTGCGGATCTGGCTGAAACTCTTGGACCTCGCCCCCAAGGTCCAACAGGCCGTCGACGCCGGGAAGGTCGGCCTGGTCGAAACTGTCCGCCGCTTGGGCGATCTCGACCCCGCTGACCAGTTGAAAGCTCTCAGCGAGATCGAGTCCACCGGCGTGAGCGCCGAGAAGGCCGCCGCCAAGCGTGGCGGACGGCCCACCAAGAAGCACTCGGGAGTGGGGAAAGTGAGGCTGCGTCGTGTCTTTTCTCTCATGGGTGATCACTCTCCTGAGAAGGAGCTCCTTGGCTGGGTCCTCGGAGAACTCACCGACAGTGAGTTCCTGGGGCGGTTCCCGACCATGGAAGACGCTCTGAAAAAGCCCCAGAAGGAGAAGAAGGAGAAGAAGGAAAAGAAGAAGAGTTAGGGAAAAAGCGGCGGGTGGGCGGCGGCGGATGCGGCTCGGAGCCCGTCGCCTGCCCGAATGGAGGAATGAAAGTGACGATACAACGCGTGCAACGTGTGCTGACCATCCCCGAACGCCTCACTAGCCTCGACCGCGCCCATGCGGCGGGCAAAATCATCCGCGGCGCGTGGGAGGAAGGCGAGCACCTTGCCTGCCTCTTGTCCTGGTACTCACCCGAAGCCCGCGAGGCAGAGTGGGCCGGCGCCTGCCCGGCCGCCGCTATGCCACCGTGGCTGGCGCATCTCACGCCGTGGCTCGACGACGCGCCCAGCGGCGCGGCGTGGTCCGGCGTCATCGCGCGCTACGTGCGCGTGCTCCCCCGACTGCTCGCGCTCGCGCCCGAGCGCCTTGCTCGGCTCGACTACGAGTGCCGCGCCATCGCTGTGCGTGAGGCCCGCGCCCATACCGATCGGCCGAACGTGATCGCAGCCATCGACGGCGTGCTCGCCCTGCTCGACCGCGCTGCCGCTGGCGGTGAGGTTCAGGAAATGGAGTGGGGGAAGGCGGAGAGCGGCGGGGAGGGCGGCGGCGCGTGGGCGGCGGTGCTGGCGGCTGGGAGGGCGGCGGCGTCGGCGGCGGCGAGGTCGGCGGAGTGGGCGGCGATGGCGGCGCAAGAGGCGGCACAGGAGGCGGCGCAGGAGGGGGTGGCGGCGGCGAATGCGGCGGCGGACCGCATGGCGGACGCCATGCTCACGGCCCTGGAGAACGCGATCAACGAAAAACAGGAGGGATCCACATGCTGACCATCCCCGAACGCCTCGCTAGCCTCGACCACGCCCACGCAGCCGGCGCGATCATCCGCAAGGCTTGGTCCGAAGGTGCAGAGCGCGCCTGCCTCCTGTCTTGGTACTCGCCCGAGGCCCGCGATGCGCAGGACGCCTCCGCATGTCCCGCCGACGCTATGCCACCGTGGCTGGCGCATCTGACGGTGTGGCTCGATGACGCGCCGTCGGATACCGCGTGGCCCGGACTGATCGCGCGCTACGTGCGCGTGCTCCACCGATTGCACGATCTCGCGCCCGAGCGCCTTGCCCGGCTCGACTACGCCTGCCGCGCGATCGCGGTGCGCGAAGCCCGCGCCCATACCGATCGGCCGGATGTGCTCGCGGCAATCGACGGAGTGCTCGCCCTACTGGACCGCGGCGGCGAGGTCGGGGAAGCAGAATGGGCGAAGGCGAGGGCGGCGTGGTCGGCGGCGACGAGGGCGGCTGCGGCTGCGGCGTGGTCGGCGGCGGCGGCGGCGGCGGCGGACCGCATGGCGGACGCCATGCTCACGGCGCTCGAGCACGCGATCACCGAAGGACAGGAGAGTCCCACATGCTGACCATCCCCGAACGGCTCGCTTGTCTATCCCGCGCCCACGCGGCTGGAAAAATCATCCGCGGCGCGTGGGATGAAGGTGCAGAGCTCGCCTGCCTCCTGTCCTGGTACTCGCCCGAGGCTCGCGAGGCAGAGCAGGCCGCCGCATGTCCCGCCGCTGCTATGCCTGCGTGGCTGGCCTATCTGACGGTGTGGTTCGACGACGCGCCGTCTGATACCGCGTGGCCCGGCATCATCGCGCGCTACGTGCGCGTGCTCCATCATCTGCACGAGCTCGCGCCCGAGCGCCTCGTCCGGCTCGACTACGAGTGCCGCGCCATCGCAGTGCGCGAGGCCCGCGCCCATACCGAAGATCCGCCCGCACGCGTGGCAATCGACGGCGTGCTGGTGCTGCTCGACCGCGCTGCCGCTGGCGGCGCGGTTGGGGAAGCAGAGTGGGCGGAGGCGGCGGGGACGGCGGAGGCGGAGGGGACGGCAGGGGCGGCGGATGCGGCGGCGAGGGCGGCGGAGGCAGGGGCGGAGGGGACGGCGGGGGCGGCGGTGGATGCGGTGTGGGCGGCGGTGGATGCGGCGGCGCCGGCGGCGGCGGTGGATGCGGTGGATGCGAGGGCGGCGGCGGATGCGAGGGCGGCGGTAGCGGACCGCATGGCGGACGCCATGCTCACCGCGATCGAGCACGCGATCAACGAAAAACAGGAGGGATCCACATGCTGACCATCCCCGAACGCCTCGCTAGCCTCGACCGCGCCCATGCGGCGGGCGCGATCATCCGCGAAGCTTGGGATGAAGGTGCAGAGTTCGCGTGCCTGCTGTCGTGGTACTCGCCTGAGGCCCGCCGCCATGCTCACGGCGATCGAGCACGCGGCAGACGAAAAACAGGAGGGATCGCGTGTATCGTGGTAATCTGCGCTTTCGCATTCTCAAAAACAGGAGGGAACAGCAATGGCCAAAAAGCTAACCCAGTCAGAGATCAAGGACCGCATCGCTGAAAAGCTTGGTGTCCCCAAAAAAGCCATCAGTGAAGTACTGAGCGCACTCGCCGACGAGATCCACGGCGGTATCAGCCGCGGCTATGATGTCGTGATCCCCGGCGTCGCCAAGGTGTCAGTGAAGCGCAAGCCAGCCACGAAGGCCCGGAAAGGGGTCAATCCGTTCACGGGTGAACCCGCGACGTTCAAGGCAAAGCCCGCTCGCAACATCGTCAAAATTCGGCCGCTCAAGGCCACCAAAGACGCTGTCTGAAAAAAGCAAGTCCCGAACACACGAACACGAACGGAGGAACCAATCATGAGCAAGGAACCAATCATGAGCAAACGCGAGTTATCTGCCATCCGTGCAGCCGTTCGTGCTGCTGCCGACTGGGAGGGGTGGGAATGGACGCATGATCCAGGTGGCGTACCCCTAGATGGACCTGGGTTCGTTGGCACGGCTGACGACTGGGACAGATGGGAGAAAAACCGCGTCAGCAACCTATGGGCGCAGCGTGACCGCGACCGTGTGCGCGGGGTGACCAGCGACGAAGACGAGGCCGAGCCCGAGGATATCGCGAATGCCGAACGTGTATATGGCGAAAACTGCCAGAGGGATGCAGAGCGCGCAGCTGAGCACGGCGCCGAGGCTCTCCTGCGCGCTGAGTCTGGTCATATGCGGGCAGCATTGATGGATGCAGAGGCGGCGCTGGAACTTGAAAGCAAGTATGGCGACCCTGTCCTCTACCACAAGCTCGTGCGCGTGATAGAAACAACGCGCGCATAAGTTCTTCGGGCCAGGCTTTTATGGGATCCGACCTGCCCGCAGAGTCGTCGCTGTCGCTCCGGGCAAGCCTCGTTTGTGTGGGGGGCGCCAAGCCGGCCGCACGATTCGAGTCCCACTCCGAAGATCGACCTTTCACCCTCAATCTCAGCATCAAGTTCGCGCAAGAGATCGGGCGGTATCTGTACCGTGATCTCGACATCGTCGCGCGAGTTCACCGCGATGCCGATGGTGTTATCGAGTACGGCCAACTCCAGGAGTTCATTCCGGTTACCAATGACGACGCCACTGCGAATTGGCGCGACTGGTACCGCGACTACGCGAGCGAGTGGGATAAGGCGAAGGACATCGAGGCCGCCCTTGGGCGCGGAGGCGACGGCGGCGGGGGCGGCGGAGGCGACGGCGGCGGGGGCGGCGGCGGCGAGGGCGGCGGAGGAGGCGGCGGCGTGGCCCCGCAAGTTGAAACCGTTGGAGGGGACGACGATGCCTGTGAATAATCTGCCACGCAGAGTCATCTGGTCAATGTTCCTCGACGCATTCGTGGTGAGCGTCAAGGGCGGCGCTGTAATCGCGGCGCAGAAGCACGTCGTCGCTTGGCGGCGTGGCAATGCACTAAATCACCTTGAACTACTGAATTTTTCCTGGCCAAGCGCCCGATCCCTCGACGCGCCACGCATCACGCGCATCAGCGTAAACAAGCACGTATTTATACCGCCCACGACGATCTTGCGTAATCTCGGGTTCGACAAGCAGCGACCTCTACCCCGCGGGAGCGAGGGACTGCACTTGGAATGGACCATCCTCGGGAACGAGTTGCTTGCATTCGCAGATTGGCTCCCTGTCTGGGTAGAGGGCCGCCTAGATCCCAACTCGCCGATCCCGCTGCCGCCGCACCCAAGCCATGTCTTCGGCAAGGGACTTAGAACGACAGACTACGCGTGGACAGCGACCGCGTGGGACACATACGGACGGTGGAAGCGGGATGACAACACACTCCCACACCCCTACGCGATCCACGCGCAAGATGTCGTCCCGGCTGCGCCAGAGCCGCAAGCCGAGCATCCCTCCGGGTGCAGTCCCCAGACGCCATCGAGACGGTGAAGCGCTGCCCGTCTGGGTGCAGCGGCCACCGTCCACCGCATCACTGGCCCAATCCCCCAAGCTCGGTAGTGGCGTCATCCACTAGTTTTTGTAGCATGACGCTGGACGCGTACCAACCGAGATGTTGGCGCACGATCTTGCGTACGTGCTGAGCCTCATGACCCCATGAACCAGTCGACATGAACATCTTGATTAGTTCAACTATGTCGCCTATGTCCTTGCGACGCGAAGCCACCAACTTGAGCGCGATGATATGTCCCACCGATGCAACGGCGAAAATCCTATCTTCGACTGCCCCTGGCAAGGACATACTACGGCCACTCACGACCGCCTCGTTGATTGCGCCTGCCACGAGAGGCGCGAGCTCGCCTTTCAAAGACACAACATCGATCCTTTGATCGGCCGGTGTTCTAAAATCGAATCCACCAAATGAATGTCGCGCTCTTACCTGCAGCCCCATCTCAATGGCAGCCGACTCGATGTCGATCAATCTTGTGGGTCCATCGTCAGCAACTGCGATGCCAACGTCGATGTCAGAGGTTTCTCTGACATATCCATGAGCCGCCATTGCAAGTGCGCCGACTAACATCGGGGTTTGCCCGAGGGCGGTCGGCAACTGCCATGCAGCCTCGATAGCCTCCGTGATGTCTCTATGTGCCATTGTGCTTATCTCTCTAGTTCATCAGCGTGGGCATATCCAGTGCGTACGTGTCGCCGAACAAGGTAGGTAGAGTGGATGCTTCGGTTGTCCATCCTTGTTCGTGCCCAAGCAGACAAGCGGACGACCGACCAACCCCGCTACCTCAATGGCGCGATGAGGAGCCATCCTGCTAGAGCCCCATGCTACGACCACTTCGACTACCGACAAAGCAGCCTGCTTGATCGTGGCATCATTTTTTGGCCCCGATGGGTCCACCACGCGCACAAGTGCGTCCGGGGACGTCGCACGAAACGCAAAGAGGTTGACGAGCACAAACCCACCGTACCCCCACGATCGAGCAAACCCACGCAGCCTGCGTACGGTCGGATCATCCTTGAACGCATCAGCAGTGCTCGGATTCAAGCAGATGAACAAGACCGCAGGACGCTTACGGTCCCATATCCGCCAGAGTCGGTAACGATACGGCCCATCAATCTCGGCGCCAGCAACGTTGTCGCCCAGCAGATCCTCGACCTCGTCCATTTTTGACAAATCCATCAAAGGCTCAGACGGCTCAGACTACCGTCGCGTATGTTTCCTTGTCAAGAGAACACGCTCGAAGCACACGCTGCACAACGCCCCGTCGCGCCCGCACACGCCCAGCCCGTCGCAGCAGTGAGCGGTGGTAGACTGCTAGGCATCTGCCGTGTTCGCTAAAAGAAAAAAACCGCCGAACGCCATGGCCGAGGTGCTCCGTCGGCTCGCCGAGCAAGGCATCGAGGATCTACGTGGAGCAGTTGGCGCCTGCGCAGGCCCGCTCGGTGAGGCAGCCATCGACGTCATCACGCAGGCAGCACAAGAACGATACGGGCTCGGATTCATTCCGGGCATGTCACGACTCAACGCCGGCGACGAGCGATTGCTCTTAAGCCAAGCGTTCCCCGATTTCATATTTTGGAGATCGGAACATCCAAGCCGGCAGCATGCAAAAGCAAAAAACACGAAGTCATCGACGCAGCGCGGTCGGAGAAAGGGCAACGGGATGCCGTTCGCCGCAGACTTCTCTGGCGCAGCACAGGGCCGCACGTCATCTCGTCGAGAAGGACCGAATCAAGCCGCCTTCAAGCCAGATCCATTCGATGGAGTACCTGGCGACGAGCCTTCCTCGACGCAGCAAGCGCCATGGCGCGATCCAAGAGTCATGCAAGCATATGCCAAAATAGGACTAGCCTTTGGCGCTCCGATGGACGCTGTGAAACAGCGCCGCCGGGATCTCGCCAAGCAGCTGCACAGTGACCACCATGGCCACGGCGACGATCGTCAACTCGGAGAGATAAACGCCGCCGTGGATGTAATCGAGGACTGGCTCTCAGCGAGTGGCCGAGCATAGGCACACTGCGGCATATCATTTACTTGCACGCGCGCCTCAGCGTGAGTACCGTAGTGACATGCAGCGACTACCTCCAGTAATGTCCCCGATGGGCAGCATTCCCCACGCCGGCCCACAACAGCGGCCACGTAATTTTGTTCGCCCTGGACCGCAGCCACTCTCTGGGCAAAACATGGTGCCGCGCCACGCCAGTGGTATCGCCCCAATAGCGGCCTCGTTCGTGCGAGCTGCTACCCGCGGATCAGCCTTCCGTCCGACTGTCGGTGGAGGAGGTGGCAGTAGCTCACTCGGATCGATGTTCTCCAACGACGTCGGTCAGCAGCGTGCTCCGGGATCGTATCGGTGCATCGGCAAACTCGATCCGGCCACGAATCAGCGTCGGCCGTGCGTCATGACCAATCAGTCAGGCATGGGCGCACCACTTGTCATGGGCATAGATGACTACTTCATTCGAGGCGGAGATGGGCCGCTCTGCGAAAACTGCTGGGCCGATTCTTGGGTAACCCACCCAATGCAAAATCGACCCGGTATGCCGCCCTGTAGGTTCGGTGTCCACTGGGACGATGCCGAATGGGCAAAAATGCAGCAGACCATCCACGCAACGATCCAAAACTTCCTCTCGCCTGTGGGCGAAGACGGACGACCACGTATCGATCAGTACGGCCGTCCCTACCAACCACGCTACCCTTCGCCTGACGAGATCAACGAAGTACTGAAAAGCTTCAAATTCAGCCGCGACTGTCCACGCTGCGCCAAACTCCTCCGAGGAGCAAAGGTCCCCATAGCCTTCGTCCCTGATGTGAGCGACTTCCAGATATCAGGCATCAACGCTCCGTGACATCGTCCGATCGCAACCTACGGGGGTGGCTTCCTGATATCCCCGATCATCGGGATCGACCGTTCCGCCTAACTTCCCCCGTAACGCCACCTCCGGCTGCCGAGGTCGACGCGCTCCTGCACACTGCGCCCGACCAAGGGTCGATCGGCAGTTGCGTCGCGAACGCGATCACGTCAGGGCTTGAATGGGCCAACAAGAAGGAAGGGGCTGGCGACATTGATCTGTCGCGTCTCTGGCTATACCTGCAAGCACGTCTCATCGGCGGCTTCTCAGCGGCGATAGACAGCGGCTGCTACATCCGAGACGGAATGAAGGCAGCAGCGCAACTTGGCTGCTGCTTAGAAGAAACCTGGCCCTACGTGCCAGCAAATTTCTCTGTCATGCCGCCTTCCGGTGCCGCCACTGAGGCCGCCGACCACCAAGCGCTGTGGTATTACCGCTGCGATACCCTCGAGGCACTAAAGGCTTGCATCGGTGTCGATGGCTGCCCTGTCGTCATCGGGTTCTCAGTCCCGGAGACGATCTACTCCCCTGAATCAACGCGTACAGGCGTTGTCGCCTTCCCGGGACCAACGACAAAAATCATCGGTGGCCATGCTGTTATCGTTGTCGCGTACAACGACAATACCCGCCTCGTGAAATTCCAAAATTCATGGGGTGCGGACTGGGGCGATGGCGGCTATGGATATTTGCCCTATGCGTTCTTCGAAGGAGGCCTCTGCGACGATTTCTGGACGATTCGGACGATCGAAATTGCAGCGCCAGGTCCGGCGCCAATCCCTCCTCCATCGCCAGTCCCTCCTCCACCAAAGCCACGCCCACGCCCTATATACCACCCACCACCACGCCCTCGTCCGCGCCCTCGTCCACCGCGACCGCGACCACGCCAGCGCCGATTCTGAGTTTTCTTGCTGAATATAGAGTTGCGACGGTAACCTCTGATCTGTGCCAAGTCTCCATGCTGGTCGTGCCATCTGCCGAAAATGCGGGGGCACAGGAAAGATCAAAGAACGCCGATACGACGATCGTGTATGCCTACCCTGCGATGGGGTCGGACGTACCAAAGAGTTCTATCGCGTCGGGGTCACAGCAACGCAACTCGCGGTCTTGGGTTTTGTAGACGACGAGAAACCTCTAAAGCTTGGCTGCGGGATGGACGCGTGTGCCTATGCAGCCGGCGATTCAGTCGTCAAAATTACAAAGGACACACGTGACGCGATCACAGCAGCAATTATTCGCAGCCTCGATCCAGCACCACTATGGGCAATTCCAGTCCGAGCCGTCTACCGGCTCAGTGGCGAAATATTCGTTCTCGTCCTAGCTCGAGCAGAAGTCCCTCTCCCGCCTGAATGGTCCGAACCGATTGATAGCGTGTTCCTTGACACATCCAACGAACAGAAATGGGGCAGCGGAGGACTACGACCCCATGAATGGCGAAGCCGACTCGGCTACGAGGGCTGGATCAGAAACCTAGACCTAGCAGACTTGCGTCACGGGAAGAGCGAAACACGAGCCAAACTCCGCCGCGCCGTGAAGACCATCGACGAAATGATGCGAGCGCTTGCCGAACTCGGCCTTGATGGCGCGGACTTCCACGCTGGGAACTGGGGGATGTACCAAGGCCGACCAGTGCTCCTGGATTTTGGCATGTCGCGCTTGCACGATCGAAGTGGACAACCGATCCAGCCCAAGGCTGGCATACACATCCCGACTCGGAAGGAAATCCCAGTCCTGCCGTTTCACGGCTAATCGCGTCGATTCTTCTTGCCGCGCTTCCCCCCGCGCTCAGGCGCCAAAGGATCGAGTGCCGTTGAACGTAGTACAGCGGCATGAGCAGCAACACCACGCACCGGCTCGGGCTCAGGCGCGACCGGCTCGGGCTCAGGCGCGACCGGCTCGGGCTCAGGCGCGACCGGCTCGGGCTCAGGCGCGACCGGCTCGGGCTCAGGCGCGACCGGCTCGGGCTCAGGCGCGACCGGCTCGGGCTCAGGCGCGA
>Ga0315281_10011027_pt1 | contig 12398 bp, 9 predicted proteins | sample YL17G07_0_MG_FD_204540 | JGI IMG/M metagenome (GOLD analysis project Ga0315281, IMG submission 204540) | Sediment microbial communities from Yellowstone Lake, YNP, Wyoming, USA - YL17G07_0 | ecosystem: Environmental > Aquatic > Freshwater > Lake > Sediment | place: USA: Wyoming | collected... | reverse complement strand
TTGCCGTGGCCCGGCCTAGGAGGGACACGATGCTTGATCGCCTCAGTCGACTCGCCCGAGAGTGCGTCGGGCGTGGGCACCCTCATCCACGCCAAGGTTCGCTAGTGACGTCAGAGCGAAGGGGAAGCCGCTCGACTTCCGCAATTCGCGAGGGCAAGATAGGCAGGTGAGCAGCGACTGTGCCGACGGCCAGAGGATGATGCGGGGCTTGCTTTCCAAGATCGCTTCTGTCGTGGCATGCGTGTTGTTGGCGGCCGGGTGTTCGCACCAGGACATCTGGCCGAACGGGCCATCCAACCACAGCATCGGCCGCAAGCTAAGCCACCCCGGCGACAGCGGCTCAACGGCTCCGATACGGCTTGTCAGCGTCGCTCTCAATGGCACCGCGGCTAACCACGGCAGTTACGGCGCTTCGGTCGCTGGCGACGGTTCAAGTGTGGCCTTCGAGTCGAGTGCAACCAATCTGGTGGCGGATGACACCAACGGCTACAAAGACGTGTTCATCCGCGACATGTCCGCCCAGCGCACAGCTCTGCTGAGTCACGCAGTTGGGGGTGGTCCCGCAAACGGCCCTAGCGAGGACCCGGTGATGTCCGCTGATGGCCGATCCGTCGCTTTCGTTTCCTCGGCGTCCAACCTGGTCGCTGGAGATCGAAACCACCGATCGGATGTATTCCTGGCGGATATCGCAACTGGCAGCGTCTCTTGTGCCTCGTGCAGGTTGCCCGCGAACCTTCCCCCAGAAGATTTCTGGAACCCGATCCTGACGGATGTCGCGATCGACGGGACGGGAAGTGTCGTGGCGTTCGAGCTATTCCCGCAAACGAAGCCCGGCCAGGACATGAGTTCGGAACCCCGGTTACTGAGCGATGTACTCGTCTGGTCGCGGGCGACCGGCAGGCTGACAGTTGAAAGTCTCTCCCCGCAAGGTGAACTGGGCAACGGCTATAGCGATGGCCCCTCCCTCACGATCGATGGTAAGTCCCTCGCGTTTTCAACCGGTGCATCGAACATTGTTGCCGGAGCGTCCTTCGGTGGCCAAGAACGCCCCGTTCTACGGAACCTGACAACCGGGGTGGTGACGGCGCTGGGTCCCCTGGGTTCGTGCCCCGTAGCCCTCTCGGGTGATGGCAACGTGATCGCCATCGTCCGGTCGAACCGTGGAGCAGGGAGCTATTACCAAGTCGTGGTCGCGGACAGGGCCAACGGTCGCTCAGCGATAGTGGGGGGAGCAGAAGACCACAGCTACACAGATCACGCCACCCTTTCGGCAGACGGGAGTCGAGTAGCGGTGCTATCGGACTCACCGAGTCTGGTGAAAGATCCGCCTATCGGCGCGTATCAGGTCTATCTTGCTACCCCATGGGGAGGGACGACAGTCCTTGCGAGCGCCTCAGTTTCCGGTGTTCCCGGCAACGACAACAGCACGGCTCCCCGAATCAGCGGCGACGGCAGATACGTTGTTTTCGCTTCCCAGGCGTCGAACCTCGTGGCCGGGGACACTAACAACGCCCCAGACATCTTCTTGAAGGGGCCGATGTCTCCCTAGCCGCGCAACTGCAAGGCGCGACCTGAACTACCCGCCGGCCGAACAAACGCCGAAGATCGCTGGCTTGGGTGGACAACGTTCAAACCAGTGGTGACCTGCTGAAACAACTTTCGAAACTGTCGATCTAGGGCCTTGTGTGGTCGATTTCGGCCAGTATTCGAACTGTGAACGGTACCAAGTTCTAGTACCCCGTGCCGTCGTTGACCTGGGTCGATGAACTCACGCGGATGCGGTGCGCGCGACGAACCAGAGTGTTTCCCTCGAAGTCCCGACGTTGGCATCTGAGAATCCGGATCTTCGGAGCCGATTCGGTAGGTCTTCCGGATCCACCGGAACGCACACGTCATCTTTGTGGAACTCCCTGAACTCGGCATCGTCGAGGCTGTCGGCGCCGATCAGGACACCTCCGGGCCGCAGTACTCGCGCCAGTTCGGCCATGAGCGCGTCCTGCATGGGAGCGGATGGGATATGGTGAAGCATCGTGAAGGAGGCGGCCGAGCTGAAGCGTCCGGCGTCGAACGGGAGATGAGCCCCGTCGGCCTGAAGGACGGTGACGTTGGTGCCCGCCAGGCGCTTTTCGAGCCCCCCGGCGAGAGCCGGCTCGATCTCGACCGCGGTCAGATCCCTAACTCGGTGCCGTAGGACGTCGGTCGCGAGACCGAAACCCGGACCAACCTCGATCATTTCTTGCCCGAGGTCGATCCCATCAAGGACGAGTGGGAGCACCTCGGTTCGAAGGTACTCGGCCCATTCGGGGCTCGAGCACAACTCGTTGTGCGCATTGTTCATGGGTCCCCTAGGTTTCGAGCCGCCCTGATCCTATTCACTTTCCAGCTACGCGTTCCTTTTCGAAGACGGTCCTTAGCTGCTCGCTTCAGACAATGCCTGCTCGAAGACTGACAGGAGCAATGGAACCTCGGCGGTGGTGAACGCGAGCGGCGGGCGGATCTTCAGACAGTTCGAGTCTTTGCCGCAGGAGCCGATCAGCACCCCTCGCTTGCGCATCCCGTTCACGATCCGGCCTGTCACATCGGCGTCGGGGGTCTTCGTTACAGGGTCGCGCACGAATTCGACAGTGTTGATGAGCCCCATCCCGCGGACCTCGCCCACGGATGGGTGGCCAGCCGTGCGTTCGCGCAGTCCGGCGCGAACCAACTCGCCTGCGGCTCGGACGCGCGCGAGGACGCGCTCGTCTTCGATCACGTTTAGCACCGCCAGCGCGGCAGCCGACGACACCGGATTGCCCGCGAAGGTGGAGAACCAGTCGGTCGCCTGCGCGAAGCGGTCGACGATCTCGCTGCGCGCGATGACCGCGGCGACAGGGTGCCCGTTGCCCATGGGTTTGCCGAGGGTCACGAAGTCCGGAACGATGCCGAGGCGCTCAAAAGACCACAGCGCGTCCCCGGTTCGCCCGTGGCCCCCTTGTACTTCGTCGGCGACCCAGTAGCCTCCCGCCTCGTGCGTTTGTCGAACCAGGTCCTGCACGTAGGTGGGGTCGAGGTCGATGATTCCATCGCTGATGAGGACACCATCCACGTAGGTGGCGGCCAGGTGATGGCCGCTCGTGTCCAGGCGTGCCACCGCTGCGGCAAAGGCCTCGGGCCCGAGGTTCGTCCCGCGATAAGCATCGGGCGGAGGGAAGGTCTCGATGTGAGCAGGTTTGGTGGCGTTCGGCCAGTTCTCGGGGGAGACGGCGGCGATCACCTCGGTAACCCCGTGGTACGCCCACTCGGTGCATATGCCGCCACGGTTGCCGCTGGCGATCGTGGCGATCCGCCAGGCCAGGTCGTTTGCCTCCGAGCCGGTGTTCACGAACATCACGGTGTCGAGTTCCTTGGGTGTGGTCGCGATGAGCCGCTCGGCGAGTTCTACTACCGTGGGATGGAGGCAGCGCATGTTGGTATTCAGTGTGCGGGCCTGATCGACGATGGCCTGCGTGACCCGCGGATGGGCATGACCGACTACCGGCACGTTGTTGTACGCGTCCAGATAGCGGTTCCCTTCGTCGTCGAACAGCCAGACGCCCTGGCCGCGCACCATGTGGATCGGCGGGTCATAGTCCAGTGGCACCAATGCCGACCCGAGCACCGCGCTCCGACGCTGCAGGAGGTCGCCCTCATGCGGGGCACCGGCGATACGGCGAGCGGTTTCGTCGAAGCCAACCGCCAGGATCTCGTCGAGCACACCCAGAGCCGACGTGAAATCACGGACAGTGAACTCGGCGATCTCGGGATGACGGTTCGCTCGCCAGGCGCTGATAGCGATGCTGCCCGCCGACCGCGCGGCGATCAGGTCGCCCAGGATGCGAAGCTCCACGGGCTCGAGTGGCAGGACTTGCTGGAAGCCGTCGAGTGCGATCCGGATGGTTCGGAAGATATCTTCGCCGCGGCGGCCATTGATCAGGGACTCGATCGCCGAGACCGCGTCGACGACCGTTGCGGACTGACTCATGTCGCCGAAATCGATGATGCCGGTGATGAATCCATCGTCATCAACCAGGGCATTGTCGCTACAAAGATCACCGTGCAGCACCTGCGTGCGGAGGGAATCCCACACCGGTGTAACGACCGCATCGAATCGGTCCAGAACCTTCGCTACCGCCTCGCGAGCATGTGCATCGGTGATGGCCGGGAGGAACTCGCGAAACAACGCAGCATGCTGCACATCCCAGAGCATCACGCGCTCGGCGGACGAGTGGTGGAATCCGCGCATCGCAAGACTGAGGCGAGCGGCGGTCGTGCCCCATGCGCGAACGGCGTCGTCCGAAAGGGTCGACTCGTCCACTGACGCGGTGCCAGGCATCACGTCATACATCCGAACGAAATGCGCGTTGTCTGCGGCCTCAATCGTGGTGCGGTAGGCGGCAGTTCCGTCCGTCGCCGGGTTGGCCCCAGGCGCCGTCCACGGCAGTGCGATCGGCAATCCAGGGTTGGCCGCATGTGAGTGGAACGCGGCCAGAGCCTCCATGTCCAGTCGGTCCACATGCTCGATGGCGTTCGAGATCTTCATCACCGCGGACGAGTTGGCATCCGGGCCCTGGATCAGGAATGTCTGGTCGCGCTCGGAGCCCAGCGAACGAGCCACGCCGCGGACACCGAACGTGTCGGACGCGATGCGCGCGGCTTCCTCCTCGCTCAACATGGGAGGCGGTTCCTGCAGCACATCATCGAAGGCTAAGGTCGCATCATCCATCGAATGCGAGCATACCGTCGGGCAAGGGGTCGGTCATGTGAGCTGGGGCGTGGGCTCGGTCGTTCGTTGTCAGCGGGTGCTAGTTGCGCGCGAGGCTGCTGAAACGCCAGTTCTCCTTCTCGACGGTCAAGACTGTGTAGCTGTCGACCTGTATCACCCCGGTGATGGAACGGATCTCATCGAGCATCCGCACCATGTCGGCGTTGTCCCGGCACACCATCTCCGCGAGAAGGTCGTAACCACCGACCGTTCGCCCTAGGAAGATGATCTCGGGGAATCCGCCCATCCGATCGATCGCGCGTTTCATGGCGGGCCCTTGCACTCGCACGCCAAGGTAGAAGTACAGCATCCCGAGTTCCGCAGGATCGATATCGACGACGAACCTCGCGCCGAAGCGACGCACGAGGCGATCGACCCGCGCCCGGACCGTCGTGTCGGCGACACCTAGGCTCTGGGCCAGTCGTACGAACGAGGTTCGGGCGTCTTCTTGGAGTGCGTCGAGGATCCGCAGGTCGATATCGTCTAGTTTCTGGTTCATGCCACCGAGTATCATGCAATCTTATGCAAGATTAACTGAGAGGAAGAGATGACGAACACCTTTGACGCGATTGTCGTAGGCGGCGGGCACAACGGCCTGGTGGCGGCTGCCTACCTGGCCAAGGCGGGCGCGCGGACGGTGGTCTTGGAGGCCCGCGAGAAGACCGGTGGCGCGGCGGACACCAGCGCGCCATTCCCCGACTACCCGGATCTCAACGTATCCACGCTGTCGTACGTCATGAGCCTCATGCCGCCGAGCGTCATCCGTGATCTGAAGATGAAGGAGTTCGGCTACGAGGTGTACGCGATGGACGGCAGCTACTCCCCGCAGCCGGATGCGGGTGGCATCCGTGTGAGCAAGGGCGATGAAAAGGCGAGCTACGAATCGCTGTGCCAGTTCAGCAAGCACGACGCCGACGCGATGGATGACTGGCACGCCTGGCTCCAGCGCAGCGCGGACATGCTCGGCCCGATGCTCATGGAGACGCCGCCGACGCTCGGCTCGATGTCGCTCGGAGACCTAGCCGACCAAGCGCGCTTCGGCCTGAAGATGCGAAAGGGGATGAGCACCCGACAGGCCGCCGACATCACCAAGCTCTTCACCATGAGCGCGTCTGACCTGCTCGACGAGTGGTTCGAATCCACCGAGATCAAGGCCCTCCTTTCGACCGACGGGATCATCGGCACCTGGGCCGGGCCAGAGGAGCCGGGCACCGCGTACGTGCTGATGCACCACAACGTCGGCGACATCGGCGACGGCAAGCTTTCCGGCTGGGGATATCCGAAGGGCGGGATGGGCGGCGTCTCGAAGATCCTCCAGCGCAGCGCCGAGCACTTCGGCGCTGAGATCCGTGTGGATGCGCCGGTCGAACGGATGCTCGTCGAAGGCGGACGGGTCACGGGAGTGGTCACCGCTTCGGGCGAGGAGTTCCGCGCGAGCACCGTGGTCACCGCCGTGCATCCCAAGATCGCCTTCTTGAAGCATCTGGACGCGAAGGATCTTCCAGATGACTTCGTGCGTGACATCGAGAACTGGAAGACGCGTAGCGGCACGGTGAAGGTCAACCTCGGGCTCTCGCGTCTTCCGACGTTCCGGGACGACCCCCACGGCGAGGACCCCTCGATCGCGGGCGCCGGGATGATGCTCGGACCGAGCATCCGGTACCTGGAGCGGGCATTCGAAGAGGCGCGCGATGGGAGGGGGTCCACCGCCCCGTTTTCCGAGACCTGCATCCCGAGCTACTACGACCACACCCTCGCGCCCGAGGGGATGCACGTGATGTCGATGTTCAGCCAATGGGTTCCGCATGAGTGGGCAGATGAGCCAGATCCCGCGGGTCTCGAGGCGTATGCCGACCGTTTGATCGATCGGCATGAGGACTTCATGCCCGGACTGAAGGACGCCATCATCGGTCGCCAGGTGATCGGTCCGCACGAGATGCAAGAGGGATGGGGCCTGATCGGTGGCAACATCTTCCACGGGGAACTCTCGACCAACCAGTTGCTCCACATGCGTCCGGCCCCGGGGTTCGCGAACTACCGCACGCCGATCAAGGGCTTGTATCAGGCGTCCTCGGCGACCCACGCCGGCGGCGGCGTCACGGGACTGCCGGGTCACCACGCCGTTCGCCAGATCGTGAAAGACCGCAGCTTGAAGAAGGGCAGCCGCACGTAGCTACCGAACCGGGAGCGCGCTTGGGCGAAGATCGAGGAGAGGGAGTCGAGGGGAAGAACCGAAGTACTTGCCGAAGAGGATCAAGCCTGGACAGACCTGATGGAGGCGATCGCGGCCGTTCCGGTCGAGCGCAGAGCCACCGAAGGGGTCGTGCCGGGCTGGTCCACCCACGACACGGTGTGGCACACCGCGTACTGGGTGGGTCGGGCGGCCGACGTGCTTGAACTCGCCTGCCAGGGTCCCCCGTATCCGGAGGAACCCGAGGAGGAGTCCTATTACGACGAAGAGAACGCCAAAGTGTTCGCAACGGGCCGGGGGATGACGTGGGATGAGGTCCTGGCCTACTTCACGGCGGGCCGAGGCCGCGCGCGAGGTGCGGTGGGACGGTGCGACGAGAGCGACCTCGAGTGGATGAGCGAACGATGCTCGGAGGAGATCGAGCACTTCCGTGAGCACGCGTCTCAGATCCGGGCCTTCGCCGGGAACTCGTCGGATCAGCAAGGAGCCACGTCCTGACCCACGACGGCGATAGGAACCCCGAGAGGAGCTAGGTACGCATGGAGCGAGATGTGAGCGACGCGAGGGACCGCGAACTTGGCATGGGTCGGAAGATCTCCCGGCGCGACTTCCTTGACGGCGCTGCCATCGGAGCCGGCGCCCTTCTTGCCGGAGGATGGCTCGCGGCATGCACGCCCGGCGGTTCCCCGACCGCTGGAGGCGGTTCCGGGGCGAGCCGCCTTGTCACCCCGCAGCTGTCGCAGTATCCGCCCGCGGCGACCGGCCTTGCGGGACAGACGGACGCGGCGTATGCGATCCCGCACATGCTTCGCGACGGCGCCTTCTGGGACGCCGCGGGCAGCCCCGAGTCCACAGGCGAAACCTACGACCTGGTCGTAGTTGGCGGTGGCATCAGCGGCCTCTCGTCCGCCTACTACTACTCTCTGCGCAACCCGGATGCCCGCATCCTGATCCTCGATGCCCTCGTGGACTTCGGTGGGCACGCGCATCGCAACGAGTTCACCGGCGTTGCCGGCAGGAAGAACGGACTCCTGCTCGGATACGGTGGTGCGGAGTCGATCGAGGCGCCGCATCGCTATAGCTCGCAGGCGAAGTCGCTGCTCGAAGGTATCGGCGTCAACGTGGAACGATTGGGCGACTACTACGACACTCACTTCTACAAGTACAACTCGGTGGTCACATACCGTGGTGACATCTGGGGCCGGGACTACACGGCGGTCCGGATGTGGAACGGGACGACGGCCGAAGAGGTGAAGGATGCCCCGATGGCCGAGCAAGCCAAGCGAGATCTCGTGATGCTCGATGATGCGCCTGACTGGATGCCCGGGCTGAGCGACTCGCAGAAGAAGGAGCGCCTGAGCAAGATCACGTACCTACAGTTCCTCACGGACGTGGCGAAGGTGCATCCCGACGCGGCCAAGTACCTGCAGACCCATAGCGCGGATGACTGGGGATACGGCATCAACTGCCAGGGCGCCATCGACGTCTGGCCATACAAGGCTCCGGGTTTCGACGGGATGCAGCTGGACCGGTCAGAGCCTTCGAAGTACAACTCGCCTTCCGTCAAGAACCTGTGGGGAGACGAGGAGCCCTACCACTATCACTTCCCCGAGGGGAACGCGGGCATCTCTCGTCTGCTGGTCCGCAACCTGATCCCGGGGTTCAAGGATGCTGTGGTCGGGCGACAAGTCATCGGGCCGTGGCAGATGGAGAACGAGTGGGGCTTGATCGGCGGCAACATCTTCCATGGGGAGCTCTCGACCAACCAGCTGTTCCACATGCGCCCGGCGCCGTCCTACGCGGACTACCGGACGCCCATCAAGGGCTTGTATCAGGCATCCAGCGCCACCCACGCGGGCGGCGGCGTGACCGGACTCCCGGGGCACCACGCGGTGCGAGAGATCTTCAAGGACCGAAAGCGCCGCAAGAGCTGGCGTCGTCCTCTCCTGTCGGCGTTGCGTGTCCCGCCCCATCGTGGAGCCTGCCCTGCCGGGCCGCTCGGTAGTATCTGGGCGCCTGAGTGACCGCTCAGGACGAGGATGCTGCGCGGGCGGAACCGCGCCAGAAATGAGTCACGGGGATGGAACGGCGGGAAGCAGTTCGCAGGATGTTGGAAGCCGACACGATGGCCATCGTGGGGGCCAGCCCCAAGGAAGGGTCCTTCGGGGAGATGATGATCCTCGAGGCCCAGCGAAGCGGCTGGGAAGGGACCATCTATCCGGTCAATCCCAAGTACGACGAGATCCTTGGCCTCCCCGCCTTCGCGAGTCTCGCCGACCTGCCGACCCCAGCTGACATCGCCCTCCTTGGCGTGTCGAACCGTCTGCTCGAAGCACAGTTGCAGGCGACGATCGACGCGGGCATCCCCTCCGCTGCCATCTTCGCGTCGGGGTACATGGAACCTGAGCCCGGCGAACTTCCGCTCGTGGACCGGATGCGCACCATGGCGCTGGAGGCCGAATTGGCGGTCGTGGGTGGCAACTGCATGGGATTCCTCAATCCGGATCGCAAATTGCGCGTGTGCGGATTCGTGAACCCGGATCTGCAGCCGGGGCCGATCACGATGATCGCGCACTCGGGCTCGGTCTTCGCGGCTATGGCCTACAACCACCGTCAGCTCGGTTTCAACCTGATCGTTTCGGCCGGCCAAGAGATCGCGACCACGGCGGCCGACTACATGGATTACGCGCTTGGCCAACCCACGACGAAGGCCATCGGATTGTTCATCGAAACCATCCGCGACCCCGATCGGTTCAAAGCTGCAGTGGTGCGCGCCGCCGAGCAAGACATCCCCATCGTTGCCCTGAAGGTTGGGCGGGAAGCCAAGGCGCGCGAGATGGTTGCTGCTCACTCCGGTGCATTGGCCGGGGAGGATGGTGCCTACGAAGCACTCTTCGCGGCGTACGGCGTTGCTCGCGTCCACAACCTCGACGAGATGTGCGACACGCTTGAGTTGTTCACGCGCAACGGCCGACGCGCCGGAGCAGGCGGCCTCTCGTCCATCCACGGCTCCGGCGGGGAGCGCGGGATGTTCGTCGATGCAGCCTCCGCTGAGGGCGTCCCCTTCGCTGAGATCAACGCGGACACGGTCGCCAAGCTGGAAGACGTTCTTGAAGAAGGTCTTCCGGCGGTCAATCCCTTGGATGCGTGGGGGACAGGGAATGAAGCCGACCGCATCTACCTCGCCTGTATGCAGGCGCTGATCGAAGACCCGGACACCGCGGGGTTCGCGTTCGTGGCGGACCTGTACCAAGACACCGACACCGAGGAAGACAACATCTCGATGGCGGAGAAGACCTTCCCGATCACCGACAAGCCCTTCGCGATGCTGTCGAACATGGCCGGCGCCGTGCATCCAGCGGACTCCAAACGGTTACGGGCAGCCGGTATCCCCGTACTCGAAGGTACCTACTCCGGACTTGCAGCGTTCCGACACCTGTTCGACTACCGCGACTTCCGCGCGTTGCCCCTGGTGGCCAAGCCAGCGCTGCCGAGTGAAGAGGTTCGAGCGGGGTGGCGTGAACGGTTGTCCAGTGGCGAACCCTTGGCCGAGCATGTCGGGCTGGCGCTGCTTTCGGATTACGGCGTGCCCGTGATAGCAACCGCGTTCGCGGAGAGTCTGGATGAGGCGCTCGCAGTTGCAAACAAGGTTGGGTACCCCGTGGCGGTGAAGACTGCGGCGCCGGGGATCCAGCACAAATCCGATGCTGACGGCGTGCGACTCGGGGTTGCCGATGCCGACGAGCTGGCGACCATCTACGAAGAGCTTGCGGGTCGACTCGGTCCGCAGGTCGTCGTTGCGCCGATGGCGGGCAAGGGCGTGGAGATGGCGCTTGGCATCGTGCATGACGAGCAATTCGGCCCGATGGTCATGGTGGCTGCGGGCGGGATCTTGATCGAGTTGCTCAAGGACCGGCGGCTCGGCTTACCGCCCCTGGACGCGACGCGAGCGCGGCGTCTCGTCGATGGACTGCAGAGCCGTCCGGTGCTTGATGGGGTACGCGGTGCGCCGCCGTCGAACGTGGACGCCTTCGTTCAGGCCATCGTCGGCTTGTCGGCTGTTGCGGCCGATCTTGGCGACGTGATATCCGAGCTCGATGTGAACCCCGTCATCGTCACGTCAGACGGGTGCGTGGCTGTGGATGCGTTGGCTGTGCCCCGAAGTGTCTCCGCATACTGAGTCCGAGAGATCGGAGCCGATCCTCACGGATCGGCGGCCTTATCGCGCGGCGATCGCGTTCGCGATCGCCACCATCGCCCTGGGGATGTTCTACAGCATGGTCGTGCGGCCGTTGGCGATCGGCTACCCAGGCTGGACCCGGGGTCGCTCCCGGGGAACACGATGGAAGACGAGGTGCTCGCTCCACTCGCCTACGAGCGTCTCGATGCCGCCAGCAACCGGGTCCGCATCCGCTTGGGCAGCCCGGTCGTTCGCGTGAAGCACGTCGGAGATCCGGACACCGCGAGCGAGGTGGAGGTTGCCTACGTGCAAGGCGGTGCACTGAAGACCGTGCGGGCAAAGGGCGCGATCATGGCGTGCTGGTACTCGATGCTCCCGTACATCGTGGATGACTATCCGACCGAACAGCGGGAGGCGGCGGCCTCCCAGGGTCGCGTCCCCCTGGCGTACGCCAACGTGCAGGTCCGCAGTCGTCGAGCCTTCGACGAGATGAAGGTGTGGGGCGGGCGGGACGTGGGCCCCGGTGTCGCGTGGACGCACTTCTACCTCGACTGGCCGGTGAGCATGGGTGGATACGAGTACCCGACGAACTACGATGAGCCGGGCGTCATCCACTTCAGCGGTCACCCCACCAAGGCCGATCTGCCACTGCACGAAGCGGTGAAAGCGGGGCGCGAGGACATGTTCACCACGCCCTTCGCCGACTACGAACGAAGCCTCCGCGAACTTCTGGCCCGCTCCCTCGCGGCTGGGGGCTTCGATCCAGCCGAAGAGATCCAGGCCATCACCGTCAACCGGTGGGCGCACGGCTACTCGATGGAGTACGTAACCCCGTGGGACAACGACTTCTATCCCGACGGCCCCCTGCCGGGTGATGTCGCATCACGACCCTTCGGCCGGATCACCTTCGCGAACACCGACAGGATCTCGCGGGCCTACGCGGACTCTGCTATCGATGCGGCTCACAGCGCGGTCGTTGAACAACTCGGAGGGATGTAGAGAGTCGACGCGAGAAACGGACAGCGGACTCTCGTCTCGATCGGTCGCCTCACGCGGTCGGCTCGAGCGCGCCGTCGCACCTCCTCCCCGCGACGTGATGCGCGAAGAGCTCGAACAATTCAGCAAACTCCTGAATCTGCTGGCTTGGCTTGGTGGGACGCAGTTCGAACCGCCTCTGAGCTGCTGAAACAGCTTTCTGAAATGCCGGTTTAGGGCGGTTTTCGCGTCTTTCCAGCGAAACTCGAACT
>Ga0315281_10011026_pt1 | contig 12398 bp, 9 predicted proteins | sample YL17G07_0_MG_FD_204540 | JGI IMG/M metagenome (GOLD analysis project Ga0315281, IMG submission 204540) | Sediment microbial communities from Yellowstone Lake, YNP, Wyoming, USA - YL17G07_0 | ecosystem: Environmental > Aquatic > Freshwater > Lake > Sediment | place: USA: Wyoming | collected... | reverse complement strand
TGCGGCTTCGCGGAGGTGATTTTCTGCAAGGGGAAGAAGCCGGGCGAGGTGGTGGAGATTGCGAAGCGGCTGCTGCGCCAGGGGCGGCGGCTTCTGGCCACGCGCGCGGATGACGAGACGATAGCGCTTCTGATGCGCGAGTTCCCGGACGCCAGGCTTTACGACCGGGCGCGGGCGGTAGCGGTTGCGCGCGAGAAGATTGAGAAAGCGGGGCTGATCTGCCTGCTGAGCGCGGGCACCGCAGACATCCCGGTGGCGGAGGAGGCGCTGGCGACTGCGGAGATCATGGGGGGGCGCGTGGACTCTTACTACGACGTGGGCGTGGCGGGCATACATCGCCTGCTCACGAAAACGGCGGAACTTCAGGCCGCCAACGTGGTCATTGTGGTGGCGGGGATGGAGGGGGCGCTGGCGAGCGTGGTGGGTGGTCTTGTGAAGGCGCCGGTGATTGCCGTGCCGACGAGCGTTGGGTACGGGGCGAGTTTCGGCGGGATAGCGCCGCTGCTCACGATGCTCAACTCCTGCGCCGCCGGCGTGGCGGTTGTGAACATAGATAACGGTTTCGGCGCGGGCTACATAGCCGCGCTCATCAACGGCTTGGCGGTGGAGAAAGACAGCGCGTGAAAAGTAGGGTCTGACCCTACTTTTCGGCTTAGAGCCGCGCGGGTTTAACTAGGGTCTGACCCTACTTTTCGGTGGTCTTGGAAGATGAATTGCTTCGGAGAAAAACGGAAATGGCGACAAGAAATAACGAGCTGCCCCTCATCAAGCCGCGCGAGCGCAACGCGCACAAGGGGGACTTCGGGCGGATAGGCGTAATCGCGGGGTCTCTGGGAATGACCGGCGCGGCCTGCATGACCGCCATGTCCGCCTTCCGCGCGGGGGCGGGGCTGGTGACGCTGGCGGTGCCGGCGGGAGTGCAGCACATCGCCGCCTCGCAGATGCTGTGCGTGATGACGCGCGGGTTCGCGGAGACCGCGCGCAGGACATTTGCCACGGGGGCGCTTGAAGAGGCGCTGGCTTTTTGCGCGGACATGGACGCGGTCGCGGTGGGGCCGGGGATCGGGCGCGACCATGAGACAGGCCACTTCGTGCGAGCGCTCTTCGAAAAAATCGAGAAGCCCGTGGTTTTCGACGCCGACGCGCTGGACGCGCTGGCCGAGGACGAAGGGATATTCAGGTTCGCGCCGACGGGGCGGCCCACGGTGCTGACGCCGCATCCTGGGGAAATGGCGCGGCTTGCCGGGGTGCCCGCGGGCGAAATCGAGCGAGACCGGCGCAAGGCCGCGACGGAATTCGTGAAGAACAATCCCGTGACGCTTGTGCTCAAGGGCGCCGGCACGATTGTGGCGGAGGGAACGAGACTTTACGTGAACACCACGGGCAACCCGGGCATGGCGACCGGTGGCGCGGGTGACGTGCTGACGGGCGTGATTGTGGCGCTGCTGGGGCAGAAGTTCAGCGCGTTCGAGGCCGCGAAACTGGGCGTCTATATTCACGGGCTGGCGGGCGACATCGCCGCGGAGGAGAAGGGCGAGATAGGCATGATCGCAACGGACATACTGGCTGCGCTTCCAGAGGCGTTCAAAAAATACACCGCCAAAAAGTAGGGTCTGACCCTACTTTTCGGCTCAGAGCCGCGCGGGTTTAACTAGGGTCTGACCCTACTTTTCGGGTGGGAGGGTTGTGGGGGTTCGGGGGCGGCCCATCGGCCTGGGCGCGAGGGATCTGCCGATGAGTCTTTCAACCATTTGCCGGAATGTGGAGCCGCCGATGGGATGGCCTTTTTGTGTGCTCAGGCGGATGCGTTCGAGGTCGCGCCGGTTCAACTCTTCGCCGTGGAGCATATTGTAGTAGTCCCGCGCTTCGCGCCCCTCGAAGAGAACTTCCGTAAGGACGTGGTCGATCCGTCCCTGCTCATGCGCCAGGGCGCTGGAGTGTTCGTATGCGCACGGGTCTGTGACCAGCGCGGCTCTCAAGGGGTTCGTGTCGATATACGCGCATACGGTACATAGATGCTCGCCATCCTCCACTGGGGCGGAGAAATAGCGGCTCTGCCAGACGTGGCCCACGAAGCCGCTCTTATCGCTGAGGTACTGCTGGTAGCAGACGTTGACGCACTGCATCATTCTTGCCATGCCTTCCATGTGCGGGGGGCGGATGATGAGATGGACGTGGTTGGGCATCAGGCAGTACGCGCCGATTTTGCATTCGTGCTTGGTGGCGAAGTGGCGAAGGAGTTCGCTGTACTTTTTGTAGCCGGCGTCGTCATGGAAGACCTCTTGTTTGTTATTGCCGCGCTGCACGATGTGATGGCAGACGCCGGGGATGATGATGCGCTCTTTCCAGGGCATGTTTTTTCTCCTGAAAATCCGTTTGGGCCTTGAGAAGCAGTGTAGGCAAACCATCTGCAAAAGTCAAGAAGAAAAGTAGGGTCTGACCCTACTTTTCGGCTTAGAGCGGCGCGGGTTTAACTAGGGTCTGACCCTACTTTTCGGAGGAGGATGCGATGGGTGAGATGAGGGTTGGAATCAGGTATGATATTCACCGCCTTGTCGAGGGCAGGGCGCTGTGGCTGGGCGGGGTGAAGGTGGAGTACGCCAAGGGATTGCTGGGCTGGTCCGACGGCGACGCGCTGCTGCACGCGATTTGCGACGCGCTGCTGGGCGCGGCGGGGCTGGGCGACATGGGCGGGCACTTCCCCGACACGGACCCCGCTTTCAAGGGCATTGCGAGCATCAACTTCATCAAGCATGTTGCGGCGCTTCTGGGCAAGAACCGCTGGGAAGTGCTGAACATCGACGCGAACGTTATCGCGGAGCAGCCGAAGATCGGCCGCTATATCAACGACATGAAGGTTACAATCGGCGGGGCGCTGGGGATTTCGCCTGACCGCATAAACGTGAAGGGGCGCACGCGCGAGGGGTTGGGAGAGGTTGGCCGCGGCGAGGCCATCGCCGCGCAGGCCGTGGCCATGTTAAAACGGAAGGATTAAAAGCATGAAGAGCCGCCGCATTCTGTTGAACATCCTGTTTGTCGCATCGCTTGTTTTGTCATGCATACTGTTTGTCGCGGGCTGCCGCTTGCCGCCTTTCGCGCCCGCGTCGCCTCCGAAAATCGCGCTGACCATGGAGGAGAAGACGCGGATTACGAAGGAGGCTGCGCTCGCTCTTGAAAACGCGGCGGAGGGCCTTTATCCTGACGCGGCGGCGCAGAATTACGTGGGGAGCGTGGGCGCAAGGCTTGTTCTGGCGATTCCTGAGAACCACCCGCGCAACTATCCCTTCACATTCCGGGTGCTCGGCTCGAAAATGGTCAATGCATTCGCCATGCCGGGCGGCTACGTTTATGTGACGCGCGGCCTGCTTGAGGCGGTAGCGAACGAGGACCAGTTGGCCGCGGTGCTGGCGCACCAGTTGGCGCACATCACGATGGGCCATTTCGACAGCCGCGCGTACGAACTGGTGACGCTCGACACGGGGCTTGGCATCCGCTTCCCGGCGGAGTCGGTGGAGAAACAGGCCCCCGGAGCGGTAAGCCTGCCGGACGGAATCGTGCTGGCGCTGAACATCCGGCGGTTCAGGTTCACAATGGATGACGAAAACCAGGCCGATTCCATTGCGATGCAGTACCTGGCGCGGACGCTCAAGTACAACCCGCGCGCCGTCATCAACGTGCGCCAGATACTTGACGCCGTGACGATTTCCCCGCTGGACAAGTTGCGCGCCTGGCCGTACACGCACCACGCCTCCCGCGACGAACCGGCACAACTGACCAGCATGCTCAAGGCAAAATATCCCGAGTACGCTGGCAATGGCAAGGGGTTTATTGCGTCTGATCCGGCGGTGGCTGAAATGCTTAAGATTGAGCCGGCCTTCGAGGCGTTTGAAGAGGGGCGGAAGCAGTGCGACCTGGGCGAGCGGATGCTGCGCGCCGGTTTCCCGAAAAACGCCCGCGAGCGGCTTGAGGCCGCGGTCAAGCAGTACGACGCGGCCATCTCGCTTGCGAAAGAGAACGGGCGCGAGTTGTCCATGTTTTATTCGGCCAGGGGCCTGGCGTATTACGCGCTGTTCCAGGGCGCCAACGACCCGAAGTTGCGCAAGAAGGCCCTGGACGACGTCAGCGACGCCCGGCGCACCGATTCGCAGAACTTCGTGGCGCGGCTTTTCCATGGATATTTTCTGATGGTTGACGGCTTTTACGTGCCCGCCTCCGAGGACCTGGTCGAGGCGGCGCGTCTGAACCCCGGCGGCGAGTATGGGAGCCTCGGTTATTTCCGCGCCGCGCAACTGTATGACACGGCGGCCTTCGACGGCCATGACACACGGAAGGCCGCGCGTTACTACGAGTTGTGCCTTGCGCTCGACCCGCTTGGGCCGGAAGCGCCCGCGGCGAAGGAGCGCCTCAAAGCGCTCAAGCCGGACTCGCCGATGCTCAAAATCCTCCAGTGAGGGCGGTTCTTGGGTATGGATGCGTGCCAAAATTGTGGGTACGTAGTGACATTGTCTGAGCCCGGGGCGCGTTCGGGGTCAGACCCGAATCTACGAGCTGGCCGCCCCGACAGGTCGGGGCGTCTGCGCTCCGTAATTCTGGGTCTGACCCATTCGGAAGGAATAAGGAGATTTTTTTAGAGAAACTCTTTGACTAAGCGGTTTTGACGGGATATTATGTGAGTGAGGGGATTTCGTTGATAATTTGAGCAAATCCGGTCATCCGGGGAGTTGGGGGAGGTGTGGTGATGTGTGTTTGGCGTTTTGTTGGTCATTTCCGCCGAAACGGGAAAACCGGTGGCGTGTCCCTATTGCCGCCGGGGAGGGTTCCCGAACACGCATGTCTCCCTTCTAGGAATCATCATAAGAGTAACGCCCATCACGGTTAACAATTCGAGGCGCGTACCGCGCGCCTCGTTTTTTTTGGTCGATTGATAGCGGTCATACAAGAGTTCATTCCCGAAACTGCTCAACGCAAAAGTCCATCCCCATCGGACAGGCGGAAGTTGGTCGCCTCAGCGGTCAAAATCATGGGATAAAGGGGCTGTCCGAAAGGCCTGCCCCGCCCTTTTCGTTTATCTTTGGTCTTTTTTCAGGGAGGTGGATTATGTTGAAAAAGCGAGTTTTTGTGTTGATGGTGGGGGGGTTGTTGCTGGCGTGGTGTGGTGCCGCGGTGGCCGCGCAGGTGGATTATCTGGGCTATCAGAACTGGGGAGGCACCTGGTCTGACGCGGAGAAGCAGTGGAGCCGCTGGAGCGAGTGCAGCCTGCACTGCTGGGCGGCCACCGCTTCCAACAATATTCAGTACACCGGCTGGACGCCCAACACCAGCCTGGATGACGCGGACGAAATCTTCCGCTATTACCAGGACAAGTGGACCAACGTCGGGGGCTGGGTCGAGTACGGCTGGAACTGGTGGCTTAGCGGCATCAATCCAGGACAAGGACAGCCGGGGCTGGCTCAGGTCGATGTTACACCCAGCGGCGGCTTCTACTCGCAGTACACCGCGAGCAATTTTTGGGAAATGAAAAACTATCAGCAGACCCAGGAGGACCTGATGGCCATGGTTGAACGCACGCTGAAAGCGGGCGACGGCGTTGGCTTGTGGGTCTATGGTCCGAGCAGTCACGCCATCTCCTGCTGGGGAATCAAGATTGACGACTCTTATGCAGTGGGCGATAAGCGCCGCTATCTGGGCCTGTATATCACGGATTCCGACGACAATTACATGCAGGAACCCGCGCCGGATGTCATGTACTACACGCCCGTGGGGGATAACGGCACTATCGTAACGTGGGACCTCACGGAGTACCGCGGAGGCGGTTATGACCTCTACGGCGTACAGGCTCTCGAACGACCCGTGACGCATTTCAACGGCGGCACCGCCGCCTGGGGTACCGCGTCCAACTGGGATAACGCGCTCCCCGACACCTTCCTCGCGACTTACGTTGACGCAGGTACCGCCCAGATCAATGGCAACGTCAACGTAGGCAAAGTCTATGTCGGCTTCGCCGGCACCGGCGTGGTTACGCAAGCCCAGAACACGTTCACTGCAACGGAACTTCATCTGGGCAACAAGGCCGGCGCCGATGGCCGCTACGACATCGGAGGGGGCACCCTCAACGTCAGCAAGATTTTCGTGGGTGAAGCGGGCACGGGCCGCTTCAACGTCACGAACAGCGGCGCAACCATCAACATCAGCAAGTCGCTCGAATTCGGCGCCACCACCGCGAACTACTCCGCGGTAGCCGACACGACGCTCCGGTTCGCCAACGACACCGCGTTCAAGAACGCCGCCAAGATTACGGCAAACGTGGCCGGCCTGGCCGAAACTACTTTCCTGTTCAACGGCACAGGCAACTCCTCCATCAACTTCTTCGAAGTTGCCGGACAGGATTTGGGCGCCATCGTCGATGGCTTCACCAACAACTTCCATATCAAGGGCATCACCATCGGCGGAAGCGGCGCGGCCACACTCAAACTCGTCAATGACTACATCAACTACAACGGCACGCCTCCCGGAACATACAGCGAGGCGCTTTACGTCCACAACCTCATCATCAACAGCGGCAGCACGCTGAACCTCAACGGCTTCCACCTGTATTGCGGGACGTTCACCAACTACGGCAGCGTAATTGGCGGCTCCGTCATCGTCGTACAGGGCGGCGCGGGCGGCTTGGGAGACAATCCCGTCATCCCGGAACCCACGGCGCTATTGATGATTCTCCCGGCCCTCCTTGGGCTTGGCACGCTGATACGTCGGCGCCGCTAAAAGAGAAACGAGGGGCGCAAGCTCCGGTTCCAGATTTAGGCAAAAGCACAGGGCCGTCACTTATGTGGCGGCCCTTTCCGTTTTGTCCCGCGCTTCAGCATTTTGACAAAAACGTCACCTAAAGGGGTCAAACTCCTTTGCATGACGCTTCTCAGGCTTTGACGGGGCGGCGGTAAACTGGTATATTTGCGTGTCACTGGCCGCATATACGAAAGTGAAGATGACCTCGGATTTCAAGACACATTCCGTTCACGGCTATGTCGCCCGGCGCATCGGCGCGGACCCGCGCTACCTCAACAACCGCGTGGACGAGGAGACTGCGTTGTTCCGCGACGTTGAGATTGCGCTGAACCGCCCTCCGCTCACGCGCAGGCTGGACGTGCACCTCTCCGCGCGATTCTCCAACCTCTCGCGCAATTACTTCCAGAACCTTATCGCCGACGGCGAGGTGCTGGTGAACGGTAAGCCGTCGAAATCCAACTACCGCTTGAAGTCCGGCGACGTTATCACGCTGAAGGTGCCGCAACTGCCCGAGCGCATCATCGCGTCGGAGCCGATACCTCTTGACATCATATTCGAAGACAAACACCTCATCGTCATCAACAAGCCGCCGGGGATAATCTGCCATCCGGGGCGCAGCAATTTCAACGGTACACTGGCCAACGCGCTGGTCCACTACATGCTCAACGGCGCTGAGAACACAATTGACCTGAACCCGGGCATCGTGCACCGGCTGGACAAGAACACGACCGGCGTGATGGTGGCGGCCAAGGAGCCATACGCGCATCTGCACCTGTCGCGGCAGTTCGCCGACAGGCACACGCGCAAGGAGTACCTGGCGCTGGTGCGCGGCGCGCCCACTGAGGAGAGCGGCAGGATTGATCTGCCTGTCGGCTTCCATCCGACCGAGCGCGAACTGATGACCTGCCGCCCGGACGGAGTGGACATGAAGGAGGCGGAGACCGGGTACGAGGTGAAGGAGCGGTTCAACGGCTTCACGCTGCTTCTGGCGCGGCTGCTCACCGGCCGCACACACCAGATACGCGTCCATCTTCAGGCCGTGGGACTTCCTATCGTGGGCGATCCGGGCTACGGCGCGTATCTTGACGGCGCGCCTAGGAACAGGGCCGCGGACCCGCCGGCGGTTGCATCTTTTCCAAGACAGGCGCTGCACGCGTGGCGCCTCGGCATAACGCACCCCGTCACAAAGCAGCCGGTCCAGTTCATCGCACCCCCGCCGGACGATTTCATGCGGCTGGTCGAGTCGCTCAAATCATGACCCGTGAAGCCCGCCGGACAATATTGAAGTTCCCGCTCCGTATTGCCGAAAATATTGGATGCGAGGCATGAGTAGGCACAACGGTTCGGAAACAATGGTATGGTATGAGTGTGATATGATGGGTGCTAAGAGGAATCGTATTCTTGTAGTCGAAGACAACGACAGCCTGCGGCAACTGCTTGCCACCACTTTCGAGCGCGTCGGAGAGTGCGAAGTATTGTCCGCCGCGGACGGCCTTGACGCGGTTGTGATTGCCAGTTCCGAAAAGCCCGACCTGATTCTTCTCGACCTGAGGCTCCCCGGCATCGACGGAATAGAAGTCTGCCGCCGCCTTAAGAAGCACGCGGTCACACGCCATATCCCGATACTGATGTACACGGCCATCGGGAACAAAGAGACAGTGCTGGCGGGGCTGCAAGCCGGCGCCTCCGACTACGTCATAAAGGGCGCAATCGGCAACAAGGAGCTCGTGCAGCGCGCCATCAGCCTGGTGGAGCGCACGCGCCAAGCCGGCCCGCCGCCCCTGTCCGCAAGGAAAACGACGGGAATCGTGCAAACCACCTTTCCCGACGCGAAACCGTGGCCGGCGGTTGAGCCGCCGCCTTCGGCCGGGACTGAGCCCTCCAGACCGGCCGCCGCCGCGCCAAGACCGTCCCCGCCGTTGAAACACGCTCCCGCGCCAAAACTCATCTCACGCTCGGAACTGGCCGAGCGGATTGCGAGAGTCAGCCAACTAAAAGCCATGCCCTTCGCCGTGAGAGAACTGATGTCGCTCAGCATCAATCCTGAAGCGGACCTCAAGGAGATAGTGGAGGCCATCGAGCGCGACTCCGCCATAACCGCGCAGGTGCTCAGGCTCTCCAACGCCGCGATATACGGCGCGGGCCAGAGAATATCCAGCGTGGAGCGCGCCGTGGCGGTCATCGGACTGAAGAGCATCCGCGAACTGGCGATGGGACTGGCCGTGATAGAGGCTTTCAAGGACGACAGCGGCGAATTCGCCCGGGAGCAGATTTTGCTCTCCGAGCACTCCTTCGGCTGCGCCGTCGTGGCGAGGATTCTGGCCGCCAAAACCCAGAGGACCGACCCGGAGAAGGTTTTCCTTGGCGGGCTGCTGCACGATGTCGGGAAATCCATGCTCTTCCAGTTGTGCGGCAATGAATACATGGCCGTCATCCGGCACACCGCGGAAAGCGGCCTCCTGCTTGAAGACCTGGAGAAGCAGATGCTCGGCATCGGACACTGCGAGATCGCCGCGCTTGTTCTTAACAAGTGGATGATGCCGCCGGAAATTTCGCTGCCGCCGTGGCTGCACCACCAGCCGTGGGAAATGATCAGGAGGAAAGCCCCGGCGCAGAGCGCTGCCATCGGCTGCATCGTCATGGGAGACAGGATAGCGCACGCCTGCCATTTCGGCTTCGGCGGCGACGACCGCGCCTTCGAGCCTGAGCGCGAAATGCTCGAAGCGCTCGACCTGCCTGAAATCGACGTCAACGCCGTTTACGCCGAGGTGTGCGCGCAGTATCACCACCTGCGCACCACGATGATGATGCACTCCGACGCGGCCCTCATAAGGAAAATGACCGACCCTTACGACGCTGTCGCGCAGCACGGCGTTTGCGCCGCCATCGTGGACAGCAAACCCGTGGCGGTGAACCCCGTCGAGTTCCTGCTAATGAACTGCGGCACCCGCGTCAAATACATCAAGACGGAGGACTTGAGAAATCAGCCGCCCTCCGAGCAGGACATCCTGATTCTCCGTGCCCGCACCGACGCAGTGATACGTCTGATGTGGGAGGAGATACAGGAGTCGCAGTGCCGCCCGCCCGCCTGCAAGGTCCTGGCGCTCGTCAACCGCGGCGTCGACGTCTCCTTCATCCCCCCGGAAGCGCAGATCGAAACCCTCGCCCTCCCCTGCCGGGCCAGGGCACTGGAGGACGCAATCCCGACGGCCCACCCGGCCGGCCACCGGTCATAACCGCTAAACTTCCGGCTGGTTTGTGCCGAATTGTGGGTGTGGCTCCAACCCGTCTGACACTCTTAAATCCGTTCATCGCATGTCTCTGAAAGGCTCTATTTGCGCGGCTTTTCAGGGCGCACGTCAGCGCTCTGTCGCACGAAATGTAATCAACGCCATCAGCAGCCAAAGGGTGAGAAATATTGTGACTCAAGCAAAACGGAAACGCATCCTCGTCGTTGACGACAACGCCGCGCACAGAAGAACCATCTGCTTGGGACTGAAGCACAAGGGGTACGAGACCCTGGAAGCCGCTGACGGCCTGGAGGCCGTGGAGACGGCCACGGCGCGGAGGCCCGACCTCATAATAATGGACTTCATGATGCCGGTCCTCAACGGCATCGAGGCGACGAAGCGCCTTCGAAGCAGCGAGACCACCGGGCAAACGCCGATCCTGATGCTCACCGTCTTCAACCAGCAGAAGCGGATTCTAAGCGGACTGCTCAACGGCGTGTCCGACTACATAGTGAAAGGCTCCATGAAGATGACCGAGTTGGCAAACCGGGTCGAATGCCTGCTTGAGGCGCACGAATGTTCCCGGCGCGAGCCACATATTGCGGCCGAAATTGCCGATAATAACCGGCGGGGACCCGAAACCCGAAGAACGAGAAATGACGGAGAGTCCAGATGAGCGACGTTAAGGCCACCGTTCTCCTGGTGGACGACAACTATCACATTCGCATGCCCATACGCGTTTACCTCGAACGGCGCGGATACCGGGTGCTGGAAGCATCCGACGGCCTCGAGGCGATGGAGCAGGCCGTCGCACACCATCCGGATGTAATCGTCCTGGACGTCATGATGCCCGTCGTCGGAGGACACGAAGCACTCAAACGCCTCAAGAAAAACGACGTGACAAAGAACATCCCCGTGCTGATGCTCACCGCGGTCAATGAGAAAAACAGCGTCTTCTCAAGCCTGGCGGGCGGCGCCGGAGACTACGTGATAAAAGGCTCCGTCGGCATTGCGGAAATCCATCAGAGAATCGAACGGCTGCTCGAAAAGAAGACATCCGGCGCCTTGAACGCGGCATCCTCCCCGGACAGGATCGTCGCGGAAGAGGAAATCCGCAACGCGATCAGAGACCTCAGCCAGCGCGCCGCAATGCCGGGCCGCCTGGCCGATGTAATAACGCTCATAAACAGACCCGGCTGCACCGTGCGCGACTGGACCGATCTTCTGCAGGCGCAGCAGGGCCTCGCGGAAACCATTGCGGTGCTCGCCGGACTCGGCTCCGCCGACGCCGCCGGGAAACTCGATGCGCCCGCGCTCGGCACAAGCCGCCTGCGCCACCTCGCGCTTGCCGCCGGAGTCGTCACCGCCTTTTCGGCCTTCTCCAACAGCCTGCTCCAGCGCCACATGCTCGGCGCCGCGCTCATGACCCGCAGCCTCGCGATGCAGACCCAGTGCGCCTCGCCGGACGAAGCCATGACCGCCGGCCTCTTCCACGACTTCGGCAAGTTCCTTCTCAGCAACCGCTTCCCGGGGCAGTACAACACCGTGCTCAGGCGCGCGCAGGAAGAACACAAGCCGGTACTCGAACTCGAACGAAGATTCCTCGGCATCGACCACACGGCCTTCGCCGCCGAAATCATGCGCGGCTGGGGCGTGTCTCCCGAAGTCATCGAGGTGGTGCGCCTCCACCACACGCCGTACAACAAAATCATCGAGCGCGCATCCTTCAATCCCGCGCTCGTCGCCGCGGTACAGGTCGCCGACGCCATGGACTGCATCTGGGACAGCGACGGCGCGGACGGCTGTCTCGAGACTTTCGTGGACGAGGCCGCCCTCGCGCTCCATCTCGACCAGAAATCGCTCAACGCCGCCCTCGACAGCGCGCTGGCCCTCATCGGCAAAATGCTCTCCGGCGGCAAGGAAATCCACGGAAAACAACTTAAGCCCGACGACGCCTCCAAGAACGCCAACCGCAAGAAAATACTCCTCGTCCACGCAAACAGCACCGGCGTCCTCATGCTGGAGAACCTCTTCCTCAAGTGCTCGCTCAACGCCAAGCCCGCCGCCTTCGAAAACCTCCAGAACCGGGACCTCGGATGCGACATCATCTTCGCGCGCATCACCGACAAGGCGCAGGTCGAACCCCTCCTCGCCCTCTGCGCAAAAGTCCGCGAGACCAGCAAGACAAAACCCATCTGCATCCTCGTGGACTCGCAACCGGCCATCGAGGCCGCGTTCCCCGGCGCGGACATTTTCAAAGACTACATCTCGGAGTCCGTCCTCAACGAAATAATCAAGAGCCGCACCGCGCCCGCCCGGTCCGATTCCGCGGCCTCAGCGGTGAAAGCGCAAGACGCCGGAACCGACGCGTAACAGCAGTCCGCG
>Ga0315281_10011025_pt1 | contig 12399 bp, 11 predicted proteins | sample YL17G07_0_MG_FD_204540 | JGI IMG/M metagenome (GOLD analysis project Ga0315281, IMG submission 204540) | Sediment microbial communities from Yellowstone Lake, YNP, Wyoming, USA - YL17G07_0 | ecosystem: Environmental > Aquatic > Freshwater > Lake > Sediment | place: USA: Wyoming | collected... | reverse complement strand
TCGATTTCCCGTAAGGAATTCTTCAATCTCATTGACAATCGATTCTGAATCGCCAACCCACCATAGGTGGTCGTCCCCGCTCAATTCAACGAGCGTTGCGCCGGGAATGTGTTCAGCCAGGTATCGTCCTTGCCCAACATTTACGGGTCGGTCACCTGCCCGATGCAAAATGAGGGCCGGGATATGTATCGCAGCCAGAATGGCCCTGACATCTATAGCCATGTTCATTCGAAAAATGTTGATCACCGCGGCTGGGCTGGCGCTTAGCCGCAAGTATTTTGCCCACCATTGCCGAAACCGCTCATCCTCGGCCATCGAGGGCGCCCAATAGTCGATCATATATGGGCCACCCCATTCCTTTCGCCATCCCTCAAGCCAAACTTCCCATTCTGGATCATCAGGTTTCCATCCCCAGGGATAATCTGGCGCCCATGCGCCTCTGGCAATACTGCCGTACAAAACTAACGCTGAAATTCGCTCTGGATAGGTGGCCGCGAATAATACACTCATCGGGCCGCCCTCAGAGACACCAAATAGCGCCGCACGCTTGGAGTCCGTAGCGTCCATGACGGCACGAACATCGTCCATACGTTGCTCTAAGGTCGGTATGCCTGATATTCGGTCAGAGAGGCCTGTGCCTCGTTTGTCAAATAGGATAAGCCGTGCGAAGGATGCCAAATGCCGAAGAAATCGAGCATATGAAGGTTCTTCCCAGGCTTGCTCCAAATGAGATACAAAACCGGGGACAATCAAGAGATCAAATGGGCCGTTGCCTACTACTTGATAGGCAATGCTGATATCGCCACTCTGGGCGTACTTGGTTTCAGGTTGAATAGCCATAACTATACTGCGCGCGGTCACAAATTGCGGTTCCGGGACGGCTTTCAGCGGATGGCTTTGCAAAGCGGAAAAGCGGATAGACGCCGCAAAATCCGCTTTTCCGTTTATCCAATCCGCTGGAAGAAAAAGCGCGGTTTATGCCCGTGGGCAGTATACGTCCGCCTTTGGGGGGGGACGGGTGCGCCCCTGAATGCGTGAATTACCGACTCACCTTACGCAAGCACCCTGACTCTTCGGCTTCGCTCAGGGGAGCGGCGGACGCGTTCTTCGACTGCGCTACGCTCCGCTCAGAATGCGCCCGCCGCGCAGTCGAAGGGGCGATGTCTGCGTAAGGTGAGTTACCGAATGCTCTCATTGGCTAAAGCCGCCAGTTTACCGCTTGCGGAGACGATTACAGTTGCCGTTGGCGCCGGCCCGCAGATTGCAGGCTTGCATTACAGCTCAGGCGCTCTCCTCGCTGGCAGCGACGACCCGGTCGCGTCCTTCGGCTTTGGCGCGGTAGAGGGCCTGGTCGGCGGCGCGCAGCGCCTGCTGGGCGGTGAGGCCGGGCTGCCACGTGGCCACGCCGAGCGAGGCGGTGATGGTTTCGAGCGTCTGTCCGTGATGCTGCACGGTGAGGCCGTGGATGCCCTGGCGCAGGTGTTCGGCCCGGTCACGGGTGTCGGTCAATGAAGTCTCGGGTAGCACCAGCGTGAACTCTTCGCCGCCGTAGCGGCAGGCAATATCACCGCCCCGAATGCGGCTGCGGAGGAAGGCCCCCAGATCGCGCAACAGCACGTCGCCGGCCTCGTGGCCGTGCGCGTCGTTGAACTGCTTGAAGTGGTCAATGTCGAGCATGACAACGCCCAGCGGGCGGCCACTGCGCTCGGCGCGCCGCATTTCGCGCTCCAGCGTTTCTTCCATGTACCGGCGGTTGTACAGTCCGGTGAGCGGGTCGCGGATGGATTGGTTGCGCAGGGTCTCGCGTAGCCGCACGTTGGCCAGCGCCAGTCCAATCTGGTCGGTGGCGGCCTCAATCAACTGCTCGTTCCAACTGGCCGCACCCTCCGCCGGGGGCGCGGCGGCCGGCTGGAGGTGCAGCACGCCGAGGGCGTCGCCCTGCGCCATCAACGGCACGCACAGGTAGCCATGCGGCGGCGGAGATTGCAGATGGTGGCAGGGCGCGTCGGTGTGCGTGTCGGCCACGTGGTGCAACCGCCCGCGCCGGAGCGCCCAACATTCCTCGGGCGTGAACACGCGCTCGTTGGCAGTGAGCGCCAGCCCGCCCCAGGCCGCCTGCGTCTCCAAATCATTGCGCGATGGGCTGTACACGAACAACGCTCCCCGCAGGGCGGGGAACAAACGCTGGGCGGAGCGCGCGACGGCGGCGTAGGCTTCCTCCGCCGTCAGGCAGGCCTGCAGGGTTTCGGCCATCTCAGCCAGCAGCCCGAGTTCATCGGTGCGCCGGGCCACGCGCTGTTCGAGTTGCTCCTTGACCTGCGTCTCCCGGGTACGGGCACGGCGCATGGCCTCGGCCACGCCGGAGATGAGTACGCCAGTGGCGAAGAAGACCGCCAGGCCCAGCCAATCAGCGGCATCTCGGATGAAGGGTTGGTCAATTAACACTGGCCCCAAGTAAACTATTGTGAGACAGCTGAGAAATGTCCCCAGCAAGCCGCCAGAAAAGCCGCCATAGAGTGCAACGATCATTACAGCCGGATAGAACGTCAGCCAGGCAAGGCGCGGTCCAAGAGCCTGCAGTGGCCATAGTCGCAAGGCGGCGGCCACGGCGATAAGGACTATGGCAACGACATAGGGTTGCCATGCGAAGCGAAGTGCATTCTTCGGGGTCATACCTGCTCCCATCTAGTCAACTGCCGTTTCTTTGAACAGCAGTCCGTCAATGCCCAGGTTCCAGTGGGTCTTTTGAGAACGTAACCCGGCGCGCCGGCACGTAGCGCTCAGAGTCAGTAGCCGGCCGCTAGCGCGCCTCCAAAGGCCGGGAGTGGTTGGGGTAGATGGGGTCACGGGTGTTTTCCTCGTCGGCGACGTTGCCGGTCATCCCTCACAACCCGTCGAATGGCGGGTAGCAACTCGGCGATCAGTCTGGACTTGACCACGACCTCGTTTGCGCCGGCCTCCAGCGCCGCGCGCCGGTAGACGTTCTCGCTGTGCGTGCTCAACACGACGAGGCCGACTGCGGGCAACGCCGCTCGCAGGCGCGGCAGGGTTGCCTTCGCCGCTGAACCGGAGGCGTAGGGGTCGAGCAGAATCACGCGCGGACGCAGCGAGAGGGCCAGGGTCAGGCCTTCCTCGCCTGTCCGGGCCGTGCCGACCACGGTAATCTCATCCGGGTAATGCTCCCGCAGGTAGTCGGCGGCCAGGCGCAGGAAGGTGGGGTGATGGTCTATCAGCAGTGTGTGTATGGCTCGCATAGGCACGTTCACAACCCAATTATGACACATTCGGTTAGATTACTATACAGCCCGCCTCACCCCCAGTCGCTTCGCGTCTCCTGACGACCGCTTCGCGGAGCAAGAGCGTCGTCAGGAGCGGGGCCGGGGGTGAGGTTGAGCAGTTACTATCGTATGCGTATTTTTTGGAATCAAATGTTTGAGACAGGTGGAAGTTGTGTAGCAGTTGTGATAGAGTAATAGGGTGATGCTCCCGTTAGCCCGCCGTTAATATCTCACCTTACGCAGGCGAGCATATTTTGAGATTGTCACCCTGAGCGAAGCGAGGGTCTCTACGCCCATTGTAGGGATTCCTCGCTTCGCTCGGAATGAAATTGTGTAAGGTGAGAATATAACTGAAAGAGAAGACGATGCAACCCAATCTCAAGCTTATCAGTGAGGTGAAGCGATGACCATTTTGGAGCAAATGAACCGCTTTTCCGACCGATTTGGAAAGAAAGTCGTCGTCAACAACACGCCCTGGCGTTACTATCGCCTCGGTGCGGGCGCACCCATCCTCTGGCTCCCCGGCGGACTGCGTCGGGCGGCCTTCGGTTTCGCCTTCCTGGAAAGACTGGCCGTACGCCATACCGTCATCTCCCCAGATTACTCACCCGTGCAGACGAATGCCGAATTCATCACTGCCTTCGACGCTATCCTGCAAGCCGAAGGCGTGGAGACCTTTGCGCTGGGAGGTCAGTCCTACGGCGGCGGGCTGGCGCAGGTCTATCTGGCGCACAAGGTCAAGTCTGTCGAACGCCTCATTCTCGCCAGCACTGCTCCAGGGAATTACGCTAAAGCCTTGTTGTTTCCGCTGTCTGTCAACGTGGCACTGGCGCGCCTCCTGCCAGAAAAGACCGTCAAAAGCCTGATGACTGGCGTACTGCTCAAGATCCTCAGCGTGCCCGAAGACGAGCGTGCCGAATGGCGGCAGGCCATCAATGCCGTCATGCAAAACGACCTGTCTCGCGCCGATATCGTCTCGCATTTTGCCGTCGCCGCCGATCGGATCCGCAAGGGCATGGTCACGCCCGCCGCTTATCAAAACTGGAAAGGGCGCGCTATCGTACTCAGCTCTGAAAACGACCCGACCCAGAGCAAAAAGTACATTCCTCGTTACGAAAGGCTCCTTGGGCGCGCCGTGGAAGTGGTCAACATGGGTGATATGGGTCACAGCGCAGCATTCTTCAACCCGGACAAATACGTCGCATTGCTCGAACAAGCGCTCGGATGAGAAGGTTACCATTATCGAGTACGATTGGGCTATGAGCGGAATGGGATTTAGGAGAAGACAAAATGTTTGGTCAGGGACTTCGTCAAGTGCAGGAAACGCTGAACCGGAAAGCGGACACCGTTCAACGTGAATTTAGCGTCATCGGCCAACAGTTAGAGGCGCTGGGCCAAAAAATTAAGAACACGCCAGGGGCGGACAGCGGGCCATTACTAGCGGAACGCGAGGCCCTGTATGACAAGCAACGCGATTTGGCCGATGAAGCCAATTTGTGGCGCGACCGGGCGCGCGGCGCGCTCCGCCAACAGAATGATGAAGCGATCCGAGCCTACTTGAATGAACTGTTGGCCACTCACGACGAGACGGTGCGCCCGGCGGTCGAGCATATGTTGCATCTACTCGACGCTCCCGAAGAAGAACTAATCACCCTGGCGCAGAGTCAGCTCCAGGCCATCGCCGCGACGACCCCGGCGGGCCGCTTCATTGAGCGCACCCGCACGGCCTACGAACTCCGCGGCCAAGACCCGGCCCCGCGCCGCCTGGCCGCGTTTGAGTTCGCCAATCGCAGCGGGGTGGCCCAGAACGACCAGGCGCTGGCCGAACTCGAAGCAGTGGTGAATGACCCGGATCCGCTCGTGAGCGAGATGATGACCCTGACCCTCATTCAAATACACCGCTTTCGCGCCCTGCGCCTGGGCGACCTCGACGTGGCGCACAACGCCATCCTGCACCTGACGCGCCTCACGCATCCGGCGGTGATCCCGGTGCTGATTGAAGTGGCGGCCACCGCCCGCACTGGTTTCGTGCGCGGGGAAACCGGGATGGTCGAGGCGAACAACGACCGTTCGCGGGAGGCCGCGCTCACGCGCCTGGCAGAATGGCATACCCCCGAGGCGCAGGCGGCGGTGCAGGCGGGCCAGCGTGAACGGGAGCGGCGCCTGGCGCGGAAGTAGCCGCGCTCGCGCAGTGGAAATCGCGAGCCTTCAACAAGACGCGCCTAACTGAAAAACAAAGAAAGGCAAGTTGCAATTGTGAAAACCTATAATACGCTTGAAACCCCCAGTGGCAGTGGTGAACTCCGCGTTGCGGGCGCCCATGTGGCAACGGTTTTTTATCATCTTCAAGTCCGCCAGGAAATCATGGTCGGCGAACCGGTAGCAGGCCAGGCCGCCGAGCCCGGCTTGCTGGATATTGCCGGAGAAGTGACCATCAGTCAGGACGAGCCGATGCAAACTCAAGTAGCACGCCGGGTTGGATCGGGGGAACTGCTTACCCTGCATTTAGACGATGGGCGACGCTTAGACGTTTATGCCACGAAAGGCGATGAGTTCTCCGACGCCTATCGCATCGTACCGGCCAGTAGCCCGGCGGGTTTCATTTCTGAATAGCCTAACTCGGCTCATCTCAACTCTGCGCGCCTCACTGAACACCACGCGTCAGCGCTCGGTGGAGAGCATCGGCGAATTCTTCAGCCGTGAACCGGCCTTTCTGCAAGAGCGTCGCGGCGCACCGTGCCGAGTGATTAACAGCGCGCTGAGGCGGCGATTGCCAATAACACTGGGAGCGTGTAGGCTATGGTTAACGCTTCCAGGTGAAAGTCGCCATGTCTGCCCAACCGCGCCCCACCCTGGCCTACGCCGAGAAATTTCTGTCTTCGATTGACATCGCGCCGAAGACCGAAAAGACGTACCGCAACGCCTTGCTGGTCTTCGCCGAATTTCTGACCAGCCATCAGCCGGAGTTGCCCGACCTCGGCGAGTCGAGCATCGTCCCTCTGCAGTTGATGCAGGAAGACTCGCTGGCGAAGTTCCGCCACTGGATGCGGAATGCGCGCAAGTATGGTCGTCGCACCGAGGGGACGTATCTCGCGGGCGCGGTACGCTTCAGCGAATGGCTGGACGCGAACTCGCTCCTGCCGGGCGGGTTGACCTCCAGCCGGATGAAATTGGTGTTGAAAGACGCGCGCGGACGACGGCGTGTGGGGTACAAAACCCAGCCAATCAAGGAAGCAGTGCCTCTCATCATCGAGTATTACGACAAACATCCTTTGCCCTCGGCCAAGACTCCGCGCGGGCGACGGCAGAAACTTTCGGTGCTGAGGAATCGCGCCATCGTGCATACTTTGTTCGCCACCGGTTTGCGAGCGCAAGAGTTGGCGTCATTGCGGCGCGGCGATTGCGCGGATGGGGATAGCGACAAGATTTTGATTACCGGCAAAGGCGAGAAGGAACGCGTGGTAATGTTAAACCCCGAGGCGCAACAGGCCATCCGGAATTATCTCGCTACGCGGGATGAGGATCGGAAAAAGTCGGGGGGCAGGCAAACGCAAGGGAAGCAGGATCCGCTCTTCGTCCGCCACGATCGCGACGAGGTCACGCCCCTCTCAACGAAAACTGTTTGGAAAGTTGTGAGCGATGCGGCTCGCGCGCTGGGGTTGGAAACCGCCATTTCCCCCCACGACTTTCGCCGTTATATTGCCACGGCCCTGCTCTCGGAGGGAATGCCGTTGGAGTCGGTGCAAGCGTTTTTGGGGCACGAGTCCATCGTCACCACGCGCACGGTGTACGCGCATACGTGGAGCGAGGTGCTGGATGACCAGGTGAAAACTTATCGCCCCAGCCCGGCGCAGGCGGCGCGGCGGGCAGTGAAGAAGAGTCACAAGTGATTCGCATAGCCTCCGACCATTCTACGCTAACGATTTCGCTTTTGATGATTGCCTTATTGGCTACGCGAATCGTTTTTAAGGTGCGATGAACTTAAAACGCATTCTCCTCACCGGAGGCCGCGCCCCGGCGACATTGGAATTAGCCCGGCTATTGCATAAAGCCGGGCATTCTGTTTTTATAGCGGAGAGTGTGAAGCATCACCTCACCCACGCCTCGCGCGCCATCACGCGCAACTATCTCGTCCCGCCGCCCCGCTTTGACCCGGAGGGTTACGTCGCCGCTTTGATGCACATTATCGAACAAGAACATATTGATTTGCTCGTGCCGACCTGTGAAGAAGTTTTCTACGTCAGTTGGGGGTACGAGCGTTTGGCGGCGCAGTGTCAAGTTTTCGTCGAGCCGCTATCTAAACTGCAGCCACTCCACAGCAAGTGGGAATTTGTCCAACGCGCCCAGCAGTATGGGTTGAATGTGCCGCGCACGACGCTCCTGAACGGTGAGGCCGATTTGCGCCGGGCCTTGCTCAACCCGCCGCTGGTCCTCAAGCCCGTCTTCTCCCGGTTCGCGGCCAAAACAATTTTTTGGCGCAGCCAGCGCCCCACCCCACCGCCGATTGCCCCGACACCGCAGACTCCGTGGGTAGCCCAGCAATTCATCGCCGGTCAGCAAATCTGCACCTATAGCCTCGTCCACGCCGGACGCCTCGCCGCGCACGCCGCCTACCCTACCGAGTTCACCGCCGGACAGGGCGCGACGATTCTCTTCCGGCCCATCGCGCATCCCGCGGCCCGCGGGTGGGTGCAGACCTTCGTCGAGCGTGAGAACTTCACCGGGCAAATTGCGTTTGACTTTATCGAGACGCCAACAGGAGAATTGTTTGCGCTAGAATGCAACCCGCGCGCGACGAGCGGCCTGCACTTATTGCGAGACAACCCGCGCCTCGCCGAGGCCTTCTGGGACATTGCCCCGAAAATGATTGAGCCGCCCGCTGGCAGCTCGGCCATGCTCGCCACGGCGATGCTACTGTACGCTTTGCCATCGGCGCTGCGCGGCTCGTGGGCGAGGTTGCAACAGTGGGCGGCGGCCTTTGTCTCCAGCCGCGACGTGATTTTCGACGGCGACGATCTCTGGCCGACTCTCTTTCAGTTTATCGGCCTCGCAACTTTCATCTGGCGCGGGTGGCGCAACCACCTCAGCCCATTGGAGGCCTCCACTTGGGACATTGAATGGAACGGCGAGGCCATCCTATGAATCCATTTCCCGAACTCAATCACCATTGGTTCATCCTCTGCCAATCCAGGCAACTGCGCGCCAAGCCGCTCCAACGCGCTTTGCTTGGCACACCGCTCGTCCTCTTTCGCGCCACAGACGGTCAGGCCGCCGCGCTCGTAGATCGGTGCCCGCATCGCAACGCGCCGCTTTCGGCGGGCCGGTTGAACGAGGGGCGCCTCGCGTGTCCCTATCACGGTTGGCAGTTCGACGGAGCCGGGCAATGCCGCGCGGTGCCGGGGTTAACCAGCGAGGGCGCGCCTCCCGCCCGGAATATCGCGGCGCATCCCGTCGTCGAGCAGGATGGCTTCGTGTGGGTCTATGCCACAGCGGGCGAAATTCCCGTGACGCGGCCACGCCCATTCGCGCATCTCCAACAAAAGGGCTACACCCATTTCGTCGGCGAGGCTTCGCTGAACGCCGCCCTCCCCGACGCGCTGGAAAATTTTCTCGACGGCACGCACACGCATTTCGTCCACTCGGGTTTAATTCGCGCCGAAGGCCGACGCCAAGAAACGACCGTCGTTGTTCGCCGCCACGCCGATGGCGTTGAAGCCGAGTATTTAGATGAAGGGCAACAATCGGGGCTGATCTCGCAAATGTTCGGGGCGGGCATTGACGACGTGTTCGGGCGCTTCACTCTGCCCTCCATCGCGCACCTCGAATACCGCGCGCGGGGTCAAGTCAAACTGCTCATCTCGCTCTGCTTCACACCGGAGACGGAATCTTTACAGCGGCTCTTTGCCGTCGTCGTGGGGCAAGCCCCGCCGGGGTTGGGCTGGTTGGCCCGGCCAGTGATCAAATTACTGTTCTGGCAAGCGTTGCAACAGGATCGCCAAATTGTCGAACTGCAAACCGCCAACGTGCGCCGCTTTGGCGGGCCGCAATACGTCTACACCGAACTCGACGTGCTTGGCCCGCACATCCTGCGCCTGCTCAAACATGGCCCCACCGCGCCAACTGAGTCTCTACCCGAACAAAGAATCCGGATGAGGCTATGAGCGCTTGGCTTCCATCTTCTCGCGCGTCAACGCCGTCCGCAATCCGCTGGCCTGTAACGCGATGAATCCATAGAGCATCGGCAACCAGACGACGAAGCCGCGATACGTGAGACTGATGAGCAGGGCCGAGGCGAGCGGGACGTTGACGGTGCTCAGCGCGAGGGTGACAGCCCCCTCGGCGACGCCGATCCCGAGCGGAGTCGGCGAGACGACGGTGAACAGCGTGGACAGGCTCACCCCCCCGACGATGGCCACCGCCGACAACGGTTGGCCGAAACCGGCAAAAATCAGGCTGAGCAAAATCATCGCCAGGCCCTCGCCGGTCAGCGACAACGCGCAGGGCATGAGCCAGATTTTCAATGGTTGGCGGCGGAGCAACTCAAAACCCCCGGCGGCCTCGGCCAGGAAGGCGCGCCAGGCAATCTCGGAAATGAGATTCCGTCTCAGCGCCCGATTGCCCAAGCGGATGAGCCACAGGCCGACTCGTTCGAGTTGCGCTAAAGATTTGAGACTCAGCCAGAGCAAGCCTGCCATCGCCCCGGTTGCGCCGAACAGGACGAGCGCCGGCAGGAGTTCACCCGCATTGAGGACGCGCTGTTGCCAAAGCAGAGCCAGCGCGCCGACCAACACGCAACTCGCACCGAGATATTGAGCCACGGCGAACAGTGTGACGGCCAACGTCACGCGCGCCGGCGGCAAGTCCTCGCGCCGGGCGTTCGCCAGAAACAGCGCAAAGGTGCTCAGGCTTCCACTCGGCGCGGCGACCAGCATGAAGTTATTGGCCGCCACCACCGGCAACATTTGCGCCAGCGTGAGCTCCACACCCACCGCCCGGTGAGCGGCGCGATACTCCGCCGCTTGATTGACTTGCCACATCGCCTGCGTAATGAAAGCGAGTCCGAGCCACACCGGCTGTCCGCGCCGGAGCGCGTCGAGGAACCCGGTTACCGGCCCGAGTCGCGCGCAGAGCAGAACCGTCGCTAAAAGCAGTAGAATGGCGAAGATGAAACGGCGCATCAGCGAGGACTATAGCATATTGAATGCCAAGAAAAATCCCTAATCCTCTCACCGCCCTGCGTCTGTTGTTGCTTCCGGCGCTGTGGGCTTTCGCTTTGCTCAACTGGCAAGTCTCTCTCGGCCTCGGCTTGCTGGTAGCCGCCATCTCCGATGCCGCGGATGGCTCGTTAGCCAAGCGGTATCCGCAATTCACCAACGGCAAATTCGATTCGCTCGCCGACAAACTCCTGACCTTCTCCGTCGTGCTCTGGCTGGTGATACTTAAGCCGCAACTCTTTACTCAACACGCGCCGATTTTGCTTTGTGCCACGCTGGTCTATTTTGTTTCGCTCTTCACCGGCTGGCGCAAATTCGGTCGCGTCTCCACTCTCCATCTCCATTCCGGCAAATTGGGCGGGCTGACGCAAACCGGGTTCGTGTTACATTCGTTTCTGTTCGGCGGTTATAACGTGGTCTTGTTTTACATCGCCGTCGGTTCGTTCATCATGGCTTCGCTCGAAGAACTGGCCGTTCAACTCACCCACGCCGAGATTGACGACGAACACACCCGCTCCATCCTGCCTTACCTGCTCCAACGGTTAAAGTGAAAAAAGCGCGGAGCCTCCTCACACGCCCGCAATGGCCGCTCGCGCTGGCTCTGGTCGCAATGACGTTGGTCTTGCCCTCCCTCGGCGCGGGCTTGCAGTTAGACGATTACCTTTTGCGCTCGACCATCCACGCTGCGCCGGATACCGGGACAGCCATCAACCATTTGTTCGTCTTCATGGATGGCGACGCGCGGCACGCCCGGCAATTGATGGACAGTGGCGCGTTCCCGTGGTGGGCCTTGCCCGAGGGACAGGTGGCCTTTTGGCGGCCACTCGCGGCCCTCACGCACTGGCTCGATTTTCGCGGGTGGCCCACAGCCCTCGCGCTGATGCACGCCCAAAACATTCTGTGGTTCGGCGCATTGATCTTCGCCGTCGCCGCGTTCTATCGGCAACTTATCCCAAACGCCTGGGTTGCCGGATTAGCGGCTTTGCTTTATGCCGTGGATGACGCGCATGGCTTTGCCGTAGGCTGGCTCTCGAACCGCAATGCGCTCATGGCAACGTTCTTCGGCGTGTTGGCCCTCAGCGCACATCATCGCTGGCGACGCGCGAGTGGGCGCGTAGGCGCGCTCGTCTCGCCACTACTGCTCGCGTTCGGATTACTCTCTGCCGAGGCCGCCCTCGCCACATTGGCTTACCTCATTGCTTACGCCCTCTTCTTAGAACGCGGCCCGACATTGAAACGTATCCTCTCACTCTTGCCCTATGCCTTCGTGATCCTGCTTTGGCGATTGGCCTATCAACGCCTCGGCTTCAGCGCCTGGGGAACGGCGTATGTTGACCCGGCGCGCGAATCGCTACGCTACCTGCAAGCCCTCATCGAGCGCGGGCCGATTTTGATGTTGGCCCAATGGGCCACGCCGCCCGCCGAACTTTATCCTTATCTCGGTGGTGACGCCGCCCGTCTGTGGTGGTGGGTCGCGCTCGCCGGGTTGATCGCGTTAACCCTCGGCGTCCTGCCGCTCCTCCGGCGAGACGCTACCGCGCGCTTCTGGGCGTTAGGCATGAGTCTCTCAGTCTTGCCCTCGGCTTCGTCTCTTCCCGCGAACCGCCTGCTCTTCTTCGTCGGCCTGGGCGCGATGGGTTTGCTCGCGCAATGGCTTGCTTCTCGCCAACTTCCGTCTTTCGTCTTCCATCTTTTCGTCGGGTTGCATCTCATTCTCGCCCCACTCCTCCTCCCCTTCACCGCGTTCAGCCCGGCCTGGCTGGGAAACATTGAACCCTCCCTCAACAGCCTGCCGACTGACAACAACTTTGCTTCTCAAACCGCCGTCATCGTCAACGCGCCCGGTTTCTTTCACACCAGTTACCTCGCCGACGTGCGCGCCTTCAACGGCCTGCCCGTCCCCGTGC
>Ga0315281_10011024_pt1 | contig 12400 bp, 7 predicted proteins | sample YL17G07_0_MG_FD_204540 | JGI IMG/M metagenome (GOLD analysis project Ga0315281, IMG submission 204540) | Sediment microbial communities from Yellowstone Lake, YNP, Wyoming, USA - YL17G07_0 | ecosystem: Environmental > Aquatic > Freshwater > Lake > Sediment | place: USA: Wyoming | collected... | reverse complement strand
TTTGTGGACTCAGCGCGCGATTCTAGAAACGGTACCTGAAGCTCAGCTGCCAGATCCTCATGAAACCCGCCTGCGTATCGACTCGGCCGAACGTCGTCGAGTTGGTCGCGTTGTTCGTGGCCAGGTTGCCGAACTTCACCGTATTCGTGAGGTTGAGGATCTCGAAGCGGATCTCGCCACTCTGCCCGCGCGCGAACGACGTGGTTTTCGCGACCACCAGGTCGACGTTCTTGCGGAACTGGAAGCGCGCGTCGGGATTCGTTCGGGGCGCGTTCCCGAACGTCCCTGAACCGGGGTTGGCATACGCGCTCGCGTTGAACCATCTCGCGCTCGCCTGACCTTCCGACGAGGCGCGCGCCGCGTCGTCGCCGGTCGTGTTCGGGTCGCCGACGAGATTCGGACGCTGCCGGCCTCCGAGCAACCCCAGGTTGGCGTCAGACGTGCCGCCGCTGAGGACCGCGTTCAACGGCCCGCCGCTCACCATTTCGACGATGGCCGACAGGTTCCAGCCACCCGCCAAGGCGTACGCCATGCCGCTGTGATCCTTGGGGGACGGGAGGTTCACGATCGGCGCGAGGATGATCCGGTGCGGCGAGTCGTAGATGCTCGTGGCGTACTCGGCGTCCAGGTTGTAGTTGTCCTGCGGCGTGGCGGTGCGCCAGTTGTACGTGTTGCTCTCGGCGAACTGGTTGTCCTTCGTGCTGCTGAACGTATAGCTGAGACGCCCGCCCCACAGACCTTGTCCGGTCCTCTTCTCGAGGATGAAGGTCGCCGCGTGATACTGGCGCTTGCCGCCCGTTGTCGTTTCGAACTTGTTGATGTCGCCGAACTCGGGGAAGGGACGCAGCAGTTGCCCGCGCTGGACAGTTGCGCGCGTGCCGAGCTCGCCGGCCGCGGCGATGCCGAAGAAGGGATTGGGAATCGACTCCCGCAGCTTCGCGGCATCCCATCCGCCGCCCGGCGCCGGATAGAGTTGCCTGGCGAGCGCCGGATCGATCTGGTTGATGTTGATCGCCGCGTTGTTGGTCCCGCCGTAACCGATGTCGCGCCCGCTCGCGCCAACGTAGCCGATCGTCACCGCCATGTGGCCGGGCAGCTCGCGCTGCACGTCGACGGAATACTGATGCACGTAGGGCGAGCCCTTGGTCTGATCGATGTAGTTGATCGTGCCGCCGACGCCGGTGAGCAGCCCCTGCGAGCTGCCGATCGGCTGCAGCAAACCCGACGGGAACGGGTTGTCCAGCGTCGTCAGAGGGACTTCGCTGTCATCGGACGATTGACTGAGCGTCGTGGTACGGGAGAACCCGACCGCGCCGTGTTGCGTGGTGTTGTAGTTCCACGGGGCCCAGAACAACCCATAGCCGGCACGGATCACCGTGTTCGTGTCGGCCGCATAGGTCAGGCCCACGCGCGGCCCCGGCTTGATCGTCTTCGGCGTGCCCTGATAATCGTTCGCCCCGTTGACGCCGGCGTAGATCAGGCCGCCCTTGAGCGTCTTGCCCGCGAGCAACGTACCGGCCTTTGGCACCAACGCATCGATCGGGTTCACGGCGCTCTCGTCGAAGCCCACCGTTTGCCGGTTGTTGATCTCGCGCAGACCGTCCTCGTGCTCGAGCCGCAGGCCGTAATTCAGCGTCAGCTTCGAGCTCACGCGCCAGTCGTCCTGGAAGTACGCCCCCCAGTACCGCGTGTACCACTCGCCCTCGCCGTTGGTGGCGGGCGCGGAACCGGACGAGGGCAGACCCAGCAGTACGCTGGCGACCTCGTGCCCGCCCGAACCGTTCCGGCTGGTGAAGTTCGGGCCGAACCCGAAGCTGCCGCCCAATGCGGTTTCAGTCGCGAGTGCGACGCCGAGGCGTCTGGCGTCGGCGCCCACCTTGATGCTGTGACTGCCGAGCAGCTTGGTCAGGGCGCCGTTGATCGCGTAGGGGCCCTTCCAACGAACCGGGCCGGGTCCCCATCCGCCCACGCCTTCGACGCCCTGGTCGAACGTCAGCGACGGGAAGATTTCCGTGCTCGGGAGCGCGTTGGTGTAGGTCGGACTGAAGCCGAGCGACTGAATCCCTGGAGAGAACGCCTGCTTGTCGCACGAGTCCTGCCAGGTCGAAAAGCCGTAGCGCAGCGAGAGCACCGTCGTGTCGTTGATGATGTTCGTGCTGTTGGCGACCAGCACATGCGGCCGCCGGCGCAGCGGACCGAACCACTGATCCTGATCGGCCATGAACAGCTTGTCCGACTTCATGATCGTGGTGCCGGGCTCGTCGGTCTTGTTGTAGATGTACAGAACGCTCAGCGACGACTTGTCGGTGAACTTGTGCTCGGCCTTGAAGGTGTACATGTCCGCGGCGTCCACGAGGAATCCCGTGCCGACGGCGTTCGGGTTGAAGTCTTCGTTCGACGCCATCGGTCCATTGATGGTCTCGGTCGGCCACGTCTTGAGGATGTTCAGGCCGGTCTGGCTGACGGCCGGGTGCGTGAGCGGGATGATCGCGCCGGTGAACAGGCCCCCGGTCGCAATCGATCCGGTGCCGGTGGCCGGGCACTTCGCGCTGGCCGCGCCGCTGCGGCAGTACGGGTTGTAGAGCACCACCGGCTTGCCGCCGATCGTCGAACGCGAAAAGTCGCCGATGCGCTGGTTCACGCTCGGCCAGATTTCCGACAGGCCGCGCGTCGTGCCCGAGCGATAGCCTTCCAGGGCTGCCCAGAAGAAGGTCCGGTTCTTGACGATCGGTCCGCCGGCGCCGCCCCCATAGAGACGATAGTAGGCATCAGTCAGGCCGGTCTGTTCCTTGGTCTGCCCTGACGCCGATTCGAAGTAGCCGAGCGATTGCCCCCACACGGGTCGCGTCTGATAGAAGCCTGAACCGTGATACGCGTTCGCGCCTGACTTGGCGGTCACGTTGAACACGCCGCCGCCCGTGCGCCCCATTTCCGCGTCGTAGGTGTGCACCTGGACTTTCACTTCCTCGATCGCCTCGATGGTCGGATTCAGCACGGCTCGTCCGCGCAACTCCGTGACCGGCACGCCGTCGATCAGATAGTTGTTGGCGCGCAGACCGCCGCCGCCGAGCGAGACGCGCGAGGCGTTGGTCTGGTCCTGCTGCCGGTTGAACTGCGGGTCGCCGACCGGAGTGAACGTCGGCACGGTGATGCCGACGAGAAAGGCATTGCGGCCCGGCGAGGGCAGCGCGTCGAGCGTCGCTTTGTCCAGCGTGCCACCGGTGGACGCCGTGGAGGTGTCGATGAGCGGCGTCTGGCCGGTGACGGTGATGGATTCTTCGACCCTGCCGACTTCCAGCACGGCGTCGACCGTGAGGAACTGCTGCGTGCCGACGATCAGACCCTTCGATTCGTAGATCTTGTACCCGCTGATCTGTGCCTTGAGCGTGTACGTGCCGGGCGCCACGGCCGGGAAGTTGTACTGGCCAACCTCGTTGGTCACCACCTCACGGCTGATGCTCGTGGCTTCGTTGGTCAGCGTGACCGCGACGCCTGGAATCACACCGTTGGCGTCGCGCACTGCGCCGCGCACGCCGCCGGTGAACTGTTGCGCGAGCGCCAGCGGGGCTGACGTCAGCAGCACCAGTGCGCACATGACTCTCAACAACACACATTTCATGATCGACCTCCCCGATGTCCATGTCCGGCCGGAAATCGACCACCGCGCGATTGCGGACAGGTCGGCTCCGAATGGTTGGATTCTAGAGAGACTTTCAGAGACATGCAATAGGAGAATCGCACCGGAGAGGCCAGATTTCACGAAAACTGGTGGGATCGAGCGCGGCAGGAATCCGCCGAGCGGGCGCACATTGGTCTGCGCGCTCCGCTCAACGGACGCGTCGTCGGATTACTGGAGAAGTGCGCCGGGCTTCTTCACTTCGAACTTGATCTGCTTCAGGATGCCCGCTTCCTTCGGCATGTCCGCCGTTCCGGCCGGGAACTTGTTGGCGGCGAACATGAACGCCAGGATGTCGGCGTTCTGCTGCCCGCTGAGCGAGCCCGGCGAGTTCTGGGGCATCGAGATCCGGACCCGCTCGAACAGATCGCCGATTGTCAGACCGTCCCAGCCGGCCATGAACTCGCCGCCGGCCAGCGGTGGCGCCATCTCCCCGCCGGTGAGCTCCCCACCGTGGCAGGACGCGCATTCCTGCGAGTAGAGCCCCTTGCCGCGCGTAGCCTGTTCCTCGGTGTAGACGCCGTCCCAGATCGACTTGGTCGGGGGTTGCGCGTGCACGGTCGAACGCAGCAGCACGAGCGTGGCGAACGGAATAAGTGCGACAGCCGCAAATTTAAGATTCATGTCACCTCAACGGGGGTCAGACCCCTCTCGATTCTATTTGGTCTGCCGTCTACTATTGGCAGATTAGACGTGCGAGGCGAAGAAGAAACCGCCGAGAACGCCAAGCCCGCAGAGACCATCAAATGTTGATCTTTGCGTTCTCCGCGAGCTCCGCGGTTCCATCCGAACCGTGGAGTTCGCTACCGCTCGGCGCCGGGCTGGCTCGTCGCCCGGGTCTCGGACGCCGGCAGCGCGAACGCGATGTACTCGCCCGAGTAGTTGCCGCCGCTGACGGCCACGATGAAGTACTGCCGGCCGTTGGCCATGTAGGTCATCGGCGACCCGCTCTGCGGCGCCGGCATCCACACCGCGCCCACCTGCGCGCCGGTGTTCTTGTCATACGCCCGCAGCATCGCTCCGCGCGGATGCTCCGGCGTCGTCGTCACCGACGGATCGCCGAGGACGACGAGGCTCTTGGTCACGACGAGGCCGACGCTGCCAGGCAGGCCGGTCTTCGGGATGGTCTTCCCCGCCAGCGCCGGGTGGTTGCGCACCGCGTCCGGCGTGTCGCCGTGCGGCACTTGCCACTTGATCTCGCCCTTATCGAGATCGATCGCGTTCAGCAGACCGTACGGCGGCTTGAGGAGCGGAAGCCCCTGCACGACCAGACCGCCACCGCCGCCGCCCTGAGGCGGAGCCGGCGCCGCGCCCGCCGCGGCTGGAGCCGCCGGCGCTGCCGGTGCTGCCGGTGCCGCGCCGCGCGCGCCACGTCCGCCTTCCGGCGCCGCGCCTGGCGCGCCGCCGCGACCGCGCTGCGGTGCATCCGCCGCGCTGCCGAAGCCGGGGCCTTCGCGTTCGACGAACGGCTGCCCCGCAGTACCAGCCACGTACCGGATGTCCGAGAATCCGGCCGGCGGCTCGATGAGACCGATCGGCGCCACCGAGTGATTGCTCGCCTGCGCGTACACGATGTGGTTGTCCGGATCCGCCGCCGCGCCCGGCCAGTTGGTGCCGCCCGCGGTAGTCGCAATCGTCAGCGCCGCGATCGGCCCTTCAACCTTGCTCACGACGCCCGGCAGGAACATCGGTCCGAGCCTGTAGCGCGACACGACGCGGCGCGCTTCGGCGTTGAGCTCCGGCGTGAAGTCGAGCAGATCGTCGACACCGACCGACTGCCGCGCGTACGCCGGCGGTTTGGTCGGGAACGGCTGCGTCGCCGAGGTTTTCTCGCCGGGGACGTCGGACTGCGGAACCGCCTTCTCCTCGATCGGCCACACCGGCTGGCCCGTGATGCGATCGAACACGTAGAGGAACGATTCCTTGCTCGGCAGCGCCACGGCCTTGATCGGCTTGCCGCCCACGTTGATGTCGAGCAGGATCGGCGCGGACGACAGGTCGTAGTCCCAGATTGGGTGGTGCACGATCTGGAAGTGCCACTTGCGCTGACCAGTCTTCAGGTCGACGCACACCAGGCTCTCGCCGTACAGGTTATTGCCCGGGCGGTGGCCGCCGTAGAAGTCCGACGTCGGCGATTCGACCGCCAGGTACACCAGACCGGCTTCCTCGTCGGCCGTGATCTGCGTCCACACGCCGGTGTTGCCATTGGTCGCCCACGACTCGTTCTCCCACGTGTCGTTGCCGAATTCGCCCGGCTTCGGGATCGTGTTGAACGTCCAGCTCAGCTTGCCCGTCTTCACGTCGAACGCGCGGACCAGACCCTTGGTGTTGTTGTGGGTCTTGACCGTCATGCCTTCCTTGAACGACGAGCCGATGATGACCGTGTCCTTGACGATGGTCGGCGTCGAGTGGAGGCCGATCTCGCCGGTCTCCACTTCGATCTGCTGCCCCTTGCCGAACACGGCGCCCTTCTTCAGGTCGACCACGCCGCCCTCGCCGAAGGACGGGATCATCGCACCGTTCTTCGCGTTGAGCGCGATGAGACGGTAGCCGGTCGTCACGTACAGGATGCGCTCGTCGCCTTTGCCGTCGGTCCAGTACGACACGCCGCGGCCGGACAACTGGCGCGGTGCGATCGCCGCGCGGTTGCCTTCGCGGTAGCTGTGCGACCAGATCAGCTCGCCCGTGCGGCCGTCGATCGCGACGACCGACCGGCGCGTGCCGGCGGTGACGTACAGCACGCCCTTGATGGCGAGCGGCGTGCCTTCGAGCTTGAACTCGGGGCGCGTGCCGAGGTTGTCGGTCTTGAAGCGCCACGCGACTTCCATCTTGTTGAAGTTGGTCGCGTTGATCTGATCGAGCGGCGAGTACTTCGTGCCGCGCATGTCGGCCGTGTAATGCGTCCAGTCGCCGTTCTTGGTGCTCGGCATCGAGCCGGCCTGGCCCGAGGTCCGCACGGTCGTCCAGACGACGCCGGCCCCGAGGATGGCGACGATCGCCGCTGTGCCTTTCAGTGTCTTTCGCATCGGTCTCTCCCTAACAAACGAACGCCGGTCCACGGCTGGACCGGCGTTTTTCTATTTCGTACTTCGTACTTCAGACTTCGTACTTCAGACTTCGTACTTCGTACTTCTTACGCCGCGGCCGTCGACTTCTTCGCCAGCACGTCACCGAAGACCTGAACGGCCTTCGTCATCTCCTCCATCGTGCCAAGGGAGATGCGCGCGTGGGTCTTCTCGAACGGCGGGAAGTCGCGCGCGACCATCACGCCCTTGGCGCGGCAGGCCTCGCGGAACGCCTTCGCCGGCGTGCCGATGTTGACGAACATGAAGTTGGCCTGGCAGTCGGTCGCCTTCATGCTCCGGTCGGCGAACCACTTCGACACCATGTCGCGGACGAGCTTGTTGCGGTTGCGCTCGTTGGCGGAGAAGCTGCCGTCCGCGTCCTGACTGATGGCCGCGGTCGCTGCCGCCATGCCGAACACGTTGAGCGATCCCGTGCCGCTCGCGCCCACCCATGGACGCATCTTCTTGATGGTATCCGGGTGACCGATGGCGTAGCCCTGACGGAGGCCGGCCATCCCATACGCCTTCGAGAAGGTGCGCGCGACAATGACGCGCGGGTTCTCGAGCGCGATGGGCACGTGCGTCTCGTGATCCGGATCGGTGACGTAGTCGAAGTACGCCTCGTCGACCAGGATGGTGGTGTCGGGAGACGTGCTGTTGACCTTGGCGAGGAACGCGCGCGTGGCCTTGGCCCCGACGTACGTCGCGGTCGGGTTGTTCGGATTGCAGTAGAACACCAGCCCGGCACCCTTCGCCGCGGCGGCCATCTTGTCCACGTCGAGCTTGAACTCGGCGTTGAGTGATACGCCCCTGACCGGGTGGCCAATCAACTCCGCGTAGCCGGCGCATTCCTCGTAGGTCGGAATCGTGCCGACCAGCGCCTGGGTCTTCGAGGTGAAGACCTGCGTGGCCGCGCGGAGGATCTCGGTCGAGCCTTCGCTGACCAGCACGTTTTCCGGTTTCACTTTGAAGTGGGCGCAGATGGCGTCGGTGAGGTCGCCGGCCTGGTTCGAGTAACGGCCCGGCTTGGCGCCGCCTTCGAGCAACCCGCGCAGGGTGTCGAGCACCTTCTTGCCTGGTCCGACCGGGTTCTCGTTGCTGCTGATGCAGATCACGCCTTTTTCGACGGCCTGGAGCTCCGCGTCGAAGGCTGACCACACGCTGTTTTCACGGCCGCGGCCCCAGACAGTGCTGGTGAGCGCCGCGCCCGCGCCGATGCCGGCGGTCTGGACGAAATGACGTCGTGTAATGGCCATGGTTTGCTCCTACTGCCCCTTCCCGGACGCGGTCGTCGTCGCGGGCTTGAGCACACTGCGGAATACTTCGGTGGCCTTCTGCATCTCGTCCATCGTGCCGAGCGAGATGCGCGCCCACGTTTTTTCCAGCGGTGGGAAGTCCCGGCCGACCATCACACCTTTGGCGGCGCACGCGTCACGGAACGCCGCGGCGGTCATCGTCTTGCCGATATCGGTGAAGATGAAGTTGCACTGCGAATCGGTCGACGTGTAGCCCAGGTCGGTCAGCGCCTTCAGGGTGAACTCGCGCACCGCCTTGTTGCGCGCGCTTTCGTCCTTGATGTGCTGCGGATCCTTGAGCGAGACGACGGCCGCGGCGACGCCGAACGTGTTCACGTTGTACGGCATCCGGTAGGCGGACATCTTCTTGATCGTCGCCGCGTCGCCCACCGCGTAGCCGATGCGGACGCCGGCCATGCCGTGCGCCTTCGAGAACGTCCGCGCCACGAGGACGCCTGGCGTCGCGAGCGCGACCGGAATCGCGGTCTGGAACGACGGGTCGATGACGTAGTCGCAGTACGCTTCGTCAATCAGAATCGCCGTGGTCGGTGACGCCTTCTTCACCTCCGCCACGAAGTCCTTGATCTCCTGCGCGCTGTTGATCGTCCCCGTCGGGTTGTTCGGGTTGCAGATGTAGACGAGGCCGGCGCCCTTGACGTGCGGCAGCAGCGCGCTCAGATCGGTGCGCAGCGTTTTCTCGGCCACGGGCGCGGTCTTGATCGGCCATCCCTGCAGCCTCGCCTGCTGGCTGCAGTTGCCGTAGGTCGGCGACGCTTCGACGAGGTGCTTGGTCGGCGACATGAACACGCGCACCGAGTTCTTCAGCAACTCCTGCGATCCGACGCCCAGCACCACGTTCTCCCGCTTGGCGGTGTTCAGCTTCGCGATCAGAATTTCCAGGTCGGCATCGAGCGGCGTGCTGTTGAACGGATAGCGGTTGGCCTCGGGAAATTTTCCGAGGATGGCGTCGATCACGGCTTTGCCGGGACCGAGCGGGTTTTCATTGCTGCTGATGCGAATGGCTTCCACTCCAGGCGGAAGAGCCGGACGCCGCATGCCGCCGCCCTGGCGACCCTGCTGCGCGATCGCTTCCGCGACGTACTCTTCATGACCGCGAGCGGCGATGAAGGCAGACGCGTGCGATGTCCGACTCACTCCCAGACCCTGAAGGAAACCGCGGCGCGACACCGACATGGGATCCCTCCTTCAGCTACGGACTACGAACGGAGACGTGAACGACACGTGAACAACCTGTTGGGAAGGCGCAGTACGCGTCGACAGGTCAATCGCGCGGATTGTACGCCCTCCGTCACGGACGTGTCAACGAAACACGTACGGGAAAACGGCCGAAAAGTGCTGCACGACAAGCACTTGTCACCGACTGTCACTGCCGGAGGCAGTCCAGCCTACTGTTCCCGCGCCGAAACGCCGATATGTGCAGCGATATGAACAAGTCCGCTCTTCGTCTTTTCAGCTGGGTTGCCCTCGCAGCCGCCCTGGTCTTCGTTGCGGCCCCTGCGTCTGCGCAGTACAAGCCCCGGACAACCAGCGACCCCGCCACCGGCGAGAAGTACCACATCGAGGTGGGCGGCGATTTCTGGATGCCGACGGCCGAGATGACGGTCTCGAGCGAGTCGCTCGGGATTCAGGGGTCGCAAATCGACTTCAGGCGCGATCTCGGCCTGACCGACCAGCGGTTCCGCGCGCTGCAGGTTCAGCTGCGCCCGGCCCGCAGCCACAAGCTCCGGCTGCAATACATCCCGGTCGCCTACATGCAGTCGGCGACGCTGAGCCAGCGCATCGTCTTCAACGGCATCGCCTACAACGTGGGCGTGCCCGTGAATTCCACGCTCGACTGGAAAACGTACCAGTTCGGGTACGAGTACGACTTCGTCGTCAAGAACAGCGGCTTCGCCGGCCTCATCCTCGAGGCCAAGTACACCGACGTCCAGGTGTCGCTCGTCAGCCCGTTCGCCAGCGAGTTCGCGCACGCGCGCGCCCCGATTCCCGCCATCGGCGGCATCGCGCGCTACTACGTGGTGCCCAACATCGCCATCACGGGAGAATTCACGGGGTTCTACTGGCCCGACAAGGCGGTGGCGTCCATCAGCGGCCAGGCCCACTACTACGACATCGACGTCTACGGCACGCTGAACTTCACGAACAACATCGGCGTGAAGGGGGGCTACCGCTCGCGCGATGTCGGCTATCTGATCAACTCCGACTCGGGAGCGTTCGTGATGAAGGGGATCTACTTCGGGGCCGTGCTTCGGTACTGACACGGCCCAGACAGAGGACACAAATCCTCGGTGTCCTTGTCGTTAATGGAGTGTCACGCCGGCCGGCACAAGCTTCTGTAAGCGCCGGTCGGCCTCCTGCAACGTTTCATCCCGCTTACAGAAGCAGAACCGCAGTTTCGTGCGGCCGGCGGCGGTCTTGTAGAAGCTGCTGCCGGGCACCGCCGCCACGCCCACGTCCTTCACCAGGTACCGCGCGAACGCCACATCGTCGGTGAAGCCGAACGTGCTGATGTCCGTCATGATGTAGTACGCGCCGGACGGCTTGTAACACGTGAAGTGGTGGCGCTCGAGGATGTCGACGAGCACGTCGCGCCGCTGCTGGTAGTGGGCCGCGAGCGTCGTGTAGTAGTCCTCCGGAAAGCCCAGCGCCACCGCCCCCGCCTCCTGCAGCGGAGCGGGCGCGCCGACGGTGAGGAAATCGTGCACCTTGCGGATCGCCCCCGTCAGCGACGGCGGCGAGATCGCCCAGCCCACGCGCCAGCCCGTCACGCTGAAGGTCTTCGACAGGCCGTTGAGGGTGATCGTGCGGTCCGCCATCCCGTCGAGCGTCGCGATCGGGATGTGGCGGTGGCCGTCGTAGATGATGTGCTCGTAGATTTCGTCCGAGATCGCAATCGCGTCCCACTTGCGGCAGAGCGTCGCGATCATCTCGAGCTCGTCGCGCGAGAACACTTTCCCCGTCGGGTTGTTCGGTGTGTTGATGATGATCGCCTTCGTCTTCTCGTTGAACGCCGCCGCGAGCTCGTCCGGATCGAAGGACCAGCCTGGCTCGTGCAGCGTGACGTAGCGCGGCGTGGCGCCGGACAGAATCGCGTCGGGCCCGTAGTTCTCGTAGAACGGCTCGAAGATGACGACCTCGTCACCGGGGTCGATGATCGCCATCATGGTGGACATCATCGCTTCGGTCGTCCCGCAGCAGACGGTCACCTGTTGGTCGGCCACGATCTCCAGGCCGTAGCGCCGCGTGAAGTCGCGCGCGACGGCCTCGCGCAGCGTCCGCGCGCCCCACGTGACGGCGTACTGATTGACGTCCGCGTTGATCGCCGCGCAGGCCGCGGCCTTGATCCCGGCCGGCGCGGGAAAGTCCGGGAATCCCTGCGACAGGTTGACGCCGCCGTACAGCTGGTTGAGCCGCGTCATCTCGCGGATGACCGACTCGGTGAACTGCGTGGCTTTCTTCGATCCGGTGAGTTTGGACATCAACGCTCTCCACCACGGGGGACACGGTGGACACGGAGGAAGAAACCCGTGCGGAAAGGACTGGCCCTCAGTGTCCCCTGTGTCCTCAGTGGTGGTTAGTCTAATCGGCTTTCTTGTTCTTGCGAGCGGCGGTCTTCTTTTTCGCCGGCGCCTTCTTGGCTGCGGCGGAGGCGCTTGCTTTCGACGCGGGCGCGGCGGGTGCATGGGCCACCGCCGGCGCGGCGTCGGCCGCGTCGGCCGCCGCGTCCGATCCGTACAGCCGCCGGTAGTCCTCGGCTGTGCCGAGAATCCGCTTCACGTAGTTCTGCGTCTCGGGAAACGGAATGTCGTCGATGAACTCGTCGCGCTCGATCCCGGGCCGCGCGGCGATCCACTTGGCGACGCGGCTCGGGCCGGCGTTGTACGTCGCGAGCGCCAGATGCGCCCCGCCGAACTGCTTCACGAGATCGGCGAAGTAGGCCGTCCCCATCTTGATGTTCGTCTCGGCCGTCGTCAGCATGCTGAGTGAGAAGCGCGCGGGCAGGCCCAGCCGCTTCGCGTACTGGCGACCGGTGGACGGCAGGAGCTGCATCAACCCGTACGCGTTCGCCGCCGACTTGATGTCCGCGGTGAACGTCGACTCCTGGGCGATGAGCGCCGTCACGATGTACGGATCGAGCTGATGCTCGATGGAATAGCGGCGGATGAGCGGCCAGTAGTTGACCGGGAACAGCACCTTGAGCAGGTCGGCCGGCAGCTTCTCTCCGCCGGCCGCCATGTACTGGGGATAGGCGCGCTTCATGACGTTGATGCCGGTGCGCAGATCGCCACGCCGATAGTAAATCCAGCCGATGGTGGCCTGAATCGCGGACGAATCGCCCCACA
>Ga0315281_10011023_pt1 | contig 12402 bp, 9 predicted proteins | sample YL17G07_0_MG_FD_204540 | JGI IMG/M metagenome (GOLD analysis project Ga0315281, IMG submission 204540) | Sediment microbial communities from Yellowstone Lake, YNP, Wyoming, USA - YL17G07_0 | ecosystem: Environmental > Aquatic > Freshwater > Lake > Sediment | place: USA: Wyoming | collected... | reverse complement strand
TGCCGATCGCCGGCGGCGGACGCAGCGACACGGCGGCGAAAACGTTGTACGACCGCATGCGACTGGAACTCGCGGCGGTGCCCGGAGTGAGCGAGGTGGGCCTCGGTTCCACGATGCCGCTCCGCTCTACGCAGTTCCAACTCGAGGTCAAGGCAGAGGGCAAAGCCCTGAACCCCGGCGAACCCATGCCGCGCGCGGAAAACCGCACCGCGAGCCCCGAGTACTTCCGCGCATCGGGCATCCCGCTGCTCAGCGGCCGGGAGTTCTACGCGACGGACCGGCAGGGCTCGACGAGGGTGGTGATCATCAACAAAACGCTTGCGGACAATCTGTTCCCCGGCCGCGATCCCATCGGCCAGCGCATCGCGTGGACGGGCGACGTGCTGCGGTTCATTCCCGTGAGCGGCGACTGGCGCACGGTCGTGGGCGTGGCGGCAAACACCAGGGACGGCGGACTGGATGCGCCGCCGAGCCCGGTCGTGTTCCAGCCGTTCGCGCAGGAGGTGACGTTCGGGGGCGGGCTCGTGATTCGCGCCCAACGCGACGCGTCGTCGCTCAAGGCCGCCACCACGCGGCTCATTCGCGGCATCGTGCCGCGCGACCCGATCGAGAACATCCTGACCGTTTCGCAGATCAAGGACGAAAGCGTGGCGCCGAGGCGACTGAACGCCGCGCTGCTTGCGTCGTTCAGCGTGTTGGCGGTGATCATCGCGGCCGTCGGCATCGCCGGCGTGCTGGCGTTCTCGGTGAGCGCCCGCACGAATGAGATCGGCATCCGCATGAGCCTCGGTGCGGACAGTGGTCGGGTTCAGCGCATGGTTCTCATGGAAGGCGGTGTGCTGCTGGTGGCCGGTCTGTTCCTCGGCGTCGGCGGCGCGCTGGTGTCCACCAGGCTGATGAGCGGCCTGCTCTACGGCGTCTCGCCCAACGACCCTGCCACCCTGGCAGGTGTCGCTGCAATGATGCTGGCGATCGGGCTGGCGGCGTGCTGGCTGCCGGCGCGGCGCGCCGCGGGCATCGACCCCTCGATCACGATGCGCGGGCAGTAGCATGGCGCCGTGTTGCCGCGGGGCCGCGTCGCTCGTCACACTGGAGATGCGCTCTCCCGCACGGCCCCCCGGTCGCGTCGCCCTGTGTTTTGCACTGGCGTTCGCTGCGTTCGCTGCGTTCGCCACGTCCACTGCGTCCACCGCGTCCGCGCAATCGTTGTCAGGCGGCTTCAAAGGCGGATTCGGCCGCGGCGCGTTCACTGAGCGGCAAGAGTTCACGTGGCAGACCACGGCGTTCAGCGCGATTGGATTCGTGAACCAGCGATCCAGCAGCTGGCGGTCGCTGCAAGCAGAACTCGCACTGGCGCAAACCAATGGCTTGTCGGTGACAGGGGGTTCAACCCTGCGGTTCAAGGCGGTAACCGCGCACCTTCCGCTGATGCTCAGAGCGGAGCCCACGCGGAATATGCTCGTGAAGCCGTTTGTCATGGGGGGCCCCAGCCTCTCGTATCGCTTGATGTGCCGATACAACTTCGCGACTGGTGGCTTCAGGAGCGGCACCGATTGCTTCACCAACGGGTTCGCCGATCGCATGGAACTCGGCATGGCCGGCGGCACCGGCGTGTCCTGGAGAACGCTCCTGGGCACGCTGACGGTCGAGGGGCGCGGCGCATTCAACTTGCGCGGTTCTGAAGTGCCGCTCCCCAGTTCCACGTCCAGGAGCTGGTCATGGAGCTTTGCCGCTGGCGTAGCCGTGCCGCTCCATGTCAAGTGGAGTCGTCCACCTATGAGGCCTTATCGGTTTGACTGCATCCTGCCAGACGCCTCGCCCAGCGTTCCGGCTGGCCCGGTTGGTGCTCCTGCCGCGAGCGTCGCTGGGTCATCGCGCCGTATCTCGGTGTACGCCCAGGACGCCGATGTACGGTCCCTGCTGATCGCGATCGCGCGCGAGTCTGGCACCAACCTCACGGTATCGGGCGACGTTCAGCGGCGGGTGTCCGTGTCGCTCGCGAACGCACCGGTCGACGAAGCCATCGCCGCCATTGTCGCGCAGTCGGGTCTGTCCGTCTCGCGACCATCGAGTGCGCCTGCCGTGGTGTTCTACAAGCTGGCTGTCAATGTGAACGAGGCAGCGGCAGAAACCATCGCCGTACACTTCAGCACCAGCTGCGAACTCGCGAGGTGGCTCGTCGAGACTCGGGCGCCGCAACCGAGCAAGCCGTAGAAAGAGTCGTAGAAGAAGCCGTCGACAAAGCCGTCGACAAAGCCGTCGACAAGCCGTCGAAAAAGCCGTAGCACGCCAGCCCCATCCGGGGCTCCCGAAACCGCCCGGGTTCTGCGGCGGCCTTGTGAGTCCCCGGCGTGTATAGCTTTCTCGGGAATGACATTCGCTGCGAGCGGCGGCATGTTGGTCCTCCACCTGGTGGTCGCGGGGGCGTGTGTCGTCGCCCTCCTGGTGCCCGGCTGGTGGCTCGCCGGCCGGATCCTCGACCGGGACGCCGATCCGTTCTGGCGCCTGCTCTGGGCCGCCGGACTCGCGCTCATCGGCTACCTGACGTTCGTGAACCTCGTCGGGCGCCTCGTTGCGAACTCCACGTGGGTGGCGACCGTCTACTTCGCGATCAACGTCGCCGTGGGCGCGCGCCTCTGGCGCCGCCGGCCCGCCGAGGTGAGCTGGGCCCCGCTCGCCAACACGTGGCGTACCTGGATGGGTCCGGTGGTGCTCGCCCTCGTGCTCGGCCTGCCGCAGTGGTTCGCGGCCGTGAGCGCCAACTTCTACGACGAAGCGGCCAGCAGCGCCATCCACCTTACCGCGCCGAATCAGTTCGCCGAAGGCGTGTTCCCTCCCCGCCACAACGCGCTGCCGGACGTTGTCATCAAGTACCACTACGGCTTCACGATGCTCTCGGGCACCGTGCATTGGCTCACGGGTCTCTCGGCCAATGTCAGCATCGACGTCGCGAGTACGGGGCTGTGGCTGTTCGCTTTCCTGTTCGTTTTCTTCTGGTTCCGCGAGCTTGGCTTTGGCCGGTTCGCCACGCTCTGGGCCGGATTTGCATCTTTGCTCGGCGGCGGGCTCCAGTGGGCCTATGTCCAACGGATCGAAGCCTACTCCGGCGTCTCAAAGACGCCGGAGGCGTCGCAGTTTCTGCACAAATGGAACGGCGACACTGGCTGGCTTGCGAATCTGCTCGCCGATTCAGAGGCCCCCAGCCTGAACCTGCGGAACGGAGACGGGAGCCTGTCGAGTTTGACATGGGATATTGCTCCCCAGTTTCAGCAGCACGCGGTGGCGCTGGGCCTGACGCTGACGGTTTTTTGCCTGGCGCTTTTTGTCGCTTGGCAACGACGGCCGGCGGGTGCGCGAGTTGTGCTGATGGCCGCCAACGTGGCCGCGTTCGGCGTCCTGTCGCTGGCACATGCCGCATTCGGCGCGATAGCGGCAACCGCGGCGGGTCTCTGGCTGATGGCCGCGTGGATCCGACGGCCGAGCCGGGACGGCCTCGTGCGAGGCATCGTGTTTGGTGTCGGCGTTAGCGCACTCACGCTGCTGCACGGTGGGATGTTCGCCCGCGGAGCCCAGTATGGCGGAAATGCCGTGGCAAGCATGCGGCACAGCTTTGGCTACCACGACGGCGGCTGGCCCGGTTTCGTGAACTGGAACGTGGCCAGCTTTGGTGTTCCGCTCTTTCTGGCCCTTGTTGCGTGGGGAATGCATTACCGGCGTCGCACAGCGCTCTCGCCGGACGCGAGGACGCTTTTTGGCTTGCTCACGGTGCTTGCAGCCGTTTCCTGGTCGATCCCTCAGTTGATGTTCTACTCATCGGAGACGATCGGGGTCGAAGAATTCACCGAGATCAGCAAGTTCTTCTTTGTCGCGCGCCTGGCGCTGGCCCTGCTGTCGACTTTTGGATTCGCGTACCTGATCCGCTCAGTACACTGGGCCGTGTTGCTGCCGGCGTTTCCGGCGGCTGCGCTCATTCCCCTGGCGTTCGTCTACTCGGTATCTGTGGGGGCCAACGGTAAATGGGTCGGCTTCTACCGAGCGCCCTACTTCAAGAACTCGATCGAGCAGCAGATGGCGGAGGCGCTCGGACGTCTGAAAAAAGGCCCCCGCGACGTGTACTTCGACGCCTCTGCCGATGAACGCCGGCACCACTATCTCGGCGAGATGTTCGTGTTTGCAGGGAGCGTGTTCACGCTCACCCCGAGCCGCTTTGAGCGCACGGGAGTTGGCTTTCGCATCGCGGAAGACGTGGTCGCGAAACGATTTGTTCTCAACGGACGGATGGCTCGACTCCAGCCGGGCGCCACCGAGGCGTGCGCCTGCGCCTGGTATTACGCGCGGCCGTTGGACGACATGACGGCCGCGCCAGTGCTGGTGCGCAGCCGGTTCGAGAAACTGGTGGCCGAGGGGTACATCAGGAGCGCGTTTCGGGCGGGGAAAAGGGAACTGTACGAGATCGAACGCCCCACTGCGGATCTGGACGCCGGACTCGAGAACTATTGGCGGCCGAACATCGTGACACAACCGCGGAGGACGCAGGCGGCAACGATTGAGTTCTTTGACCTCATGAACAACCGCGTTTACTCCGACAGCGCCACGGTGGCGCTCCCGGACGCGTTGCGCGGTGAATCGGTGCAGATCTACGTCGGGCGGTTTTCGCGCGACCCGGGAGTAAGCATCATGCTGGGGCGCATGGAAGACACCGAGTTCCGGTTGGGCAAGCGAATCGAGGAAAACTACGAGCAGAGTGGCTGGAAATGGACCCGTCAATCCACGGCAATCGCGGGTTGGCAACCGGAGTACCGCCTCGGCGCGTGGGACTTCGACATCCCTGTGGTGGCCGATATTCGCGGCGACGGCATGGATTCTCATCTCTTGTTCCAGCCGAACACAGGTGCGTGGCTGGCGTTTCCTGGCGCTGGCCTGAAAGCGTCTTCGGCTCGTCGGACAGACCGGCCGGTGCCCTTTGGCGGACGATTCCTTGCGGGATCGCGCGGCGACCTGGGCGTCTGGAGTCTGGCGGCGGGCACGGTCACGCTGAGTTCAGTCGCCGACAATCAGGAGGTCACGTTTCGCTGGGGCGGCCGACCCGGCGACGTGCTGGTGCCGGGCGACTACGACGGCGACGGCATGGATGAGATCGCGGTGTGGCAGCGCACCAATCACACCTGGTATTGGAGGCACGCCCCTGATGGACCGATAGCTCAGGCCACCTTCGGCACTCCGACGGCGATCCCCGTGCCGGCAGACTACGACGGCGATGGGCGGCTCGACCTGGCGTACTGGGAGCCTCGTGCGAGGAAGATCTATGTCTCGTACACGCTCGGCCAAACCATTGGCCGGGTGATTGACGTGCCGCCGGGCTCGATTCCGGCCTACGTCAACATGTACTAATGCCCTGCCACGGTCAGCTGCGGGGCTGGAACGACCAGAATTGGTTGATGACGAAGTTGGTGGGCGGCACCACCAGTGTGGCGAGGCCGAGGCCAGCCCAGTAGTGCCACGCAAACACGTGGACTGCCAAGTGCATGAGTCCCGTATTGAGGGCCATGCTGAGCCCTGACGCGAGCGCGAATCGCGAGAACGCGGACGCGTGCGATCGGTCCGTACGAAATATCCAGGCGCGGTTCACCACGTACGATGTGATGATCACGACGCCCGTCGCGACCGCGGCAGCCGCCACGGGCGCCAGCACACCGGCTTCCACCAGCGCCCAGGCCACCGCGAGGTAGATGACCGTCGCGACAACGCCCGCGATTCCGTAGCGGAACGCGCGGCGCGAAATCGAATCGTCGGATGCAGCGTTTGGCGTCATGCGTCGATAGTCCGTGAGACCGGCCGTGGGGCCGGCCGCGAAGCCAGATCGATTCGGTAGCGGGCGTGGCGCGTGCCAAACTCCTGATACCGGCCAACCTGCCGGAATCCCAGGTGTTCGTAGAACGCGCACGCCGAACGGTTGTCTTCGTCCACGCTGAGCTCGTACGCCGCCACGGCGCGCGCCCGCATCGCGGCGCTGAACGCCTCGACCAATTGCCGGCCAATGCCATGTCGCCGACGCCCCTCGTCGGTTGCGAGATAGGTCAGTTCGGGCACTCGCGAGTCATAGGAGCCTGCCTTGGGCCCACGCAGGCTCCGCACGAGCCACCACAGACTCGATGGCCGGCGGAGCGAGCCGGTGAAAACGCCGGCCAACACTCTCGCCGGATTCGCGCGTAGCACGTCTCTCTTGAGCCGGTCCGGGTGAATCGAACCGGCCACAAAGCCCGCCACCGCGCCACCCTCCAGGCACACAAAGGCCACCGCGTGTTCCAACTCAAGCGCACCACCATAGTAGGCGCGCGCGGCCGGCTCCCCCAGTTCGCGCAGCAACCCACGCAGACCCGCGCAATGAAGTCGCGCGACGGCAGGCACATGCTCGCGGCTCAGAGAGACAATCATGCAGACGCGCCTGCCGCGAGTCTCGCGAACGTGGTGAGCGGTATCGAGCCTCGCGTGGAGCGCGCGGCGAGGCACGCGTTCAGTTCGCGGCGACGGTCCTCGGACGCCAAATAGCGGTTCACCTCTCGATCTCCGAGGTCGATGCCGCGGCTCTCCTCTGGAACGCCAGGGTGAACCATGATTTCAGTAACCCCGGAATCCGCCGACGCGGTCAGCAGACTGTCAAGTATGAGATCCATCCGCCCGGTATAGAGGTAGCTGGCCACACGGTCGGGCGTTCGCACCGTACGGCCCAGCCCCGCCCGTGATTTCTGCGCGAGCCGCGACAGCAGCCATGACTTCACGAACCCCCCGCTCACGACAAGGGCCGCCAGATGTTCCGCGCGCGTGAACCGCGCGCCAATGTCGACACCGGCGCGAACGAACGGAACGTCGTGTCGTTCAGCGGCCCCCACCACCTGCTCCATGACGCCCGGGATGAGGTGCACGTGCCGCTCACCATTGATGTGGTCGGGCCGGATGCCGTCCGCATGCAGACGCGCGAGCTGTGCCTCCAGCTCGATCTCGATTTGCGCCGCCAGTGCCGGATCTCCCCGCCCTGCCAGCGCGCGGAAGAGCGAGGTGAAGGTCCATCGAAAGCGGCCGGTCGCGTCGATCAACAGCGGAACGCGCTCTGGCGCGCTGGCCGGCCGGCCCAGCGTGAGACTGAAGTGCAGTCCGATGCCCAGCGCCGGGCACGTTTTCACGCAGGTATCCACCGCCTGCCGGTAGTACGGCGTCGTGACCACCAGGCTTGCGCTGGTCACGCTGCCGTGGGTGTGCGCTTCGAGTACGCCCAGTGTGGCGCCGGGCGATACTCCCAGGTCGTCCGCGTTGACGACAACGCCGAGGGTCACGCGAGCCCCGAAATGAGACGGGGGCCCAGGAACTTCGTGACGAACAGTGGCAGCTTGCGCCACGCAGCGATCTGAACGCGAAAAACGGGATTCGCGGGGTTCAGGTTCGGAATCTCCTTCGCCCGCCCCAGGAAATAGTTGTAGTGCAGCGGCACGATCGCCGGGTTCCAGTTTCCCTTGAAGCTCAACGTCGAGCTGTCTGCCATCGATCGGCCCATGTCGAACCATCGGTCGCCACGCGCGCAACTGGATTCAATCATCGCCCAATACAGCAGATAGTTGGCACAGCGGCGGTTGTATTTGTGCAGCGCCACCGTATGGTAGTTCGTGGCCGTAACGTTGTGCCGGAACAGCAACGCTCCGCCCGCCAGTTCCCCGCCATCGCGCACGACAGTGAATTCCGCGCACTCGCCGAAGTGCTCCACAACGGCCCGATAGAACGCCAGGCTGTGCGCCGGCGATCCGAGGTCGCGCATGTGGTGATGAAAGACTGCGTGAAAGTCATCGAGCTGGTCGGGACCGGTCTGGACCGTGAAGCCCTCCTTCTGGCCTCGGCGAATCTGGTTGCGCGTCTTGGCGGGCAAACGATTCCAAACTGCCTCCGCGCCGCCCTCGAGGTCGATCACGGCTGTGCGATACCGGACGTCGTCGCGGAATCCGTGTAGCGCCTCCGTTCTGCTCCGGATCGCGAGATAGTCGGCGTTCACGGCTTGCGTGAGGCGCTGCCCCTCCGCGAGGAGCGCGTCGCGGACGGCCGGATTCTCAAAGTGGAGGCCGCCGTCGTTCCCGAACACGGCCGTCGAGAGGTAGTGGCCGAAGACCGGATGCGTGATCTCGAACAGGCCAAGCGTCCCCACAATCGTGTCGCCATCAAACGCGGCCAGGAAGCGCGGGCGGATGCCGTAGGCATTCTGAACCACGCGGCGCCATGCGAAGAGGTCAGTCACCGTACCCGTGCGGGGACCGACGTACTCGTCCCATCGCTGGGCATCAGCCTCGTCGATGCGGGCGATGCGCATCACACCTTCTCGGCCACCACCGTCACCTGCGCCTCACGATGGAGGAGCTTGGCCGCCGCGTAGAAACCGTTCAGGATCAGGTACTCCGCCCAATTGGTGCGGATCTTCGCGATTGGGTATTCCATCTTCTCGAACACTACCGCGCGCAGCCCACACCGGTCGAGCAACGCGCGGAGCGTCGCCTCGGTGAAGAACGACCGGTTGGGCGCGATGAACACCCGCTGCAACGCGTAGCGCGAGCGGCCAAGACTGACGCGATGGGCCAGCCGGGCGACGTCGGCCACGAGACAGTCGAAGTTGTCCGTCGTCATCAGGACGCGGCCGCCGCGCCGCACCAGACGCGCGGCAGTGCGCAGATTCTCCAGCGGCTGCGTTACGTGCTCGATGGAATCCCAGAAGGTGACCACATCGAACGACCCGTCCTCCCCCGCGAAATGCTCCAGGTCGCCTGTGAACACCGGCAGCCCACGCCTGGTGCGCGCGAAGTCCGACGCGAAGGCGCTGATCTCCACGCCCTGCGGGTTCCACCCGCGTGATTCCGCGATCTTGAGGAACGTGCCGAGTGCGCACCCCACGTCGAGAATCCGCCCGGCCGGGATCATCGCTTCGAGGCGTTCGAGCCAGTGGCGATACACCTTGGCGCTGGGGTCGCGCAGGTAATCGTCGAACTGTTCACGGAACGCGTCGTGCTGGCGAACCCTGTAGTAGTCCTCCGAAAACGCCCCTCTGTCACCGCCACCGCCCGCAAACCCGTCGTGAAACTCGAAGCCGCACTGATTGCACCTGGCGATGCGGTAGCCCGTCAGCTCGTACTCAAGGCGAACGTTACCGGACTTGCAGAGTGGACACGGCTCCCCCATGGCGCGGTGGTCGCTCAGCGTGCGGTGACCGCTGCGCCCCGTGCGTCGGCCGGCCGCTGCTTGAGGAGATAGACCGGCCGGCCTTTCACCTCTTCGAACACGCGCGCCAGGTACTGGCCAATCAGCCCGATGAAAGCGAGCTGGAAGCCGCCCAGGATCAGCACCACCGCGATAAGCGAGGCGTAGCCGGGCACCAACCCGCGGATGACGTAGCCGTAGATCAGAGTCCACGCCAGGTACGCGAAGCCCAGGAGCGCGATCGCCACACCAGCCCGCAAGGCGAGTCGCAGCGGTTCGGCGGAGAACGAGAACACCGCGTCCAGCGCCAGCGCGACCATCTTGGCCGGGCTGTACTTGGTTTTCCCGGCCGCGCGTGATGGCGCCTCATACGGCACCAGCACCCGGCGAAAGCCCACCCACGAAATCATGCCACGCAGAAAGCGGTGACGCTCCGGCATGTCGATGAGCGCCTGGCGCACGCGTGCCGTGACGAGACAAAAATCGGCTGCACCGGGTGGCACCTGAGTGCTGCTCAACGCATTGAGCAGCACGTAGAACCCACGCGACGTGAAGTTCTTGAACCACGACTCGCCTGCGGTGCGCTGCCGCACGGCGGACACAACGTCGTAGCCCTCGCGCCACCGTGACACCAAGGCCGGGATCAAGGATGGCGGGTGCTGAAGGTCCGAATCCATCATGATCACCGCGTCGCCCTCGGCGAAGTCGAGCCCGGCGGTGAGCGATATCTGGTGGCCGAAGTTTCGCGAGAGCGAGCACACGCGCACGCTGGGGTCGCTCTGCGCAATGCTGTTCAACTGCGCCAGCGTATCGTCGGTGCTGCCGTCGTCCACGAACACAATTTCGTGGTCCAGGTCGGCGAGTGATTCCAGCACCGGACGAAGCGCCCGATGGAAAATGCCGATGACCTCGGACTCGTTGTAGCACGGCACCACAACCGAGAGCAGGCTCCGGACCGCCGCGGTGTGCACCGGGGCTACCGGAGTCTGTCGCGCGCGGCCTGGATCGTCTTGTCGTCCCTGTAGGTCGTGGCCATGCCCAGCACTTTGACCCACAGCGGCCGAGCCTGCGCGGGCTCACCCATCCGGTCGAGCACGGCGGCCAACTGATACGTGGCGCCGTAGTGCGTGGGGTTGCGTTCGAGTATGCTACGGAATTGCGCCGCGGCGGCCCGGAAGTCGCCCTTGCCGAAAACGAGGCTCATCCCGGCGGCCATCATCGCGTCCTGGCTCGCGGTGTCCGGTGACGCGAGTCGCCGGCGCGCGGTGCCGAGCGTGGTGGTGTCCTGGATCGCGTCGGCGATCCGCTGCACTTCCGTCCATTCCACGCGCGCGTCCTTGGGTTTGGCGGTACGATCGAGTGCCACGGCCAACTGGTAGTGCGCGCCGTAATGCGTGGGGTTCCTGGCCAGCAACTGGCGGAACACGGCCTCGGCGCCGGAGGGGTCGTTGCCCTGGTACATGAGGTTCACGCCGCGGGTCATCATGTCCGCCTCGGTGTCGGTCTTGGCCGATGTGTCGCCGCAGGCGGCGGACGAGGCGACGACAACCAGTGCTACAACGATGGCGGCTCGCCGTGAATACGTGGAGGATGCCGAATGGAATGTCTTCATGCGGTCAGATCTCGCTGGAGTCGTCGTTGCCGGAATGTGAAGTGCGCGAGGACAATTGGCTAGCGGGATCGCGCCGTTAGCGCCGTGCTGTCAGCGTTGTGGCTGTTCGCCGCATCGAGCCAAGCGGAACGCGCAGTCGCCTGCGGTCTCCACGGTTATCACAGGCCGACACAAATCCAGCTGTACTTACGACTGGCAGCACCGGCCGCCGTGTTCATCTGGAGGGTTGTCGTGGTCACCTGTATCTGAAATGCAACCGCGGCGGTGTTGAGCGCTACCACGCAGAACGGCGCGGTGGTGTAGGCCGTCCCGAAGTTGACAACGCAGGCCACAGTAGACGTGGTCCCCATCGTTATGAGGCCAGAAAAGTCGGTGCTTCCAGCTGATATCACGCCGGGGACCCCACACGCACCTGGTGTCGGGGGCACTGTGCTCACCGCGTTCACGTGGCCGTTGGCCTGAATGGTGAGGCCATTGGTGGCGCCGAGGACGACGCTATTGGCGGCTCCGCCGATGTTGACCGCGCTCGTCGTCGTGCCGGTGCCGATGTTGGTCGCAAAGTTGCTGCTGGCATTGATGTTCATGATGCCGCCGGCGAGGGTCGTCGCGCCGCCGACGGTGAGGCCGGTCAGGCCGGAGGCAACGCCGAGGTTGGTGATGTCCCAGTTCACGGTGTTGATCGCGAACTGATTCGAGCCGCCGCCAAGGCTCACGAGACCCGCGGTGCCGCTTGTACCGATGTTGGTGGCGGCGCTGCCGGTTGTGTTGATATTGGTGATGCCGGTAACGGTGTTGGTTCCGCCGGCCACGGTGACGGTGTTGAGCGTGTTGCCGATCGTCACGGCCGACGTCGTCGTGCCCGTGCCGATGTCGGTCGCGGCGTCATTGCTGGCGTTGATGCTCGTCACGCCGGCAACAGTGTGAGTGCCGACGATCGCGACGGTGTTGGCGCCGCCGCCGAGCGTCACGGCCGCGGTCGTCGTGCCGGTGCCAATATTGGTGGCATTGTTGCTGCTGGCATTGAGGTTCGTGACCCCAGCGACCGTGAGGCCAGTCAGACCTGACGCAACGCCGGCTCCGGTGATGTCCCAGTTCACGGTGTTGATCGCGAACTGGTTCGCGCCGCCGCCGAGGCTGACGGTCGACGTGGTCGTGCCCGTGCCGATGTTGGTCGCGGCGTTGTTGCTGGCGTTGATGCTGGTCACGCCCGCGACCGCGACGACGCCGGTGGTGCCGACGCCGAGCGACACGGTGTTCGCGCTACTGCCGATGCTGACGGCCGACGTCGTCGTGCCGGTGCCGATGTTGGTGACCGCGTCATTGCTCGCGTTGAGATCGAGCACGCTACGGAACTGCGCCGCGGCGGCCGGGAAGTCGCCCTTGCCGAAAACGAGACTCAACCCGGCGGCCATCATCGCGTCCTGGCTCGCGGTGTCGGGCGATGCCAGTCGTCGGCGTGCGGTGCCGAGCGTGGTGGTGTCCTGGATCGCGTCGGCGATCCGCTGCACTTCGGTCCACTCCACGCGGGCGTCCTTGGGTTTCGCCGTGCGATCGAGCGCGAC
>Ga0315281_10011022_pt1 | contig 12402 bp, 9 predicted proteins | sample YL17G07_0_MG_FD_204540 | JGI IMG/M metagenome (GOLD analysis project Ga0315281, IMG submission 204540) | Sediment microbial communities from Yellowstone Lake, YNP, Wyoming, USA - YL17G07_0 | ecosystem: Environmental > Aquatic > Freshwater > Lake > Sediment | place: USA: Wyoming | collected... | reverse complement strand
CTGCGCCTTGACGCGGTCGAGGATGCTGCCGGTTTCGTGCAGAATCGCCGCGCGCTCCTTGTCGGTGTCGCCCTGGCCGAACAGCTTCTGGAACACCGCGCGCGGATTGCCCTCCTGCGGGAGCGGCTGCGTCGGCGTCCGCCACGCGAGCCGCGCGCCCTGCTGCGACGTCGTCAGCTCGAGCGACGGCAGCCGCGTCTCCTGGCCGATGTGCCGCGCCGCCATCTGGTCGGCGGTGACACCGCTATCCGGACCGGCGACGCCGTGGTCCCACGGCTTCACACAGTTCAGCCACGTGGATTCGATATACGCGTGCGGCTCCGGCGTCTCGCCCGGCTTGTTGCGCAGCCCAGACACGATCGTGAGGTGATCGCGGAACGGCTTGAGCGGCTCGAGAATCGAGGACATCTCGTAGTTCGCTCCGGTCTGCGACGGCGACCAGCGGTCCATGATCGCGCCGTGCGGAAACCCGACGAAGGCAAACCGCTTCGGCGTCGCGCCGGCCGCGGTAGCCGCCCACACCGTTGAGGCGGGATTCATCGCGTCGATGAGCGGCAACGCGATGGTGGCCCCGACGCCTTTCAACACCGAGCGCCGCGAGATGTGCTTCTTCGAGAGATACATTCTCGTCTCCGTTCACGTCCGCCTAAAGGCGGACACTACCAGCTAATGACCTGCGACCGACGCGCCGCCCTGCTGCGGCACGCGCCGCATCCTGAACTGTTCGCTGCGCACGACCGACTGCACGAGCGTTGAGAACCTGTAGTCTCCGCTTGCCGCGCCGCGGACGATGCGGCGCACCGTGGGCATGTCCCAGGGCTCGAGTTTCCGGCCCGTGGCGTACGTCAGCAGCCCCTCGGTCAACGTCTGCACGAACTGCTCGGGACGACGCAGCAGCGCGTTGCGAAGGTCGTCGGGGCTGTTGACCGGCGTGCCGTCGGGCAGCGTGCCCGAAGAATCAATCGCCACGCCGGCGTAACGATCGCGATCTCTCCAGCGTCCGGTCGCATCGAAGTTCTCGAGCGCCAACCCGAGCGGATCCATGACCGCATGGCACGACGCGCACGTCGGGTTCGATCGATGCTTCGCCATCATCTCGCGCATCGTCAGCGCCTTCGTCGTCCCGATGTCCTTGTCGTTGAGCGTCGGGACGCCCTGCGGCGGCGTCGCGGGCGGCACGCCCTGCAGGTGTTCGAGGACAAACTTGCCGCGCAGCACGGGTGATGTCCGGTTGGGATAGGCCGCCGCCATCAGCACCGCGCCCTTGCCGAGCAGTCCCCAGCGCACCGACTCCGCGAGATCGACGCGCCTGAAGCGATCGCCCTTCACGTCGGTGATGCCGTACTGCAGCGCGACACGCTCGTTGAGGAACGTATGCTTCGCCCGCAGCAGATCGACGACGCTCCGGTCTTCCCTGAAGATGCTGTCGGCGAACAACGTCAGCTCGGTACGGAAATCCTCCCGGGGATCCGAGCGGCCCGACGCGTACGGAAACACCGCCTGGTCAGGCACGACCTCGTCGAGGCGCTTCATGTCGAGCCACTGCGGCACGAAGTTGTTGGCGAGCGTGATCGAACGCGCATCGGCCAGCATGCGCCGCACCTGCCGGTCGAGCACCGGCGGCTCGTGCAGCTTGCCGTCCACGGCGATCTGCAGCAACTCGTCGTCGGGGATCGAGTTCCAGAGGAAGAACGACAGCTTCGACGCCAGCTCGACGTCGCTGATCGCATAGGGCTCGCCGGGACGGAGCGTCGCCGGGATGCGCTCGCCGCGGTAGAGGAAGAAGGGACTTGCCAGCAGACCAGTGACGGCGTCGCGCACGCCGACCTCGAAGCCGCCCTCTTTGGCGCCCTCCTCGTAATACCGGAGCAGCTCGTTCACGTCGTCAGCGGACGCGGGCCGCCGGTACGCGCGTCTCGCGAGCGTCGCGATGATGGTTTTCGCGCATCCCGCCTGCTGTTCCTTGCAGACGAAGATGCGATCGCGGCTTGGCGTCGACGTGAGGCCCTTCGCGTTGAACGGCCCCTGGAGCTGGAACGAGTTGACGCGATACAGGCGATCCTGGCCGCCGCCCGGCGCGAACTGCTGCAGCTGATCGTCGGACTCGGCGAACGTGCGGCGCTTGAACGTCACGCCGATCTTGTGCGGTCCGGCGGTCGCCCGGAAGCGGATGTTCTTCAGGCGCGCGTTGACGCGATCGAGCGCGCCGCTCTGCACCTGGTCGTAGAGCTTCATGTCTTCTTCGCCGCCGATCACCGTCTCGTACACGACCTTGCTGTCGAGCGTGACGACCAGCGGATTTTCGAACTCCATGCCGCTGCCCCAGATGTTCGTGACGATGTCGGCAATGGAGACGGCGTATTCACCGTCGGACGGAAGATCGACTCTTCCGAGAATCCCGCCGCGCGTGCCGAGCGGAAGGCCCGGCACGTGCGTGAGCTGCGTGCCGGGGCCGGCGCGGAACGTCCACCCGCCAGGCCGCGCATCCGGCTTGCCGAGCGCCTTCACGGCCACCGCCCGCGCCGCGATCACGTACTGCTCGATGAACGACGGCGACACCTGCAGCGCCGCCGCGATGTTGTCGTACCCTTCGGCGATGTCGTCGGCCGGCAGCAGTTCGGTGCCGTTGACCTCCACCGCAAGCAGATCTCGAACCGCGTTCGCGTATTCCTTGCGGTTGAGACGATGCAGAACCACCTGGTCGGGCAGATGCGCCGGAGCGGACGCGGCCGCGTGGTCCAACGAATCCTCGAGCCACGTGACGAGCGAATCGACCGCCGCGCCCTCGGGCTGCCGCGCGCCGGGCGGCGGCATGACGCGGCCGCGCAGCTTGCGCACGGCTTTTTCGAACACGTCGGCGCGCTGGCCGATGTGCTCCGCCGTGAGGCCGTCGAAGCTGACGCCGGCGCTCTTGATGCGATCGTTGTGACAGCCGGCGCAGTACTGCTTGATGGTCGCCAGCTGCTGCGCGGCATCGTCCTCGGATTTCACTCGTAGGGCGGCCCTTTCAGGGCCGCCGTCGCGCCGGGCCTGAAAGGCCCGGCCTACGTACGAACCCGGGACCAACACGAGGGCGACAACGATGAGCGCAACTCTTCGCATATCAGGCGTCCGGTGACAAGTATCCCCAGAGGCTCTCGAAGGAGCGACGGACGAACTCATCGGGATTGCCCATCTTCGCCTCGAATTCCTTCGCCGGCTGCGCGGCCACCGCTTCGCCCGGCCCGCGTCCTCTGTTCAGCAGCGTCGTGAGGCGATCGTAGATCGTGCCGTACATCTCGTACTGCGCCTTGAGATCCGCGAGACCGAGGACCGGCCCGCGCCCGGGCACGATCTTCGTGTCCGCATCGGCCAGCGTCTGCAGACGCTGCAGCCCGCCGACGATGCCGCCGATCCAGCCGCCGGTCGCGTAGTCCACGACGGGCCAGCCTTGTCCGGAGACAGCGTCGCCGACTGCGAGCACGTTCTGCTTCGAGAAATGCACGTACATATCGCCGTCCGTGTGCGCCGCATCCGGGATGTACCCGTAGCGAATGCCACCGTCGAGTTCGCCGGTCGTGTAGAAGGTCTTGTTGGGCTGCGCGATCTTCGCGACGCGCTTGAAGCGGCGTCCGTTCCACGGCCAGATGACGTCGGTCGCCAGCCAGAGCCGCGTGTTTTCGTGCGCGACGATCGTCTTGCCGGCGTTGCCGATCCGTTCGTTGGCGCCGGTCTGCTCGGCGTGCCAGTGCGTATTAAACAAGGTGTGGACCCGACCGCCATTCGGCAGGCCGGCAACCGCTTTCATCAGCGCGTCGGACGCCGCGGCGGAGGCGCCGTCGACGAGCAGCGCGCTGTTGCCGCCGGTCTGCGCGAGGACGTTCGCTTCTCCCGGGATCCGGACGACGAACAGATCGTCGCTCAGGCGCTCGATGCCGGCGTCCTGCGCGGCCAGACGCCGGATCGGCGCGGCCAGCGCGAGGCCCGCGGCCCCGGCCGCAGCCTTCAGGATCTGTCGACGTGTATGACCGCCCTGGTTCATTGCGGAAGTCCGGTTCAGTGTAGGCGTCAGCGGCTCGGGGTGTCCAGCAGCGACTGCATAAACTCGTGGACGGTCGCCACCTGGCTGTTCAGGGCGATGAACTCGAAATCAGAAGCCCCAATCGCACGCGTCTGACGATCGAGCGACGCGCGGACGGCGGCGTGCAGCACCGGACACTCATCGATCAACCCGAGCAGCGCGACCCACGCCGGCATGCCCACGCTGGCCAGCACGTCCATCGCGTCACGAGCCAGCCACCGCGCCCCGGCCGCCAAGATTTCCTCAGCTCGATTCGCAGGCGGTTGAGCCCGGCTTGAATCACACGGTCGTGACACTGGAAGTCCTTCAGCACGTCGATCAGGTCGCGATGAAGAAGGACGTCGTCCGTCAGACGCGGCCAGTTTCACGCCGGCGTCCACGAGCACTTCGAGCCATCGACCTTCTCGAGCTGCGGTGTGTCCAGGATGCGATCGAGCAGGGCACGCGGGTCGTCAGTGCGAGGTACGAGTTTTGACATCAGCCTCCGATCGAAGACGGAGGTTCAAATCTTCATTTCGCCAGCCCCCCGATTACGAAAGCGCTCACATCGCGAATCTCGTCAGGCGTCAGCGTGGTCAGGAACGGCGGCATGTTGTTGCGGCCCGCGGTGACGGTCTGCATCGCGGCGGCGAGATCCGTGACGGCCACAAGTGACGCGCCGCCATGATCGCCCTTGCCGTCCGTGCCGTGACAATAGACGCACGCCTGCTGATATGTGCGTTGTCCTGCGGTGACGTCCGGCTGAAGCCGGACGCTACGTTCATTGACGCGTTCAGAGACGCTACGCTCGTTCGTCGCCGCTGGCGGCGTGGTCGCGGCGGGCGCGGCCGCCACCGCGGCCTGCCGTGAGATCGGCGTGCCTGGTTGGACGGGCGGAAGCGTCCCGTCGAGACCGAACAACCAGACGCTGTCGCCGCGCGCGGTACCGAGAAGCGCGGCGCCCGCGGAGTACGCGAGCAGGTACTGCGTGCCCTTGTACTCGAACGTGCTCACCGGCGCGTGCATGCCGGCGCCCGTCTGAAATTCCCAGAGCTGCGTGCCGCTGGCCGAGTCGAGCGCCGTCAGACGCCCGTCATTGCGGCCGACGAACAGCAACCCGCCGCCAGTCGCGAGCGTACCGCTGTAGCACTGCTCGGGCCACTGATACCGCCACGCAATCTTGTTGGTCGTCACATCGAGCGCCGCGACAATGCCGGTCCGCGCAATGCGGGTGAACGTCGTCGCGCCGCCGACGAACGAGTTGCCGTTCACGGGCGGAGCGAACTTCGGATCGCCGCCGGTGTAGCCATTGACCACCGAGGACGCGCAGACGAACAGGCGCTGCTGCACGGGATCGTAAGAGCTCGGCGGCCAGCTGGCGCCGCCCCAGATGCCGGGCGCCACGATCGTCGGGTCCTTGCCGAAGAACGGCGTGAAGATGCGGCCGTCGTTGACGAGCGTCGCCCCCTCGGGAGCGATCGGGATCATCTGCGGCACGACGGCTTCGCCGCGCGGGAACGGCTGCGTCGCGGCCGTCGCCTGACGCGGCTCCTGCGGCACCGGCTTCTCGTCGATGCCGATGAGCGGCTTCCCGGTCTCGCGATCGAGGATGTACGCAAAGCCGGTCTTCCCCACTTCGACGATCGCCTTGCGCGTCCGGCCGGCGAGCCGCACGTCCATCAGGACGACGGGATTGACCGCGTCGTAATCCCAGATGTCGTGATGCACCTGCTGAAAGTGCCAGCGATATTTTCCCGTCGCGAGTTCAATCGCCAGCATCGACGCCGCGTACAGGTTGTCGCCGGCGCGGAAGGCGCCGTTGTAGTCCGGAGCCGCGTTGCCGGTGGAGAAATAGAGAAGGCCGAGATCGAGATCCACGGCCGGCGTCTGCCAGAGCGCGGCGCCGCCGTACTTCCACGCGTCGTTGTCCTTCGGCCACGTCTCATGCCCCGGCTCGCCCGGACCCGGAATCGTGTAGAAGGTCCACATCAGACGGCCGTCCTTCGCGTCGTACGCCTTGATGCGCCCGCGCGTGCCGCGATCGCCGCCGGCGAAGCCGACGATGATCATGTTGTTCACGTACAGAGGCGCCGCCGTGATCGAGAAGGCGTCCTGCCATCGCTCGGCCTGAATCGACCACGCGACGGCGCCGGTCGCGCGATCGAGCGCGACGAGTTTGCCGTCGAGCTGCCCGATGAAGACCTTGCCGTCACCCACCGCGACGCCCTTGTTGTTCCAGCCGCAGCAGACGGACGTGATGTTCGCCTCGAGATTCGCCGAGTACTGCCAGAGGATCTCGCCGGTGTCGATCGACAGCGCGAACACATCGTCGGCGCCCGTGCTCACGTACGCAACTCCGTCCTGCACGATCGGCTGCGCGAAGCCGGAGTACTGCGGCGCCGTGCCAGAGCCACGCAGACGCGCGCGCCACACGCCTTTGAGCTGCGCGACATTCGTGCGGTCGATCGCTTTGAGCGGCGAGTACCGCTGGTTGTAGAAGTCGCCGCCGTTCGTGGGCCAGTCGCTCGCGCTCCCGCGCTTGACTTGTGCGTAGCCGGACGTGACGAGCAGCACGGCGACAGCCGCGGACAGGGCCGCGCGGAATGACACTCGCATGCGGGTGGCGGTAGTATGCACCGAAACGGAGGGTGTATGCGGCGTGCGTGCAGCGTGCTGGTGGTCGTCTTCATCGCAGTCCTCGGCGTGCCGGCGCTCGGCTTCAGCCAGTGGCTGCACTATCCGACGGATGGCCTGCCGCGAAAAGCCGACGGGAGTTTCAACGCGACCGCACCCGTGCCGCGGCTGCCGGACGGAAAGCCGGACCTCTCCGGCCTCTGGCACGCCGCCCAGCCCAGACAGTGCGTGAACGCGGCCGGGGCCCCCGCGCCGTGCGGCATCGAAATCGGCGGCTCGCCGCTCGGCGGCAATCTCGGACGCGATCTGCCCGGCGGCACGCTGCCCTATCAGCCCTGGGCCGCCAAGGTCATGCAGGAGCGCCATGCGGCGTTGGCCATCGACGATCCACACGTGCGTTGCCTGCCCGACAATCCGCCGCGCCACTGGACGCTGCCGCACCTCACCAAAGCGATACACAACCCGAAGCTGATGGTGCTGCTCTACGAAATCAACGCGATGTACCGGCAGATCTTCATCGACGGCCGGCCGCAGCCGAAGGATCCCAATCCCGCGTGGAACGGCTACTCCGTCGGGCACTGGGAAGGCGACACGCTCGTCGTGCAGACGGAAGGCTTCCGCGACGACCTGTGGATTGACACGTGGGGCAGTCCGATGAGCGCCGCCGGGAAAATGACCGAAAAGTTCCGGCGCCTGAGCTTCGGCAGCATGGAGATCGAGGTGACGGTCGACGATCCCAAGGTCTACACGAAGCCGTTCACGGTCACGCTGAAGGAGAGCCTGGAGCCCGATACGGAGCTGATCGACGAGTTCTGCCTCGAGGGCGAGAAAGATTACGAACGGCTGCAGCGATCGCGTGGGAAGTAACGTGGTCCAGCGGTCGCGCTGGATTCGTTCCATGCTGCTCCTGACAATGCTGCTCGTGCCAGGAATCGCCCTCGCGCAGAATGCGCAGACGCCTGCCACGTGCGAGCGACTGGCCTCGCGGTCGCTGCCGAACACCGCGATCGCTTCCGCGCAAATCGTGAACGCGGGCGCGTTTACGGTGCCAGCGAACCCGGCGGGACGCGGTGGCGGCGGCTCTTCTGCGCTGGCGGGCACGCTCGGTTCTGTTCCGGATGTACCTGGGAGAGTCACGGCCAACACAGCGGGACTGGGCCTTGGGTACAACGGCGGTCGCGGCATCCCGCCTTTCAGCACGCTTCCCGCCTTCTGCCGCGTCGTCGCGACACTGAAGCCGTCAGCTACCTCTGACATTCACATGGAACTGTGGATGCCGACAACCGGCTGGAACGGCCATTTCCGCGGCACGAGCCCCAACGGTCTTGGCGGCGTCATCAACTACAACGCGATGGGCGTCGGCCTGCGCGACGGCTTCGCCGTCGCCAGCACCGACACGGGACATCAAGGCGGCGACACCGCCTGGATGCAGATTCCCGACAAGGTGACCGACTTCGCAGGCCGCGCCATGCACGAGACGACGGTCGTCGGCAAGGCGCTGACCGCCGCCTACTACGGCTCCGCTCCCACGTACTCGTACATGATCGAGTGCGGCGGCGGCTCGGCGGCGGCCCTGCACGAAGTGCAGAAGTACCCCGCCGATTACAACGGCGTCGTCGTTGGCGGCCACGCCGCGCATCTGACGCGCCAGATTTTCGGACAACTGTGGCTCTGGACCGCGGCGCATCCGAACGGCGTCGCGATTCTGCCGGCGGCGAAGCTGCCGGTCATTCACGATGCCGTCCTGGCGAAGTGCGACCTGCTCGACGGCGTGAAGGACGGACTGCTCGAGAATCCGACCCGCTGCACCTTCGACCCGAAGGAAATCGAATGCAGATCCGGTGACGGACAGAACTGTCTGACGCCGCCGCAGGTCGAAGCAGTTCGGAGGATTTACACAGGCCCGACCAATCCGCGGACGAACGAGCAGGTCTGGTCGCCGCTCTATCGCGGCAGCGAGCTGGACTGGAGTTTCTTCACCGACGCAGCGAGTCCCATCGGCATCGCGACCAGTACGCTGCGCGACGCGATTCTCAAGGATCCGACCTTCGACTATCGGACGACGCCGATCGATTTCGACCGCGATGTCGCGCTGGCCGATCGGTCGGACATCGCGCGCGTCAACGCGTCGAACGCTGACATCTCGGCCTACGTGCGGAACGGCGGAAAGCTGATTCTATCGGGCGGCTGGAACAACGCGCTAGTGCCGGCTGGCGCCGTCGTTAATTACTACAACAGCGTCGTGGCCAGGATCGGCCGCGAAGACACGCAGCGCACCGTTCGCCTCTACATGGTGCCCGGGATGATCGAATGCAACGGCGGGCCGGGCACGGACACCTTCGACATGCTCGGTGTCATGCGACGATGGGTCGAGCGTGGCCAGGCGCCGAACGACGTGATGGCGTCGCGCGTCGAGCACGGTAAAGTGGTGCGCACGCGGCCGCTGTGTCCGTATCCGCAGGTGGCGACATACAGGGGTGAGGGCAGTACCGACGAGGCGGTAAACTTCGTCTGCAAATAGAGGCTTGAAGCTACTCCCGTTCCGAAGGAGACACACATCATGAGACTTCGAATCCTTCTCCTCGCGGCGTTCGCGATCCTCGCGGCGGCAGAGCCCCTGCTCGCCCATCACTCGTGGCCGGTCGATTTCTCCCGCGAGATCACGGTGAAGGGCACCGTCACCGGCTACAACTGGGGCAACCCGCACGTCATGATCGGTCTCGACGTCAGGACCGAGGACGGCACGATCGAGAAATGGAGCGTCGGCGGTCCCAGCACGAGCCGGATGGAGGCCAACGGCTGGCACAAAGACTCGCTCAGGCTGGGAGACGTCATCACCGGCAGCGGCTACCGGTTTTCGGACGGACAGAGAATTCTTCGGCTGCAGAAGATTGTGATGCCCGACGGCAAGGTCGCGCTCCTCTACGGCCGATAGTCGTTCGACACCAATCGTTCGCCATTCGCGTACGTGCGCGCTCCTCGGCTGGATGCGAATCCGCCGAGGTCAGCCTGCGGGAGTGTCCTGGTCAGTGCGGCCGGAGATGAAGGATCCGCACCGCCGTCTACTCATCGGGGGATCGGAAGCGAACCGTGTGCCCGTCCGCGTAGGTGATCGCGACCAGAAGCCCAATCGGACTCTTGCCGTCCGCCGCCGGCGTGTACGTCACGGTGATTTCATCCCCGACGTGGAGGGCGTTCGGTCCGTCTTTGCCGATCCCGAGCCTTGCGAGCGTCGTGACGCTGCCACCGGTGATCGACCACTCCGTTGCCTTGCCGTCCGCGTTCTTGACCTCGAGCTTCAGCGACGAGTGGGGATTCACGAGCCTGAATGCCGTGAACGTCCCGGTGATCTTCGCTTCCTTATGCAAGGCGTACGAGCCCGCGAGGGAATGATGCGCCTGCAACGACGCACTGGCGATCAGCAACCCGCACACGGCGACGCATCGCAGAGTCCACTTCGTCATTCGTACACCTCCTGAACATCATCGGGCCGGCGAGCGCGTGCGCTCCTGCTAGTGTCGAATCTGCGAGGTGATTGCCCCCTCCTCGTACACCTCGCAGTTGCCTCGCTCGCGGACAAGGCCCGCGTCGGGATTCGGGTTGCGCCGCACCGTTCGTGTCGGCAGCACCCACGGCTCGACCAGCACCTCAGGGTCTTCGACGGTCACGTCGTACAGGAGCGCATCGCCCTGACGCGTGAACCGCTCCACGACATGCATCTTGTCGGAGTGGAACAAACCACCGCGCCCCAGCCATGTCGTATCGCTGAACGAGACGGCGTCGAGGACGAGCGTGTCGCCCTCCCAGCGTCCCACGGTATCCCCCAGAAACGTGATGTCGAACTCGGCATTCTTGCCGTGAGGCCGGCCATCGGTCGGAATGATCCGAAACTCACCGTATCCGCCGCCGGCATCGCCCCCGGTATAGATAAAGGTCACGTCCTTGTCCGTCTGGTAGATCCGCCGGGGCGGGCCCTCCCGCGGAACTCCAAGAGGCTGGCAGGTCATCACGGGGTCGTACTTGTTCGTCCACATGTCGAGCTCTTGCACTTTGTCCCAGTGCTGTGGCTTGTACACCGGACGCCCCAGGTTGCCGAACCGCGAGGGCGAATAGAGCTCGAAGTCTTCAGTCTGATTCGTTTGCCGGCTGCAATCGGAACCCTGCGTCGGACCGCATCGGCGTCCGCCTCCGGTCATGTAGTTCCCAATCCAGTCGGTGTAGGCGTAGTTGCCCGACAGGTCAGGATGCGCGCCCAGCCGCGGCGTGGGCGCTGACTTGTTGACGGGAGGTTCCGTCTTCGCCATCACGGCGCGCGGGATCTGCCCCGTGACCTTTATCGCCGCCTGCACGCTTGCCGGCACCGGCGCAACCACATACACGTTGCCCGTTTCCGTCTCGCTCGTCGTCAGGTCGCGGACGATCGCGCCGTTCCGGCGCTCGACCATTTTGCTGGCGTAGAGCACGCCGATCTTGTTCAGCGGGTTGTTCCAGTCCTGGTAGCCGCTGTAGGTGAACTCCGTGGTCGTCGCACCCTGCGTGACCACCACGCGCTCGGCCATGTATTTCGCATCGAGCGTGGCTGTCGCGGTCGCCCCTGGAACGCCTGGAATGGGGAACGTCACGACCGGCTTACCCGCCACCCACGCCACCGACGTCTGGCCTACCTTCGCCAGACCGTTCTCGAACAGCGTGCCCGGGTTGGCCCCCGCCCAGAATGTCTCCGTCGTCCCTGCCACCGCGGCCTTGGCCGCGCCCTGGGGACTGGCCCAGATGCGGATGAGCCGATCCTGCACGGCCGCCGGCATCGGAGCAGTCTTCCCTTTCGTCGGTCCGATCTCCGCACCAGGCGTGTCTTCGTTCCAGGCGTACAGCCCGCTCACCACCTCGATGTTCGAGTACGTCGATCCGTTTGCCCGCGTGCAGGCGTACTGAATCCGCTGACTGAACGTCTGGTAGTTGGTGCTCGCACGATATTTCGTGAGGATGCACGGTTGTCCGTCCACCTGCATCGTGCCCTTGCTCTGATATTCGAGCGTGGCGACCATGTCGCGTTCGTCATGGCCCTTGAGCATGCCGGTGCCCCACATCCAGTTGAAGAGCACGGCCTTCAGGTCTTTGGCGTCCTTTGCGGGTGTGTAGGGTTCAGGAACACGCGGACCCTGCGCACCGACTGTCAACGGCGCGCCGATCGCGAGGACGACGCCGATGGCAACCCCTGCCCAACTCATCCTTCGACGAAAATCCATGGTCGTCCTCCCTCGTCTAATCACTGGCGCCACCGCGAGAGACCGCGATAATGTGCCCGAGCATGCCCGTCCGGAAGGTCGAGGTCAAGGCGAAAATTGGAGACGAGGTCCGGCAAGAACGCATTTGTAGTGAGTCGCGTTGAAGACGAGAGCAACCGAGCGGCGCTACTGAAACAGGCCGAGTACTCCTGGAACGCGGCCAGCGCTTCGTCGATCCAGCTCCGGTCGGGTGGAAACCGACATTCGAAGGTGCCAATTCATGTACCGGATTCGGCTGTCAAGCCACTGGGCAACCGCGGCTCGAAGGATTAGTCCCTCGAGCTGTTCGACTCTGAAGGCGAGGCCTCCGAGCCCTGTCCCGATGGCCGCCAACAATCTATGCTGGAGTTCCCAGAGTTTAGTGGACAGGCGCTAGCATCCGGCTTTTCGCGGAGGAGCGATGCCGAAGTCCAAGCACCAGGTCCCTGGAAGAGTCCGATCGAC
>Ga0315281_10011021_pt1 | contig 12403 bp, 8 predicted proteins | sample YL17G07_0_MG_FD_204540 | JGI IMG/M metagenome (GOLD analysis project Ga0315281, IMG submission 204540) | Sediment microbial communities from Yellowstone Lake, YNP, Wyoming, USA - YL17G07_0 | ecosystem: Environmental > Aquatic > Freshwater > Lake > Sediment | place: USA: Wyoming | collected... | reverse complement strand
CAAGAGGGAAGGTCGTGACTACACGCCGTTTCGACACCTCACCGACTCGCCGGCCTCACGTTCTGAGCCGAAAGTTCCCTCAAACGGGCGCCAACTGCGCAACTTGGGCTAGCCGGGCTCGTGGGATGGGTCGTGCTGGCGGGGGCGTCTTGGTGGGCGGGGGCGATCGGGATAGCCCTGTTCGTGAGCGTGATCCTGGTCCTGACCCGGCTCGTCGTCGAGGCGGGGCTCCTCATCATCGGCACCGAGGCGATCGCCTACGAGTTCCTTTCGGGGGTGGTGCCCGTGGCGTGGCTGGGCGGCAAGACCGTGGCCGTCTTTTCCCAGCTCCGGGGCGGCCTCATGAGCGACCTGCGCGAGATCCTGATGCCGTACATGATGAACGGCGTCCGCTCGATCGAGGCGGCGAGGTCCCGGCTCCGCGGCGTCCTCGCGGTCTTCGCCGTGACGGCGGTGGTGGCGCTGGTCACGACGACGTTCGCGCGCATCGTGACCTGCTACAAGTACGGCGCCATCCAGGGGGACATGGCCTACAACCTCGGGTGGAACGAGGCCATGCACGGGAGCGCGACCAACTTCCAAAAGAACCCGCCCGGGTACGACTTCATCAGGATCGGGCAGGCCCGGCTGCTGCCGGTCGGGATCGCGCATGCCGTGACCGGCGCCACGGTGACCGGCGGGCTCCTCGCCCTGCGGGCGCTCTGGCCCTGGTGGCCGCTCAACCCGATCGGGTACGTCGTCTGCGGATCGTGGGCCCTATCCGTGACCTGGTTCTCGATCATGCTCGGGTGGCTGGCCAAGGCCTGCGTCATGAGCTTCGGCGGGGCGACGGCCTACCGCCGGGTCCTGCCGTTCTTCCTCGGGTTCGTGCTGGGCGAGGCGATCATCGCGACCTTCTGGGCCGTGGTCGCGTTCGCGACCGGCGTGCCGGTCGTCTCCATGCTCCCGAGTCTCTAGACCGGGAACGATCCGGGGCGCGTCCATGCATTCGTCCGTGCGATAATGAACGGTGATCCCACCCGCTTTCCGCGTTGTTCCCGCCTGCGACAAGGAACCGGCATGAGGGTCCAGACCGCGGGGCTCATCTCCTCCTACTTCCCGCGGCAGTGCGGGCTGGCCACCTTCACCAAGGACCTGCACGACGCCATGGCGGCCATGGGAGGCATGGACCCGATGGTGCTGGCCGTGGACGACCGGCCGGCCGGGTACGCGTACCCGCCGGAAGTCCGGTTCCAGATCCAGGCGGGCCGGCTCGCGGACTACCAGATGGCCGCGGACCTCCTGAACATCAACCAGATCGACGTGGTCTACCTCCAGCACGAGTTCGGGATATTCGGCGGCCACGCGGGCGAGCACGCGCTGGCGCTGGCGCAAAACTTGAGAATGCCCCTGGTTTCCACCCTGCACACGGTCCTGTCCGCGCCGAGCACCGACCAGCGGGCGGTCACGCGGCGGCTCTCCGACCTGTCCGACCGCCTGGTCGTCATGTGCCGGGCGGCGGCGGATATCCTCGTGAACGCCTACGGCGTGCCCGCCGGCCGCATCGAGGTGATACCGCACGGCATTCCCGACGTTCCGTTCACGGACCCGGCGCCGCGGAAGGCGCAGTTCGGGCTGGAGGGACGTCCCGTTCTGCTCACGTTCGGGCTGATTTCGCCCGACAAGGGGCTCGAGGTCGTGGTGGAGGCCCTCCCGCGCATCCTCGAGCGTCATCCCGAGGCCGTGTACGTGGTGCTCGGGGCCATCCACCCGCACGTCTACCGGCGCGACGGGAACGCCTACCTGGCTACGCTGAAGCGGCTGGCCGAGAAGCGCGGCGTCGGCCGGCGTGTCGTGTTCCACAGCAGGTTCGTGGCGCTGGAGGAGCTCCTGTCCTTCCTCGGCGCGGCCGACGTCTACGTGACGCCGTACCCCGGCGTGGACCAGATCTCGTCCGGCACCCTCGCCTATGCGCTCGGGGCGGGCAAGGCCGTGGTCTCGACCCCCTACCGCTACGCGACCGAACTGCTGGCGGGCGAGCGGGGCCGGCTGTTTCCCTTCGGGGACGCCGCCGCGCTGGCCCGGGAGGTCATCGGCCTGCTCGACGACGGCCCGGGCCGCGAGGCGATGCGCAGGCGGGCATGGGAGCATGGCCGGCACATGGTCTGGAGAGAGGTGGCCGGCACCTACCTCAGGCTCGGGGAGAAGGTGATGGGGGAGCGGGTAAGCCGCCCGCGGCCGATCGCGCCTTTCCGCATCCCGCAGCCGGACCTCCAGGGCCTGCCCGACATCAGCCTCGAGCACCTGCGCACCCTGACCGACGACACGGGCATCATCCAGCACGCGGTCTACGCCACGCCGGAGCGTTCTCGCGGCTACACGACGGACGACAACGCCCGGGCGCTGGTGGCCGCCATGCTCTACCACGACCTGACCGATGACGACTCGATCCTGCCGCTGTCGCGCATATACCTTTCGTACATCCGGCACGCGTACGACCAGGGGACGCGCCGTTTCCGCAACGTCCTGTCGTACGACCGGCGGTGGGACGGCGGCGAGGCCTTCGAGGACGACGTCCAGGGACGGACCCTGTGGGCGCTGGGCATGACCGCGGCGCTCGCCCGGGAAGACGCGACGAAGGCGCTGGCGGGGCGGCTCTTCTTCGACGCGCTCCAGCCCGTCTCGACATTCACGTCGCCGCGGGCGTGGGCGTTCACGCTGGTGGGCATTCACGCCTACCTGCGCCGCTACTCCGGCGACACCTTCGTCCGGCGCGCGCGCGCGGAGCTGGCCGGCAAGCTGGCGGGGCTGTTCCGGGATCGGGCGTCGGCGGACTGGCCGTGGTGCGAGAACAAGGTGACCTACGACAACGCCAAGATTCCGCACGCCCTGATCCTGGCCGGCCAGTGGATGCCCGATCCGGCCATGCTCAAGCAGGGACTGGAATCGCTCGACTGGCTCGTCGGGCTCCAGATGGACGGAGCCGGCAAGGTGAGCCTCATCGGCAACCGGGGATGGATGGTCAAGGGAGGCGACCGGGCGCGGTTCGACCAGCAGCCCGTGGACGTGATGGCCCTGGTGGAGGCGTGCGCGGAGGCGTGGCGCGCGACGCGGGACCCCCTCTGGCGCGACCGCGCCCGGCGCTTCCTGTGGTGGTTCCTCGGCAACAACGACACGGAATCCCTGGTCTACGACTTCGAGACGGGCGGCTGCCGCGACGGGCTCCAGTCCACGGGTCCCAACCTCAACGAGGGGGCCGAGTCCACGCTCGCGTGGCTCACCTCGCTCATCACCGTTCACGACCTCCTGCGGGAGGAGGCGGCCGAAGCCGGCCCTCCCGGGCAGGAGCCCGCGGGCGCGCCCCCGGCCTGAGCGGCATCGCATGGACCTCCCGAACCGCCTCTCGTCGCTGGTCCGGCTCGACATCCGGATCACGGGAAGCGACAACCGGGTGCTGGCCCTCCCCGCGATTCCTGACCGGCCGGAAGCCCTGCGGAGCGTTTTCCGCCGCGTGGAGGGGCTCTCGCGCGCGGAGGCGGTGCGCGAGCTGGACGGGGTACGGCGCGTCTTCGACCGGCGTCACCGGGACCTTGCCGCCTGCCTGGAGGAGAACTACCTCGCCGCCGCGCTCCGCATCGGCGCGCCGTCCGTGCACGCGGAACCGCACCGTTCCCTGCTGGGGGCCTACTTCACGATGGAATATACCCTCGAGGCGGCGGCGCTGTTCAATCCTTCGATCGTCCCGCACCCGAAGCAGTCCGGCGCCCCGCAGGGCGGGCTCAGGTTCGTCATGAGCCTGCGCGCCGTCGGGGAGGGCCACCTGTCGTCCACGGTCTTCCGCGAGGGCACGATAGGCATGGACGGCGGGGTCAAGCTGGATGACGCTCCCGCCCGCGCGATCCGCGCCAGGGCCAGGCCGGACCAGCGTTACCTCAAGCAGTTCTTCCGCCGCAAACTGGCCTACTTCGGAGCGGACCTGGCGGAGGCGGACCGGTTGCTCGGCAACCTGGGCGAGTGGTTCACCTTCGACGAACTCGGGGGCGTACTGGCTTCCGCCCGCCGCGGACCGCATCCTCCCGCGGAACGGGTCCTGGATGGAATGCTCGCGCTGGCGAACGCGAACTACAGCCTGAGCCTGCCTCCCGGGGGCCGCATCAGCGACCTCATAATGTTTCCGCAGAGCCCGTACGAGGCGCGGGGCATCGAGGACCTGCGCATGGTCCGGTTCACGGAGCCGGACGGGTCCGGAACCTACTACGGGACCTACACGGCCTTCGACGGCCGGCGCATCCTGCCCATGCTGATGCAGACGGACGACTTCCGGACCGTCAAGGTCTACACCCTGAACGGGGACTGCGCGATCAACAAGGGACTCGCGCTCTTTCCCCGCCGGATCCGCGGCCGCTACCTCATGTGTTCCCGCATCGACGGGCAGAACCTGTTCATCATGGATTCCGACCGCGTCACCTTCTGGGAGACGGCGGAACTGCTGGCGGAGCCGGCCGTCCCGTGGGAGTACCGGCTCATCGGCAACTGCGGGTCGCCCATCGAGACTCCCGAGGGCTGGCTCCTGCTGACGCACGGAGTCGGCCCGATGCGCCAGTACTCGATCGGCGCGATGCTGCTGGATCTCGAGGATCCCCGGAAGATACGCGGGCGCCTGCGCGAGCCCCTGCTGGTTCCCCCCGAATCCCTCCGGGACGGCTACGTTCCCAACGTCGTCTACACCTGCGGGGTCCTCCTGCATGCCGGGCGCCTGTTCATCCCGTACGCGGCGGCCGACGAGGTGACGGTGATGGCGCGGGTGGACCTGGACGAACTGGTCCGCCAGCTTCTTGCGGACGGGACGGGATAGCGCCGATCCTTGTGGTCGCATCCGGCGGCGGCGCTACAATCTACGAAGGCCGGGGTGGCGGAATTGGTAGACGCCGGGGTCTTAAAAGCCCTTGCCCCGCGAGGGGCATGCTGGTTCGAATCCAGCTCCCGGCAGGCATGATGCCCGTCGCGGTTGCGTTGGCCGTGCTGGCCGGTCATGCTGTCGGGGCCATGGAGATTACGGCTCCGGCGGACCGGCTGTTCACGGCGGGCACGGCGCCGCGGGTGAAGGTCGCCGGACGGACCGGCGCGCTCGACTGGACGGTCACCGACTACTTCGGGCGCGAAACCGCGCGGGGAAGCGTGCCGGCGGGAGGCGAGACGGCCGCGTTCGACCTGCCGACGCTGGGGCCGGGTTGGTACCGGGTGGCGTGCCGCGACGCCGCGGGGGCCGCGGCGCGGGCGGAGCTGGGCGTGGTCCTGGACCGGCGGGGAGCCCGCCTGCCCGCGGAGGGGAAGGTCGCGGGGGACGCCGCCAGCGCGTGGCTCCTGCCCCGCCGGACGGCCGAGGACTTCCGGGCGTTCGCCGCCGACGTCGCGCGGGCGGGGATTCCGTGGGTGCGCGAGCGGCTGCGGTGGGCGGAGGTGGAGCCCGAGCCCGGCCGGTTCGCCTGGGGGCGGTACGACCTGGCCGCGCAGGCGCTCGCCGGGGCCGGCATCCGGATCTGCCAGGTCTGGCACGACAGCCCGGGCTGGTCCCACCCGGGGGACCCGGAGGCGCCGTGTCCCGACGACCTGCGCGAGGTGTACCGGTTCGCCCGCGCGGCCGCCTCCCGGTTCAAGGGGAGGATCCAGGCCTGGGAGATCTGGAACGAGCCGGACATCCACTTCTGGCGCGATCTCGGCGATCGGTACGCGGGATTCCTGAAGGCGGCGGCGCTGGGTCTGCGGGAGGGTGATGCGCGGGCGGTCGTGCTCGCGGGTTCCCTGTGCAGCGGCGACACGGCATTCGCCCGCGCCGTGATGGCGCAGGGCGTGCTGGCGTACTGCGACGCGTTCAACTGGCACTCCTACAAGCCTCCTTCCGAGTACGTCGGCGAGCTGGGCGAGTACCGCCGGCTCGCGGCCTCGGCGGGAGTCGACCTGCCGGCACCGTGGATCACCGAGGCGGGGATCCGCAGGCCGGGGACGATGGGTGCGGGTGGCCGCGAGCTGGACGACCCGGCCCTGCGCGACCAGGCGCGGTACGTGCCGCGGTCGGTCGTCCGGTCGCTGGCGGCCGGCAACGCCCGGCACTTCTTCTTCGTGCTTCCCGACTACCTCGAGCGCGGCACCCAGTTCGGGGCGCGGCGGCCGGACGGGTCGCCGCACCCGGCGCTGGTGGCGCTCTCGGCGGCGGCCAACCTGCTCGGCACGGCCGAGTATCTCGGGCGCCTGCCCGATGAGCGCGCCGAGGTCCACGCCTTCGGCGCCGGACGCCGGACGGTCCTCGTCCTGTGGGCGGACGCTCCGGTGGCGGTGCCGGTCCCGACGGACCGGAAGTCGATCGAGGTGACGGACCTGTTCGGCGCGCCGCGGACCGGCGCCGCCCGGAACGGCACGGCGATGGTCGAGGCCGGTCCCGACGCGGTCTACGTGCGCGACGCGGGGGGGACGGTCGGGTCCAGGTTGACCGACCGGCCCGCCCGCCGCCCGGCGATCCGGGCCCGCCGCCGGCCGCCGCCGGTCGTGGTCTCCGGGTTCGCCCGGCTGCCGTTCGTGAAGGAGCGCAACGCCTACGTCCTGCCGGCCGCGGCCGCGACGGCCTCCGGGTTCGCCTACGCGGTCGAAGTGGTCAACCTGGACGCAAAGCGCCCCGCGGCCGGATCGGTGAACCTGGTCCTTCCCGCCGGCTGGCGGGCGGAGGGCGTACGGCGCGAGTTCACGCTGGGCCCGATGGACCGGCTGGCGTACGAGGTGAGCATTCTCCCATCCGGCGCGGGACTGGAGACGGTGCGCGTGCGGATCGAGGCCCGCTCCGGGAAGGACGAGGTCCCGCCGGCCATCAGCGAGTTCCAGCAGGATGCCGGGGCGCTGGCGGAACTCGAGGCGCGTGTGCTGGGCTGGGACGATGCCGCGGGTTGGTCGGCTACGCGCGCCGGCGACGAGATCGCCACGGTCGAGCCGGCGGAGGCGGGGCGGTTCCGGATCGCCGGGCGGCGGGTGGCCGGGGGCGGGGAGTGCTGGTGGGAGGTCGAGCGACGGCTCGCGGCCCCGCTGGACCTGTCGGGGTTCGACGGGATCGCGTGCGAGCTCGCGGGCGAGGCGGGGGAGGGGGACGCTTACGTCTATCTCATGCTGGCCGGCCCGGGCGGGACGTTTCGCTCCACCGGCGGCGCGTGCGGCCGCGAGACGCGGACGGTCCGGTTCCTCTTCCGGGATCTGGGCGGGGGGACGGATGGCCTGGCCGCCGCCGCGCGGATCAAGATCGGCGTCTGGGCCGGCGGCGGACGGGCGGACGTTGAGGCCGGCCGCTTCCGGCTCGTCAGGCTGACGCGGCCCTGACCCGGCGAGATGACGGGCGCGCAGGGCCCGGTTCTTGAATATGGGTCACGTTGAGTGGAATACTATGCGGGCCATGAAGCGGCTTTTCCACGATCTGCTCTCCGAGGCGCGGGGCACTCCGTTCGCCGTCCGCTATCCCGACGGGACCACGCTCGCCTATGGCGAACCGGGTGCCCCGAAGTTCACGGTGGTCTTCAAGACCGAGGCGGCCATGCGCGCGATCCTGGTCAACGTGGACCTCGGATTCGGCGAGGGCTACATGTACGGGGACATCGACATCGAGGGGGAACTGCTCGATTTCCTCACGATGGCCCTGACGTCGGATCTCGAGGCCGCTCTCCGGAGGGCGTCCGGCCACCCCATGCGGATTCTCCGGCACCTGCCCAGCCATCTCCGGGTCGCCTGGCAGTACCTCTTCCAGCCGCACACGTACGAGAGCGACAAGCGCTTCATCTCCGAGCCGTACGACCTCGGGAACGAGTTCTACGCGAAGTGGCTCGACAAGGACCTCCTGTACTCCTGCGGCTACTTCAAGACGCCGGACGATTCCATCGACGCGGCCCAGGAGCAGAAGCGGGAGCACGTCTGCCGGAAGCTCCGGCTGGCGCCCGGCGAGACGCTTCTCGACATCGGGTGCGGCTGGGGCGGCCTGCTGATCTGGGCCGCCCGGCACCACGGCATCTCCGGCGTCGGCGTGACCCTGTCCAAGGAGCAGGCCGCGTTCGCGAACATGAGGATCCAGCAGGCCGGCCTCGCGGACCGGGTCCACGTCGAGCACGCGCACTGGCGGGACCTGGAGAAGCGAACCCAAGTTTTCGACAAGGTCGTCTCCGTGGGCTGTCTCGAGCACGTGGGAGAACGCTGGCACGACCGGTTCTTCTCCGTCGTCAAGCGATCGCTCCGGCCCGGCGGCACGTTCGTCCTGCACACGATCGGCAAGCGCAAGCCGGGCCACGCGTTCGCGTTCGGGAACAAGTACATCTTCCCCGGCGTCTACACGGCGACCCTGGTCGAGATCGCGGAGTGCCTCGAGCGGCTCGACATGCGCATCCACGACGTGGAGAATCTCCGGCTTCACTACTCGCTCACGACGCGGAGATGGGCCGCGGCCTTCGAGGCGCACGCGGACGAGTTCCGCGCGACGTACGGCGAGCCGTTCGTCCGGATGTTCCGGCTGTACCTCGTCAACGGGATCGCGATGATGGCCTACGGCGACAACGAGCTGTACCAGGTCGTCGCGACGCCGGGCATCGACAACGGCCGCCCGCTCACGCGCGACTATTTGTACCGGTAGGACGCGCCCCCGCCCGTCCCCTGAAACTCGAACGCGCCGCCCCGGTTCCCGTCGGCGCTACAATCATTGAAAGCCGGGGTGGCGGAACTGGTAGACGCCGGGGACTTAAAATCCCCTCTTCCGCAAGGAAGATGCTGGTTCGAATCCAGCCTCCGGCAGGGAATCATGACCGGGAACGAGGCGAGACAGGTTGCGGTGACGCTCGTGCTCATGGCCGAGACGGAGCGGGCGATCGGCGCGCTCTACGAGGCGTGCGCGAAGGCCGACGCGGACCGGGGAGAGGTTTGGCGGCGGGTCGCGGCGGCGGAGCGGCACCACGCCACGGGCGTCGGGACCATGGCGACGATCCTTCTCCGGAAGAAGGGTGAAGGATTCCGGGTGGGCAGGAAGTTCCCGCCGGAGGCCGTTCGGGCCTTCACCGACCAGGTGCGGAAGAACGAGGTGGACGTCAAGACGGGCGCCATCAAGGGGCGCGTGCTCTACATGATCGCGCGCGGGCTGGAAACCACCCTGCTCGAGGACCGGTTCTACGAGTTCGTGGCCACCGAGGACGAGGCATTCCGGAAGCTCGCGGACCGGATCGTGGCCGAGACCCGCGAGCATCAGACCCTGATGCAGGCGTGGGTGGCGGCGGCCGGGGCCTGACGGGCGCTGATATACTGAGAGCCTGAGGGAGGAATCCAAGGAGGGATCGGCATGAAGAGACTGGTCATGATCGCGTGGGGGGTGTGGATGGCGGCGGTTATGTCGGGTTGCGCGACGGTGAAGGTGGAGGCGCCCGCGGGCGATCCCGTCGTGCTGGCTTCGACCGGGAAGAAGCTGACCCGGATGGAGAGCTTCAAGAAGTGGTACTTCCTGTCGGGACTGCTTCCCATCAGCGAGACCTCGACGGCGCAGGACATCAAGGAGTGCGGGTTCAAGGTGGTCAGGGTCGTCACCAAGATGGGCGTGGACGACTTCATCATGTGCCTCTTGGGGTCCGCGCAGATCATCCCGTGCTCCCGCACGGTGGAGCTCTGGGGGGAATAGCCCCTCGACTCGCCCTGAGCGAGTCTGCGAGTCGAAGGGCTCGCCCAGGGTTGCGCGCCGCCCCGGCGGGGGCTATCATGAGTGCGCGGGGTGGAGCAATTGGTAGCTCGTTGGGCTCATAACCCAAAGGTTGGTGGTTCAAGTCCACCCCCCGCACCCAGCTTGATGTCGTGACCGCCGGGACTCCACCGGCGGTCTGTTCGTTTCGGGCGATTGTTGCCATGCAAGCGGTCATTGGCTTCGGAGGCCTCGCCGTGGCCGCGAGACTTGCTCGGGGAGGGACCGTGACTTGAAGGGAAACGTGCTGACGCTGGGCGGGATCAAGGCGAGTAGCAGGTGGTGCGACAAGGATCACGTGCTGTTGTGCGCCTGTTTCCAGGTCCTGGTTGATTTCATCGAGAAGGAGAGACCGCAGACCATCGTCGATTTCGAACACGACCGGAAGCACAGGAAGATGTGGAAGGAAATGCGGGCCCTCTACCGCTACTGGAAGGTGGAGCGACCGTTGATGGGGAGGCGTGTCGAGAAGGCGTTGAGGCGATGGGCGAGGGATTACAGGTACGAACTGGTGCCCCAGCCGGGCGGACGCGGCAGTGCGATGGTCGTCACGAAGAACAACGAGCAAGCGTGGACACGCCTTCGCCGCCTCGAGGAGCGGTTCGACCAGACGGAAGACGGGATGTTGCGGCGCCTCGTCAACATCCGTCGTCACCTTTGGTGCTAGAGGTGAGGGAGAATCTGGTCGCGGGTGGACTTAGCGTCGACCTGCTGATACGCATCCTGCGTCAGGCCGGCATCGACCGGAAGGAATGGCTGAACGGGTGAGGACGCGGCAACCGCCGTGTGGGCGTGATCCAGCGCCGCTGGTGCACGTCAATCCGTATCTCGCGCTCTGGAACGGCGCGAACCCGCGCTCGAACGCAAGTCGGCCCCCTCCTCTATGACTCCAGGACCACCACGTCGAAGTCGTCGAGCTGGGGCAGGCTGACCGTGGTCCGGCCGCCGGCCGCGGCGCACGGGAGGTTGAGGCCGAGCCGCAGTGACCGGGCTTCCTTGACGGGGATATCCGTGAGGACGGCGAGCTCGATGTCGCGGACCGGCAACGGAGCATGGTGGGCCGTGCCGAGCTGGCCGGGATGGTTGACGAGCCCGACCCACAGCCACCGCCCCTCCCGTTCCCGGTGCAGCGCGACCTCGACATTCGGCGGGGCGCCGGTGGTGAGCCGCCGTTCGAGTCCCAGCAGGTCTTCGAGTGCCGCGACCACGATCCGGGCGAGGCCGGGGTGGGCGAACTTGGCGTACTGGGCGCCCGGCCGCCAGGGCATGAAGACCGCCCGCCCGCGTCCCGCGGCGCGGAAGACCAGCCCCGGCTCGTCCGTCGCGTCGCCGTAGTAGCACTTCTCGGGCGGACCGAACATGGCGGGCGGAATCCTGCGCAGGAAGGTCTCCGCGTCCGGTTCCGGCGTGACGGCCAGGAACACGTCGTCGAGGTGGAGGAGGTCGAGGCCAGCGAACCCGGAGAGCCGTCGCTTGTCCTCGGGGCGGACCCGGAGATACGACCCCGGGCGGCGCGGGTGGGATTCGCCCACGGCCGTGACGCCCAGGCAGCGGAGGGCAAGCCCCGGACGGGCGTCGCCCGCGGCGTCGAGCGTCCCCGTGAGCCCCGTGACCAGGAGCCGGCCCCCGCCGTCCGCACAGGCGTCGAGCGCCTCCGCGGCGCGGCCGGACAGCCGCCGCGCGTCGGGAACGACGACCGCGCGGTAGCCGGCGAGCCGGTCCGCGGCGTCCGGCCGGTCCAGGGCGAGGTCCTGGACGACGTCGAAAAGGACGTGGGCCTCGGTCAGGATGCGGAAGAGCCCGCGGTACTCGGCCAGCGCCCCCAGGTCCCCGCTCGCGGCCGGCTTGACCAGCACGACGTCGCCCAGGGGGGCGGTGCCGGTGAGCCACCGCTCGTGCGCGGCGTGGAACGAGAACACCTCGCGCGCGTCCGGGAACGCCATCCGGTCCTCCTGGCCCTCCAGCGTTCCGATGACGTACCAGTCCACCCACCCGCCCGCGACGAGGTCGCCGGCGAGCCGCGCGCGCGTGAGGGCGGGCGACACCCCGACGTGCCGGTAGGGGAAGTCGATGAAGTGCACGGCCGTGTTCGAGGCCGCGGTCCCGGGCCAGGTCCCGACCGCGGTCCGGCTGTTGTCCGTGGACGCGTAGGTCCACTCGGGCGGGGAGCGGTCGATGCCCGAGTTCGACTCGGACCGGTAGACGTCCACGCCCGCGTCGGCCCAGGTCATGACAGGGAGCCCCGCGTTCCGCTTCCTGACGGCCTCCCGGATGCGCTGGAAGAGCTCCCGGGTGGTCTCGCGGCGGAACTCATCATACCGGCGGAAGACGGGGTCGGCGGGGTCCTCCCGCGCGGGGAGTTCCGCGCCCGCGAACGCCTTGAACCGGCTGCGGCAGTTCGCGCACCGGCAGAGGCCGTGGTAGATCCCGCTGTAGTCCCAGGCGTGGTACCCGAACATGTTGAAGAAGACGCCGTCCACGGCGTATCGGGCCAGCGCCTCGTCCAGGATGTCGAGAGACCGCTCCTGCTGGTACGCGCCGTTGAGGCAGACGTGGACCTGGCCGTTGTAGTCGATCCGGCCCCGGTCGCCGAGGTAGAGCCACTCCGGGTGCTTCTCCGCCAGCGACTCGTGGACCTTGCTGGAGTCGAACCGGGCGACGAACCGAATGCCCTCCCGCTTCGCG
>Ga0315281_10011020_pt1 | contig 12404 bp, 6 predicted proteins | sample YL17G07_0_MG_FD_204540 | JGI IMG/M metagenome (GOLD analysis project Ga0315281, IMG submission 204540) | Sediment microbial communities from Yellowstone Lake, YNP, Wyoming, USA - YL17G07_0 | ecosystem: Environmental > Aquatic > Freshwater > Lake > Sediment | place: USA: Wyoming | collected... | reverse complement strand
CGTCGTGTTTCTCACAATTCTAAGCCTGGCCGCTGCCGGAGTTGGAAAAATCTTCGGCGGCTACGTGAATCTTCTCACAGGTGCTTGAAAAATGTCTCCTACAGTTTTCAGCGATGCACTCGTTGTGCTTGTCGGAGGATTCTTCTTTCTAGTCCTCATTCTGCTCGTCTCACAGTTGACCGGCGACTGACGAATGCACGTCGACCGCTGTCCGAAATGTGGCAGGCCTGGCTATCTCATCAGAACATTCAGACGTATCAAAGGCCAGCGGTATGGACCTTATCCGACGGTCCAGCACTATGGCTCGAAATCAAAGAGAGGCACAACGAGGGTGAAACCCTGCTATTTGAGCCTGAAGAAACTTTATCCCGGTGACGAGGCACGCATCAGTCGGCTGCTCGAGCGAGAAAAAGCTCGAAAATAGGCTCATTTTGTGTCCTTCGAGACTCGATCAATCCTTGCCATGAACGCATAGTTGCGCTCGAGTGTACGTACAGGGGCGCTGCGCCCGCCTCGCCCCCCTTCTTTCCCTTTTAAAGTAGGCATTCTAGATCTGCCGATCAATCACGAGTATCGATATAGAACCGCGCTCAGATGTATATACAACGGCGAGTTTCTCCCCATAGACATCGACCCGGACACCTTTTGCCCTCGAGTGTCGATTCTGCGGACCCTGAGAGCTCGGGGAACCGCCTCATTTCGTGCTTCTCATGACCAAATCAATTGTGACTGTGCGCATAGAAACACGCTCAATTGCGCATATAACTCGAAGAGTTTGCAGCTTTGAGGCACGAAATAGCTCAAAATAAGACGACTTAGCGAGACTCTTCGCGGTTCTATATGGAGTCAAGTTCAGTTCTATTGCATTGCACGCGATTGATCGCCCAACAAATGTCTCGAAACGTGCCCCGTTTTCCCCAGATTTGACGGCCTATTCGACACGGATTGTTCGTGCTACTTTCAAAGTCTGAACCTGGCGGCATGTAACTTGAAGAACTCTGCGCTGCGCGGCTCGAGTGCTCCGAGGCCGTGTGTTTTCCAAGTCGCGAAGTCGTGGATGAAGTTCTCTCTGAATGTGTCATGTGTTTGCCCGTGCCCTGCATGACCGTGACTTTCATGAAGCCTTGTGCCAAGCATCCAGTCGTGCCAGTCGTGCTCAAGCTCCGCGTTTGTATCGTACTTTGCTTCCGCTACGTTTCGGTGGAATGCGTATCGTGCTTGTCTTTGCGTTTTCTCCTCTGATGTCTCGTCAGTGCGGGCGTATTGTGCTTGTCTTTGTGCTTCCTCTCGCGCTCGCTCTTCGCCACGTTTCCATGCCTGTTTGGTTGTTTCATCCGTTCCGGAGGTTTCAGCCGTCCGTCCTTCGCTTCTCGTGGTTCCTTCCTCTTCGCCTGTTCGCGCATGTTCGGCTCCTCCAGGCACTTCACTTGTTCCTGTCCGGCCGGTCTGAGATGTTTTCTCACTTGCTAGATGAGCGCGGAAGAATGCTGCAGTGCTAGCGTCGAGCGCGCTGAAGCCATGGGCCTTGTAGTTTGCGAATGATTGGATGAATTCTTCTCTGAGGTCCTCAGGCGTGAGTCCGTGATGTTGCAGGTGCATGTGTTCTCGCCACTTGTCGCGAAATGTGCTATTGGTATCGTACCGCGCCTCAGCCACGTTTCGATTGAATTTGTGATTTGCTTCCTCTGCCCCTGTCGCCGTCTCTCCGGATGCTTGTCCTGTTTGACGAGCTGTCTCGTCACTTGTCTGGCCGTTTCTGCTGGTCCGGCGTTCCCGCTTCGCATGTTCTCTGCCGGGCGTTTCTCCTGGTGCTCCTGGTTTGCCTCCTCGAGTTCCCTCAGGAATTGGGCCTTCTGGTCCCGCGGTCCATTCTCCATGTCTCTTGGTTTGGTGTTGGCGGTATGCTTCGCGGGTTCGGGAGAATGTGTCGTCGCGTCCCCACTTGAAGCCACGTCGCGGGTGAATGCCGGGGAAGGTTGAACGGTGGATCTTCACCCGTCCTTCCTGCATCATGCGTTTCAGGTCTACTGTTTCACCGCTCCTCGTGCGGGCAGTCCGCGGATACACGAATCGCCCATCTTTCTTGTAGGCCGGTGCTTCCACTTCTTCGCCGTCCGGAGTGGTGCCTCGCACCGTGTACTCGTATCCAGCCTCGTGACCGCCACGTTTCGCCGACTCGTACTCCTTTTTCACGATGCCTGACGTCTTCTTTGCCGCTGCGAGACCGCCTTTACCCGTGCGCTGTATGACGCCACCGAGGCGGCTGCCTAATCCGGCAAGGCTGGGCACGCCCTGAATCGGGATGCTTGATGCGCCGCTGAAAGCTGCAAGGCTGCCGGTTGCAACTGAAGTGAACGTGAAGTAGATGGCTGGGACGACTGCGAGTCCAACGACCGTTGGGTCGATGAAGGCTTGGAAGACTGAGAAGCCCATGCCCGCGCTGGCACTGAAACCGCTAATGTACTCCGCGACGAGAGGGCCAAGGAATGCCTGCAGAGGAAGCATGATGAACGAAACCACTGGAAAAGTGACTAGGAAGAAACCGGCTCGTCTACCGATGTTGAAGGGAAAGACGCAGAGCAGAACGCCCAAGCCGGCGAGAACGCCCCAATTCAAGTAGATGAATTCTGCATAATACGTGAGGACGTCTGAACCGACGAGAGCGAGCCCGTACAACGAACTGATCTGCTCATAGATTGAGGCTGCTTGGGACCCAAGCGTAGCACCTGCCTGCGCACCGCTATAGACAGAGAAGCCTAGAAGCTGCTGCAGATTAGTACCGCCCAGGCCGACGAGGACTCGTCCTATCCCAACTGCGACTGTTGACACCAGGACGAGGATGTTGAGATTGTTTACGTTCTTCTGATGCGCTGCCATGATGAGCTCGTACGTTTTCTGTTGGAAAGAAGCAATGCCGACCATTCCGCACTGATTTGTTGTGGTGCCATAGATCGCGCACCAAGTTACGTCCTGCCAGCTGAGCACAATTGCGAGGAAGAAATCGAGAATAACTATCGTCAAGACCAGGTTGAAGCTGTCGTGAATCATCTTTCGAGCGTAACGTTTCAAGCCGGCGCTTCTGGGTAGTGGTATCGACAGCAACAGAAATCCGAGCAGGTACATCATGATGGCGAACATCGATGCTAAGCCAAAGTACCAGCCTTGCACGAACGCCATGGCTCTATGTCACCCCAGTCCTGGGATTGGCAGGCCTCCGCCGCCACCCAATGCTCTTGCAATTCCTGCTGCAATCAGTCCCAAAACCAGCAAGTACAGGAGAGGCGCAAGAATCATTTGGATTGCTAGTTTTGCAGCGTAGTCGGCGAGCTCACGAAGCGAGGAAATGCCCTCGTTCGAAAGGTCTTGGAAATAGGCCAACTGTGGACCGAGAACTGGATCCGTATCGACCAAGGTTTTTGGACAGACCACCATGCCAGCTGGGCAGTCGCTTGTGGAAGGAAGCTCAGCTAGGGGAATAATCCAACTCGTCGTGATAGTCAACGTGTGTGACTGAGGTAGCGAGCAATCACAGACTTGGCAGGCAGTACAGTTGCCGCATGGACAGCTGATGTGCCGGTCAACCCGTACTGGAACGGTCCACTCCCTTGCTCCACCGCCAACTTTTGCTGTCGTTGCATAGCTTTCGCAAGCCCCGACGCCGCAGGTCTCGCTTGTCCCTGCTGGCGTACACGGTTCCTCCCAGGTGAATTTCAGATCTGCGCGTTCGTCATAGTACGCTACGAGCTGGTCGTTCTGGCTTCTCGCGTTCACTTGCAATGTGTACTTCGTGCCAGTTGTATCGCGAGCGATAGAGAGGATTTGGGAGTTCGTCTGCTCCAAGTCAATATATCCTTCTACTTCTCGCCCTTCGAAGGCTGCGCGTACCCCGTAAATGAACAGGTGAATTGGGACAGTGGTATTCGTCGTGTCTTCTATTCGGAAGCTTTCTCCGCCTTGGAAGGGCAGCGATTGCCCGACGAATGTGATACTGCTCACTCGATAGTTTCCTGCAGGCAGCCGGTAGACCCTTGTCCCGTCAATGTCGGTCCAGAGCTTCCACACTAGAGACCCATTCGTAAGCTGGATGAGGTAATTGCTCGTGTATCCGCCGTCCAATTGTCCCCCACCTGGAAGATAGCCGGGCTTCACGTCGAAGCGCACATTCGCTGACATGTAGGACTCATATTTTGCGTTGGCATGTCCCGTCTCGAGCAGCAGCCTAGCGGAATCTTTCAAGTAGAATTGCGTCATGTTTTCGCTCCGCTGGACGTCCGGCAGTTGGAGAAGACCTGGCTGACTTGATGTCCCAACGAAGGCGGGCATGAATGGCAATCCAACGAAGAACACGAGCATCGTCGCGATGAGAGCAGCGCCAAGCCGTCTTCCAATTCTGCCCGGCAGTCCGTAGACGAGTGCTCCGAATGCGGCAAGGCTCAACCAAGCGCAGCGGATGAATTGTCCGAAGAAGAGCAGTGTCGTCGTCACAATTGCTGCTGCATTGAGTAACTGCAAGGTCGGATTAACTAAGCTCCAGTACATGCGCGTTTGTGCGGCGCCTATGAGAGGGATCCACGCGTAGGCGTTGAGGTAGTTTTCGACGGCCGCGTAGATGCGCGTCAACATGAGCCGGAAGGACGCATCAGTGCTGAACATGTGATCGTATCCCGCGTACATCGCGGTTATGGCCGTAACCGGGTCACCGGCTGAAGCTCCTGGACTGAGAATCGATAATGCCAGTGACATGAACAGCCCGATTGAACTGATGATTGTCATGAAGATGAGGTACACTGCTCCATCCATTATCATGACGTAGCCGGCAGACCTGAACCGTTTTGTTGCGCCTCCGGTGGGAATTGAAACTAGAGCAAAACCAAGGAGAACACTCAAAGTTGCAAGGCCGAGGCTGAGCGCCAGAACTTGCGAATACAGTGCTGAGCCAGAGGGGCAGGCTGCGCTCAAATCAGAGTTCTCCCTTTTAGCAGTCTAGCAAGTCCGGCTGCGAAGCCGACAAGAATCACGTAGACGAAAATGTTGGGTAGTATCAACATGCTTGCATAGTATTGTCCGAGGTCGCTCCACCAAGCCTGGTTCGGCTTGGGCAAGGCGGGATTCTGCAGAACATCCAGAGAGGCCTGGTCTTCATCTTCCATTTTCGGAGTTGCAGGTGCGGTGCCAATGTCGTTCACTGTCACCTTGAACGTGTGGTAGCCGCCGGTGAGACCAGTAGCTATTCCATAGTACTTGTAGAGGGCCCCATCAGACCACATCGATGCAGAATAGTACGGTGTCTTGACTTCCCACTTCACTCCTGCACCGGGTGGGTTGCCGTCAAGAAAATCCGTGTATGCTACGTTGCTCTGCACGAACATCTCGAAAACATATGTTGAAACGATATAGCAGTCACTCCAGAACGTGAAGCTCACACTTCTCTGCGTGAGCTCCATGCTGTAGACTCTTGCGTTATACCAGGTGTTACCCCACAGGCGAAAACCAACTGGAAAGAAAACCGTACCGTTGTTGCCGTTGGCGCTGAACCCGAAACTGTACACGTCAGCCGTCAGGGTGATGTGTTTGATGCTGTCCTTGCTCGCCTTCAAGTCGTCCTCGGTGATTGTGAAAGTTGTTTGGGTGCCGTTGAACGTGACAGGGACTCCATGCCACCAGACCGCTTGGATCGTGTAAGTGCCGGGCGCGAGAAAGTATCCTCGAACGCCGTATCGGTCAGTCCAGATGTATCTGTCACGTGCGTCTCCACCTGTGATTTGAATGCGAGCATAGTCCGGCGCCGCCATGTACGGGTCCCCTGCTGGCCCATATTGTCGAGGCTGGACCTGGAAAATGACATCTGTGCCACCGTACTTGAGGACAAGCGACAGGACTTTGTTCAGGTCACCCTGCATGTTTGCAAGATTCGCTTCCGCAGCCTCGGTTGAAGCCATTGTGTTAACGAATGCTGGCAAGAGGGGCAATCCGACATACATCACCATCGTGACGGAAATGAGGATGGCCCCCCACTTGCGACCTAATCGTGCCGGTAAGCCGTAGAGAAAACCGCCGATGAGTAGAACTGCCGGCCAAAGGACCTGAATGAATTTCGCGAAAAAGTACAAGGCGTACACAAGATAGATTATCACAGGGACCATGAGGAAAATCGGGATCAGTAGAAGCATGAGCATTGCCACGTAGCTGTTCGCAAACGTTTGGACGATGCCGCCAACGAAGCTGGCGATTACCTGCAGCACGCCAGGGAGGATGGATTTGATTATCATGATCAAAACGGAAACGGCGATGAGTGCCATCAACCAGGCGAAAATGTTCCAGAACGCGTAGCGATAGCCGGCTAATACCGCGCCGAGGACGCCGGCTCCGGTGGGTATGCCACACATGCCTTGCCGATTGATTGTTTCTCCGAGAAAGTTGCTGAGGCATGCGGAAGACGTGTTACCGATGCTGCAGCAGCTTAACCCGAGGAAAGTGTACAAGTTATCGTAGGCGGCGTCTGCGCTTCCCCACCCAAACTCACCAATCAGCCGGATTGCGAGATTTGGAACCGAGAAAATGGTAAGAACGAACGTGTTCACGAAGCAATCTTCGATGAGAATTCTTCCGAATCGTCTTATCTTGCTGCGCGCTCCGAATGGTGTGGGCAGCGACCATAGCAACCAACCGATCAGCAGTTGAGCCGTGATTAGCGACAGTGCCAGACTCAGCAGCATCGGCTGATTCAGAAACCCGCCTAGCTCTCCGACAGTGACTCCCATTGTGTCTACGCCTCATCCACTGTTGGTGAGGATGCATGCGAGAGAAGTGATGCAAAACCGCCGGCGATGAGTCCAAGCAGGAGGAGAAAAACAGTCATCGCCATCATGCGGAGGATAATTTGGCCGACAAAGTCAGAGCCGACGCGCAGGAGCTGCTCGGCTACACTCTGAGCGAAACTACGTATGTCTGTGAACATCGACACGTTGAGTAGATTCTCTAGTCCCGCCGAGTTTGCAGCAAGCGCCAGGTCCGGGTAGCCTGTAAACCACCCCAGGAAGTTCCGCATTTGGGGCAGTCCGAAGTGGAAAGTGAGCGGGAATGCAATCATCCAGCCGCCGGCAATTCTACCGATCTTTCCGGGAATCGCCCAGAACACCGCGCCCAGGAAAACCAGCTGCCAAAGATACATGCTGACAAACGTGTTGACATACTCAAGCCCAATCAGCGTGAGCGCGTAGGCCATCAACATTGAGGAGATCGGCGCGACTACAGTATCATACATTTGTCCCGTTGCGGACACGAGCGGCCCGACATCAACGGGAGAAAGGCCCGCAGCCGTTCCCAGAATGCTTTTCGGAATCTGGATCTCAGTTTGGAGAGCGACGACTTCGAGCTTCTCTAGTTGCAGCCAGACACCTGATTCTACCTGAGACACGAGAGAGAGCAAGCCGCTCGTTGCTGTGTAGAGTGCGATGATTATTGTGAACAGGAAAACAGCAGCGTAGCTGTCGGCAACAAGCTCGAAGCCGGCCTGCCGCATCCAAAGCGACGGGGCCGGAATTGAAAGCAGCAGAATTCCTATCACGAAGCTAGCGTACGCTAGGAGAAACGTCATGAGGGCATATGCGGTCGTCGCTATCACTTTTTCATAACAGCCTTCAGAACTTCCGACACCGAATCGATGACGTTCTTTCTGAAGATAATGAGCTCTACATCGCCACGACGGGTATGGAAAACGTCAAACCTGTCACCTTCTTTCACTGGCGAGCATCTTACGAGTCCGGAAGGGACTAGGAGCTTGACGCTGCCTCCCTGCTTGCGCGCGCAGATTGTTCCCCATTCCTCACCGTCTTCTCTTGCCATTGAATCACCTTGGCGGTTCAGTTCCGTGGAGACTTTGGGCGTCGGCTTAAAAACGGAAACAGACAATCGAGAAGGAAACCAAGCACTCTTCGGGACGGGCGGAAAGCACATTACCCCATAGCCTACCTCCCCCTAATTTCAGGGCGATCGCCCCAAAATTACACAGAGGTACGTTATGGGGTAAGTATCACTTGTGGGACTTGTAGCACAAGTTGCCGGGACTAGACCCAAAAGGCCACCTGTGCTCCATTCGTACGTGATCGCGTACGAATCATGCGGAGGTACACCCTGGGGTAATTGCAACTTGTCGCACAAGCGGCACACGTAGCACGAATTACACGCTATGGGGCAGGTATCATTTGTGACACATGCGGGAGGAATTGCCGGGACTACGAAAAAGCGACCTGTGCTCGATTTTAGAGCGATCGCTCCAAAATTACACAGAGGTACACTCTGGGGTAATTATGGCTGACAGTTTCCTCCAAGGGAAGATCGCCCCAAATTGACACGATATGGGGTAATTACGCGTAAGCACATGCAAGTACAGTTTCTCGCTTGTCCTGGGGACTGGGCTCAGTCCGTCGGTCAATTTGCTGCGAGCTGCCGTGTTGTCGCTCCAATGTTGACGGGTGGCTCCGGAATGCCGTAGGCTAGAGTGACCTCGACTGTGTAGGTACCTGCTGCGTAGTCTCCGCTGACGAGCCACGTATAGTGGTTCACCTTGCCGTGTTCTATTGTGACTGCGTATGTCTGCTGTCCGACAATTTGTCCCGCGCTGTTTTTGATAACGATCTTTGCTTCGACGCTGCTGATGTCAAGCCACATGGCGCCGCTTGTCACTGACGTCTTGACGTTGAGTCCATTATCTATTCTCGTGAGTCCGTCGACTGTGACTGTGGTGGTGTAGTCTTCGTGGTCAACTTCGAGGTTGGCCCACTGGTTCGCATATATTGTTGGCGACGTGACTTTCACCGCGTACGTCCAGGCGCGTATCGTCCAAGTGAGTGGTTTCGAGCCGTCTGGGTTGGCGATGGTAATGGGGCCTATGGTCGTCTGTCCGCTGACTGTTTCCGCTTTCATCCATGGCTGTCCGGTGGAGACTTGCAGTGCCACGTAGGTGTCGACTGCTGGATGCCCTGTCTGATAGCGTGAAAAGAATTGTAGGTTCACGGTCTCGGAGTAGTCTTGACCTATGGCTGTGTAGGAGGTTGCGAGCACGTCGTACGTGAATGTTTGCGCGAGTGGGGTGGTTCCGTCGTGGTGCATGATTTGGACGCTGCTGCCCGTATAGGTGACTGCGAAGACTGGCTGCCCGTACCAGTCCACGTATGGTGTCCAGACGATTATTGCGCCTGCGTCGTTCGCGGTGCCGCTGACCTGGCTATTGCTTCCGATGGTGCTCGTGGCAGTAATTGTTCCTGCCCGGTGGAGAATCGCGGCATCTGTGTCCGGCCACTTGAGTGCTGCGACGACGCTTGCATGGTCAAGGTGCTGCATAGTGTACCAATCCGCGTCTGCACCTTCAATCGTGAATCCAAGGTGAGTCGTCTCAGTGCCTGCTTGGATGGTAATCTGGTATTGCCCATGGATGCTGTTAGTGAAGACGAGCGGAAAAACTGCGATCGCATAGCCTGAGACGGGCGTGACAGTCAGCGTTGCTGAATATCCCAAGTAGACCAGATCTGCGGGTATACTGATGGTTACGGTCGTGTCCGCAGGGACCCTGACACCTATGGTTTCGCCTGGCATGAAATGGTCTTCCTCATACCACCAAGCGGGACTGTACGTGTTTCCGTCTCCGTGGAGTAGCGTCGCACGTGGGTAGTTGATGATGTACGTGTTCTTGTGAACGATCGCGGAGTTGTCCAAGTGCACAGTGATGCTATCTGCAGTGGAAGCGGTCGGGTCATTCATCCTGGTGGCTTTGACGGTGACTGTGTATGCGCCATTCTCGAGTTGGAGAGCGACTGTGTCGACATTGACGGTCCAGACTGAGCCATTCATGGGTGGCGTCATTGGTGCCCACTTGCTTGCGCCCAGAGTGCCGCTGATCTGGTAAGTGGCATTCACATTGCCCGGTCCGTAGATGAGGTCAGTGCAGTTCGCGGTTAGCAGGAATACTCCGCTGACGGTCGCCTCGTTTGTTGGTTGGAGTATCTCAACGTAGAGGCCTGTGCTCTGCGGGTTCGGCGAAAGCGTGAGGATGAAGTCGGCTGTGCGGGTCGTCGTTGGCTGCGAGAGAGGCCCTGACGTAGCCTTGACCGTCAGCCGGTAGATGCCCTGGGGAGTTGACGAATCCACTTTGAGGGTCAATGTCGTGTTGGAGCGCCCATCTGTCGCGGGAGTCAGCGATGCTGATGTGAATGTGCCTGTGATGCCGGCCAACCCGCTTGGCAGTTGTAATTCAAGGTTGACTTGCTGGCTGAATCCGTCCAGTGACTGAACGTAGACTGTAAGAGTAGTGATTGATGTGCCCGTCGTAGGGATAACTCCAGTGAGCGCGGACGGGTCAGCAGTCACTGAGTAGTCCGGGTTGCTTTCTCCAGGCGTCGACAATGGTCCTACCAGGAGAAGGAAGTATGCGTTCTTCGTTTTTCCATCATCGCTAGTTCCTGTCACTTGGATGATATGCCCAGTCGGCTGCACCATTGAATCTGTAGTGATTGTGCACGTGGCCTGGAATGTTGCATCGCCACTGTCTTTGCTGCAGTCCGTGACCGTGATGCCCGACGGGAGGTTCGGATAGCTGAGTGTGACCGTTTGCGAGTATCCACTCCGGAACGTCACGATAACTGTCATCGATGTTGAGGCACCCTGAATTACTGACGCACCGGACGGAGATGTCCGAACTGTGAAGCCCTGCGGTGGCGTTCGCGTGACTTCCACATCGAGGAGCAAGCTTCTCTTCAGGTCGCCTGCGGCGCCGGAGAGGATGACGCTGTAGTGGCCAAGTGGTGTCGTATCGCCTGGAGCGATGACGAGTTCCGTGGTAAATGAGGGAGTGCCGGACGCTGTTTGGAGGGTTGTCTGCATCGTTGGGTCGCCTCCTGAAATCGTGAGCGTTACCGGGCTTGCTGGATTGTGGAGCAGGACAACAGCCACGGTGACTGTCATGCTGTCTCCTCGGCCGACCTGTTCGCTTAGCGGTGACGCGGTGACTGTGAAGTCAAACGGGTTAGATGTCGACTGCACGTTGAAGCTGTTGCTCTGCCCGGATTTTCCGCCGCCGGTCGCACTGATTATGTTAGCTGCCTGCACTTTCGTGATTGTAACGCTGCCACTCCATACTCCACTCGAGAACGCGCCAGTGGCCGTCGGAGTAATGGTTCCGGTGATGTCGCTGAGCGTAGCTGACCCAGTGTAGGATGTTGCCGGATCCCCGTTGGTGTCGACGGCGGTGATTCTGATTGTGAATGACTTATTCACGGTCTGGTCTCCAATGGTGTCAAATGTGAAGTGGTCGATTGGGCTGGGAGTCACGGTGAACTGGTTACTTGGGCCTGTCTTGCCGCCGCCAGCTGCTGTTATAGTCACTTGAGTCTGCTCCGTGACTGTGACGGCGACCTGCCCGGTCCAGGCGCCACTCGTGAACGCCCCTGTCGAAGTCGGATTGATTGTTGTTCCGGTCGGTGAGACGGACAGGGTGCAGAGATTCGTGTAGCTGGAAACAGCGTTTCCGTTTGCATCCTTTGCAGTTATGGTGATTGTAAATGGGGCGCCGCTGGTCTGATCCGATATCGTGGCGAATGCGAAGCTGGCGAGTGGTCCCGGATTGACAGCGAATGGATTACTGGTGCCGGTCTTGCCGGCGCTGGTGGTCGTAATCGTGACATTGGCCTGTGCCTTCGTAATTGTGACAGTCCCAGTCCAGACTCCGCTCGAGAACGCCGTGGTGACGGTCGGACTGATGGTTCCTGTAGTATCTGCCAGCACATTTGTTCCTGAGTACCCTGTGACGGTTCGGTCGCTCGAATCCTTCGCCGTAATCTTGATTGTGAATGCGGTGCCTGCTGTCTGTGGGCTCGTGATGACATCAAAGTCAAAGTGGTCTGCTGGGCTGGACATGGCCACATCGAACACTCCGCTGGTCTTTGATTTCCCGCCGCCCGTAGTGGTTAGGGTGACTCCAGTCTGTGCGCTCGTGACTGCGATTGTGACTTGTCCGCTCCATTGGCCTCCCGTGAATGTTATCGAGGTTGGAGCGATGGTGCCTCGCGAGACGGTGAGCGTGTTTGTTCCAGCGTAGCTGGTTAGGATGCCGCCGCCCAGCTGGTCTACAGCTTGAATCGTGACAGTGAAGGGTTGCCCGGACACCTGTGGGCTACTGATGTCGCTGAATTGAAAGCCGCTGAGTCCGTGGCCTTGAAAGTTCGCGGTCTCCGTTATCGGTCCATTCATCGTGATGGTTGCAGTCGGGTTGGCGCCACTGTAACTTCCGGATCCCGCTCCAGCCCAGTTCAGCCACATGTTTCCACTAGCAGGAGACGCAATGATTGTGACTGAGGTTCCAGGGTCATACCAGTCTGAACCGGCCGCGGGCGTAGTGGTGCCTCCGCCGG
>Ga0315281_10011019_pt1 | contig 12405 bp, 17 predicted proteins | sample YL17G07_0_MG_FD_204540 | JGI IMG/M metagenome (GOLD analysis project Ga0315281, IMG submission 204540) | Sediment microbial communities from Yellowstone Lake, YNP, Wyoming, USA - YL17G07_0 | ecosystem: Environmental > Aquatic > Freshwater > Lake > Sediment | place: USA: Wyoming | collected... | reverse complement strand
TGAACTGACTGCTGAAGTTTTTGCGCTTTTTTTCGCTCATAACCTGCTCCTTTTTAACGGCAGGTTACCATCTTAAACTATTGTCCGAAAATTGGGGTCCACTATACAAAATCCGTTGGATTGCGCTGTTGTGCTTAACCCAACCTACGCACTAATAATCTAAAACTTACAAGGCCTATAGCTTTGCAGCCAATTTCAGGTATTCATCCTGCAACCGTTCAGCTTCTAAATACTTTTTCTCATATTCACTATAAACAACCGTGGACCCACTTATATAATACTTTTTGAGAAGCTCAAAAGATATTTTTGTCGCTTCGTATTGCTGATTGCTTAAATTTTGTAGCCGATTTAACTGCTCAATTAAAGCTGAACTATTATCGGGCTTTTTCCCGTAAATGCTTTTGAGGTCCTTAAGCCAGTTAAGAAACTCATTTTGTTTTGCATTTATGAGCTCTAAATGGGCATCACTATAGAATTTAACAGCTCGTAGGCCGCTGGCTAAAAACCCAAGAAGCATGAACCATCCCCATCCCCATTTACTATTAAGATTAGGAGAAGTGGTAAAGTTTGGTTCAACATGTGGTGTGATTTCATTGGATGTCGATTTTTCAATCTTCCTTGTTACTTCTGAGTCAGAAAGATTTTCATCAGTTTGCTGCGGCTTATTGCTGTCACCCTTTATTTCTTCTAATGTCTCTCTATTTATTTCTAGCCATTCTCCACAGTGTTTACACTTGATCGCTTGGTCTTGAATTTCTTCGGCACAATAAGGGCATTTTATCACGCATCACCTCCGCATTGCTTGTCCGTGTTCAACCACAACAACAAACAACCCTCAAGTTGTCTGTAGAGACAGTTGTTATGTGCCCTAGTTTACTGATAAACATCAAATATTAAAAACAGCTGGTTGGTTGGGTTGAATGAAACTCAACCAAGCCCGTTAGGTTGTGCTTAACTCAACCTACGAACTGGTATCGAGACGATAGGTTATGCGACATCGGCCTCGCGTATCGAAGTTTGTTCGCGGTTGAGATCAAGCTCCACGCCGTAGAGCGGTGATTGACGCATGAAGGAAACAAAGCTGCTTTTCGGCTGCTTGAGCTTTTCATAGTCCTTCGACGAGATCACCACAGCGGTCGAATGACCGTGAACGGTGATACGCTGCGGCCCTTCGTTTTCGGCCTTCTTGACCAACTCGCTAAAATGAGCTTTTGCATCCTGAAGCTGCCATGTTCTCATCGTGGTGCTCCTTGCTGGACATTCGTTTGGTTGCGCAAAGCTTAATCCAACTTACGAAATTAGCCCGGAATATCAGTGGATGCGAGCCTCAACATATTTACGTAATACGGCATTAATCATCGACTGATACCCACGACCTTGTTTCTTGAAAAAGTCGACAACGTCGGGATCCAGTCGGAGCGTGATCTGCTGCTTAGTTCCCGGCCAAAGAACCGCTTTCTTGAAAAAATCCTTATCAAGCGGAGGGCTATCGGAGTAGTCTATCTCCGACTCCTTCATAGCCTTAACCCGCTCCCAGTCTGTTTTGGATTTCTTCTTCATAGCTTTTTTTCTCCCGTGAGTTTGCTTTTCGCAAAGAAATTAACCGAATATTGTCCTCATCGCGTTCGGTAAAAATGGTAACCACTACAACGACTCCCTGTAACATGCCAATGCCTTTCCATCGGTCCTCTCCGTGATCCTGACAGATATCTAAATTGACGAGGAAGGGGGCGCTGCCCGTAAACAATTCGGCAGCATCGGCAAGGTCAAAGCCGTGTTTCTTGATGTTCTGTTTGTTTTTGGTTTCGTCCCATTCAAACTGCATGATTATTGTAGCTCCAATTGTAGTTACATTCAAGTATTATTTAATCTCACACTCCTAAATATGCCGTCTTTACGTGCTCATTGGAAAGCAGCGACATGCCCGTGCCCTGCATGACCACCCTGCCGTTCTCGAGCACATAGGCCCGGTCGGCGACAGCAAGGGTCTGCTTCACATTTTGCTCGACGATCAGGACCGTGGTCCCCTGATCCCGGATCTTCTTAATGATATCGAAGATCTCGCGCACAAGGATCGGCGCCAGCCCGAGGGAGGGCTCGTCGAACATGAGCAGCTTCGGCAGGGCCATGAGCCCCCGGCCGATCGCGACCATCTGCTGCTCGCCGCCGGAAAGCAGCCCGGCAGGCTGACGTCTGCGCTCGCTTAAGCGCGGAAAGAGTCCGAAGACCAGCTCTTTCGTTTTCGCGCGCTGTTGCCGCGCCTCGCCCCGGAGCGATCCCATGTCCAGATTTTCTTCAACCGTCATCTCGACAAAAAGCCGCCGCGCTTCGGGACAGTGGGCGATGCCGAGCTCGATGAGCTTATAGGCCGGAAGGGCATGGAGCGGCTGATGGTTAAAGACTATTTCGCCCTGTTGGGGCCTGAGGAGGCCGGAGATGGTCTTGAGCGTTGTTGATTTGCCGGCCCCATTCGCGCCGATGAGCGCCACGACCTCACCCTGGTTCACCTCAAAGGTAACGTCCCAGAGCACCTGGACATCGCCGTAGAAGACATCTATGTTCCTGAGGTTAAGCACTTGGCGCAACTCCCAAATATGCCTCGACGACGAGAGGATTTTCCCGGATCTCCAGGGGAGAGCCTTCGGCGATCTTTTCCCCGTAGTTCAGCACCACTATCCGGTCGGAGATGGCCATAATGACCTTCATGTGGTGTTCGATGATCATGATGGTGATGCCCCGGTCCTTGATCCTGCGAATGATCCCGATGGACTCGTCAAGCTCGGCGGGATTCAGCCCGGCAAAGGACTCGTCCAGGAGAAGCAACTCCGGCTGCGTTGCAAGCGCGCGGGCGATCTCGAGCCGTTTTCTCTTGCCGAGCGGCAAGCCTTTTGATATCACGTCGCGATCGTCATAGAGGCCGGTGAACTGGAGAGACTCTTTGGCGAGCTCTTGCGCGTGGTTTTTGTCCCGTGCGCGCAGAAAGGACGAAGCAACCACGTTGTCGAGCACGCTCATTCTCTGGAGCGGTTTTACCACCTGAAAGGTCCGGGCAATGCCGCGTTGGCAGACCTGGTGCGGCTTAAAGCCCGAGATCTTCCGGTCCTGGAAAAAGACCTCGCCCCGCGAGGGATGATAAAAACCATTCACCACGTTGAACAGCGTCGTCTTGCCCGCGCCGTTCGGTCCGATGAGGCCGAGGATCTCGCCCTTCCGCACCTCAAAGGAAACGTCCTTGATCGCGGCAAGGCCGCCGAAGAACCGGGAGACCTTTTTTACTTCAAGAAAGCTCATGAGGGCCTCCGTGAAAGGCCGACAAGCTTTTTCAGCTTCCCGAAATCTCCGACAATGCCGTTGGGCAGAAAAATGATGATGACAATCAGGAGGATGCCGAAGAAGGTGTGGTGCGCCGTGCCGAGAAAGGGGATGGACCTGATGGCCTCGGCAAGGACCACCATGATGATGGCGCCGATGACCGGCCCGGAAAAGGTCGCCACGCCGCCGACCATCACGACCATGATGGTGATGATGGAAATATCGTGAAGAGCGAACACGACCTTGGGGTCGATGTAGCCCATGTAATTCGTGTAAAAGGCGCCGGCGAAGCCGGTGATCACGGCGCTCAGGCAGAGGGCGATGGTCTTATACAGTGTTGTGTTGATGCCCAGGGACTCCGCGGCGTCCTGGTCCTCCCTGATGGCGACGAAGTAGTAACCGAGCTTCGACTTGATGACCTTGTGCACGAGCAGGTACGACAGCGCGGCGATGGACAGGATGATGTAATAGTACCGGGTCTTCTCGATCCAGCTCCGCTCACGGATCATGATGCCGAGGTCCCCGCCGGTAACGTCAACCAGGTTCTCCGCAACGATCCGGAGGATGACGCCAATGGCGAGCGTAGCCAGAGCAAAGTAGGGGCCGCGCAGTCTCAGGCAGATGTAACCGAAGACCAGGGCGAAGAGGGTGACCACGATAATGCTGGCGGGAACGCCCCACCAGCCCGAGATGCCGAGCTTGCTGTACAGCATGCCGCTGGTATAAGCTCCGACGCCGAAAAAAGCGGCGTGGCCGAAGGACACCTGACCGCAATACCCGCACAGCAGGTTCCAGGCCATGCCGATCACGGACCACATGACGACCAGGATCAGGATGTGCATGAGATAGCTGTTCAGGCCCAGGAGAGGGACGAGGGCCAGCAGAACAAGTGCTATGTAAGGAACGTATTTATTCATAAGATGTATGAGTGTCTGTTTCTTGTGTGTAACTACTCAGGTCTACGCTCCGCGGCAGATCTGAGTAGTTAATATTCCCGCGATTAAAATCTGCGTTACCTGCGTAATCTGCGGATAAAATGTTCTCAGCTTCGTCATTTCCCCAGCTTCCTGCTTTTGAGCAGCGACGCGATGCCGCCGGGAATGAAGATCAGCACCGCGACAAAAATAACGAACCGGCCCACCGGCGCCCAGCCCATGCCGATGTACGTTGCCGTGAGGGACTCAAAAATTCCGAGGACAATGCCGCCGATAATCGCGCCCACGGTGGAACCCAGTCCGCCAAGGATCGTAATGACAAAGGAGATGAGCGTGAACTGACCGCCGATGTCGGGATAGATATAGTAGATCGGGATGAACAAACACCCGGCCGCGCCCACGAGCGCCGAGCCCAGGCCGAAGGTGAGCACCCGCATCCGCTCGACATTCACTCCCATGAGGAGCGCGGCGTCATTGTCCTGGGCGGTTGCGCGGATGGACTTCCCCATGTCCGTCCTGGTCAGGAAGAACCACAGGCCCCCGGTGATCGCCGCGGCAAAGGCGAAGGAAACGCTCCAGGGCATGGAGAGCGACAGCTCTACGGGAGCGTCTTTCCAGAGATCGCGCAGATACCAGGCCTTGGTGCCGTAGGAAACCGGGGTTTGCAGGTAGTCGGACTTGAAGATAATGGAAGCCAGGTTCGCGAGCACCATTCCGATCCCCACGGTCAGGATCACCTGGTTCTCCGGCAGGATGGAGTCCACCTTCATGACCGGGTTGATCAGGAACTTCTGAAGCGCGACGCCGAGGAGGAACAGCACGGGCGCTGCGACAAAAATGGAAAGATAGGGGTCAAGATGAAAGGCCGAGAACAGGACATAGGCGATGTACATGCCCACCATCATGAGCTCGCCGTGGGCAAGGTTGATGATCTTCATCACACCCATGATGATGGTCATGCCGATCCCGATCAGGGCATAGAGTCCGCCGAGCAGGATACCGGAGATGAGCGTCTGGAGCAGGACTTCAGTCTGGACAGCGGTCATTTTTATTCCTCAAACGGAAAAGCCGGAACAAGGCAAAGCTTGTCTCGCAAAGACGCAACGCGCGCAAAGTGATACCTTTGCGTCTTGAATTAAATAAAAACCTCGTCAGGTTTTGCCGTTCTTTGCGGCCTTGGCGTCTTTGCGAGAGACGATCTTGAATCTTTCACGGTCATGCTTAATTATTTTCTGTCTTTCCAGCTTGGTATCGGGAAGATGTACGGCTTGCTTGCATGCTGTTTGGGCCAGATCGTCTCGAACTCTCCCTTTTGCACCTGGATGGCGAGGGTCTCGTGGAAGTTCTGGTTCTGGTAGCCTTCCTTGTCCTCGAATTTCACGGGGCCGTAAGCCGTTTTGAGGTCCGTTGTCTTGAGGGCGTCGCGAATGCCGTCCTGGGTCCAGTTCTTTGCGCGCTCCAGGGCATCCTTCATCACATACATGGCTGCATAGGCTGATGCGCCGTGATAGGACGGGTAGTCTCCGTGTTTCGCCTTGTAGTTATCGGCAAATTCCTTGGTGCCCGGATACTTGAGCTGGGGCGTCCAGAGTGTGGCGCTGATCACGTACTCGGCCGCGTCCTGCGCCCCTTTAATGAACTCGGGAATGGCAAAACCCGCGGCGCCGCCGGCAAAGAGTTTCGCGTCGATCCGCAGCTCCTTGGCCTGCTTCATGAGCAGCTGGGCCTCGTTTGCATAGGAGACGGTATAGATCACCTCAGGCTGGGCCGCCCTGACCTTGGACAGAAGCGGTTTGAAGTCGATTGCGCCGGTCTCGAACTTTTCCTTGATGACCACCGCGATGCCCAGTGTTTTCGCGTCTTTCTCCATGGCGTCGGCGCCCGAGGTCCCGAAGGCCGAGCTCTCGTACAGGATCGCGATCGTCTTGGGTTTCACCACTTCTTTCAGGAAGCCGACGAAAGCGTCGGCGTAGTGGGAATTCACCTGGTTCTGACGGAATACGTACTTGTAGTTCTGCTTCGTGATGTCGTCGTCGGCGCTGGCCACGATGAGGTAGGGCGTTTTGCGCTCCTCGGCAACAGCGGCAACGGCTTTGGCGCAGGACGAGGTATATTCGCCCACGATCAGAGGCTGCTTCTTGACGTCAATGAGCTTCTCCACGATGGCGCGGGCTGTCTCGGGTTTGCCCGAGGAGTCCTCGAAGGAAAGAACGAGCTTTTTGCCCTTGATCCCGCCCTTGGCGTTGATCTCCGCAGCAGCCAGTTCATAGGACCGCTTCATGATTTCTCCGAACTTCGCCTGTTTCCCCGTGAGCGGCAGCGGGATGGTGAGGTCGAAGGTGTCCGCCGCGTGGACCGTTCCGATAAAGAGACCTGCAATCAGTGCGAGAACCAACAACAGTGAAAATCGTTTCATGGTGCCCTCCTTATGATGGGTTAAATGCAATGTCTATTTTCACATGTTCAGATCAGTTTTGTTTTAATCGACGTGTCCAGGCAACGAGACTTTCGATCAGTTCCTTAATTTTGTCCCTTGTCTTCACGTCTATCAGCTTCCCGTTCTCGTCGATCCTGTCCTGGGCAAAGGGGACCATGACCTCCGGCTTGTTCAGCGGGTGCATGTTCAGATACACGCAGGACTGGCGCAGGTGGTACTGGGCCCGGGCCGTTCCGAGCATGCCGATGGACGCGCCCATGATGGCAACGGGTTTGTCCTCAAAGGAGTTGTCGCCATGAGGACGGGAGGCCCAGTCAATGGCGTTTTTGAGCACACCGGGCACGGAGTAGTTGTATTCCGGGGTTGCGATCAAGAGTGCGTCGGCTGCCCTGATCCCGGCTTTGAACTCTCTGACCTTTGCCGGAAGCTGCTTATCCAGGTCCGCATTAAAAGGGGGAATCCCCTCCAGGTAGAAGATCGTGAGCTCAACGCCCGTTGGAAGAACTTCTCCTGCCGCGCGTAACAAGGCCCTATTATAAGAATCTTGCCGTAAGCTTCCGGCAAAACCGAAGATATGAAAAGTGTTTGGCATGATGTAGTGCTCCTTGGTGATGGTCATGAAGCTACAGTCGGAAGAATAACAACTCGTCATCCCCTCACTGAGGGCGACAATATACATAAGTATACATGAATAGGCGAGTCAGTACAAGGGCTTGACAGGAATGCTGGAAGCCGCGTTATTCAAATTGACATTCAAATTGCGGAGCCTTGACAATAGCGCGGTAATAGTGCATATTAATCGCATGCAGCGGCATCGCCATGGATTGCCGATGATGGCGCTGCATAATCCGGCAGGGGTTGATCGCGGGGTGGTCCTCGGCATGACAAAAACTGAAATCATAGGGGGAAATAGACGGCATCAAGGACCAGCTTATCGAGAAATACCGGCCCGAGAAAATCATTCTTTTCGGCTCCGCGGCCTGGGGCGGCGATGAGGTGAACGACCTGGATTTTTTCATTGTGAAGAAGGACGTGCCGTATTACGGCAGCGACCGGATCGGCGAACTTTACCGGTTGATGAAAACGCATGTAGCGGTTGATTATATCGTTTACAAACCGGAAGAGGTCGAAAAATGGCTCGCCTTGGGCGACCCGTTCTTGAAAAAGATTTTCGCGGAAGGGAAGCTTCTGTATGGTTAGCAAAAAGCTGATCGAGGGAGGGCAAGTCCCTGTGCGTGATTCGCGTCTTTATTTGCTACTCTCCCGCCTCCAGCAAGACCATCACGATTACGCGGTTTCCTTCAACGTCTTCAAGTCTTCTTCAAACTCCGCCACGCCGTAATGAACTGGGATTTTCCGGCTTGCGAGAAGGTGCTGGAACTGGAGCCGGTGCATTCCCGCAAGGCTGCCGGCCTGGCCGAGCGTCAGCTTGTCCCTCTGGAAAAGGATCACGGCGAGTTCCTGCTTTAATTCGTCTTCCGTCAGCCGGGTCGTTTGGAGAATGTCGTCTGGAATTACAATAGTCATGATATCACCTCGTTTGATGCATGAAACTCAAACCTTCATTGGTTACGCTCTACTTCTATCTGAATTACCCTGCGAAATCAATCAATATCATGCACCATGACCATGCCCTTAACGATGCTGGAGCTTTTCAACCCATCTACTTGAGCGCGAGTGTCATCGGAACAAAAGCCGTAACGCCATTCTCAAATTCCATATTCTCCCCAGTGCGTGAAAATAGATAGAACACGCTTGAGAATAAAGCAACATTGTGCTATTGTGATGCCAGTGTGAAGCTGATTATATGCGTATCCCATACATGAGGCGAAACAAGACGCGGTTTTGTGTTATTATCAGTTTAGGAGCATTTCAAACGTCCATGATTTTGAGGAGGCGGACATGACCGTGGTGAAAGAAAAAATAAAGGCCAAGAACGGCGTATTGCACATGAATCTGCCTGATGAATTCAAGGATAAGATGGTCGAGGTCGTGGTCAAGCTCGAGAGCGAAATCGAGAAGAAACTGATGATCGACACTATCAGGATCGACACATCAAAATGGAAGTTTAACAGGGACGAGATATATGGATAATGCGGACAGGAAAATATTCCTGGATACGAATGTCCTGGTCTACGCATATTCCAATACGGAGGTTGAAAAGAAGGCGATGGTGCTGCCGCTGCTCGAAGACGAGTGGGTATGTCTGAGTACGCAGGTTATCAATGAATTCGTGTGGGTCATGAATAAGAAGTTCAACGTTCCGATGGATTCTCTCCGGCATATCGTGAAAAACCTGTTTGGGTTGTATCATGTGAGCATCGTAACCGACGCAACGATCACAAAAGCCATGGACCTGTCTTCGCAGTTGAATTTTCCCTATTGGGACAGCCTCATTGTAGCTTCCGCGCTCGAATCCGGCTGCGATATTCTTTTTACCGAGGATTTGCAGCACAATCAGGTTATTGATAACAGGCTCACCGTCAGAAATCCTTTCCTCGCGACATAGCGGATATGTTTTAGCACAGCGGGATAGTTTGCTGATCCTAAGACTTCTGAATTATTTCTCGTCTTTATCCTTATCAATGATCTCTCGACGTCAGAGTTGAGTATATCGAACACCAACTCGCGCATACCGTGCGCGATCCGAACGGCAGGGCATACAATAGGACCGCACACCTTGAAGAGCGGAAGAAGATGATGCAGCAGTGGGGCGATTATCTGGATGATCTGAAGGCAGGGGCGAGGGTTCTTCCTTTTTTCAGAAAAAAGCAGGATGATAAAATCTGGTTTCACTATACTGCGGTCGCTCTCTGAAAATCACTTCCTTATATGTACAAAGCAATCAACATGCAAGACGGCACGGATATTGTTATCCTGGACTCTCGCTGGAAAGATGCCGTTGATTCCCTTCGATCTCTCGACAGACAGGGGGCTCTCCTCTGCCAAGGGTGCAAACAACCATTGCGTCTACGCGCAGGTGAAGTCAGACGTTGGCACTTTGCGCACAAACACCTGGAAAATTGCGGCTACGGCCATGAATCGCCGGAACTTCTGAACGCGCGGGCCATTCTGTATGAATGGCTTGTTGGCAAGTTCGGCAAAAAAGTCACCATAGAGAAAAAAGTAGACGACACCCGCTTCTCTCGACCGATTGACTGTTGGGTTGAACAAGAAAATGAAAGCATCGCATATTGGATCGTCGATGCGGCCATAAAGCCTCAAATACGCGAGAAGGTCCAGGCGGGCTTTCGACAGTTACGCGCAATCGTCAACTGGGTCTTTATCACTCAAATGCTCCACGAAGATAAAGACGAACCCGAACACCTCCACCTCACCACGACTGAGCGAGAGTTGATGCAGCACACAGCCTATGACGATGCGGTAAAAAACGGGTACGGCGCTGGTAAATCACTTCATTATCTGAATGCTGATGATCGTACTCTCACGACATATCGGGGGCTTCATCTCGCTCATTCTCCTCAACTGTTCAAAGGTCACAAAGAGCGCCATGAGCTGTCGGCGGTGTTGGTATCACCTCATGACGGCGCATTCGTGCACCCCGGCGAACATGAGCGACTGCAACAATTCAAACAAGGGCAAGCCGAACGTGAAAAACAACAAAGGAAATGGGTAGAGACGCAGACGATTGTAGATACAATAGACGAACAAACGAAGCGAGATTACGCTACAAGGACCGAACCAGAAGGTGTCTGTGAATTCTGCGGACTGAAAACCTCTGAATGGTGGTCTTACGATGGGAAGAGCGGAACATGCAAATGCAAGGCATGCTATCGGCAGGGTAAATTTTGAGAGCCTCGGATAGAATCTCAACCTGACGCCGTTTGATTTGAGCCTGTACGTCAGCGGAACAAATTCTATAAAGAGAACATCACGAGATAATCAATCTCGTTCGCGTGTTACGTAAGTTCACGCTTAAACACAGCTCGGTATCTCCATACCGTTTCCTCGCGTTCTCCTGTCGTGTCATTTTTCCGCTGATCACATTCGTCCGGAACGATGGAGACAAGTTCCCAGCTATTCAATCCCATCCGATCAAGTTGCTCGACGAAACTTCCAATATTGTCACCACACTTCCACTTTTCACCGTTTCGAGTTAACAATTGCTGATTGTATTCCCATTTTGGCATGTTTCCCCTCCGGATTTTACTGTAAACTACAATAATAATGATGATGTCGCGGCGACAGTTGTTGTGACACTATAATGGAAAAGGTCTAAGCATTTTCAAGATGCGAAGCTATTAGACATCTTTTCCGGAAGAAAGTCAACCCGTACAAGGCGGCCGACAACGTGTACGGGAAGTATAGTCGAACACAAAAACATTGCTGTATCCCGAATGCGTTGAACTCAATCTTCCCCACTACCATCACATTCAGGACAATCTATTCTGCCCTTGCCGTCACATTCCACACAATAGGCTCCGCCGGGAAGAAAAGACCGGACAATCGCTGAAGCACCGTAACCCGGCTCGACGCCGCTACCGTCACACGTTTGACAAGTAAAACTTCCTCGGCCCTGGCATTTTCTGCATTCTGACATGTTCATATCCCCTTTCTGCAAGGAACAGTAAATGTTGTCGATAAGTTGAGATCGAAAAAGGTGAAACTCAGCTCAGGCGGACAGGCGACGCTTCTTCGGTCCCGGCTATTTCCCCCGACCGCGCTGGACGTTGATCGTACGGCCGTCCCCGTCTTTGGTCACGGTGATCGGCTCCCCAAGTCCGAAGGGAAGCGCCGTCGTGTGCGTTGTATATTCCCGCGTTGTTCCATCATCGTTACGCGTGATGGATGTGCCATCGGAAAAGCGTTCCGTCACGCTCCCATCGTCATGGCCCTCTTTGGAACCGCCGAAAAGCAGATCTGATAAGATACCCATTTGTCCTCTCCTCCTTTTAATAGCCCGGATGATGTGCTTCATTCCTGCCCGCCTGACTTCCATGATGAGTAAACTCTACATGATTTGGAGCAATTAATAAATCCCATAAAAATCCGTGAAATATCTGCTCAGAAATTATTTGCCGGATATTTCTGGGATATTTTTATCGTGGGTTTTTTGATAGATTCAATAAAATTCTAAGTATTCGGGCAAGCGAATCCCCATATTCCAATAGCGGGAAATCTTGTCCGCCGAAAGCGAACTGGAGTTTAAGACCAAAAGATGGCAGAGTCCAGATCATTCTCAATGGAACTAATAAATAAAATTCTAGTAATTCGAAGCGGCGAAATAGGCGATACTCTGTTGACCTTTCCAGCGCTGAACGCATTGAGAAAAACACATTCGAGGCCTAGGATTACCCTAATCGGTAACCCTTCCGTTGCGCTTCTTGCTAAACATGCCGGCTACGTCGATGATTTCATATCAATAAACGAGCCCTGGGTCTCTGAATTGTGGGAGAATGTCTCGGAGCCGACTGCTCATCTTCAGCTTAGTTTCTTAGGATTCGAACTAGCTATCGCCTGGGTAAATGATTCTAATGTCGATGGACGTAGCACTCCGATGCTCAAGAAGCTAGGGATGCGCACTTACGCTCTACCTTGTTTACCTTCAAAGACGCATCTTGCGGACCACTTACTACCTGAATCTTGCACGGAAACGTAGCTTTCCCAATGCGTCGGTGTTACTTTTATGCCCGCCCCCGCCACACAACCCTTGACAGGCAATATTCCCTCTCACCTGCCACTTTTACGTCGTCTAAAACT
>Ga0315281_10011018_pt1 | contig 12406 bp, 10 predicted proteins | sample YL17G07_0_MG_FD_204540 | JGI IMG/M metagenome (GOLD analysis project Ga0315281, IMG submission 204540) | Sediment microbial communities from Yellowstone Lake, YNP, Wyoming, USA - YL17G07_0 | ecosystem: Environmental > Aquatic > Freshwater > Lake > Sediment | place: USA: Wyoming | collected... | reverse complement strand
ACCAGGTGAAATTCTACTTGTGTGGAATGTGCCTGCGGCAGTACACTTATTGTCGCCTCTTGGCGAAGAGGGGGCAAGAGGCAGAAGGGGAGCGGGCATGGCCCAGCAGGATACAGACCTCACCGAGGAGTTCGAGTTCTACCTAGGTCACCAGGATGAACTCGTAAGGCAATACGCTGGCAGGTATATAGTGATCAAGGGCCGCACAGTTCTTGGGGATTATGCTTCCGAGGCAGATGCCATAAGGGAAACAAGTCGCGACCACGAATTAGGCACGTTCATCGTTCAGAAGTGCGAAGCTGGAACCGAAGCTCATACGCAAGTATTCCATTCGAGGGTGGCCTTCGTGTAACGAATGAGGCGGCATGGCGCGCTCACGAGCCGGTACGGCGGACCGGCAAGGAGTCTTCACTGTCCAGTCCAGATCGGCCCGCCAGTGGTCGATCGTGATTCCATTACGCCAGAGGAGGCACTCCTAAAGGCCAGGACTTACGCTGGTATCTGGGACACGGGTGCGACGGGGTCCGTAGTCACGGAGAAGGTCATCACGGAGTGCGGACTCATCCCCATTGGCATGACCCAGGTTCACCACTCGCAGGGCAAGAGTCTGTCCTACGTCTACCGAGTGAGTTTCTTCCTTCCGAGTGGCCTGTCGCTTCCGCTAGTGCACGTTACACGCGGAGAGCTTACTGGGTGCGACGTGCTTATCGGCATGGATGTGATCGGAACTGGTGACTTCGCGGTCAGTTCTGATCATGGCAAGACGGTCTTCTCGTTCAGACATCCTTCGGCGGGCCCCATTGATTTCACGTCGCCAGAAAGCACAGTGTCGCCAGGGCAAAAGGTAGGTCGCAATAGCCCCTGCCCCTGCGGAAGTGGCAGGAAATATAAGAAATGCCATGGTCGCAGGACTTGAGCTAGACAGGAAGATTAGTGCCTTTGTTTTGCCCGTGCGGGCTCCTGGCTTGCGCTACGGGGCCTGCTCGACCGGCCCGGCCATCACGGCCACGTATCCCTCGGGATGCAACTTCTCCTTGGCCGCCGCCAGCACTTCGTCCGCGGTGATCCCCCGCAGGATGTGCGGGTACTGGTACGGGAAGTACGCGCCCAGGTCGTAGAAGGCGGCCAGCACCAGGTTCTGGGCGATGCCGCCGAAGGTCTCCATCTGGCGGGCCACCGTTCCCTCGACGTAGTCCTTCCAGAGGTTCATCTCCTCCTCGGAGGGCGGGGCCTCCTGCATGTGCTTGACCTCCTCCAGCGCAGCGGCGAGAGCCTGAGAGGCATTGGAGGGGTTCACGCCCATGTGCAGGACCCACGGGCCGGGTCCCCAGTAGGCCTGGAAGTTGCTCCAGACGTAGTAGACAAGCCCGAGCTTCTCCCTGATGTGCAGGTTCAGCCGGCTCATGAACCCGCCCCGGCCCAGGAGGTAGTTCATGAGATCGGCCTGGTAGTAATCGGGATCGCGGCGGCTGATGCCGGGGAAACCCAGCGCGATGTCCACCTGCGTCTTGTTCGGCACCGGCACTCGCACCACCTCAGTCCCCGCTGGAACCGGCGCCTTAGGCAAGTCCGGCCGCACCGGCTCTCCCAGCCGCGGCCATCCCCCGAAGGCTCGCTCCACCAGGGCCGCGGCCGTTGCCGGGTCTATGTCACCCACGATTGCGAGGATGGTGTTCTCGGGCCGGTAGTAGCGATCGTGAAAGGCCACCAGGTCTGCGCGAGCGATGCTGCTGATCGTCTCTCCAGTCCCCAGTCCTGAGTAGTGAAGCGGGTGGCCCTCGGGGTAGAGTCGGGCCAGCAGCTCCTTCTCCGCCACCTGGTAGGTATCTTCGTCCCGCTGCTGTTGCGCGGCGATGAGCAGCGACCGCACCTTCTCGATCTCGTCTTTCGGGAAAGAAGGCTGTATAAGCTGCTCGGCCGCCGCTTCCAGGAGCAGAGGCAGGTCGCCCGTCAAGCACTGGCCGGCGATGGTGCCGACCTGAGTGCCGGTGCCGAAGCCCAACTCGGCGGCAACGAAGTCAAGGGCATCCTGGATCTGACTCCAACTCCGCCGCTGCGTGCCATGGGACAGCATCTCCGCGGTGAAGCTCGCCAGGCCCGACTTGCCGGCCGGGTCGAGGACCGGGCCGGCCATGACGTTGCCGTAGATGGTGACGAAGGGAGCCGTATGGTGCTCCTGTAGTATCACCTCGAGACCGTTGTCCAGACGGAGTCGGCGGACAGGCGGCACCGCGCCCAGGCTCGGGGGAACGGGCAGCGGTGCGGGCTCGAGCGTGGTAGTCAACACCGGCGCATTCCCCCCAGGGAATGCGCGCACTGACGCGGTCCGACCGAACCCCGGCTGCGGGGTTGCTCCGCAGCCCCCGCTGTCCTGACGGCCCCGGATGTCCGACGGGCGTCCCCCTTCCGGCGCCGCCCCACCGCCTGCCTCTCCGCCCGTCGCGAGCAGCCACCCAACCGTCCGATTGTCGCGGACCAGGTACTTGCGCACCACGCGCCGGATGTCGTCGGCGGTGATCGCGTCCACTCGGCCGGGGAAGGTGCGCAAGTAGTCGTATCCCCGGCCTGCGGGGCCCTCCGCAGGCCCCGCGGGGATGATGGTCTCGTAAGCGCCGAGCTGCTGCCCCAGCTTCGTCACGCCATCGGCGGCGTAGACGAACTGGGCCTTGGTCTGGTTCTTCGCCTTGGCGAGCTCCCGCTTCCCTACCGCCTTCTTTTCGAGGTCGGCGATCACTCCGTCCACCACGTCCTGTACTCTCTGGTGGGTGACGCCCGGGCGCAGGGAGACCTCGAAGGCGAAGGCCGTCGGCTGTGGGTTCTCGTAGTCCCACCCACCAGCGTCTGAGGCCAAACCGGTGTCAACCAGGGTCTGATAGAGGCGACTGGTGCGTCCCCCGCTCAGGATGTTCTGGAGCACCTCGAGCGCGACATGATCAGGGTCCTGGATGGGTGGCACCTCGTAGACGGCCTGCAGGTAAGAGGTGCGCCCAGGGAGTTCGAGCTTCACCCGCTTCTCCCCGGTGGAGCCGCGCCCCGGGTTGGGCAGAGAGGAGCCCACCTCTGCCCTCGGGATGGAGCCGAAGTACTGCTCGGCCTTGGCGAAGACCTCCTCGGCCCCAATGTCCCCGACCACCACGACCGTCGCGTTGTTGGGAGCATAGTAGCGGTGGTAGTACGAGGCCACCTTCTCCCGCGTGAGGTTGCGCAAGTCGTCCTTGTTGCCGACCACGGTGCGGCCGTAGGGCTCTCCGGGGAATTGCGCCTCCATCACCGCGCGCCGGAGCAGGAACGACGGGTCGTTCTCCGCGCCCTCGAACTCCGAGATCACGACCCCCTTCTCCGACTCGATGTCCTGGGCCGAGAGCGCGCAGCGCGCCATTCGCTCCGATTCCATACGGAAGGCCAGATCCAGCGCGTCGCGCGGCAGAGTCTCGACATAGGCCGTGTAGTCCATCGAGGTGAATCCGTTCAGGTAGCCGCCGCGCATGGTGACCAGCCGGTCCATCTCCCGGCCGCTGATATGCTCGGTTCCCTTGAACGCCATGTGCTCCAGGAAATGCGTAAGGCCGGACTCACCGGGCCCTTCATTGCGGAGCCCAACCCGGTACCAGACATAGGAGCAGACAAGGGGCGCGGCGTGGTCCTCCAGGACCAGCACGGTGAGGCCGTTGGCCAGAACGCGCTGCTGAACCGCTCCGATGGCGCTCGTGCTTTGTGGGGCGGTCTGGGTTGCGCTGGCGGGCGCGGCGCTCAGGATCAGCGACAGCGCGGCAAGCATCGTCGCGGCCGCCAACAGCGTGCCCATCAAGACCCCGCCCTGGGTAGTGAGTCCCAACATCATCTGCACTCCTGGGAGGCAACGTTGGCCCGTGAGCAGCCGCGCGCGTCCCGCCCTCCGCGTGCGTGGGGGCACGGCGGCCGCCGCCCAGCGAGCGACTGCCTGTGACCTTCGCCCATTACTTAGCGTGAGGCACCTCAGCTTCCGTGCCGACGAGGCGTAGGTCAAAAGCGATCCTCATGCGGCTACTCACTGGGAATCTCCTGACACCCTCCGGGAGGTCGAGGGTTATCTCACCATTCGTGGTGACCAGGAGATGTCCCTTGTCGCGTAGCACGACACCCTTGTCCACGAGGATGTCAAGCTGCGAGACCTGTGTTTTGGTTCCTGACAGGCGTGTCGTGAGACCGAGCCCTTCGCTCGCTTCAGCCAGCGAGAGGGGACTCGCGCATGTGGAACTGAGGCGGACGACTAGCCCTGAGGGACCGTTGACGAAGGAGACCAGCCGGGTGGTCTGCCGGTCCGCGTCCTTCTGCCACTGCCAAGTCTGGCCCTCCCCGATAGGCCCTTCGGGAAGGACCACCAGGCCGCCGGGCTGCGCCATCAGGGAACCAAAGGCGCGGCGGAGGGGGCCATAGGGGTCTTCGTGGGGAGTCCTCGAAGCGAGCACCTCTCCCCGGGTCGTGACCTGAAGCTCTATCTCGGCGGGCCCGTTGCGTGCTGCGGCGGCGAAGACTCCTGACGGGTCCTTCACCCTGACCAGACGGGCCTTGGTCCGCAGCCAAAAACCCTGGGCCGGACTGGTGGCAGTTGCCTGCTCTCGCAGCTCGAGTTCGGCCTCCAGTCGCACCGGTCGCCGCTCACCCAGGCTGGTCTGCTCCCCCTCGGCTCGCAGCGTGAGCCGGTAGACCGCGACCTGGCCCAGATGCGGATGGTATCGCAGCGTGACCGGCTCGGTGGCGAACGCTGGCATTGCGAGCGCGGCCGCGCCCAGAGCCGCGAGGAGGGTGATCGTGTTCCTCATGGGTGAGCGCGGACCTCGGCACTGGGGGAGGCGGCGTGCGCCTGTGCGAGCCAGCGGGGGCGCTGATCGGCCGGGAGCAGCGCCGCGTCGAAGACATGGCGGGCGATCGGCGCGGCCACCGCGCTCCCCATCCCGCCGTGCTCGACGAGCACGGCGATGGCGATGCGTGGACGGTCCGTGGGAGCGTAGCCCGCGAACCACGCGTGCGGCCGCCCCCCCGGGTTCTGCGACGTGCCGGTCTTGCCCGCGATCCCATACCTATCGGTTGCGATGCCGTGGGCCGTCCCACCGGCGTTGATGACCGCCTCCATTCCGGCCCGCAGGGCAGCAATCGTCTCGGCCTTCAGGCCCACAGGCCGTCGTGCTGGAAGTGGACGCTGCTGCTCTTCGCCTTCGACACGGGCGATCACGTGGGGTGTGACGAGATCGCCTCCATTGGCCACCACTGCCACCTGCCTTGCCACCTGGAGCGGCGTCACCAGGCAATCGCTCTGGCCGATCGCCATCTGCGCGGTATCGCCCGGCCGCCAGGGCTGCTTGCGCACTCGTTCCTTCCACTCCGGGCTGGGTATGAGGCCCGCGGCTTCGTCAGGCAGGTCAACACCCGTCGGCTCGCCCAGGCCGAACCGCCGCGCCATGGCGGCAAGGCCCTCCGCACCCGCTCGGCGCCCGATGGTCGCGAACATCACGTTGCACGACTGCCCGAATCCCGCCAGGAAGTCCTCAGAGCCATGCCCCTCGGGCTTCCAGCAGTGCAGGCGCCAGTCGCCCAACGAATAGGCCCCGCCGCAGTAGAAGCGGTCATTCAGGCTCGTCACGCCCGCCTCCAGGGCCGCCGCGGCGGTGACGATCTTGAAGACCGATCCCGGCTCGTAGCGGGAGGCGATCGCCCGGTCCTGGAGGGGATGCTCGGCGCCGCGCAGGCGCTGCCACTGCGCCGGCGTCAGCCTGCCGGAGAAGAGGTTGAGGTCGAAACTGGGGTGACTCACCAGGGCCAGCACCTCACCGGTGTCCGGGTCGAGCGCCACCACCGCGCCGGGCCGATCTCCGAGCGCCTCCTCCGCGGCCTGCTGGATGTCCAGATCGAGTGTCAGCCAGACGCTGCGGCCGGGCTGGGGCGGGACCGTGCCAAGTGTGCGCACCCGCCGGCCCCGCGCATCAACCTCGATCTGGTCGCCCCCGTCCGTCCCCCGGAGGGCCTGCTCGGCCACCTTCTCCACCCCGGACTTGCCGATCAGGTCGCCCGGCCGGTAGCCCGTATTCCCCGGCTGCGCCAGGTCGTCAGGGCCTATCTCCCGCACATACCCCAGGACGTGGCCCGCCACTGCGCCGCGGGGATAGTGACGCAGGGCATCGGCGACCACGTTGAGCCCTGAGAGGTACACGCTGTTCTCCTCATAGCGCGCCATCACCTCCGGCTCGGCATCTCGCCAGAGTACCAGGGGCTCGTAGGCCGCGGGAGTGCGCTGCGCCAGCGCCGCCCGCACCTCACCCAGGGGCAGGCCAAGCAGGTTGGCAATTCCTGCCGCCGGGTCGGCCCAGCCCGTGGCCTGCAGCTCCGCCGGGACGGCGCAGAGGGAGAAGGCGAGACGGCTGCCCGCGAGTGGGCGGCCCTTGCGGTCGTAGATCACCCCCCGGGGGGCGAGCCGTCGCACCACCCGAATGCGGTTCTCATCGGCCAGCCTTCTGTTGTGCGCTCCCTCGACGACCTGCAGCTGGATCAGCCGGACGAAGATCAGCCCCAGCGCAAGCACCACCCCGGCTCGCAGCAATGCCAGACGGCGGGCCATCACCTAGGCCATCTCCTCGCGGGCATGGGCCAAGGCGCGCCTCGCACGGATCGTCAGAGCGAACGCGAGAGGTGCGAGCGCGCCGTGGTAGATGGCTCGCAGGCCGATAATACGCCCGGCCTGGTGCCAGCCGCCGGCCTGCGACGTCAGGAGGAAGGCCGTCTCATTTACCACGGTCAACAGCATCGCGCAGACCGACGGGACTGCCCAGTTATCCCTGGACATCTTCGTCGCCAGGAGGCCGGCCGCGAACCCACTCACCATCTTGCTGAAGGCGAAGCTGCCCATCCAAGCCTGGGTTAGGCACCCTTCCAGCAGCCCCGACCCGAAGCCGGTCAGCGCACCCAGGGTACGCCCGCTGAGAAGGCCTACGGTGACCGTCCATACGAACAGCAGGTCAGGGGCGACACCGCCGAGGGCTATCCGGCCGCCCAGAGTGGTCTGGAACACGGCTAACGCATAGGTGACGATGATGCCGGCGAGGACGCATCGTGCCATGGACTGAGTTCGCGTGTCTGGAGAGCGGACCGCGGCGCTCCAACGCTGCTGCAATCTCGCGCGGGCTGCGCAGCAACCGCGCAGCAGTTCTGTGTGACCTTCGACCCAAGGCCCCGCTGACCTGCCGCCGGCCACAGTAAGAGGGCAGGTTGCCCTGCCCTCTCTCCTCACTGTCGAACTCTATCTCGGCCTCACGGCCTCTTCGCCTGTCCTGCTCCGCCCCTTCGGCGGAGGATGCGGCCTGTCCGACCTACAGGATAGCGGGGGCTGCGGAGCAACCCCGCAGCCGGGCTGTCGCCAGAGTCATGCGACGGCTGCCGACCAAGGTCGCAGCCGCCGCGGCAATGCTTGTCACTGCGACGCGGCCCGCGCTGGCTTGCGCCCGCCGGGCTGCACCCGGGTCGCTGGACGTGCCCGCTGCGCGTCGAGAGCACGCCGCCTGAACGACATCTCGATCTGCTCGTACCAGCTCAAGACTGCCTCTTCGTACGAGCCCCGCAGTGGAGACCATCCTGCTTCGATAGTGCCTTGCCTCTCCATCGCCTCTAGTCCCCCGATGTTGGCGTTCTCCGCTGGTGGTATCCCTCGGTCAGAGCACCGAGGCCTCCCTCCACACGACAACATCACTCCTACCGCCGGCCGCCTCCTGAAGTTCTTTGACACACCAGACTACTTCAGGCCCCGCGACTGGTCAATGCAGAAGTGCCACCAAGCGCGCTGATTTGTTCGGAGGAAACTACACGGCGCGCATTCCCTGGGGGGAATGCGCGGGTATGCGAAGCGCCGGTCTGGCTCCAAGCTATGCCCACGGCTGCGGCGTTGCTGCGCAGCCGCCGCGGTGATGAACGAAAAGAGGGCCGGCCAGCAGGCCGGCCCTCCGAAAGGTGCGAGTCAAAGAACCAGGTCAGGCTACAGGTCGCCCTGTTGGATGGGCTGCGAGTAGTAGACGCGCTGCCTCAGGACGCGTCCCGTCTTGGTGTCCAGCACCACGTATCCCTTCACCAGGTCAACGCTTGCGACCGGGCGGCTGATCACATCCAGGCCGACCGACCGCGTCACCGCGGTCACGTAGCCGGCCACCGAATAGCGTCCGACCTCCTTGCCGGTCGGGTCAACTGGCGCCTCGAGCGCTCCCCCCTTGGCGCTCACCAACCTCCCCGTCGCCGTGTCCAGGACAAGGTCGGGAGCTGCCGCCTGGTAGCGCCCGATCACCTCCTCCTCAGCCGCGCCTCCGGCAGCCTTGCCCATGATCACCGCCGTCAGGCCGAACAACAAGATGGCCAGTGCCAGCCCTATCGCCATTCCGCGTCTTCCCACTGCCGTCTCCTTTCATCGTGCCCCGAGCCGGGTAGGGCAGGTTTGGGACCTGCCCTACTTCAGGGCCGCCTGTCTCACCCGGAATATACCACACCCGCGCATTCCCCGCGAGGAATGCGCGCCACATACGCGGCGGCCGTGCAGTCCGCCGGGGCGGACCGCAGCCGCGATTGCTGCATGTCAGGAAGACTCTCGAGAGCACTCCTGGACGAACAGGCCCCGGGCGGCCGCTGTCGGGGTGCGGGCAGGGAGGCGGGATGATCTGCCAGAACTTGGCGAGCATGACCGTGCCACCGCCCCGGCCGCGGCCGTTCCGGCTAGCCGCGCTCGATCTGGACGGCACCCTCCTCAATGATGCCGGCGCTATTTCTCCCGCGGACGCGACGGCGCTGCGGCTGTTCGCACAGTCGGGCGGCCTGATCGTGCTGGCGTCGGGGCGCATGACCGCAAACATCCGGCCCTTCTTCGACGAGCTGGGCCTGGACGGGCCTACCATCGCCTACAATGGCGCGCTGTCCCGGGAGCCTGCAGGCGCGAACCGAGGTTGGTTCGCGCCGCAGTCGGCGGGCGACCTCCCCCGGGAGCCGCAGAGCGCGAACGGCAAGATCATCCTGGAGGCATCTCTGCCCGCGCGGTATGCCGATGAGCTGATCGAGTACACGCGGCAGGAGCGCTTCCATCTGAACTACTACCTGGACGAGGTGCTCTACGCCCGCGATGACCCAGAGCTGCGGCGCTTCGCTGACCTCTACTCCCGGCAGACAGGCGCGGCCTTCCACTTCGTGGCCGATCTCGGTCGTTTCCGTGGGCGCGAGCCGACCAAGCTCATCATCGTCACGGACCCAACAGTCCCGGGCCAGCCCGATCCCCGCCACCGGGACGAGCTGTACGAGGTGTGGCAGGCGCGCTGGGGCTCGGAGGTCACGGTGATGCGGACCAACCCGGAGTATCTGGAGTTCTACCACCGGGCGACGAGCAAGGGCGCGGCCCTGGCCGCGGTTGCTGCCCGCTATGGGGTAGCGCGCTCCCTCACCCTCGCCTTCGGTGATGGCCATAACGATGTCGCAATGCTGGAGTGGGCTGGCTGCGGAGTGGCGGTGGCGAACGCGCATCCCGACGTGAAGGCCTCGGCGGACTGGGTATCGCCGCTCAGCAACAGCGAGAGCGCGGTCGCGGACGCGCTGGAGAGGCTAGTGGCCCGCGGCTAGCGGTGCAGGCCAGCGAAACGTGCCGCGCCGGTCGAACCCCACCTCCGACAGCTTCCCCTGAACCCGGACGCGTGGGTGGCGCCGCGCCTCTGGCAGCAGCCCTTCGGAGACCCACAGCCGGCCCAGGTGCAGCGTGTCCTGGATGCGCACGATGCGGACGCGCCGTGGGTCCGGGTGTCCCAGGGCGATGAACGCCGCCTGGAGCAGCTCCCGGTCGTCTGCGAAGGCCAGCGGGATCTTCGCCCGGTTCAGCCAGCCGGTATGCAGGACATTCGTCTTCAGCGCCTCCATGTCCACCTTGCGAAGCAGGCGCTCAGTGATCAGGTCGGCGATGCCAACTCCGAGGGCATTGCCGTGGGAGGCCTCGGTCAAGTCAAGCGCTGCGATGAGCTGGATATCGGCGCCCCGGAACTCCGGCTCGTCCCAGATCATCCGGCGGCAGACCACGTGTGTGTCCATGCCGATCCCGCTGACGTCCTTGCCGATCCTGTCGAGGATGAGCAGGTCGATGGCGCGGAAGGGCAGCCGTGCGGCGTTCCGGCGAACCCGCTGGATCAGCGCCGGTTCCCGCGTGGGGATGTCACGTGCGGCCAGCCCCACGATCTCCGCCGGCTCGTTGTAGCCGTTCTCCAGGATCGCCAGGCCGGCGATGATGGGCGCGCGGTCGAGCATCATCCGGGCTGCTTCCGGCACGTCCTCTCGCAGGCTGGCGCAGCGCCGCGCGTGCATGGCGGCCGCGCCCTTGCGCTTGCCCAGGCCGATGGCGAGCATCTTCATCAGCCCGCTCTCGTACTCCCCGCCGAAGTCGGTGTGCTGCTTGATCCGATTCATCACGATCACACCATCGGCCCGGAGAGCTTCGCGGCTGACGTAGACATCGAGCCCGTGCGTGGTCTGCCCCAGCCGTGCGACCGCCATGGCGGCTCGGATCGGCGCCCCGACTGACTGGGGCGTCACTCCGAGCGAGGCCAGCACCGCGGTCTGACCCGCGGCTGTGGCGCCGCCGTGGCTACCCATCGCGGGCAGGACAAAAGGGCGGGCGCCCTGCTGCTTCAGGACTGCCACCACTGCTCGCGTGATCTCGGCGATGCCTGCGATTCCCCGGCTCCCGACCGTGATGCCGACGCGGTGGCCGGGCCGGACACGCCGTGTGAGCCCAGCATCGGCGCAGGCGCGCGCGACGGCCGCGGGGATGTCATCCGCGCGGCGAGCGTAGAGCCCCTGCTCGACCTCCACGAAACGCGGGAACCGCATGGCCTCTGCCTTTCCCGGAGCCCGCAGGCGCGAAGCGCAGTTGCTTCGCGCCGCAGTCGGCGGGCGACCCGCGGGCCGTCCGACCCGCCCGCGAAGTTCGCTCTTGTCCGGCATGGTCCTGTTGCCGCGGCCGCGGCAGGAGCGCGAGGCCGAGCCGTCAAAGCACGCCTTCACCCGAATCGGCCGTCGCGCGGTCGGGCAGGAGAGCGATCATGCCAGATGCCATCGCGCTGGGCGAGCTGTTGGTAGACTTCGTCTCTATCGAGAAGGATGTCGCCCTCGCCGACCTCCCGAGCTTCGCTGGGGCCGCAGGAGGCGCGCCGGCGAACGTCGCGGTGGGCCTGGCGCGCCTGGGAGTAACCGCGGGTTTCATGGGCAAGGTGGGGGACGACCCATTCGGGGATTTCCTCCGGCGCACCTTGGAGGCGGCAGGGGTCGAGACCAGTTGCCTCCGCACCGCCCGCGGCGCCCGAACCACACTCGCCTTCGTGGCGACTCGCAGCGATGGGCAGAAGGACATCACCTTCTACCGCAATCCGGGCGCGGACATGCTGCTCACGGCGGAGGAGGTCAGCCTCCCGTACCTGCAGTCCGCTCGGCTCTTCCATTTCGGATCGGTCAGCCTCAGTCGCTCCCCCGCGAGGGAAGCCACGATGCACGCGGCCCACATGGCCCGGGAGGCCGGCCTGCTGGTCTCCTACGACCCGAACTGGCGGCCCAGTCTCTGGGATGATCCCATGGAGGCGAGGGGGACGGTGTGGGAGCCCTTCTCCCTGGCGCACGTGGTCCACTGTGCGGAGGAGGAGTGGGAGTTCATCACCGGCGCCTCCGACCTCGAGGCCGGCGCGGCGAAGATCAGGCAGGCGGGGCCTCAACTGGTGGTCGTCACGCAGGGCGAGCGCGGCTGCTACTTCGATGACGGCCTCTCGCGGGGCCGGGTTCCGGGCTACGAGGTCGTCGTGGTGGATCCGCTAGGGGCCGGAGACGCCTTTGTCGCCGCCATGCTGTCGCGGCTGATGGAATCGGGGAGCGGGATGGAATCGCGCCTTGGCGGAGAACAGCTTCGCGGGATCATGACCTACGCGAACGCGGCCGGTGCGCTCGCCTGCACCAAGCGCGGAGTGATCCCGGCTCTGCCCACCGCCGGCCAGGTGCGGGAGTTCCTGTGCGCGTCGCGTGCGACGGAGCCCTAGTACTGACGTTCGCGCAATGAAGTAACATTGCGCGAACGTCTTTCTTCAGGCATTTGCTGGCTTTCTGATGAATGTCGCCCATTACTTCTCTGGGCGACATTCATTACAGATTCTCTTGTATTACGGTGACAACGGTAATACAAGAGAATCTCCTGTAGAAGCGTCACGCTCTGCGCTGAGGAGTTTCTTGCATCATGGCTCGTATCACTGTAATGCAAGAAACTCCATAGGGGAGGTCGCGGACCGGCCCTACTCCTGGAGCTCGCGGGCTGCGTCCCGGTTTACGATCAGGCGCATGGCGGCGGAGCTGGCCAGACGCACGCTGGCGTCCGGGTCACGCAGGC
>Ga0315281_10011017_pt1 | contig 12406 bp, 9 predicted proteins | sample YL17G07_0_MG_FD_204540 | JGI IMG/M metagenome (GOLD analysis project Ga0315281, IMG submission 204540) | Sediment microbial communities from Yellowstone Lake, YNP, Wyoming, USA - YL17G07_0 | ecosystem: Environmental > Aquatic > Freshwater > Lake > Sediment | place: USA: Wyoming | collected... | reverse complement strand
CGCGTCACAAGTCAACTCATTCACCGAACCCCCCCTCCCCATGTAAGGAACGCTCAGCCCAGGCGTCATTGAGAACTTAGCAACCCATTCCCGCGCCTCGGCGAAGCGCCAAAGTCGCTTCGATTGTGTCAATACCTCGCCCGCCAATTGTTTCGCGCTCTTGCCTTTCCTTTGCCCTTCCGCGATCTTCTCCAGCATTTCGATTGCGTTTTGGCGAGTTACATCACGGATTTTCCGATCCCCCAAGATCATCGCCATCCGATCAAGCCGATAGCGGATAGCAGGCGCACTCTTCTTGCCCTCCATGTGCTTTGCCATGAATTGGCCAACGACCTCACGCACCGTCGGTTGATCCGCCTCAGCGGCAATTACAGCTTCGCGAGCTGTTTCATCCGCTTGCTCGCTTGCGAGCAGGGCCTCCCACTCCATAACTGGGTCATGTCCGGCACGCCGAGCAGCTTTCCACTCGCCCGCAATTGCACGCGCCTGCGTCAGAGACAAGCGGCCATGCCGTAGCCACTCCCCGATACTCGCGCCGGGCGCTCCGGTGCGGACGTATAATCCGACGGTGAATTTTCGCCGTTCTCCCTTGAACTCATATTCGACAATCCAGGTTTTGGTGCCATTCGGACGGATGCGAAGGAATAGTCCGTCGCCATCCCCTAAGAGACGGTCGCCCGCCTTATTTGGCTTTGAGTTTTCACACGTCACCGCTGCTAATTTACCCATGCGTTACTCCTTCGATAAATCATACCCGCGTCGGATTCTGGGTGGTATTCTGGGTGGGACTTTACACCAAATATCGCTGGATTGGGTGGGATTTCTGCGGACAATGAAAATTGGGGTATGCTCGCAACTTGATAAATATAAACATATTACTGTACTTCCTTGGACATCGCTGGACGATCCATGCGTTATTGGCTGATGAAATCCGAGCCCGACGAGTTCAGCATCGATGACCTTGCGCGCGCGCGGCAGAACAGCACGGCCTGGTTCGGCGTGCGCAACTACCAGGCGCGCAATTTCATGCGCGACCAGATGCAAATCGGCGACCGCGTGCTGTTCTATCATTCGAGTTGCGCGCAGCCCGGAATCGCCGGTTTGGCGGAGGTCTGCTCCAGGGCCTATCCGGACGAAACGCAGTTCGACCGGAACAGCAAGTACTATGATGCCAAGGCTACGCGCGACAACCCGCGCTGGGTAAATGTTGAGGTGAAGTTTGTGAAAAAGACCCGGCTCCTCGGCCTGGCAGAACTGCGCGAGCACAGGGAACTGGCCGGCATGCGGCTCCTGACGCGCGGCAACCGCCTGTCCATTACGCCGGTCGATCCGCGCGAATGGAAGTTCATCACCACCAAACTGCTGAAGTGACATGACCAAGCTGAAGAACGACACGCTGATCCGCGCGCTGTTGCGCCAGCCCACCGAATACACGCCGGTATGGCTGATGCGCCAGGCCGGCCGTTACCTGCCGGAATACAACCAGACACGGAGCCGCGCGGGCAGTTTTCTCGGCCTGTGCAAGAACCCGGGTTATGCGACCGAAGTCACGCTGCAGCCGCTGGCGCGGTTCGAACTCGACGCCGCCATTCTATTCTCGGACATCCTCACGGTTCCGGACGCCATGGGCCTGGGTCTGTACTTCGCTGAAGGCGAGGGGCCGAAGTTCGAACGGCCGCTGCGCGACGAGTGGGCAATCCGCGATCTGGGCGTGCCCGATCCGGGCGCGGAATTGCGCTATGTGCTCGACGCGGTCAGCGAAATCCGGCGCGCGCTTGCAGGTAGCGTGCCGCTCATCGGCTTTGCCGGCAGTCCGTACACGCTGGCCTGCTACATGGTCGAGGGCGGCGCCAGCGACGATTTCCGAACGATCAAGACCATGCTCTACGCGCGCCCCGATTTGCTGCATCGCATCCTGGAAGTCAATGCGCAGGCGGTGACGCATTACCTCAATGCACAGATCGAGGCCGGTGCACAAGCAGTGATGATCTTCGATACCTGGGGCGGAAACCTGTCGCACGCGGCCTATCGCGAGTTCTCGCTCGCCTACTTGCAGCGCATCGTTGCCGGCCTCGCCCGAGAGCGGGCGGGCGTGCGCGTTCCGGCCATCGTGTTTACCAAGGGCTGCGGCACCTGGCTCGAAGACATCGCCGCCATCGGTTGCGACGGCGTCGGACTTGATTGGAGCGTGGACATCGGTCAAGCGCGAACGCGCATCGGCGATCGTGTTGCGCTGCAGGGCAACCTGGACCCGGCAGTGTTGTTTGCGCCGGCAGAAGTGATCCAGCGCGAAACGGAAAGCATCCTCGCTTCCTTCGGCCATGGCAGCGGCCATGTGTTCAATCTCGGCCACGGCATTTCCCAATTCACCCCGCCTGAAAGCGTCAAAATCCTGGTCGATTGCGTGCACCAAGCGAGCCCGCAGTATCACAGCAACAGCGCCAAGACCCGCGCCAGCTAAAGGTTTCTGCGGGTTTCGCAAACCTTGACTTATGCACAACATCGTGCTCGCGGACGTCACGTCTGGCAGGGGCTGCAACGCCTCTGGGAGAGATATCGTAACATTATGTTTTTTAAATAATAATGATCTTGCTGCAAGTTTCGGCAGAGGAAGAAATTCCTTGTGGCAAAGACCGTTACGGCGAGAGGGCGAACTTACTCACAAAGTTACCCACAAGAATTGTGCACAACCGGAGTTCCCCTTTGGCAATAGAGTGATGCAGCGGTTTCCCGATAAATCGCTTCACCTTGCTTGCGCCAGGTCTGTGGCCGTTTCTTCTTCCTTCGACGGCGAATGAGCATACTCCGCGTCGCGCTCGATTTGCCGCTGCCACGGCTGTTCGACTACAGCTGCGCTGAGGCGAGCAGCGCGGATATCGGCATGCGCGCGCTGGTGCCGCTCGGCAACAAGCAAATAGTGGGCGTGATCATCGGCCTCGCGGAAACATCGGAAGTCGATAGCGAAAAGCTGAAACCGGCGGTGCGCATCATGCGCGAAACGCCGGCGCTCGGGCGCGACTGGCTGGAATTGATGCAGTTCTGCAGCGACTACTATCACCGGCCGCTGGGCGAAGTCATTTTCAACGGGCTGCCGGTGGGGTTGCGCAAAACCGGTGCGGCCCTGACACTGAATCAGGCGACCGCTTACCACCTGAGCGCCGGCGGGCGCGAGGCGCTGGCGCAATTGCCCGCACGCGCAAAGGTGAAGCGCGCGCTGCTCGAAACCCTGTCGCGGTCCGATTGTACGGAGCAGGTATTGTTGGCCCAGAGTCAAAGCGCGAAAAAGGCGTTGGCTGAACTCATCACCGCCGGCTGGATCGAGAGCTATCAATTGTCGCCGCAGGTGAGTACCCGCCGTTTCGTCGAGAAACTCGCGTTGACTGCCGAGCAGCTGCAGGTATTGCAGCAAATTGAGCGCGCCGGCCCCGGCTACGGAGTTTTTCTGCTGCACGGAATCACCGGCAGCGGCAAAACCGAGATCTACCTGCGTTTGATCGCGCGCGCCTTGGCAAAGGGCGGACAGACACTGGTACTGGTGCCAGAGATCAGTCTTACGCCGCGGCTGGAACAGGAGTTCCGCGAGCGTTTTCCAGATACGCCGCTGGTCAGCTTGCACAGCGGTCTCGCGGACGGCGAGCGCACCCGGCACTGGCTGCAGGCGCAAAGCGGCGTGGCGGCGATCGTCCTCGGAACCAGGCTCGCCGTGTTCGCGCCCTTGCCAAAGCTGGCCCTGATCGTAGTGGACGAGGAACAGGATGCCTCGTTCAAGCAGCAGGATGGCGTGCGCTACTCGGCGCGCGACGTCGCCGTTTTCCGCGCGCGCCAGGCGGATATTCCGATCGTGCTGGGCTCGGCCACGCCGGCGCTCGAAACCTATGCGCATGCGTTGTCCGGCCGCTACCGGCTGCTGCAGCTATCGCAACGCGCTGTCCCGCAGGCACAGTTGCCGGTTGTGCACACCGTGGACATGCGCAAGCAAAAGCTGGAAGAGGGACTGGCGCCGGCGGTGACGGAGGCGTTGCGGGACCGGCTGGCTCGCGGCGAGCAGAGCCTGGTATTTCTGAACCGCCGTGGTTACGCGCCGGTGCTGATGTGCCCGGCCTGCGACTGGGTGAGCGGCTGCACGCGCTGCTCTGCGCGGATGGTGGTACATCTGGCCGACAAGCGGCTGCGCTGCCATCATTGCGGTGCAAGCGCGTCGATCCCGCGCCACTGCCCCAACTGCGGCAATGCCGATATCCACCCGTTTGGCCGCGGCACGCAACGGCTGGAAGCGACTCTAAGCGCGCGTTTTCCGCAGGCGCGAATCCTGCGCGTCGATCGCGACAGTACCCGCAGCAAGGGCAGCTTTTCGCGTATGCTTGAGCAGATACAGGGGAGTCGCGCCGACATTCTGGTCGGCACCCAGATTCTGGCTAAAGGGCACGATTTTCCCAACCTGACTCTGGTCGCGGTCCTGAACGCGGACAGCGCGCTTTATTCCGCCGACTATCGCGCGCCAGAACGCCTGTTCGCGCAGCTCATGCAAGTTGCCGGTCGTGCCGGACGCGCCGGGCTGGCCGGCGAAGTGCTGATCCAGACGCAGCATCCGCGACATCCGTTGTACGCGGCGCTGATGCAGCACGACTACGCCGGCTTCGCGCGAACGCTGCTCGCGGAGCGCGAGCAGGCCGGTTTCCCGCCTTACGTGTTTGAGGCCGTGCTGCGCGCCGACGCCGAGGAACTGAAAGCCGCGCTCCAATTCCTGCGCGAAGCGGCGGCCCTGGCGGGTCCGCCCCCGCCCGGCATCAGGCTTTACGATCCGGTGCCGATGACCGTCACCCGCCTGGCCGACCGCGAGCGCGCGCAGTTGCTCACCCAGTCTGAATCGCGCAAGGCGCTACAGGCGCACCTCGCGGCGTGGAGCGCCAGGCTGTACGCGCTGCCCCAGCGCGCGGTGCGCTGGCATCTGGACGTCGATCCGATCGAGTTTTGAAACTACCTTCAACGAAGCGCTGACCACCCACGGGATTGAACAGAATTTCCCAAGCTATAATATGCATCCTTTTTTCGCCCTAAACTCCCCCCTTGTCTGCTGCAATCAAGTCCCACCTGACCGATCTGCTGACGCAGGCGCTGGCGCGCGTGGCGCCGCAGTATCCCGCATCCATCATCGCGCTGGAACGTCCGAAGCAGGCCGCACACGGTGACTGGGCGTGCAATGTCGCAATGCAGCTCGCGCGCGAACTCAAGCGCAGTCCGCGCGAACTGGCGCAGGCCCTGATCGCCGTCCTGCCCGCATCGCCCTGGCTGGACCGGGCCGAACTAGCGGGGCCCGGTTTCATCAATCTACGCCTGAAAGCGGCAGCCAAGCTGGACGCGGCGCGAGCAGTACTCGCAGCCAGCGCGCGCTACGGACGCGCCGACGCCGGCCGCGGCCGGCCCATCCTTGTCGAATTCGTTTCCGCCAATCCGACCGGGCCGCTGCATGTGGGCCACGGCCGCCAGGCGGCGCTGGGCGAAGCGATCGCCGCCCTGCTCGAAGCCCAGGGCTGGAAGGTGACGCGCGAGTTCTATTACAACGATGCCGGCGTGCAGATCGACAATCTGGCGCTGTCGGTGCAGGCGCGCGCGTGGGAACTGCGCGGCAAGACGGTGCTGTTTCCCGAATCCGGCTATCACGGCGAATACATACGCGAGATCGCGGCGCACTATATCGCCCAGGGCGGCGATGCCGGCGATCTGGGCGCGGTGCGCGGATTCGCGGTCGCCGCGCTGCGCCGCGAGCAGGACGAGGATCTTAAAGCGTTCGGTGTGAGGTTCGACAACTATTACCTCGAATCCTCGCTCTACGCCGAAGGCAAGGTCGACGCGGCAGTCAGCGCGCTGGTCGCATCGGGCAAGACCTACGAAAAGGACGGTGCGCTGTGGCTCAAGACCACCGACTACGGCGACGACAAGGACCGGGTGATGCGGAAGTCCGACGGCAGCCACACTTATTTCGTGCCCGATGTCGCTTATCACCTTACCAAGTGGCAACGCGGTTTCTCGCGCGCGGTCAATGTCCAGGGATCGGACCATCACGGCACGGTGGCGCGGGTGCGGGCCGGCCTGCAGGCCGTAGGTCCGGTGACGGGCGAAGGCATTCCCAAGACTTATCCGGACTACGTCCTGCACAAGATGGTCACAGTGATGAAAGGGGGCGCCGAGGTAAAGCTGTCAAAACGCGCCGGCAGCTACGTCACTGTGCGCGACCTGATCGACGAGGTAGGGCGCGATGCAGTGCGCTTTTTCCTGGTTTCGCGCAAAGCGGACACGGAGTTCGTGTTCGACATCGATCTGGCGAAGTCGAGAACAGAGGACAATCCGGTGTATTACGTTCAGTACGCGCATGCGCGCATCTGCTCGGTACTGGGGCAATGGGGCGGAAACCGCGAAGCGCTCCGCGCCGCCCGCCTCGCGCCGCTCACGCTCCCGCGCGAACTCGCTCTGGCGCAGCGCCTGGGAGAGTTCCCGGAGATCGTGGCCGAGGCCGGGCGCGATTTCGCGCCGCACATGGTGGCATTCTATCTGCGCGAACTGGCAGGGGAGTTCCACAGCTACTATAATGCCGAGCGCGTACTCGTTCCCGACGAGGAACTGAAGCTGGCGCGGCTTGCCCTTATAGCCGCCGTTGGCCAAGTGCTGCAAAACGGTCTTGCGCTTCTGGGCGTGAGCGCTCCTGAAAAGATGTAAATGGCCAAAGACTACAAACCGAGGGTGGCAGCCAGGAAAAACAGCGGCGGCGGAACGCTGCTCGGGATTTTTATCGGTATCATTCTCGGCCTGGGCATCGCGGTCGGCGTCACCTGGTATATGAACAAGACCCCGATCCCGTTTCTGACCAAGGCTAAGCCACCGGAGAAGGGCGCGGCAGAACCCGGAAAAGCACTGGTCAAGCCGGACGAAAGGACTACACAGCAGGTGGAGAAACCGCGTTTCGACTTCTACAAGATCCTGCCCGGCGCCGAAGAACCAGTGACCGAGCAACAGGTCAAACAGGCGGCCAAACCCGGCGCGCCCGTCGAAAATTACCTGCTGCAGGTCGGCTCGTATCAAAATCCAGCCGATGCCGACAACCTGAAAGCCAGGCTTGCGCTGCTTGGAGTGGAGGCGGGAGTGGAACCGATCAATCTCGCCGAAAAGGGCACTTGGTACCGGGTGCGGATCGGGCCGTACACCAAGGTGGACGAAATAAATCGCCTGCGCCAGACTTTGGCGCAGAACGGAATCGAGGCTACGCTGGTCAAAATCAAAGATTCCGCGCCGCATTAAGCGCGGGTCGCTTTTCAGGAGATGCAAATGCTGAAGCAGCTGATGGCAGGACTTGTCGTGTTTTTCACCGCCTGGTCGGTGCAGGCTCAGCCCACGGCTGGCGTCGAATATCGGGAGCTTTCCCAAGCGCAACCTTCGGATACTGTCGGCAAAATCGAAGTCGTCGAGTTCTTTTGGTACGGATGTCCGCATTGCTACAATTTCGAGCCCGTAATCGAACCGTGGGTGAAAAAACTGCCCAAGGACGTCCAGTTCCGCCGCATTCCGGCCATTTTCAACGACGAATGGGAGCAAGGTTCGCGCGCCTACTATGCACTGGAGGCGATAGGCGAGGGTGAGCGCCTGCACAAGCCGCTGTTCGACGCCATCCACCAAAGCGCCAAGCTCAAGGTCGCGAACGAAGCGGCGCTGACCGAATGGCTGGGCAAGCAGGGTGTGGACACCAAGAAATTCGCCTCCGCTTACCGCTCGTTCAGCGTCGAAGGCAAAGTGAAGCGTGCCAAGCAACTCACCCAGGCTTACAAGATCGAAGGCGTGCCCGCGATGGCGGTGAATGGCAAGTACGTCGTCGTCACCGACAACATCAAGTCATTCGAGCAGATGCTCGCCGTCGCCGATTATCTGATCGACCAGGCGCGCAAGGCGGGCGGCAAGACCGCGCAGAAGAAATAGCCTCAGGCGGCAGGCGCGAACGCCCGCGGGCTACGGCGCCCGCAGCGGGCGAATCGGTCCGGCGGCGCGCGCTAATCCTGCGCGGGCTTCGTTGTACCCGTTTTCGCTCTTGCCTTCGCCGCGCTCAGGCGCAGGCTGACATAAGCGCCCGGTGCGTCCTCGATCACCCGGAGTTTGCCGTCCCCTGGCACGCGCGCCGCGACCTTGACGCCGCCGTTGTTGTCATCCATCCACGCCTGCCAGTCGGCCCACCACGAACCCTCATGACGCGCCGCCGTCGCCAGCCACTGTTCCGGATCCTCGGGAAACTCCGGGTTGGTCCAGTAGCAGTACTTGTTCGCCGCCGGTGGGTTGACGATGCCGGCGATGTGGCCGGAGCCGCCGAGCACGAAGCGCACTTTTCCAGAGAGGATGCGCGCCCCCTTGTAGACGGATTTCCAGGGCGCGATATGGTCTTCGGCGGTGGAGATGAAATACGCCGGGATGCCTATTTTCCTTATGTCGATCGGCACGCCGTCCAGACTGATGCCTCCCGGGTCCTTGAGTTTGTTGGCCAGGTACATGTTGCGCAGGTAGAAACTGTGCATTTTCGCCGGCATGCGCGTCGAATCCGAGTTCCAGTAAAGCAGGTCGAACGGAAACGGGTCCTTGCCCATGAGGTAATTGTTGACCACGAATGACCAGATCAGGTCGTTCGAGCGCAGCATGTTGAAGGTCCCCGCCATTTCCGAGCCTTCGAGATAACCGCGCTCGTTCATGCGTCGTTCCAGGTTCTCCACCTGTTTTTCGTCGATGAACACACCCAGCTCGCCGGGGATGGAGAAATCGAGCAGCGACACGAAGAACGTCGCGCTGGCAACGCGTTTGTCCTTCTTCGCCGCCATCACCCCGAGTGCCGCGCCCAGCAAGGTCCCGCCGAGACAGTAGCCGATCACGTTTGCCTGCTTTTCGCCGGTGGCCCGCTCGATCGCGTCGAGCGCATCGTTCGGTCCCTGGTGCAGGTAGTCTTCGAAGGTCTTGCCGGCGTAGTCCCTGCCCGGGTTGACCCATGAGATCACGAACACCGTGTGCCCCTGCTCGACCGCCCATTTGATGAAGGAGTTCGAATCCCTCAGGTCAAGGATGTAGTACTTGTTGATCCACGGCGGAATGATCAGCAGCGGCCGCTTGTACACCTTTTGCGTGCTCGGCTGGTACTGGATCAACTGCATCAGGGCGTTCTGAAACACGACTTTGCCCGGCGTGGTGGCGATGTTCTTGCCCATCTTGAATGCCTTGGCGTCGGTCATGCTGATCTGCAGCTGGCCGTCGCCGCGCTCGATGTCGGCGAGCAGGTTGTTCAGGCCGCGCAGCAGATTCTGGCCGCCCGAGTTGAGCGTTTCGCGCACGACTTCTGGATTGGTCAGGGCGAAATTCGAAGGCGACAGCGCGTCGATGTACTGGCGCGTGAAAAAATCCACTTTCTTGCGCGCATCGTCCGGCAGATGCTCCACCCCGGACACGGCCTGATGGATGTGGCGCGCCGCGATCAAATACGACTGTTTGACGTAATCGAACAGGAAATGGTTCTCCCAATCTTCATGACGAAAGCGGTTATCGCCCTTGCGCGGCACGGCAACGGGTTCGACCTTCTGCCCCATCATCTGCATCCAGCTGCTTTGCCACAGGCGCGTGTAATCCCAGAACATGTTCATCTGCGCCTCAGCCAGGTGCTGCGGCCTGGCGAACATCAGCGCCGAGAGGTCCATGAATGCCTTGGCTATACCGAATTCGTCGGAGGCGACCGAATTCTGCATTTCGGACTGGCGCTTGAGAAAATCGGCCATGATGCGGCTGGAGCGCTCGGCCACCTCGGCAAATATCTGCGCCGGTTCGGTTGGCCTCGCGTCGGGTTTGACTCGATCCTTGGTCATGTTGCGACTCCTATGCGGAATGCACGGTCCTGCAGGTAGTGAACTACGCCGGCGACGAGCGGAAATTGAAGGATTTGCTGCGGGTCCATGTTTGAGCCAAGTCCGGCTTGCGCTAGAATGCAGCTTCAGTGACGCTCGCCAAGCTCCAAGAAAGGCAATTTTCGCAAATATTTGCGATTCCCGCCATGTTATGTTGCAACGCACTATGAGCTCCGCCCCCCGCCGCCGCGAACAAACCTACAGTATCAGCGAGTTGGCACGCGAATTCGATGTCACGCCACGGGCCATCCGCTTCTATGAAGATCAGGGCCTGCTCGCGCCGCAACGCTCAGGCAGCCGGCGCATCTACAGCAAGCGCGACTATGTGCGCCTGAAGCTGACTCTGCGGGGCAAACGGCTCGGTCTTTCCCTGTCCGAAGTGGGGGCCATGTTTGATTTATACGACTCGGCCAGGGACGAGAAGCCGCAACTCGCGAAATTTCTCGCCTCGCTCGCCGAACGGCGCGAGCAACTCGAGCGGCAGCGCGCCGACATAGACGAGATGCTGAGCGAAATCGCAGTGTTCGAGTCGCAAAGCCGCAAAATCCTCGCCGGCAGCCGCAAACCCGGCGGCAGGGCGCAAGCGCACTTTTCTTTGAAGGATGGGTGAAACGATGATCGACTTTCCTTCCCTGCCCTTCGATCTCGGGGAAGAGATCGACATGCTGCGCGCCACGGTGCGCGATTTTGCCGCCAGCGAGATTGCGCCGCGCGCCGCCGAGATAGACCGCGCCAACGAGTTCCCTGCGGACCTGTGGCGCAAGCTGGGCGCCCTCGGCCTGCTCGGCATCACCGTCGGCGAAGAACATGGCGGCACCGCGATGGGCTATCTTGCCCACATCGTCGCGATGGAGGAAATCAGCCGCGCCTCCGCGTCCGTCGGGCTTTCCTACGGTGCCCACTCCAACCTGTGCGTGAATCAGATTAACCGCAACGGCACCCCGGCGCAGAAGCAGCAATACCTGCCGCGACTGATCTCCGGCGAACACGTGGGCGCGCTGGCGATGTCCGAGCCCGGCGCCGGATCGGACGTGGTCGGCATGCGCCTTAAAGCCGAGTACAAAGGCGGGAAGTTCATTCTCAACGGCAACAAGATGTGGATCACCAACGGCCCGGATGCCGACGTGCTGGTGGTCTATGCCAAGACCGACGGCGCGGCCGGGCCGCGCGGCATCACCGCTTTTCTAATCGAGAAAGGCTTTACCGGTTTCTCCACTGCGCAGAAACTGGACAAGCTCGGCATGCGCGGCTCGAATACCTGCGAGCTGGTGTTTCGCGACTGCGAAGTGCCGGAGGACAACATCGTCGGCGGCATGGGCCGCGGCGTGAACGTGCTCATGAGCGGCCTCGACTACGAGCGCGCGGTACTGTCCGGCGGACCGCTGGGAATCATGGCCGCGTGCATGGACGTGGTCATTCCCTACGTGCACGAACGCAAGCAGTTCGGCCAGGCGATCGGCGAATTCCAGCTGATGCAGGGCAAGCTCGCCGACATGTACACCACCATGAATGCCTGCCGCGCCTATGTTTACGCGGTGGGCAAAGCGCTCGACCGCGGCCACCTCAAGGGAACCGGCGCGCGCAAGGACGCTGCCGGGGCCATCCTCTATGCCGCGGAAAAAGCCACATGGATGGCGGGGGAGGCAATCCAGGCGCTGGGCGGCATGGGCTATATCAACGAGACCCCGACCGGGCGCCTATGGCGCGACGCAAAACTGTACGAGATCGGCGCCGGCACTTCGGAGATTCGCAGAATGCTTATCGGCCGGGAGCTGTTCGGTGAGACCGGGTAATAGCGACCGCCGCAGCGGGGCGAGGTTTCGCGCGCGCGGCATTGTGACAATCGAGTCTGATATCTGAAAGGAACTGCCATGAACGATCCAGTTGTCATTGTCTCCGCCGCACGCACCCCGATGGGCGCGTTCCAGGGCGAACTGAAACAATTCACCGCCTCCGCGCTTGGTGCAGCGGCCATCCGCGCCGCGGTGGAACGCGCCAAGATCAAGCCCGAGCAGGTGGACGAAGTCATCATGGGCTGCGTCCTGCCCGCGGGCCAGGGCCAGGCGCCCGCGCGCCAGGCGTCGCTCGGCGCCGGCCTGCCGCTCGCCACCGGCTGCACCACCATCAACAAGATGTGCGGCTCGGGCATGAAGGCGGCGATGCTGGCACATGACCTGCTCGCCGCAGGCACCAACGACATCATGATCGCGGGCGGCATGGAATCCATGACCAACGCGCCTTACCTGCTCGCCAAAGCGCGCGGCGGCTACCGCCTGGGCCACGGCCAGCTGCTCGACCACATGTTCTATGACGGCCTCGAGGACGCCTATGAAAAAGGCCGGCTGATGGGCAGCTTCGCCGAAGATTGTGCCGCCAAGTACGCCTTCACCCGCGCGGAGCAGGACAAATTCGCGGTCGCCTCGCTCGAACGGGCGCAGGCCGCGAACAAGAACGGCGCATTCGCCTGGGAGATCACGCCGATGGCGATC
>Ga0315281_10011016_pt1 | contig 12406 bp, 12 predicted proteins | sample YL17G07_0_MG_FD_204540 | JGI IMG/M metagenome (GOLD analysis project Ga0315281, IMG submission 204540) | Sediment microbial communities from Yellowstone Lake, YNP, Wyoming, USA - YL17G07_0 | ecosystem: Environmental > Aquatic > Freshwater > Lake > Sediment | place: USA: Wyoming | collected... | reverse complement strand
CGCATCGCGATATCCAGGAGGATCTCGGGGAAATGGCGGCTCATCGGATACGGCATAGTGGAATGAATTTTGCGGGGCGTGATTGCCTGTGATGTCCGGCATAAAATCCGTTGTCCTTGACACCAATGCTTTGTTGATGCCTTTCCAGTTCGGCATAAACATCGATCTGGAGATCAGGCAACTGCTGGGAGAGGTCGAGGTGCTCGTGCCCTCCTGCGCGATAGCGGAGCTGAAGGGGCTTAGAGTCAAGGAAGCGAAGGCGGCCCTCTCGCTGGCCGGGAAATATAGACAGGTCCAGACGACGCTCAGAGGCGACGATGGAGTGATAGAAGCGGCCAAGGAATACCGCGCAGCCGTGGTCACCAATGACCAAGAACTTATCTCGATACTAAGAAAGTCATCGATACCAGCAATAAGGATGCGGGGATGCCAGCGCCTCGATTTCGCCTGAAAGGCGTGATTGACCCTCTGCGATTTTATTAAATAACCAAAAGCGATGGGGTCTGCGATGAGGGACAAGCACATAGCGACCCTTAAGCAGATAGCACTACTCGGCGGGGTGCACGACTACATCGCCATCTCATCGAGAGAGCTGGGGGAGCTCCTCGACATAAGCCAGCAATCCGCATCCAAGAAGATCCTCGAGCTGCTTTCCAACGGCCTCATCGAGAGGGATTTGGGCGCTAGGAGGCAGAGGATCAGGCTGACCGAGAAGGGGTTCGACCTACTCAGGAAGGAGTATTCCGACTATCAGCGTGTCTTCGAGATGAAGGATCACCTCGTAATCATCGGCACGGTCATTTCCGGTCTCGGCGAAGGACAGTACTACATCAACCAGCCGGAGTACCTCGAACAGTTCCAGAAAAAACTCTGGTTCAAGCCTTTTGAAGGGACGCTCAACATCAAGATAGCGGAATCGGAGCTGCCCAAGCTAGACATCCTCAGGAGGGCCGAGGGGATCATGATCAAGGGATTCGAGAAGGAGGGGAGGACCTTCGGGGACGTCAAGGCCTTCTTTGCCAAGGTCCACAACATGGAGTGCGCGATAATCATGCCGGAGAGGTCGCACTATACAAACGTCCTGGAGACAGTGTGCAAGTACCATCTCAGAAGGACCCTCGGGCTGAGGGACGACGACCAGGTAGAGGTAATAATCTCGCTATCGAGCTGAGCCTACCATTTCTTCTCTATGAATTTCAACGCAGATTCGAAGATCGCCCAGCCGTCGCCGTGCGATTTAGGATCTTCGCCTTTCCTTGTCCAGTCAGGCGATTGGTACTTGAAGAAAGCCCGTTCGGGATGAGGCATCAGGCCCATGACGTTGCCGATCGGGTTGCATATGCCGGCGATGCTTTCGGTTGAGCCGTTGGGGCACCACGGGTAGTCTGCATAGTTCCCCGTCGGGTCGACATACTTGAAGACTATCTGATCCTGGTGGGCGAGCCGGTCCAGAATCTTCATCTCGCTCTCGGCCGGGAACATGAGCTTCCCCTCGCCGTGAGCGGATGGGAACATAACGACCTTCCCCTTCGGAAGAGACGATGTGAAAACGCACTTGCCGGAGTTCTCGCTGATGAGGTACGTCGGCCTGCACTCGAATCTGCTGGAGTCGTTCGTGTTGAGCACGGCCTCGGGGATGGGGGTCATTATGCCCTCCAATGCCGGAAGCAGCCCGACCTCCACAAGGATCTGGAAACCGTTGCATATCCCCAGCACCGGCGAGCCCTGCTCGACGAAGAATTTCAGCTCTTTCGCCAGGGAGCTCTTCAGCCGGGCGGCGAATATCGCCCCTGCCCGGACATAGTCTCCGGCAGAGAATCCGCCAGGTATGATCAGCATGTTGTAATCCGACAGGCTGCGCTTCCACTCCTCCCGCACGCCTGCGCCGATCAACTGTTTGAGGTGGACGATCTCAGCGTTCGCTCCGAGCCGCTTGATGCAGTCGTGGGCCTCCTGCTCGCAGTTGGTCCCCTCGATCCTGAGCACGCAGACGTTGATCTCGCCCCTCAGCATGTCCGGATCACCCCATCATCTCCCAGAGCTTTCTGCCCCACTTCGCCTCGATCACGGAGAGCGGCTGGTCGAAAAGAATCTCCTCGTCCTCGCATATCATTACAGAGCTGCCGCCCACCGTGCCGATCTTCGCTATCTCGATGCCTTCTGGCTTGGGCAACTCTCCGGCCACCTCGATCAGCCATCTGGTCGGGCTTTCTGAGAACAGCTTGACATCCGGACGCAGCTCCGCCCCCATCGATGCGAGGTTCACCTCTGCCCCCATGGAGCCGCCGATGGCCATCTCGCACAGCGTGACGGCAAGACCTCCGTCGGATATGTCATGGCAGCTGAGCACTTTGCCTCCGGAGATGAGTCGGAGCATGGCATCCATCGACGCTTTCAGCTTCTTCAGGTCGACCGACGGGACCTTTGAAGAGGTGGACCCGGTCTCGCGGAAATACTGCGAGCCAGCCATCGCGTCCTGAGTGGCTCCGACCAGATAGATGGAAGAGCCTTTCTGCTTGAAGTCCGAGGTGACGCACTTGGTCACATCCTCGACGATCCCGCATCCCATCGCCACTGGCGTTGGAAGAACGGTCCCGCTGTGCGATTCGTTGTAGAAGCTGACGTTGCCTGAGGGGATTGGTATGCCAAGGTACGATGCGGACTCACCCATGCCGCGCACGGATTCCCTGAACAGCCCGAGGACTTCCGGCTTCTCCGGGCTTCCGAAGTTGAGGCAGTCGGTTATCGAATGCGGCCTGGCGCCGACGGATACGAGGTTCCTGCAGAGCTCGTCGACGATCAGCATGCCGCCCTTGTGAGGGTCGAGCGCCACGCACCAGGGGTTGGCGGACACCGCGACGGCAAGGCCGCGCATGGATTCCTCGATCGGCTTGAGCACGGCTGCATCGCCATGGGTGGAATGCCCTGGTATGCCCTGCAGCGGCTTGATGACCGTCGAGCCGCGCACCTCGTGATCGTATTGGCGAATGATCCAGTCCTTGCTACAGTTGTTTAGAGAGGATAGGAGGGAGAGCACCGCGTCATCGTACCTCTCGAGCTCCTCCGGATACTTCTCCGGCAGACTGAGAGCTGGGGCGTCAGCAATGAACGGCCTGCAGTACGTCGGGCCGGCAGTCAGGAACTCCAGGTCCATCTGGAAGACCTTGACCTTGTCGAAGAAAAGCGTTACCTCCTTAATCGGCACAGTCTTGCCTATCTGAGTCGCCGGCACATCATAGAGAGAGAAGATATCGAGAACTTTCTGAAGGTTCTCATCCTTGACGGCGAGCATCATGCGCTCCTGCGACTCAGACACCCAGATCTCCCATGGGGCTAGCCCTGGCTCCTTGGTCGGGACCTTGTCCAGCGCGACCTCCGCTCCGCAGTTTCCGGACAGAGATATCTCCCCGACAACGCAGCTGAGGCCTCCTCCGCCGAGGTCCTTCATTCCGCTTATCAGCCCTGCCCTGTTCGCATCCAGCACTGCGTGGATCAGAGGCTCCTTCATTATCGGGTCGCCGAGCTGGACCGCTCCCCTGGACTCCTGGTCGCTCTTCTCCGTGAGGACTGCCGATGCAAATGTGACCCCGTGTATCCCGTCCCTTCCGGTGCGACCGCCGACGAGGACGAGGTTCTCGCCTGGCCCGCCGACAGCGTTCTTCTTCAGCTCGTCGATCTTCGCTATGCCGATGCAGCCGACGTTGACCAGGCAGTTGCCCACATAGCCGTCGTCGAACCACACCCCGCCGGCAATGGTCGGGATCCCGACGCGGTTGCCGTAATCGCGGATGCCGGAGACGATGCCGGAGAAAAGGTATTTCGGATGCTTGATCCCCGGAGGAACATCCTCCTGCTTGACGTCCAGCGGGCCGAAGAACAGCGGGTCGACCAGCGCGATCGGCTGGCAGCCCATGCAGAGCACATCGCGTATGATGCCTCCGATGCCGGTCGCTGCGCCACCGTAAGGCTCCACCGCACTAGGATGGTTGTGGCTCTCGACCCTTAGGGCGTAGGCGTGCTTGTCGTCGAACCTCATCACTCCGGCGTCGCCCCTTATCAGAACATCGGGCGTGTCGATGCCGATGACATACTCCTTGAGGAAGACCTTCGAACTCTTGTAGCAGCAGTGCTCGCTCCATGCCTGGCCTATGGATTGCAGCTCCACGTCGGTCGGCCGGCGCCCCTTCTTCGAGAAGTGCTCCGTGACGACTTTCATCTCGTCGAGTGAGAGGCCTATTCCGAGCTCGGATGAAAGCTTCAGAAGGTCGTCGTCGCTAGCTGATGATAGGTCAATCTCGAACAGAGGGAATGACGCGTCGCGTTTGTGGAACAGCCTGCGGGTCATGAGCGGTCCTCACTTGATCCGTATCGAGTACTTGTGGATGACAGGGTTCGCTAGCAGCCTCTTGCACATCTCCTCGACCTGCTTCTTCGCCTCGTGCTCGGAAGCCTCGAGATGTATCTCGAAAACCTTGACCGAATGGACGTCCGTTATGCCGGAGAAACCGAGGAGTTCCAGCGCCTTCTGCGTGTTGCGGCCTTCTGGGTCCGTCACACCCTCTTTCAGTTCGATTCTGACCTCGGCGACCGTCAACCTAAACCCCCCTTGCGCATTGAGTGAAAGAATTCGAGATATATACTCATTTCTGGAGGGAAAGTTCCACTGGAAATGGGAGTAGTTGAGAGATGCGATAAAACGCCATTACCGTCTGGCGACGACGAGATAGCCGGTATGGCCCAGCATGTCGCAGCTTGGCCGTGCTCCTCCTTCGTGGACTAGAAGCTCCCTCTGAAGGGTCTCCATCGCGCGGACCTCGGTGAAGGAATTGTCCCTGAGGGAGTGCACAGTGCTTTCGACCTGGTTGACATTGGGTATGAAAGCGCAGAAGGTCCCGCCGCTCTTCAGAGCCGCCCTTGCTACGATGACGCAGTCCCACGGATTGGGTATGTCCAGCATCACGGCATCGACGTTCCGCTCTTCGATCTTCTCGCAGACATTGCCGAGCTTCAGTGTCCACCCCTCTGAAAGCGAGGCCGATTCGACGTTCCTCCTGGCTATTGCGGCGAAGTCCTCGCGCAGCTCATAGGTCGTAACATGCCCCTCGGTGCCGACACTTGCCAGGAGTGCGATGGATAGGGCTCCTGAGCCAGCTCCGCCCTCCACGACTTTTGAGCCGCTGCCGACGCCGCACAGATGGATCATCATGGCGATGTCCTTGGGGGTCAGCATCTGGGCCTTTCGCTCTATCGTTGAGATGATGTCTTCGATGTTGGCGTGCCTGACCCTGAGCGTCTTCCCCCCGATCTGAAGCTCCCCGGTCTCGAGCGAGCTCAAGAGTGAATCCGACCTCACGGTGCCGAGCCCTTTAACATTCACCATCTCTCCGCTGGGCACTGCCAGGTATCGCTTGCCCCTCTCATCGGTGATAAGCAGGATGTTCCTCATGAGCGCGGGACAATTGTCGGATATATTGAAAAGGTTGCCTAGCGCAGAGATATCGCTGAGCCGCAGTTCGAGCACTTGATGTCGGTGTAGCCGATCGACCATCCGCACTTCGGGCACTTCGGCAGTCCGGAAGCATCCTTCTTGGCCGGCTCGATTGTCGCAGGCTTGGGCGCGGGTGCGGCTTTCGGTTCAGCTTTCACGCCAGGATATTGCATTGCAGAAGGCGAGGGGACGTACGGCATCTCCTCTTTCGGTTTATTCTCTCGTCCAGGCGCTGACTTCCTTCTGAATAGGTTCTTTATGTTCAATTGGTGCACCACATCGATTGCCTTACAATCTAGGCGCTCGACATACTTGAACCCATACGGCTGCAACCAAGGGTCGGCGGGGAGAACATGGATTCGATATGCCAAAGTAAGCATAACGGGCGGTTTTCTGGCCTGCCCCTGTCCAAACAAGGGTTATATAGCCTAATTCTATTCCCATTCTGAACACTAAAAAGGGGAGAGGTATCTGTCCCTGTCGAGGGGCTGAAAAGCGCATGGAGACGATGTGTCCAGCGACTCTAAGGCACGGTACTTTTCACGATGAGATGGAAGAATCACCCTGGAGCCAAGTGATTGGATGAGAATGAAACTGAAGTCGGACGAGACGAAATGCGTGGGCTGCTTGCTCTGCACAGTCGCGTGTTCCGCAAAGCACCTGAAGACATTCAACCCGGAGTTCAGCGACTGCGCCGTCGAGGATAGGTTCCCGGAGCCAGGAGACTATCATGTTCACCACTGCACCCAATGCGACGAACACCCGTGCTCGGAAGCGTGCCCAGAAGAGGCTTTCTACATGGACGATAAGCTCGGAATTTGGCGCATCGACTGGCATAAGTGCTCCGGATGCGGGAACTGCGTCGAAGTCTGCCCCTACGAAGGATGCTGGTTGAACCCGAAGGATAAATCGATGAAGTGCGACCTATGCGACGGAAACCCGGAGTGCATTCAGGTCTGTCCGAAAGGGGTATACGAACTGGTGAAGGAGTGAGGTGACAGAAGTGACAATTCCTGGATTTACTGGCAAGGTCCTCAGAGTCGATTTGACTTCCGGAAAGGTCTCGGTGGAGGCGCTGAACTGGGAGTGGGCCGAGAAGTACATTGGAGGCAGGGGGCTCGCTGCAAGATATGCCTGGCAGGAGATCAAGCCGAAATGCGACCCGCTCGGGCCTGACAATGTGCTGATGATCTGGACCGGGCCTGTGCAGGGGACGATGGTCCCGCTCAACGGCAGATACCTTTTCGCTACGAAATCTCCGACCGCTGGCGGATACCTCGACTCATATGTCGGAGGACATCTTGCGCCAGAGCTCAAGTGGGCCGGTTTCGACGGCGTGATAATCATGGGGAAGTCCCCGAAGCCAGTATACTTGTTCATAAACGACGGCGAGGGAGAGATAAGGGATGCCTCGAAGATTTGGGGCAAGAGGGTCGAAGAGGCCCAGAAGATCATAAGGAGCGATCTGCAGGACGACAAGATCCGCGTCGCATCGATCGGACCTGCCGGCGAGGGGCTCTGCAAGATGGCTTGCATAAGCAGCGACCTCTACAGGCAGGCCGGAAGGAGCGGCATCGGCGCCGTCATGGGCAGCAAGAACCTGAAGGCGGTCGCCGTCAGGGGCACCCTAGGGCTTCACGTCCCGAACATGGACAAGCTGGTCGAGGTCTGCAAGGAATCATTCAAGGTCGACGGGCTCGACAATCCTGACAACGCAGGGATGATCACCGACGGCACTCCGATACTGATCGACATGAGTCATAACTCGGGGATACTCCCGACAAGGAATTTCCAGGACGGCACCTTCGAAGGCTCCGCTGGAATCAACTCTGAAGCATTGAAGGCGAAGGTCCTCGTGAGGAGGAGGGCTTGCTTCGGCTGCGTCCTTGCCTGCGCATCGTTCAGCAGGGTCAAGGAGGGAAGGTTCAAGGGGGCTGCTGTCGAAGGGCCCGAGTACGAGACGCTCGCCCTATGCGGGTCCAACTGCGGGGTCGACGATATCAACGCCATTGTTATGTTCAACCAGGAATGCGACATGCTCGGGCTCGACACGATGTCGACCGGCGACACCGTGGCATATGCCATGGAGCTTTACGAGCGCGGCATCCTTACGAAGGAGATGACCGACGGCCTCGAGCTTAAATTCGGGAACCTCGACGCCTACATCCAGATGCCTGACATAATCGCCAGGCGCACTGGCAACCTCGGCAAGCTACTCGGGGACGGTTCGGCTGCGGCGACCAAGAAGCTCGGTGGCAACGCATACAGGTACGAGATGACTGTCAAGAACGTCGAGCTACCTGCATATGACCCGCGTGGGTCGATCGGAATGGCGCTCACCTATGCGACCTCTGAGAGAGGAGCGGACCACTTGAGGGCGTTCCCTGTGGGCGTAGAGGGTTACGGCAATGTCGATCCTTGGATCACCGAAGGGAAGGCGGCGCTTGTCGCGGAAGATCAGCGCAGGACCGCATCCAAGTGGAGCATGGTGTTCTGCGACTTCCTGGCCGTCGGATATCCATCGATGGCGAAGCTGTACAACGCGGTCACCGGCAAGAACGTCGACGAGGCGTACCTGAGGCACGCGGGTGACAGGATATGGAACCTCATCAGGGCGTTCAATGTCAGAGAGGGCATAACAGGGAAGGACGACGTCCAGCCCTACAGGATCGCGAACGACGAGCTGCCCAGCGGCAGGACGAAGGGTCACAAGATCGACGACAAGGACTTCCAGATGATATTGAAGGAATACTACGGCATCTGGAACTGGGACGCACAAGGTCGGCCGACCAGGGAAGCTTTGCAAGCCGTCGAGCTTGATGACATAATCGGCGACCTGGATTACCTGAAGTAATCAAAACCCCTGAAACCCCTTAGAATTCACTTTTATCCGAACAAGATTTAATGAATGGCAAGGCATCCGCGTACCGAGGATAGATTGAGCGACAGAATCATGGCCATAGGGGTCGCGTTGATGATTGCGGCTTTCTGGCTATTGACATTAGCATCGCCTTGTGCGGCGCAGTCTAACGACCTAGTAGGCAGCGAATGGGTCTATTCGTTCCAAGAGGAGCTTCTCGGCGTAGTCGAATACACAGGGAACTGGACCTACTCCTGCGTGCGCATCGTGGATTCCCCGCTCGGAGACACCCAGCAGAAGGTCGCCGAGTATCACTCGACATTAGTGATCTCGTATGATCGATCCAGTGGCAGCGCCCCTTCCGGTTACAGCTGGACTTTGATTTTATCCGAAGATCAATACTATGATATCGAGACTTCAGAATTGATAGGCAGCATATCGAATGAACATATTGAGGAACGGCATGGATCCGGTAACAATATTTCCACATACAGCTACGATGAGCACAATGAGACGGTATGCACTCCTCCGGGAGGATCGGGTACCGAGCCAGCAGCCATAGCGCCTGGAGACACCTGGACCAAGGCCTATACCAAGGTCTCGAATGTGTCTGGTTATGAAGACGGGGTCTACTTCGCGAAGGAGTTCACCTGGACGGAAACATTGGAGTTCACATACATAGGGTCTGAAACGTTGTCGGTTCCAGCGGGGGTCTTCTCCTGCAACAAATATGAAATAGCCTTTTCTGACGGAGAGACTGAGACCGCCTGGTGGGCCCCGGACATTTCTGGCTATGCGAAAATCGAGGACGCCTATGGGTACAATGATGTCTTGACCTATGAGCTGGAATCATACCGCCTGGAGAGCGGCTCAGGAGGCGGGACCGTCGAGATGGGACCTGACTGGTTCATTGCGTCGTTCTTCACGTTTGTCGCTGTTACAGTGGTAGCGGCAGCCTATGCTTCGACCATCGTCAAGGGGAAGAAGAAGCCATCAGAAGAGAAGTTCAACGAAAACCGATTGGAAGAGTTGGAAGTCGACTACTTGATACATGATGGGACGCGCCTTCACATAAGGCCGCTGAAGGCGACAGATGAGCAGGCGTGGCTTGACTTCGTCAACAATCTATCCCCCGATTCCAGCTACCATCGCTTCTTCGAAGTGCGGAAGGGGTTTTCGCACCGCGATATCGGACATTATCTAGAGATAGATTCCAAGAAGCGCATGGCGATCGTCGCTGCAATTCCGGGGGCAGGTGGCAGGATTGTGGCAATCGCGAGATACGAGCGCATCCCTGACATGAAGATCGGCGAGTTCGCAATCGTTGTATCGGACGATTTCCAGGACAAGGGGGTCGGCACCTACCTACTCAGCCGCCTTTCCTTGTTCGCGAGAACCCATGGGATCGAAGAATTTGTAGCCGAGATCCTCCCCGACAATGAACACATGATGGATCTGTTCAGGAAAAGCGGGCTTAGGATGGAATCGAAACTTGAGTCTGGAACGCGGTTGGTTAGGCTGTTCTTGGACGGTTCCTGATAAAGAAGTGGCAAGAAAGGCATTTATAGCGGCTTTAGCTTTCGAAGAAACGATGCCCGAAGAGGATGTCAGCGATACGCAGAGAATAATCTGGTTCTACCTTTCAATCGCCTTCATAGTCGCCGGCATAGGTTTCTATGGTTTTTGGGGGCTGACGTTCGGCACATGGAACCTCTTTGAGACAGAGAGCCTCGGAGCCTATACCATAACAATCCTTCTCCTCGGCTTCGGCATCGTCGGCGCACTCCTTACGAGGAAGAAGTAGGATATCCAGAGAAAGCGGCATCCCTATCGGATTTCTGCGGAAGCGTTCGGATTGAAGGGGTTGGTCCTCGCCGCAAGGGAATAGAGATATGGATAGTCCTTCTTCAGATGAAGCATGTATTCGAGCCACTGGCCGACAAGGGCCGAGTACGCTCGGTTCATATCATTTGCCAGGTGATCGTAGTCGGCCTGGGAAAGCGCTTTGAGGTCCTTCCTGCCGACCAGCTCGTCGATCATGTGGAAGGTAGCTCTCAGCATCTCCGTGAACGACTCATGCTCCAGTAGGTTAGGATTCTCCAGCAGCCTTAGAAGGAAATCGCGCTTGGCGGCTAAGAATACGCGCAGGCCGTCCAGGTCGCCTTGACGGCAGGAGATGTCGAACCCGTGTTTCCCGATCGATTTCAGTGTGAGGACATAGTCCTGCTCGCTCCAACCTTGAGCGATGTTCAGCTTCCCTCGAATCATCTCCGCGCTCCTATCGAATGTAAGGAACAGGCGAAGAAGATCAGACCCTGCCTCGCTGAAGAAGGCGTCTGTCACCATGCTCATCTTCTCGAGCTTCTGGCGCCTCTCCTGCCGGGTGAGAACGCTGTCGATGATTACCGTTACAAGGAGCACCTCTATAGGAAGAAATGCGATGGACTCCATGAACCAGAATATCTCCTCGTCAGGCTTACTGAAAAGCAGGTAAGACGTAACATAGGCAACTAGAGACAATATAAGAAGAATCGATGCCAGTTTAAGCTTCCAACCCATGTTTGCCATGTCGTCATAGCTCCTGATCCATTGCCGATGATTCGATCAGCATCACTCATAACGGGTGAGATAGGTAAACAGTCGTCTCGGTGTCCTTTCCGCACACCACGCATTTAGATTTCGTTACATCGACATCCTTGACATTGGTGCCAAGGATCCCTCTGCCGCTCCTGGTCTCGATCTCCCGTCCGCACTCCTCCACACCGCACCACGCGACCCGTATCATTTTCTCTGGCAAGTTGTCCAGCGAGGTCGCGTCGACGATGTTGGTGTCGAGCTCTGCCTGCGCTTTTGCCATTAAGTTGCGAGAGATCTCCTCGAGCAGCAAGTGGACTTCCTTTACCAGCGATTCCCTCTTGATGGTGCTCTTCGCCCCGTTGTCGCGCCTGACCGCCACTGCGGCATTGCTGGCGATGTCCCTCGGGCCGAGCTCTACCCTCAACGGGACCCCTTTCAGCTCCCACTCGTAGAACTTGTTGCCAGGGCGGACATCCCTGAGGTCGGCATGGACTCTGATGCCGGCGACCTTCAGCTCCTCCGCGAGCCTCTTCGCCTCGGCATGGACCTGGTCGACCGAACCTTTTGCGGGGATCGGGACCACGACGACCTGGTGCGGTGCGACGTCTGGCGGGAGCATTATCCCTTTGTCGTCCCCGTGAAGTGCGACGATCGCGCCGACGAGCCGCTCGCTCATGCCGTAGGTCGTCTGATTGACGTACTTGTGCTCCCCCTTCTCGTCCTCGTACTTGATCTCGTAGGGCTTCGAGAAGTTCTCCCTGTATTGATGGATGGAACCGATCTGCAGGCTCTTGCCGGACGGGAGGAGTATGTCGATGCCTATCGTGTAATAGGCGCCAGGGAACTTGTCCCACTCGGTGCGCCTGAGGAGCAGGTAGGGCATGCAGAGTTTCTTCGAAAGCCGCTCCATGATCTGCTTGTCCTCTTTGACCTGCGCCTCCGCGTCCTCGAAGGTCGTGTGGCATGTGTGCGATTCGAAGAAGTGTATCTCCCTGACTCTGATGAACGCGCGAGTCTGCTTCGTCTCGTATCTGAATGCATTGACGATCTGATAGACCTTCATCGGCAGGTCTGCGTGCGACCGGACCCATATCTGGAACATCGGGTAGATCGCGGTCTCGCTGGTCGGCCTCAGCAGGAGCTTGATGTCGAGCTTGTTGAGGCCGGCGTGCGTCACCCAGAAGACCTCGGAGTCGAACCCTTTTATGTGGTCCTTCTCCTTGGCGAACTCGTTCTCCGGGATCAGAAGCGGGAAGCAGACCTCGTTGTGGCCTGTGTCGTCGAGGCAGGTCCTGATGTGGCGGTCGATGCTCTGCTGTATCTTCCAGCCGTAGGGGGTCCATACGTTCATCCCCTTTATCGGGTAGCGCTTGTCAGTCAAGCCGGCGAGCTCGACGATCTCGTTGTACCAATCGCTGAAGTTCTCCGCCTTCTTCATGATGATTCCAGCAAACCCTAGCACCGTTATCTACGTTTTGGTC
>Ga0315281_10011015_pt1 | contig 12407 bp, 12 predicted proteins | sample YL17G07_0_MG_FD_204540 | JGI IMG/M metagenome (GOLD analysis project Ga0315281, IMG submission 204540) | Sediment microbial communities from Yellowstone Lake, YNP, Wyoming, USA - YL17G07_0 | ecosystem: Environmental > Aquatic > Freshwater > Lake > Sediment | place: USA: Wyoming | collected... | reverse complement strand
ATAGAAGCACGCCACGTCCCCGTTAACGCGAATGGGCCACCGCTTTCGAATACATGCTCGTGTCCTCACTGGACGAAGAGGCGCCTGAAGCCGACTTCGGTCTTCAACAGCCGGTTGGTGCGGAGGCGAGAGCCTGATTGGCCGGGAACACGGAATTGAAGCACTCTTCACTGGAGCGCGGACATCCGCGCGCCACGTTCACGCTGTGTCTTTCTCTACTTGACTTTCAGAGGGGCAATTGCTGCAGACGGCGCCACTGATCGGAAGCGGCTGGCTCGCTCCGCTCGCCGGCCGCATTCTTTAATGATCGCGCCGCAGCAGAATTGCGGGCGTTGGGCGGACACCACAGATCACAAACCGTGAAGACATTCGTCGCTCAGACCGCTGGGCAGTGGCGCAAATGGCTCGACGAGCACCACAACTCCGCGTCCGAGGTGTGGCTCATCTTCCACAAGCTCCATACGGGCGTGGGATCGATAGCATACCTGGACGCACTCGATGAGGCGCTGTGCTTCGGTTGGGTGGATAGCCTGGTCAAGCGCTTGGACGACGCTCGGTACGCGCGCAAATTTACGCCGCGGAAACCAGAGAGCCGGTGGTCGACGATTAACCGAAAGCGCTACGCGGCATTGAAAGCCGCTGGCAGGTTGAAGCCAAGTGGAATCGATCGCGCGCCGACGGACCGCAGCTATGGACGGCTACTGCCACGCTTCCAAATGCCCGCCACACTTCCACGGTACATTCAGGCAGCACTGAGGAAACAGCCGGCGGCATGGCGGTACTTCGAGGGGCTTGCGCCCTCACATCGGCGACGGTATGTCGGCTGGATCGAATCCGCCAAACGCGAGGAGACAAAGGCCAAGCGTTTGCAGGAGGCGATTCGGCTCCTTACTGCCGGCAAACCGCTGGGACTCAAGTGAACGGCCGCCCAACAAACGGTTGCAGCAAACAGCCGAGCCATTGTACGCGCGCGTTGCGCGCTCTATTTGATTCGGCTGCAGCTGAACCGCAGCGTTGAGGATGCAGGGAAAGCCGGTGCAACGATTTTGCGCGAGAATGTTGAAGAAATGACCCCCACAAATGCTCCCAGATCGATGATCATGACCGCGACAGTGATCGAAGCACCCCCGAAACGAGACCGCTCGCGTAGGCGAGGGGTTTTCCTACATCCTCGTTAGCACTCTACAGGGTGCGACCCTGAGTCATCGCGCCAGAAACTGGAGGCGAGTAGAATAGCAGCCTCCGGGAACCGAGACCGATCAGGCACTGGTGCTTCGAGCCCGTACGTTAGCATGGTCCGGGGAGTTTGCGGCGTCATCATTGGTGACATACCGGCATCCGGTGTGATCCCGTTTAGGAGAATGTCCCGATCCGCCTCCCTGTTCCCGGAGACTTCCCGTCCACGCAGAGGAGCCTCCGATGAAGAACCACCCTCCCCGCCGTCGTCCGCCGAAGCCTCGCCTCTCGCCCTCCGCGCTCGAGCGGATCACGCCACACGCGGCGGGCATCGACTGTGGGTCCGCCGAGCATTTCGTCGCGGTGCCGCCCGATCGCGACCCCATGCCCGTGCAGGCGTTTCCGACGTTCACCGGGGATCTGAACCGTCTGGCCGACTGGCTCACGACCTGCGGCGTCACGAGCATCGCCATGGAGGCCACCGGTGTCTACTGGATTCCCGTCTTCGAGATTCTCGAAGCGCGGGGCTTCACGGTGCTCCTTGTGAATGCGCGTCACGTGAAGAACGTCCCGGGCCGCAAGAGTGATGTCTCCGATTGCGAGTGGCTCCGCGATCTCCACATGATGGGACTCTTGCGGGGCAGCTTCCGGCCCGGCGATGCCATAGTCGCCCTGTGGGCCTACCTGCGCCACCGGACGTCCCTCATCGAGAGTGCCGGGGCCCATGTGCAACGGATGCAGAAAGCGCTTATTCAAATGAATATCCAGCTCCCGCTCGTGGTTACGGACATCACGGGGGTAACGGGGCAGCGCATCTTGCGCGACATCGTCGCGGGCGAGCGCGACCCCCAGCGACTCGCTCGGCATCGTGACTACCGGTGCCACGCCTCCGAGGCAGAGATCGTCGCCGCCCTGACCGGCAACTATCGACCCGAGCACGTCTTCGTCTTGCAGCAAAATCTTGCCCTGTTTGACACCTTTCAGCAGCAGATCACCGCGTGCGACGCCGCTGTCGAAGCGCCTCTCGAAACCCTTGTGGCGCGCGCGACCCCGCCCACGACCCCGATGCCCACCCCCCGCGTCCGCCGGACGCGCAGCCGCAACGAACCGAGCATCGATATCCGGATCCCGTTGCATCGGGTCACCGGCGTTGATCTGACGCAGATCGATGGGATTGGGCCGTACACCGCCCTGCGGCTCATTGCCGAGATCGGCACCGAGATGAGCCGATGGCCGACCTCTCAGCATTTTACGTCCTGGTTGACGCTGGCGCCGCAGAACAAGATCTCGGGCAGCCGCCTCCTCACACGTACTCAGCCGTCCGCGAATCGGGCCGCCGCGCTGCTCCGTGTCGTGGCGATGAGCCTTGGCCGCACGCCAACCGCCCTCGGTGGGTTCTACCGTCGTTTGGGGTACCGGGTCGGCAAAGGCAAAGCCATCACGGCCACGGCCCGCAAGCTCGCGATCCTTGTCTATCGCATGCTCAAGGGCGAACTGGTCTACGCCGATCCTGGGGCCTCAGCGTATGATGCCCAGCACCGCGGGCGGATTCTTCGCGGTCTGTGCAAACACGCGGCCCAGATGGGATTCGGCCTCGTCGATCTCGCAACTGGCGAGGTCATCGAGGGGGCAGTTTCTTAGGAGCCCGCAACACAACACGGAGACATCCATGCTCGCCATGTACCGATTGCTGCTCCCCGGTCTTTCGCTGGTCGCCGCCGTGAGCTGCGCCGGCTCGCCCGCGCGTGGCGTCGTCGATGGCACCGCCACGACCCCGGTGAGTCTCACGCCAGCATGCGTGACACTCGCCGACAGCGTGCAAGCGCAGACGCCGGTGACCGCGCTGACGCTCGTCACGCCACTCGGACGTCCGGCCATGCCGCGGCTGCCCCGGGATGCACAACCCGGCGTCCCGGTTCATGCCGTCTTTCGCGTTCGGCCCGATGGGCGGGCGGACATGTCGACATTGGCGATAAGCGGAACATTCGATGTATCGTTTCAGGGCGCTCTCCGGCGAGCGCTGGAAGGTGTGAGGTTCCACGTCGCGCTGCTGCGGGGCTGTCCGGTGCCGGGCCGCGGCGATTTCCAGATCGTCGGCTTCTCGGTCGTCCGCCCGCCAGCATGAGCTGCAGCCACGGATCAATCCGCCTGCGGCCTGATATCAACTTTGAAGTGCAACAGAAGTAGGCATTAAGGGACATACACTTCCTCCGGAGTTCGGTATTCGAATCCCGGATCCCTTCCATCAGGACATACCCGCGCATGCACTCCACCCTCATCCACCGGCGGCTCCTGCTGCTCGCTTCTGCGGCCCTCGCCACGGCATGCGGATCGCAAAAAACAGTCGTTCCCTCCGCAGCGCTTGCGGCAATCGACACGGCCACCATCGCCCGACACACACGTGTCCTCTCGGCCGATTCACTCCTCGGTCGTGCGCCTGGCACGCTCGGCGAGGAACGCACGGTCGCGTACCTCGAGCGTGAGTTCCGCGCCCTCGGCCTCGCGCCCGGCAACACGGACGGCTCGTACCTCCAGAAAGTGCCGCTGGTCGGAATCACCGTGCGCGGCACGCCGACGCTCACATTCGCCAAGGGCGCCACGCGCCGGGCACTGCGCTGGCGCGATGACTACGTGGCGTGGACCAAGCACGTCGTGCCCGGGGTCCAGATCAATTCGGAACTCGTGTTCGTGGGTTACGGCACCGAAGCACCGGAATTCGGCTGGGACGACTACAAGGGCGTCGATGTGGCCGGCAAGACGATTGTCATGCTCGTCAACGACCCGCCGCTCGCCGACACCAGCAAGTTTGGCGGCGCGCGCATGACGTACTACGGCCGCTGGACCTACAAGTACGAGCAGGGCATGAAGCACAAAGCCGCCGGCGTCCTCCTCGTCCACGAGACCGGGCCCGCGGGCTATCCCTTCGCCGTCGTGCAGGGCCGTGCGTCGGAACAGTTCGACCTCGTGACGCCCGACAAGAACGTCGGCCGCAGCCGAGTGGAGGGCTGGATCACACTCGACCAGGCGCAGGCGCTGGCGTTGATGGCCGGCCAGAACCTGGACTCACTGAAAGCCGCGGCCGCGCGCCCCGACTTCAAGCCGGTGCCGCTTGGCGTGACGGCCAGCTTGCGTCTCGACAATACGCTGCGCACGGTGGACTCGCGCAACGTCGTCGCAAAGCTCGAAGGCTCGGACCCGGCGGGCAAGGACGAGTACGTCGTGTACACGTCGCACTGGGACCACTTCGGCATCAGCCGAGCCGTCAATGGAGACTCTATCTACAACGGCGCCGCGGACAACGCGAGCGGCGTTGCCGCATTGCTCGCGCTGGCGAAAGCGTTCAAGGCCACGCCGGCTCCGAAGCGCAGCGTGCTGTTCGTCTCGGTCACCGCTGAAGAACAGGGACTGCTGGGTTCACAGTACTACTCGGTGGCGCCGATTTATCCGCTCGCAAAAACGCTCGCGAATCTCAACATTGATGTCCTCAACACGTGGGGCCGGACCACCGATCTCACAGTGATCGGGCTGGGCGCCTCCGAGCTCGACGACTACGCGCGCACCGCCGCCTCTGAACAGGGCCGCACTCTGCGTCCCGATGCGGAACCCGAGAAGGGGTTTTACTACCGCTCTGACCATTTCAACTTCGCGAAACAAGGCGTGCCGGCGTTCTACCCGGGCAGCGGCATCGAGTTCGTCGGCAAGCCCGCGGACTTCGGGCTGCGCAAGCGCACGGAATTCACGACGAACGACTACCACAAGCCTCAGGACGAGATCAAGCCGGACTGGGATCTGTCGGGCGCGGTGCTGGACGTGCAACTGTTGTTCACGATGGGCTACCGCATCGCCAACGCGGCAAAGTACCCCGAATGGCGCGCCGGCAACGAGTTCCGCGCGATCCGGGAGAAGCAGATGGCGCCGTAGCATCAGGGCGGCGTATGCTCGCCCATGCCGGCCCACCGGTCGCCACCGGCTTTGCGGAGGGCGACGCGAACCTGTTCAGCCTTCGCTAGGGCGCAAGCCGCCCGATTCCCCAGCCCGTGGACCCGTTGCGAGTGTAGAGAATCCGATCGTGGAGCCGGTCCGGACCGCCCTGCCAGAACTCGATGGTCTCGGGGATCACGCAAAAACCACCCCAGAAGTCCGGCATCGGCACTTCGCCCGCCGCGAACTTGCGCTTGATCGCGTCCCACTCCATTTCGAGCACTCTGCGCGACGAGATCGCCGCACTCTGCTGCGAGGCCCACGCGCTGAGCTGGCTGCCACGCGGCCGCGTGAGGAAGTACTTCACTGCCTCAGCCACGGATAGCCGCATCGCGGTGCCGGTGATGATCACCTGGCGTTCCAGCAGCAGCCAGGGGAAGAGCAGGGCTACCTGCGGGTTCTCCTGCAACTGGCGCGCCTTGCGGCTCCCGAGGTTGGTGTAGAAGACGAACCCACGCGCGTCGAAGTGCTTCAGCAGCACCGTTCGCAACAGCGGGCGTCCGTCGGGCCACGCGGTCGCGAGGCTCATTGCGTTCGGTTCCACGATCTGCGCGTCAACGGCATCTCGGAACCACGCGGTGAACTGCGCGATGGGGTCGGGGTTCATCTCCGCTTCGCGCAGGGCGCCACGGTTGTACTGTCGCCGCATTGCGGCGATATCGGGAACGGCGGTGACTGGTGGAGTCGAGGCGTTCATGAGCGTGGGGCTTCTAGACGATTCTCCTCCGGACCGGGTCCCACGTGACCTTCCGCCCCTCGAGATACGAGCGCGTCGCCATGTGGCACGTCATTGCCTCCTCCAGGGCGCGGTCGATGTTGCAGCTGGTTTCCCCACCGTTGCGGATCACGTCCAGCCACTCCTGAATCATCAGGTGGTACGCCGACATTCGCCGCCCACCTCGGTACGTGAACAGCAGGCCGCGGCTGGCGAAGTACTGCATCGTGGCCGAAGTCACGGCGTCAATGCCCTTGAATCCGGGACGGTAGGTGAACATCGGCTGCGATGTGTCGATGATGCCGTCGTCGATCTTCTTCTTGTAGCGCGTCGACTCGCCGTCCGCTGTGACGCTGAGCGTGCCACCCACCTTCATGGTGGCGTCGTGGCCCATGAACTGGAGGCCGCGGTCCATGCCGTTCGCCAACGTGGCACTGTACACGAAGCTCAAGGCGCGGTCCGGATACTCGTACGCCGCGTGGAAGACATCAGGCACGTCACGGCCATCGGTGAAGTGGTACACGCCGCCCGTGGCCACGCACGAATGCGGGATGCCGAGCTGGAGGATCTGGTTCACACCGTCGAACTCGTGCGACAGCAGGTCGCCGGCGAGTCCTGTGCCGTAGTCGTACCAGCAACGCCATCGGAAGAAGCGCTCAAGGCTGAACGGCACCTTGTGTGCCGCCGGTTCTTCGAACTGCGCCCAGTCGATCGTACCGGGATTGCCGTCCTTGTGGATGTCCCACACCCAGGCGCCCCACTTGCTGTTGCGGTTGGTCGTGGATTCCACCAGCGCGATGGGCCCGAGGACGTTGGCGGCAATCACCTCGCGCGCCTTGTTGTGGCTTTCCGACTGCCGGTTCTGGTGTCCGAGCTGGAACACGATCTTCGACCGCTTCACGGCCTCGAAGACGGCGAGCGCCTCGTCCTCCGTCCGCGTCAGCGCCTTCTCGCAGTAGACGTGGATCCCCGCCGCCGCGGCGTCCTGACAGATGCGCGCATGCCAGTGGTCGGGCGTGGCCACGATGACGGCGTCCACCTCTCCGCTCTTGAGCATGTCGGTGTAGCGGCGATAGCGACGGGCCGGCGGGCTCGCCGGCGCGCCGCGCGGGCGCACGTCCACGCCCGACGCGGCGATTCCGCGTTCGGCCCGCACGTCGAACAGGTCGCAGACGCCGGTGACCACTACGTTCAGATCTTCCTGGTTGAGGTACACCTCGAGCTGCTTGTCGAGCGGGTCATTCACCAGCGCCTTCCGCGCGTCCCGAATCCAATCGGGGTGTGCAAAACCGGCGTGGCGGAGGAGGGACTCCCCCTCGCCGCCGATACCGATGAGGCCAAGCCGGATGCGGCGCCCCGGCGGCCGGGAGATGGCGTTGAGAATTACGGCCGGACCGCTTTCGGTGACACCCAGCTCCGACAGGATCGCCGATTTCTTCGCGTCATCCAGTGCCTTCCTCTTCAGCGCATTGTAGGCGAAGACCCCGAGCACCGGCACCGAGACCAGCGCCTGCAGGAGGCTGCGCCGGCTGATTTTGCTCCAGCCACCGCGCGAGGGCTGCTCCTCCGCGCCGTCCGTCCTCCGTTGCTCGCTCATGTTATCTCCCTTGTTGTTCCGGCCGCATCACGGGCGGCCCATTTCATGGTGCGCGCCCGGGCGAGGAAACTGTCCAGGCCGAAGACGTTGCTCGTCGGGAAGGCCACGAGCACCAGCAGCGCGCCAAGTTCCACCAGCACCTTGTTTACCAGCACATAGCTCCCCTCCGCCGGCATCGCGTACGTCGCGCTGGCGAACGGCGGGGCCACGATCCAGTACAGCGAGAGCAACACGACGCCGGCGATCGCGGCGGGTCGCGCCAATGCCCCAAGCATCAGTCCGAGGCCGATCGCCACGAGGCCCCACTGATTCAGGAAATCCACTACTGTCACCGCCGTGGCGTTCGCCGCGACGTCGATGAGCAGGCCCTTCAGAAACCACTGGGAGCCGGCCAGGTAGCCGGCCGACGTCCAGTACGGGTTGAGCAGTTTGGCGAGGCCTTCGTAGCAGAAGTGCCAGCCGATGAGCATTCGCAGTGCGACGAGCGTCGTCACCTGGAAGGTTGAGTAGGGCCACTGGCGGCCGCCCGTCGCTGTCTGAGTCATGACGTTTCGTTGCCTCCGGTCAAGGGTGTTGCACTGGGCCAGGCCGCCGATCGATGCACACCGCCTTCGTGGTCGAGAACCAGGCACGCACACCCAGGGAGTGCCTCGATAAACGCGACGCCCTGGCGCGGTCCCATGACAAACACACTGGTCGCCAGCGCATCGGCCTCCATCGATGTGGGCGCCACGACGGACACGCTGCTGCAGTGGGCAGGGGAACGTCCCGTCAACGCATTCACGATGTGATGGTACCGGCGAGCAGTGTCACAGAATCGTTCGTAATTCCCCGACGTCGCCACGGCGGAGTTGGTGAGGCCGACGCCGTGGGTGTATTCCCCCCGCCGCCACGGGTTCTCGACGGCGATCGTCCACGGACGCGCGCGTGCATTCATGCCGCGCGCGCGTATGTCCCCGCCCGCGTTCACGAGGTACCGCGACACGCCCGCGCGATCGAGCTCGGCGCAGATGGCGTCCACGATGTAACCCTTCGCGATGCCATCGAACGTCAGGCGCATGCCTGGCCGCGCGAGGTCGATGCGCCGCCGCGACAGTCGCACGTGCCCGGCACCCACGCGGGCCAGCGTGTCGGCGATCTCCGCCGGCGTCGGCTCCACCGGCGCCGCACGCACGAGGCGATTCCAGAAGAGGTCCACGAGCGGCGCCACCGACACGTCGAACGCTCCGCGCGTCAGCCGATGGTAGTGCAGCGCGTGAGAGACGACCGTGCGCACCTCCGGCGGCGGCCCCCCAAGGCGGCCCGTCGCATTGAGCACCGACACGGGCGACGCGTCATCGAAGCGGGTGAGCAGGTCGATGAGGCGGTGCATCTCCTCGAGCGAACGTCCGATCGCCTCCTCGATCCTCTCGCGCGACGGGCCCAACGCGACGATGGAGACGAGCGTGGTCATCGCCGGACGCTCGGCCGTGACCTGCCAGAGCGCCGGGCCCAGGCGGACGGCGCCGAAGGCCGCATCGCGAGACTCGACACGCTCGAACCCGAGGTCCCGGAGTGCGTCGAGCGTGTGGGACACTGCCGCCGTGTCGCCTGTCTGCCTCGCGAAGTCCGCGTGCGCTGCTGACGACACGTCACCCCCTCTGGTTCAGGAACGGCTTCAGCACATCCAGCAAGTCGGGTTTGCCGATCTCCTGCAATTCATAACGCACCCGCACCGTGGGATTCCTGATCTTGATCAGGCGGTTGAGGTCGATCGGCGTGCCGATGATGACGGTGTCGCAGGGCACCTTGTTGATGGTGGTCTCGAGGTCCTTCACTTGCGCGTCGCTGTAGCCCATCGCGGGCAGCAGCGTGCCAACGTTCGGGTACTTCCTGAACGTCTCGGCGATCGTGCCCACCGTGAACGGGCGCGGGTCCACGATTTCGGACGCGCCGAACCTGCTGGCCGCCACCACTCCCGCGCCGAACTTCATCTCTCCATGCGTCAGCGTGGGACCGTCCTCGACCACGAGCACCCGCTTGCCGGTGATGCGCTCGGCGTGATCCACCATGATCGGGGATGCGGCGTCGATGATCACAGCCCGGCCGTTCACTCCGCGGATGTTCCGCCGTAGCGTGGTGATCGCGTCGATATCGGCGGTGTCCACCTTGTTGATGATGACGACATCCGCCAGCCGAAGGTTGGTCTCGCTCGGATGGTACAGCAGTTCATTGCCGACGCGCAGGGGATCCGCCACCACGATGTGCAGATCCGGTGTGTAGAAGGGTGTGTCGTTGTTCCCACCATCCCACAGGATGATATCCGCTTCGGCCTGCGCCCTGGCCAGAATATCGCCGTAGTCCACCCCGGCGTAGACGATGGTGCCGCTCACGATGTGCGGTTCGTATTCCTCGATTTCTTCGATCGTGCAGCGGTGCTTCTTGAGGTCATCAAGCGATGCGAAGCGCTGCACCCGCTGCTTTTCCAGGTCCCCATATGGCATCGGATGCCTGATGGCGGCGACTGTCAGGCCGTGGTCGTGGAGAATACCCGCGATGCGGCGGGTGGTCTGGCTCTTGCCGGAGCCGGTGCGAACCGCGCACACGGAAATCACCGGCTTGGTGCTTTTCAGCATCGTCTCCGCCGCCCCCAGAATCCTGAAGCTCGCACCGGCCGAGTTGACGATCGATCCGCGCTGCATCACGTACGCGTAGGACACGTCGCTGTAGGCAAAAACGACCTCGTTCACCTTCTGCGTGCGGATGATCGAGTCGAGGTCGTCCTCGGCCAGGATCGGGATGCCCGTCGGGTAGTGTTGGCCCGCGAGCGACGCGGGATAGCGCCGGCCGTCGATGTTCGGAATCTGCGTTGCCGTGAACGCGACGACGTCGTAACGGGCGTCGTCGCGGAACACGACGTTGAAGTCATGGAAATCGCGCCCCGCAGCGCCCATGATGACCGTGCGGGTGCGTTTCATCCAGTCTCTCCTTCAGCGGTCAGTCGCAACCGCACCTACACCTTGGCAACGCGGTTGTAGAGCCATGCGAACACGGCGCCCGCAATCGCGCCGTCGATCCCTGCGTAGAGCGTGCCCACGATCACGCCGACGAAGCCGGATGTGTGCGCGTATCCGGGGTAGAGCGACTGTAGCAGGCCGATGGCGCTGGTGCCGTAGCTGGGCCACATCAGGTTGATGAGCCCAAGCAGCAGAACGGAAAGGGCCCACAGCGATCCTGTCGTCAGTGCAAGCGCCTTGATCGAGAACTTCATGATGGTCTCCGTGAGAGAGTGGAACGACGCGTCCAACCGGCAAGCAGCGGGATGGTGATTGTCAGCGCATAGTAGAGATAGACGTCCAGCTTGTAGTATCCATCAGCCGGCTTGAAGGCCTGCACGATGAACACGTAGTCGCCAAGAACCGCGATGAGTGTCCAGGCGAGCGCAACAAGGCAGTAATGCCGGAGCGTTTCGCCTTTCACTTTCTTGAACGCGACCCACACCGTGATGGCGATGCCGACAGGCATGATGATCCAGCCGATGAGATTCACAGGCACGACAGCAAAGAGCACGATGCCCAGCACGTAGCCGATGAGCCAGAGGCCGGCACCCCAGGCCAACGCGTCCTTCAAGAGCTGCTTGTTCATGATGTGTGCACACTCGAAGTTGAAGGCCTGAAGTCACCGGCGCGGGCGAATGCTGAATCTCCGGTGCGAACGGAGCTTACGTCCACACCGAGTTCACCGAGGCAGCCACTGATCGCGCTCCAGGTGCGCTCCATGTCGTTGTCGAGCCCGACGGAGAAACGAATCAGGCCATCACCCATGCCCATCCTCTCGCGCTCCTCGGACGGAATCTCCGACGACGTGCTGTGGCCGGGCGCGCTGAAGAGGGTCTTGAAGTAGCCAAGGCTCACGGCCAGGTATCCGACTTTCTCCTCCTGCATTCGCACCATGAACCGATCGGCCATCGACTTGCTTCCGACGTCGACGGCGACGATGCCGCCAAACCCGAAACCGGGGTTCATGAGGCGCAACATCAAATGGTGTTGCGGGTGGCTCTCGATGCCCGGGTAGTGGACGGTGAGCCCCGCCTCCTGGAACCGGCGCGCCAGGTAGGAGGCGTTCTGGCTGTGCCGCACCAGTCTCACGTGGAGACTATGAAGATTCTTGAGGATGCTCGCGGCGCGGATGCTGTCCAGAACCGGCCCGAACAGCATGCTCGGACCGCTATTGACGTCGTTGAGCTGCGCGATGAAATCGTTCGACGAAATCACGCAGCCCGCGACACAGTCGCTCGTGCCGTTGATGAACTTCGTCATGCTGTGCACCACCGCGTGGGCTCCGAGCCGCAGGGGGGAAAGAATCAGCGGGCTGAACGTGTTGTCCACGACCAGTCGGGCTCCGTGTTCCACCGCCAGACGCGACAGTGCTGGAATGTTGGCGACCTCGAGCAGTGGGTTGCTCATGCTTTCGCAGTAGAGCACTCGCGTTTTGGGGGTCATGGCTGCCCTCACCGCTTTCTCATCGCCGAGATCAACGAATCGTGTGGTGATCCCGAACCGCGGCAGCAGGTTCGCGAGCAAGGCGTAGGTACCGCCGTACACGGTGCGGCCCGACACGATCTCGTCGCCCGACGAGCACAGCTGGAGCAGGGTGGAACTGATGGCCGCCATCCCCGAGGCCATCACCTGGGCGCACTCGCCATTCTCCATCCGGGCAAGGGCGGCCGAGAGCGCCTTGTTGGTCGGATTCCAGTGTCGCGAGTAGAGAAAGCAGCCCTCCATGTCGTGCTCGAAGGCCTCTTCCATCTTCGCGACGCTCATGAACGTGTAGGTCGACGAGTCGCAGATCGACGGGTTCACGTCGCCGAATTCGCCGAACGCGAGGAAGTTCTGGACCTCAGTCGCGGGATCGAAAGTCATGTTGCCTCCTGGTCACTCCGCGCGCCACTCACGATGA
>Ga0315281_10011013_pt1 | contig 12407 bp, 14 predicted proteins | sample YL17G07_0_MG_FD_204540 | JGI IMG/M metagenome (GOLD analysis project Ga0315281, IMG submission 204540) | Sediment microbial communities from Yellowstone Lake, YNP, Wyoming, USA - YL17G07_0 | ecosystem: Environmental > Aquatic > Freshwater > Lake > Sediment | place: USA: Wyoming | collected... | reverse complement strand
GATATTACAGGTATCCTCAAAATATCAGAGGAACTTATTGATTTTAATTACATCTCTCAATGGGTGGAAAGATTAGGACTTAAAGACATCTGGGAAGCAGTTTTAAAAAGAGTATCAAAATCATAGGCTCAAATATGGCTGAATTTAGATTGAAGATTTTAGATTGGCCTAAGGTCGAAAGACCGAGGGAAAGGACTATAAAGCGAGCAATAGAGACTTTGAGTGATGCTGCGCTTCTTGGAATTCTTATTGCCAAAGGCACAAAAGAAAAGACAACTATTGATCTGGCAAGAGAATGGTGCGAGGATAGAATCATATTATATTGAATGAATACATGGGAAGCTTGATTGCTACATAGATAATGTGGTATACATCGTTAAAAAATTAAATATTGGAGGCTAAATGCCACGTATTTTTGATAATATTGAGCAACAATTCCTCCTATCTTTACAAAAAATCCTTCAAGGGTCTCATTTCGTGAGAATAGTAATACCCCAAAACCTTCGTTAGGCGATGAGTGATTACACCTTAAAAGTTGAACGAAGAAAAGGAGAAATCTACAGTCACATACGTAAAAAATGGCTTGTAGAAACGCCTGAAGAGCATGTCCGTCAAGAATGTCTCTGTGTCCTGGTTAATGAATATGGATACAATCTTGATCAGATTGATGAGGAACTGTCTGTTACAGGCAGAGGATCGGGTGATGCACGTGCAGACTTTTTAATATGGCGTACTTCTCATGAAAAAGTAGATGGTAAAACTGCGTTCATTGTCGTTGAATGTAAGGCTGATAATGTCACGATTGATGGGAAGACTTATTGGCAAGGCGCTAATTACACACAGTATGAGCGGGCAAAATTCTTTGTTACGCACAATAACCGTGAAACGAAATTCTGGAAGGTTAATCTTGATCAGAGAATGCCCAATTTCGAAGAGATTGAAGATATACCTTATGCAGATGCATCAGACAAAGAGATTGAAGAAATAATTTCCCGTCTGAAGGTTTTCCGTGAGGATGAATTTGCCGATCTTTTACATCAATGCCATGATATTATACGTAACAGGGAGAAGCTTGACCCTGCAGCAGCCTTTGACGAAATAGCCAAAATATTGTTTGTAAAAGTCTGTTTTGAGCGAAAACTGAAAACTGGCAAACAGCGCAAAAACCTTTTCTCAGCAGAATTCCTTGATCAACAGAAAGAACTTTATGAAGACCCGATAGATACATTGTTTACAGAGACGAAGAAAGAATACCGTGCGGACAAGATATTTGAACAAAATGAAAAAATCAATCTCAAGTTTAACACTGTACGTGACATTGTCAAAAAGCTTGAACGCTACAATCTTTCGGATACCTCAGAAGATGTAAAAGGCATCGCCTTTGAGAAGTTTTTAGGGAAAACTTTCCGTGGTGAAATAGGTCAGTTTTTTACTCCCAGAACAATTGTTGAGTTCATGATCAGAATGGTTGACCCTAAGGAAGGCAATGTGATCTGCGACCCTGCTTCTGGTTCAGGTGGATTCCTAATCAGATTTTTTGAAATTGTCAGAGAACAGATATTAGCTGATATTGACCGTGAGTATCAGAGATATAAAGAAGAAATTGAGGGCAAAAGATATTCAAAGATAAAAAAGGCGGAGTTACTGCGGCTGAAGTATGAACTGTTGCAAAAACAGATCAATCCCTATGCAAGCAGATATGAAGCGACCCGTGAAGACCGTCAGGCTTCACGAATCTGGCAACTTGCAAATGCCTGCATTTATGGTTGTGATGCAAATGACAGGATGGCACGAACAAGCAAAATGAATATGATTATGCATGGCGATGGACATGGAGGCGTGCACTACCATGACGGGTTTATTAATGTCAATGGGATATTTGAAAATCGCTTTGATATTGTACTTACTAATCCGCCCTTTGGCGCAAATGTTGAAGCATCAGAGACAATTGAGGAGTCTCATGTAACTGTTCCTGAAGACGTTGAACGGAAATATAAAACTGACTACGGAAAGCTATACAAAGAGGCTATAGATAAGGTTAAGGCTGCGATAGGGAAACCAATCTTAAGTCTTTTTGAACTGCCAAAGACTGGGAAAATAAAAACTGAAATTCTTTTTATTGAGCGCTGTCTTGCACTTCTCAAGCCGAGCGGAAGGCTTGGCATTGTTCTGCCAGAAGGTATTTTTAACAACCCCTCTTTAGCCTATGTAAGAGAATACTGTGAAGACAGAGCATTTATAAGGGCGGTTGTATCACTTCCGCAGGAGACCTTCCTTTCATCAGGTGCAAGCGTAAAGGCGTCGCTTCTTTTTATGCAGAAATTTACTGACAAGGAAAAGGCAGAATTTGAAGAATTAAAAATCTCATGTTTAAAAGAGATAGGAGATAAATACTCTAATAAAAAGTCCGAACTTCAAGAAATTATAGCGAAGCCTAATTTTACACAAATAGACTTTCTATCAGCCGAAAAGAAAAATATAACAAAAGAGCAGAAAGCAGAAGCAGCGATTAAGGCAAAAGAGGCGAATACCAAACTTAAAGAAGAAAAAGACAGGGCAAAGAAGGCGCTGAAAGACATTGAAGATACTATTATAAAAGAAGCAAGGTCATTACTGAAAGAAAGATTCAGTTACCCGATATTTCTGTATGAAGCTGAACATGTTGGCATTACCGCAACAGGAGAGGCGGACTATAACGAGCTTTATCCTAACGACAATATACCGCCTGATTTTGAAAAGAGTTGCCTGGAGTTATATCGAGAGTTCGTTAATAACGCAGAAGCATTTTTTCTCAAGGAATCGAGTGAATGATAGAAACAGCTCATCAGAATTTTCCAAGAGCTTTTGCAGTCTGGTTCAAAGACCTTGAAAGATGGGATGTGAAGTTTTATTCATCGCGACTTAGTAGCGGATATCCATTTAAGCCTCTTAAATCATTGGTAAAAGAGCACAACGAAAAAGTAAATCTTTTTGAGTTTCCTGAAAATGTATTTCGGATATTAGGTGTTAACAATATAGTTGGCGTTTTCCACGCTTATGATATATTGGGTAAAAAAATCAATCAATCGTATAAAAAGATAAACGCAGGAGATTTAGTATACAATCCCTATCGTGTCAATGTTGGCTCCATAGGCATTGTTCCTGAAAAACTTGGAGGCAACTTTACCAGTCCTGCGTATGTAGTTTTTTCTGTTGACCAGAATCACATTATTCCCCAATTGCTCGAACTCATTATGAAATCGAAGTGGTTTAACCGAATACTTCGAGCTGCGACCGCAGGATCGGTTCGTCAAAACCTGACTTTTGAACTATTAGGCACTCTTGAAATTCCTTTGCCACCTCTTCATATTCAGCAAGCAATTGTAAAAAAGTGGCAGATGACACAGAAAGAAATAGAAATAATAAAAAAGAGTATAGAAAATATCAGAACTAATATTGATAATCTGTTCTTAAAAGATTTGGGATTAATGGTAGCTATGCAGTCTTCTCAACCTAAAGCCCTTGCAGTATGGTGGAAAGATTTTTTGAGATGGAGTGTAAGCTATAACCGGGCAGCACAAAGTGGTATAGATATTACTAAAGGGAAATATCCCATAGTAGAGCTTGGCTCTATCGTGGAGATGATTCAGTATGGTACCAGTGAAAAAGCAAACAGTAGTAGAATTGGAACTCCTATTATCCGCATGAATAATATTATAGACGGTGTTCTAAACCTGTCTGCCTTAAAACATATTCAGCTTAACGAAGCAGAACAAAGAAAACTGTTGTTAAAAAAAGGTGATATTCTTTTTAACCGGACTAACAGCAAAGAGCTCGTTGGGAAATGCGCTGTTTTTAATGGAACAGGAGAATATGTTTTCGCTTCCTATCTAATTCGTGTCAGAGTTGATGACACTAAAGTACTTCCTGGCTATTTAGCTTATATATCAATAGCCCTATTGGAAGACAACAAATTGATGCATTAAGTCGACAGATAATTGGTCAAGCAAATATAAATAGTGAAGAACTCCGCAGCCTTAAAATTCCTTTACCGACTCTTAAGACACAGCAACAAATATTGCAGCAAATTGAAGCAAAGCGCGCTGAAGTTGAACTTAAGCGAATTGTAGAAAGACAAAAATCTCAAGATAGCAAAGCAGAAATAGAAGCTCTTATACTCGGGACCAAAGAAATTATTTGAACAATGACTATTCAACGACCGCATCTTATCATCATTGCAGGCCGAAAATTAATGGGTTGTTTGACTACATCCAAGCCGTAAATAAAAAAGGTAAAAATCTTTTTGGTGGGATTGTAACAAATACAGACCAAAGAAATTATCGTGGGAGATGGGTTTATTTTGATAGGCCAAGCAAGGAATTAAAAGACAATGATTTCAGTAACTGGAAGAATTTAGAGCTTTAACTATATAGAAAAATCGCTGATTTAGTCCGTCAATCTCATGAGGCACGTAAGAAGGCAAGAGAACTTTCAGAAAAAGCCAGGCAAGGGATTGAGGAATTAATTGAAGGAGCAGGGTTTTAATGTAATATGATTTTGTCTGAAGTGCAACACTTAGGTAAAATAAGAGAAACTTAAGAATTATTGGAGGAAAAAATTATGAAAGCAAAAGGTCATGTCATAGATGAGGATGCTCTTGTGGAAAGGTTGCTTCCAAAGATTGAGGAAAGAGTTAGAACAGATGTGGTCAGAAGTCTTATATCTGCGTTAGAAGAACAGATTTATCCGCCTGAAGAAATGTTTCGAGAAGAATTTGTAAAACGGGTAAAGAAGGCAAGCAAAAGTAAAGGGAAGGTCTTCAAGACATCAAAAGAACTCGAAGCTCATCTCAAAAGCCTTGCCAGATAAATATGTATATCTTTGAAAATAAGGAAGGATTAGAGAAATCCCTTCGGAAGCTTGCCAAAAAAGACAGACAACTTTATGAAGCTGTAACGAAGAAGATATTGCAGATAGCTGAAAATCTCACAGTTGGAAAATCTTTAAGAAATGTTCTTAAGGGCAAAAAGAGACTTCATATTGGACATTTTGTTTTAATTTACGAAGTTGATGACAAAAAGGAAAAAGTAACTTTTATCGAATTTGAACACCACGATAAGGCATACAAATAAATCCGAATAATTAACTAGGCAGAAAACACTTAACTCCATGACTATTCGTGAACATACAGAAGATATTGAGAAGAAGATCCTTTATTCAAAGGCATGTCTTAGTTCACAGAGTAAAGGGAGATTAAAACCTGAAAAAGAAGGCGAGATAAGGACGTGCTTTCAGAGAGACAGAGACAGGATTATCCACTCAAAATCATTCAGGAGGTTGAAGCACAAAACACAGGTATTCCTTGCACCGAAGGGAGATCACTACAGGACACGCCTCACCCATGTGCTTGAGGTATCCCAGATTGCAAGGACAATAGCAAGGGCATTGAGATTAAATGAAGATTTAACAGAGGCGATTGCGCTTGGCCATGACCTCGGCCATACCCCATTTGGTCATGCAGGTGAAGCGATTCTGAGGGAAATACATCCAGGAGGGTTTGATCATTATAAGCAGAGTCTCAGGGTTGTTGACTTCCTTGAAAAGGATGGGAAAGGATTAAATCTTACCTATGAGGTAAGGGATGGGATTGTAAAACACTCAAAAGGCAAGGGTCTTATAATCCCTGAGACAAGGGCAGATAGGGCGGATACGCTCGAGGGGCAGGTTGTGCGTGTATCTGACATAATTGCATATGTGAACCATGACCTTGACGATGCACTAAGAGCAGGAGTTATCAAGAGATCAGACATTCCTAAGAAGATTATCAGGATTTTCGGCGATACCCATTCAAAAAGGATAGATACAATGGTGAAGGATTTTATATACTGCTCTAAAAAAATAGACCTTGATGAGCTTTGTATGAGTGATGATATTTTATCTGCTATATATATGCTAAGGGATTTCCTCTACGAACACGTATACGAAAGTGATCACTTATTGAAGGAATTTAAAAAGGCAAAAAAGATCCTGCATGATTTATATTCTTACTACCTTGAACATATAGAAGAAGTATTTATTGATGCACCAAAAGAAGAAAAAATAAATAAACATAGAATAGTGTGTGATTTTATAGCGGGAATGACAGATAGGTTTGCGCTTATGACATATGAGAGGCTTTTCCTGCCCCAGCAATGGACTGTCTTTTGATTCGCCATCCACGTTTTGTGACCGCTAATTGTAAAAGTTTCTTTCGTAAATAAATAATAATTACTACTGAATTCATGAATTCTTGCTTACAACAGTCCTTCATCTACTCCGCACTTCTGACATTTTTCATTAAGTGTGGATTTCACTTGAAAATGCGCAGCCTCGGCATTAGATTGGGGTAGAGGCTTGACTGAAAAGGAAGTATTTCATATATCTGAGAAAGTGTTTATTAGTGAAAGAAACAAAATTATCACTCCTTGCCCTGAACTTGTTTCTCGGATATATTTTATCTATGATTTATGTATGAAAATAGGTAAACATATGTTGATTCTCCTGACCGTTAGCATAAGTTTTCTTGCTTGTACCTCTGGAATAAAGAAGGGGTTACCTCCTCTAAAGGTTGTTACTTTTGTTGATCTGAACCGGTATGTTGGAACATGGTATGAGATCTCCCGCTTTCCCAACCGTTTTCAAAAAGGATGCGTTGGAACGACTGCAACTTACACAATCCGTAAAGACGGCAAGATTGACGTCCTGAATCAATGCCGAAAGGGGACGCTTGACGGTGAGATTTCTTCCGTCAAGGGAACAGCGTGGGTAGTTGATAATAAGAGAAATGCAAAATTGAAGGTTTCTTTTTTCTGGCCTTTTTCTGGACACTACTGGATCATCGACCTTGGGAAAAATTATGATTATGCTGTTGTGGGCCATCCTGATAGAAAATATTTATGGATATTGAGCCGATCACCAAAAATGGACGAAAAAATATATAACCTCATTTTGGAAAAACTGAAACTTCAATTTTATGACACCAGTAAACTGATAAAAACTCTCCAGTTTGAAGAGGATTCAAACAAGATGTGAGAGAATATAGATAATGAGTATGAAAAAAGAGATTAATCGTAGAAAACTGGAGAATATGATATGTGACTTCCTGAAAACACAGGCAACATGTGTAATAGCGACATGTTCAGACAGTATTCCCAGGGCTTCTACGGTTGAGTTCTTTCCAATAGCTTTAACAATAGATATAATCACAGAAGGCGGACGAAAGGTTGAAAACATAAAAAAGAACCCTCGAGTCTCGATAACTCTTTCTGCTCCCTTTACAGGATGGGAAAGTCTCAAAGGACTCCAGATTAGCGGAACTGCCGAGATTGGCAGAAAAGGCTCAGAAATATTCGAAGAAGGAATTTAGGCTTACAAGAAACGTAAGGGTATAAAAAAAGTATTGATGCCAGATTTTATGAATATGGTAAGGATCATCCCTATTGAAATAGATTACATTGATGCAGAGCTTGAAAAGAAAGGCTATGAAATCCGGCAAACGCTCTCTTTTCTATAATGTCTATTCCCTAACCTATCCTTATTATGAATTATTCTCCGCATAGGCTTTTACCCAATCAATTTCAAGGGTAAAAGGCCCTGCTTGTTTATCAGCAATCATAAAGCCAATCCTCCGGATATGGCCAGCTTCCAGCTTGGAAGCTTCTGGAACTACACGCCCACGAAAAACAGGTATAAACTCGTTGAACGGTAAATGTACAGTAATCCACTTTTCAGACTGTGTTGTAAAACCTGCCTGATATGCGATACCTTCAAATTCATCATCGGTTCTCAAACGAAGTCGGTATTTCTTGCCGTCACCTTTAACCCGCAAATAAATTCCTGCAAAGCCATCCAACTGATACTCCTGTGGGCGGGTTCGTATAGAGGCAAAGCCGCCATAATTTTCTAATGATACCTCCCCACGAAAAATGGCTGTCTTATTCGATGTAATAAACATTTGACTTTGTGATATACCACCCATGACCTTATCTGTCATGATTTCCCATCTTTTTTCTTCCTCGGGCGAAATAAAGTCAAGGATAAGTTTATATTGGCGCTTCATATTTTCAGTTATGTCCATCCGCTATCTATTATAGATCTTCATAATATTGTGTTTATCTTGAAATCCATTCTGAAACAGTCTGAAATCTAGTGACATGGATACACCGGGTGATTTTTACGAATATCAATTTCGTTTCAGGAGAACGAATGATCTCATTAAGATTAGGATGCTTCCGCATAAGTACCCCGGCTAATGCTGACCACTTTCCCCCTTTTCTCACACGCTTGGCATTCCCTATAATAGTCAAAGATTCAGCACTCATATAATCTTTTTCCGTATTCGATCGTGTATCAATGAGAAGGGAAACGCGGTTGTTTTTGAGGATATTTTTATATTTCTGTGTCTTTCGGGGTGTAGCAAATACAATCCCTTTCTTGTCGGGAGTAAGTGCGTAAGCGATCATAGAAGTATAAGGTTGTCCATCTAATGCGGTTGCGAGTACAGCATGAAGCTGGTCTTTATCTAAGGCGGTTAACCTTTCGAGTATGGGTGCGCTGCCTTTTTTTACTCTGTCAGGTATTAATTCCTTTGATCTTTTCACATTCCACCTTATAGAGATTGAACGTTTTCAATGTATTTTTTAATATCAACGCAACACAACAATATACCAAACGAGTAAGAACAGGCTACTCCACCATCCGATAACCGAGATGATAAAACTCATCGCGATCTTCATCTGTAAATCTACAGGCAGAAGTTCCCGTGCTTTTCCCTCTTTCTCCCTCTTTAAAAGGCGCGGACTTACCCAGAAGGACAGAAATGTTCCGTTTAAGATCAATACAACCGCAAGGACTGCATGAATAAGTGAAATGCCCGAAAATCCAATATTCCTATAAGTAATCAGACCGCCTAAAATTGCTAAAAAAATACCTATCCAAATGAGGGGTTTTGTAATTTTGTGTGTCCGTATTGTTGCCTCTGTCCAATAAGAAGATTTTCTACCTAAGAATCCGTGAAGGTCAATAACTGTTACTGCTCCTAATCCAATTATAAATCCTGCAATGAAAAGAAAAAGTCCAAGGATATCAGCCCAGGAAAAAGCCTTGTTGCTCCAAATACCTAAATAAACAAATAACTGTTCCATGGTGTAATTGAAATTATATCATGTAATAAAAAGAGGAGTCATCGATGTTGACTATCAGGCGATGTCAGTAGAAACTTATTTTGTCTTTTGATATAGTTATTCAAAAGTTCACTTATTGATAGATGATATCCGTTTGAAAGAAAAATAATACAAATTCATGAATATTGCAATATTAGGTGCTCCCGGTTGTGTTGGTCGGACTATAACTAAGAAATTCCTCAATTCTTCGCAATATAAGATCACCGCTTCGTATCGCATAGAGGAAGAGATCCCAAGAGATATTCAGAATGACCGTCTTATTTGGAAACAGGTCGATCTTCTTAATCCATCAAGTGCCGAAAACTTTTTACAAGGTTCTGAAATATTGATTTATCTTATACATTCTTTAGGAGCAAAGAATTTTGAACAGCTCGATGTACGACTTGCAAATGCTGCGGGCAATGTTGCCAAGCACGCCGGCATTAGAAAGATCCTTTACCTCGGTGGCATCGTTCATGACAGCGGGAACGCGTCTCCTCATCTTCTTAGCAGGATGAAGACAGGACAGGCCCTTGCTTCTTACGGTATACCCGTTGGTGAAGTCCGTGCCAGTATATTACTGGCAACGTGCAGCATGTCTTATCTCATTGTATATTTTCTCGCAAAACGTCTCCCTATAATGATCACACCTCGATGGCTGAATTCTCTCTGTGCACCTATTGCTCTTGAGGATGCAGCAAGTTTTCTTGCAGCTCTGGTCCCATGGGATATCAAAGGTCATGAGATTTTTGAAATAGGGTCTGACATCATTCGATATCGTGATCTCCTATCACTGTGCGGAAAAGCAATTCGGGGAGTTAAGAATATCATAATCCCAGTTCCTTTTTTAGCTATATATCTATCTGCCTTACCGATTCAGTTGATAACCGGCGTTTCCAATAGTGTTGGAGTGGCTCTTGCAGAAGGGTTAAAAAGCGATACCATACCTTCAAAAAACCGTTTCCGTGAGGTTACTGGAAGAGATCCGATTCCTCTCCAATCCATACTTAAACAACTTGCAGAAGAAATGCGAAAGAAAACAAAATGACCTGAATGCTGCTGTAGGGAGATAATTATCAGGAATGAAAAAGTTCCTGTCTTATTAATTTACGTTTATAATATTGCATTTAAGGCAATCTCAAAAAATCAACATTTCGAATAAGCGTCATTCCGCTGCGAAGTTGCGGAATGACGCTTATTCGTTGTTCGCAGCCTAATTGAATCTAATACGATATTGAGAGTTTCTTTTATAAATTATCATCTTTAAGAATCTGTAAAAAGGAAAAAAATATTTCATTCATATCCCCTGCCCTCGCTTGCCACTATGACAAGAACAAAAGTGCAATAGAACAAAAGTTACATAGTGCAAAAGGCTCACAAATGCAAAAGAGTAGAGGTGCAAAAGTCAAAATGCATAGAGAACGATGAAAGCTCCAAAGCAGTCTTCCAACTTCGGCCAAAGGGTCTTCGATATGCCATGAAAAAGAAATTCCTCACAAACACTTTATAAAATTGCTACAATATACCCATGAAAAAAACCGATAGAACACTTGAGGAAATCAGGGAAATCCTTAAGGAACATAAGGAAGAGGTAAGCTGGAAATACCGGGTGAGTGAAATCGGTATCCTCGGGTCCTTTGTGCGTGGCGAACAGAAAAAAAGAAGCGATATCGATATCCTCGTTGAATTTGATCAGAGAAATATCCCTGGCCTTCTCAAGTTCATAGAGATGGAACGGTATCTGGAGAAGATTCTCAGGAAAAAGGTTGACCTTATGAGAAAAGGCGGCATACGCCCTGAGCTCAGGAAAATCATACTGAAAGAGGTTATCTATATATGAAGAGGGAATGGAGTCTCTTCATCCAGGATATCTATGACGCAATGCAATATATAAAAGAGGTCATCCAGGGATAGCAACCGTGTGAGTTTTCCTTTTGTAGTTTGCCTCAAACCGCTGCTTTTAGGCCGCTCCCTTCAGTTCTTCAAGAGCCTCCTTTGATTGTGTTAAAATTTTTATATGCCGGCCAATCTTCCGCCAGAATATTTTGATGCTGAAAAGAGGTTTAAACAGGCTGCAACATCTGCAGAAAAGATTGCAGCACTTGAAGATTTGATAGCTACTGTTCCGAAACACAAAGGGACAGACAAACTTAGGGCTGATTTAAGGAGAAGACTCTCCCAACTCAGAAAAGAGGCAATCAGTAAAAAAAAAGGAGGCAGGGGAGATCTTTACGTAGTTCAGAAAGAAGGGGCAGCCCAGATAGCCCTTGTCGGATTTCCGAACTCCGGGAAATCCTCTTTACTTGCAAGCCTGACAAAAGCTACGCCAGTTATTGCAGAATATCCTATCTCAACACTTACCCCCTTGCCTGGCATGATGCCCTTTGAGGATATACAGATCCAGCTTGTAGATCTACCGCCGATAGGGAATGAGTCAACTGACGGCTGGGTATCAGGTATATTACGATATGCAGATGCGCTTCTACTCATTTTAGATCTCAAAGAAGACCCTGATACACAGGCAGAGCTTCTTTTTGAGCAACTTGGGCGTTGGAATATACATTTAATCTCAAACCTCAAATCTCAAATCTCAAATTTACAACCTCGTATCGGTGTTTTCAAAAGGGCTCTTATTGTTGCTAATAAAAATGACCTTCCCGGAGAAGAAAACGACTTTATTAAACTCAGGGAGAGGTATGAACTTATCTGCCCTTGTATTTCAATATCTGCCCTGAAAAAGGAGAACCTCGAAGAACTCAAAAGGGCAATATTTGAGCTTTCAGGAATCATCAGGGTCTATTCAAAACCACCGGGTAAAGAGCCTGACCTTTCAAAACCATTCACAATACCATCGGGTTCAACCATACTTGACCTTGCCAGTTTTATCCATAAGGATTTTATGTTCCATCTGAAGTACGCAAGAGTATGGGGATCGGCTAAATTCGATGGCCAGCGAGTAGAAAAAAATCATGTTCTAAAAGACAGAGATATCGTTGAACTAAACATCTGAGGCATTCGTTATTCGATATAGCGCCAAACTGAAAAATATATTTCTCCACGTTAAGCTTCTTTTCTCTTTCAAATAAAATTTATGATTTTATCAGTATTTCTGTTAAAATTAACCAAAATGATGCCTTATATACGCCGATCATTAATAATATATTTCTCAAAACATAAAATTGGATAAGAAGATCATAAAAGAAGATCTATTTGAGAATATCCTCCAGG
>Ga0315281_10011012_pt1 | contig 12408 bp, 7 predicted proteins | sample YL17G07_0_MG_FD_204540 | JGI IMG/M metagenome (GOLD analysis project Ga0315281, IMG submission 204540) | Sediment microbial communities from Yellowstone Lake, YNP, Wyoming, USA - YL17G07_0 | ecosystem: Environmental > Aquatic > Freshwater > Lake > Sediment | place: USA: Wyoming | collected... | reverse complement strand
GGGGCAAAACGCGCTCATTCGGTTCTACACCTTGCACATTGCCCTCCTACCGCTGTTCATCACCCTCATCGTTTCATTGCACCTCTGGCGGGTGCGCAAAGATGGCGGGCTAGCCGCGCAAGACTCGTGAGCTGACTATGGCCAAGCAACCTTCTGATGAAATCTTTCCCCAGCACACCTCCAAGTCATATGCGCTCGTCGAACTGATGCGCGGCGAGGGTCCGCTGGTAGGCAAAGGGCCGGACGATACCGTGTTCTCGTTCCCAGTGGTGTTGCTGTGGGAAATTCTTTTGCTCCTGGGCGTGACTCTGGCGATTTTCTTATTCTCGTTGCTCAAACAAGCGCCGCTCGAGACGATTGCCAACCCGCTGGTCACCACCGATCCCGCCAAGGCCCCGTGGTACTTCGTGGGCCTGCAAGAACTTTTGGAGCATATGCATCCGTTGTTAGCGGGCATCATCATCCCCGGCGTGCTGGTCGCGTTCCTCGTCGCTCTGCCTTATCTTGACCGCGCCCGCGAGAGTGTCGGAGTATGGTTCTCGTCGGCGCGCGGGAAGCGCTTCGTCGGGTGGACGGCGCTATATACCGTCATCGTCATGCTGGCTTACATTGCGTTGGACAACGCCTTCAGTCTGCGCGAGATGCTGAGGCACAGTACGCCGCAATGGGTGGCGCAAGGCTTATTGCCGGCGCTCATCCTGCTGGTCGTAGTGGCTTTGCCCGCGCTAGTCGTGTGGCGCTTGAAGGGCAACACGCGGGAATTGATGCTGGTTTTGTTCACGGTTATGTTTGTCTCCGCCATCGTCTTCACCCTGAGTGGCTTCTTCTTTCGGGGGCCGGGGTTCAAAATGTACTGGCCGTGGCAAATGCCGGGTGGCTATAACCCGTGGGACGGGCTATGAATTGCTGATTACGGATTTCTGATTGTTGATTGAGCGTAGTTAATCAGAAATCAACAATCGCCGATCAGCAATGGAGAAACTATGACTAAGCCGACTCAATCAAGATCAATAATGTCCCGCCGTCAATTCCTCGGCGCGCTGTGGGGAGCTTCGCTCGCCGGACTGTTCGGTCAAGCCGGCGTCGCGCTGTTCCAGTATTTCAAGCCACGCGTAGCGCCCGGCGGGTTCGGCGCCAAAATTGTGGCCGGGAAAGCCAAGGAGTTCAAGCCCGGCACAGTTTATTACGTGCGGCAGGGACACTTCTACATCTCACGGCTGGAGGATGGGGGCGTCCTCGCCCTGTGGCAACGCTGTACCCATCTGGGCTGTACTGTCCCGTGGCGCAAAGAAGAAAAACAATTCCACTGCCCGTGCCACAGTTCGCTTTACAACATCAAGGGCGAGGTGATTGGCGGCCCGGCGCCGCGCCCGCTCGACATTTTCCCGATTGAAGTGGTGGATGGCAACCTCGTAGTAGACACGGGGCAACCCATCGCGCGCGATAAATACGATCCGTCGCAGGCCCTTCACGTCTGAGGCAACTATGCGCCCTCCCGAAAACTACACCCCGCATCTGGCCGCCGCCTGTGTGTTCACGCTGGCCATCCTCGCCACGTTCCAGATCTACATCTTCCGCGAACCGGCCCGCACCCGGAACGATCTGGCATATGACAAGGCGCAGGCGGTGCAAGCCGGGCAGACACTCTTTTCCAAGAGTTGCGCCCCGTGTCATGGCAGTGAGGGCGAGGGGGATGTCGGCCCGGCGCTGAACGATAAGCAGTTTCTGAACACCACCGCCGACGACACGATCTTCAGCCTCATTAGTTCGGGCGTGCCCGGCACCGAGATGCCCGCGTGGAATCAGTCGCACGGCGGGCCGCTCACCGACGAAGATGTGACGCAACTGGTGGCCTTTGTGCGCGCGTGGGAACCGAACGCGCCCGACCGTCAGGCCGTGCCGCCCGTCGGTGATGCGAGTCGTGGGGGCGAGATTTATTCCAGCATTTGCATCGTTTGTCATGGCGAAAACGGCCAAGGCACCGACCGCGCTCCCGCCTTGAACGATCCCGCGTTGCTGAGCCAGTTCGACGACGCGTGGTTCCGCGACACGATTATGAACGGCCGCCCGGCCCAGGGTATGCCCACCTGGGGCACGGTGCTTTCGCCCAAGCAAATCAGCGATTTGATTGCGCTGTTGGATACGTGGCGCAAATGAGACTGGCCGAATGACTGCGTGGGACAGATTTAACCCACACTCGGAATCACTCACTCTCGGAGGATAAAATGCACAAGAAAGCGATGATGTACTTAAGCGTTGGATTGATGATCATGGGACTACTGGCGGCCTGCGCCTCACCCGCGACGCCGACTGCGGCCCCCACGGACGCGGCCCCCGCCGATATTGCGCGCCCCTCGAACCCGGGCGGCCCGGGCGCGGCGGCGACGATGACGGGCGAAGCCACTGCCGGAGCCCAGGTTTTTGTAGACAATTGCAAAAAGTGTCACGGCGAAGAGGGCAAGGGCGGCGTGGACAATCCCGGCTCAACCGATGAGACGATTCCACCCCTCAACCCCATTGACGAGACGCTGATAAGCAAAGACGCTACGGTGTACGCTTACAATCTAGACCTCTTCATCGAACACGGTTCGACAGCGGAAGGCCCCAGCCCCAAAGAGAGTATGCCCGCCTGGGGCGACGAGAAGAAGTTGACCGACCAGCAAATCGCCGACGTGATCGCATACGTTATGAGTCTGAACAAGCCCTAGACCGATCAGCGGCCCGCAACCAAAAAGGTCACCAGCCTTCGACTAAAATCGAAGGTGGTGACCTTTTTTATTTCCAATTCCAACTGAAAGCGTCAGGCCCGTTCAAACACGGCCATCTGCCAGGGCCACGAAAATTTTTGTTGCACGAGGCGGAGGCCGTTGGCTTGCACGGTGGCGAGGATGGCTTGCGGGGAGTGAACGTAGAAACGATAGCCGGAACCGGTGAGCCACATAAAGAAGTTCATGCCTTTCTCGCCGAGCCGCATATACCAGGCGCCACGCGGAAAACTGAGCGCGAGCAAGCGGCCTGCGTGCTCCGCCGCCGCCGTTACGAGTTGCGTCATGTTAGGATAAGACTTGTAGAGCGCTGAATTTTTCAATCCATCAGGCTGGCAGGAGGTTCGCGCTTCCCCAAGCAAGTTGAATCGCTTGCTCCAGCGTCATCTTCCGTCCGACGGCCCACGCCGTAACAAAACCAGCCTCATCCATTTGAGCGCGCACAGCAGCGACTTGATGTTCATATTCGGCGCGTACGACTGGCGCGGGGGCGATGTTCAACGACTGAAACAATGCTTCGGCGGCACCAAAGAGTTGCGCGGCTTTCTCGAATTGCATCTGAGCCGCTACCAAAACGGCAAACCCGTTTAGCGCATCGGCGACAGCTTCCTTCTCATCCACTTGGCGCGCCAAAGTTAAGCTCTCGCTCAACAAAGCATAGGCTATTTCATAATTCGCTTGATAGCGGGCCACGGAGGCTTGAGTCTGAAGCACCCAGGCAATCAGGTTTTTGTTGCCCACCTCACGGGCAAGCTGTAGACTGAACTCCAGCAAAGGTTTCGCCGCGTCAAGATTCCTCTCATAGAACATCAGCCGCCCCAGATACCAGGTGGTGTAAACCAGGTCATCTTTGTCACCCAGCTCTTGAAATAAATTCTGGCTTTCCTCGTAAAGTGTGCGCGCGCGCGCGAAATCGCCTTCCGCCTGAGCGACCAGTCCCAGATGCCGCAAGATGATGGCGACCCCATCACGGTGCTTAAGTTCCCGAAAGAGCGCCGCCGCTTCTTCCAGCAAAGCGGCGGCCTGGGCATAGTCGCCCTGGCGATAGGGCCAGTGCCACAACCGATTAAGGGTGCGGGCTAACCCGCGTCGGTCCCCAAGCTCACGATAGAGCGCATAACTTTCTTCCCACTGGGCGTTGGCCTCGTCGTAACGGCCCTGCGCCCTGGCAATGTTCCCCAACGTGCCGAGTGTGTGAGCTAGCCCCCAGCGCGCCTTCACCTCCCGAAACAAACGTTCGCTCTCGTCGAGCAAACCCTTGGCCCGCTCCAAATCACCCTGTTTGGCAGTGACACTTCCCAGCAAATAAAGCGCATAGGCCAGGCGCCAGTGGTCATCTAACTCGCGACACAGGGCCAGGTTAGCTTCGGCCAATTCGGCGGCCCGGTAATAATCGCCCTGCCACTTAGCCAAGTTGCCCGCCCAATACAAGGCTTTAGCGCGCATGGCTTTCCACTGAATGCTGGCCGAGGGTGGCATTTCAAGTTCAAGCGCTTGCTCCAACCACTGGCGCCCTTCACTAAAATGTCCGCGCAAATCCCAGAATAGCCCCAGTGAACTGGCTAGGTTCAGGGCAACCTCGAGCGCTCCAGGTACAGCCGCGTGAGCGCCGCGCAACGCCCATTCCAGCGCGGCCCGCAAATTGTCGTGTTCGGCTTCCAGACGATCCAGCCACTCGATTTGATTGGGGCCGTGCATTTGAGGATCCGCTTCCTCGGCGAGGTGGAGGAAAAAATCCAGATGCCGGTCTCGGATCTGAAATTCGAAAGAACTTTGCTCTAACTTCTCTTTGGCATATTGCCGCAAGAGGTCGTGAGTTTGATAACGGCCCGCCTCGCTCCGGGTGAGCAACGATTTATCCATCAGCGCCGAGAGGAGCGGGAGCGAAGCCCCGGCAATTTGTTCAGCGGCCAGGCGCTCAAAGCCGTTGCGAAAGACCACTAACTTGCTGAACGCCTCCCGTTCAGCCTGCGACAACAGGCTCCACGCATGGTCAAAAACCGCCCGCATACTTCGGTGGCGCTCGGGCACGTCGCGCAATGTGGTCGCCAGGAAATCGCGATTGCGTTCAATCTCGGCGGCAATTTCGTGGCAGGGGCTGGCCCGCATCCAGGCCGAGGCCAGTTCAATCGCCAGCGGCATTCCCTCCACCAACTGGCAAATGTGGACAACGCAATGTTTTTCGGCTTTGCTTAATGGCACACGCCGACTCAGGCTTTGCGCGCGTTGCAGGAATAACTGAATGGCGCTGAAGTTCTCAATGGCTTCATCAGGGCTGTTTGTCGGGACGCTTAAGCCACCCACCGGAAAAATCCACTCGCCGTGCAAATTCAGCCGCTCAGTTGAAGTCGCCAGGATTTTTACTCCGGGGGCGTGGGCGAGGATTTCGGCCACCACATTCACACCGGCGAGAACTCGTTCGAAGCTGTCGAGGACGAGCAACAGGCGCTTCTCAGACAAGTAATGGAGCAGTTGGCTTTGGGGGCTGTCGCCGCTATAGAGCGTCAGCCCAATGGACTCGGCCATCGTCGGGACGAGAAAATCCGCAGAGCGGATGGGGGCCAGGGGCACAAAAAAAGCCCCGTTCAGAAAATTCTTGCTCTGGGCTTTAGCTGCCACGAGGGCCAGGTGTGTTTTGCCGATGCCGCTCATGCCGACGAGCGCCAGCAACCGGCAATCGGGTTGGTTGAGCAGGCGGGCAATCTCGACCAGTTCGTTCTCGCGGCCTACCATGGGAGTTGGCGGGGAAGGGAGGTTGTCCGGCGGGGTGAGGGTAGCCTCACGGATGCTCTCGTAGAGCGCCACCGTCTCGGCCATCGGCTCGACCCCCAGTTCCTCCCGCAAGAGGCGGCGACAGGTCTCGTATTGAGCGAGGGCGGCGCTACGTTGGCCGGTCTGCGCCAACAGGCGCATCATCTGTTGATGCGCCTCTTCCCGCCAAGGGTCGAGCGCGAGCAGGCGGCTGGCGCATTCCAAGCCGCTGGCATAATCCCGGCGGGCTGCATAGTAACGGGTCAAAGTTTGCAAGGCGCGCAGGGCCATGTCTTTCAACCGTTCGCGCTCCAGCAACATCCACTCTTCGAAAGCGGGCGCGGCGCGCACGTAAAAGCCTTGCAGAAAGTCGCCGTGATAGAGCGCGACGGCCTCGCGCAATAATTCCGGCTCTGACTCGGATTGCAACCGCGCTTGAAAGACCTCGACATCAAGCCAATGGGGACTCGCGTGGTTGAAAGCGACCGTCTGCCGGGTAATGGTCAGGTGCGTCCCAACGATTTGATTAAGATTGGAGAGAGCCTTGCGGAGGTTTCCGGCGGCGACGGAGTCGGCCATATCGCCCCACAAGAGACCGGCGAGTTCGGCGCGGGTGTGAGGACGGCCTGTGACCGTCAGGTAGCACAACAACGCCTGAACTTTGGCTGAAACAAAGCCCGTGAGGGGAGACTCGTCCTGAGTGATTCGCGCTCCTCCTAGCAAGGTTAAATGAAGTTCCTGAGCCATTGGGACGGTAGTATATACCCATTGGCGCGCCCAGCTTAGTCAGGATGATTTGCATAATAAAAGGCCGGGTATACAATAGGCCAAATATCCTATTAAATGGCGAGATTGTTTCTGGCACGCAGTTTGAGGGAGAGGGTCATCAAGCGGGATGAAAACCGGGCCAGTTGATTTTGCGATTGTCACGGCGCTGAAGGTGGAGCGGGATGCCGTCTTGCGGCATCTCGGTCGGGCGGAACCCCACTATCAGGCGGGCGACGCTGACACCTATTATTATTCTGAATTGCCGCTCTCAACCCCGGGCCAAATTTATCGGGTCGTCCTCACCATGTTGCTGGAGCCGGGCAACGTCAAAGCTTCCTCCACCACGGCCCGCCTCGTCGAGCGTTGGCAACCCAACTTTGTATTGATGGTCGGCATTGCCGGCGGGGTGCCCGGCAAGGTCAACTTGGGCGATGTGGTCGTCGCCAGTTTCACGCACTATTACGAGGCGGGCAAGGTGACTCCGACCGGCGACGAACAGCGCCCCATACAAATTCGCACCGACCAGCGCTTGTATGGGCGCGCGTTGGACTATGAACGCAGCGAGTGGCAGGCGACCATTGGCATTCCGCCACCCCCAACCGCGCCCGCCAGTCACAAACCCAACGCGCACTTCGGGGGCATCGCCAGTGGGGAGAAGGTCATAGCCAATCAAGATGCTTTGCGCCAACTTTTGCAACAGGCCCGCTTGTTAGCCGTGGCGATGGAGGGCTTTGGCGTGGCGCAGGCGGCGGCTGAGGTGCACCCCGCGCCGGGCTTCCTCGAAATTCGCGGCATCAGCGATTTTGCCGACAAGCAGAAGAATGATGATTGGCACGAATACGCGGCGGATGCGGCGGCGGCCTTCACGGTGGGACTGCTCCGCACCGGCCCCGTGCCGCCCATCCCCGTTGCTAAAACGCGCCACGTCATCACCCCGCCCGGACTGCCGCCGAACTTCGGGCGTTACGAAGTCATGGACAAACTGGGTGAGGGCGGGATGGGCGTGGTATATCTGGCCTATGACCCCAACACGAATCGGAAGGTCGCGGTTAAAGACCTCTCGCCGCGCCTGACGGCTGACCCGGATTTTCGCGCCCGCTTCGAGCGCGAAGTCAAAATCGTGGCTAGCTTCACCCATGAAGCCATCGTCCCGGTCTACGACTCCGGCGAACAGGACAACCGCCCCTATCTAGTGATGCGCCACATGACGGGCGGCTCGCTGGCCGATAAACTGCGCGCCGGACGTAGGGCCGCGCCCGACTTCATCCCCATCCTTCAGCGGGTGGCCGGGGCGCTCGACTACGCCCACGCCCACAGCGTCATCCACCGCGACGTGAAGCCGGGCAACATTCTCTTTGGCGAGCGGAGCAACGCCTCCCTCTCGGATTTCGGCCTCGCCAAACTCGTCGCCACTTCCGCCACCGTTAGCGATAGCGGCCTGGCCACCGGCACGCCCGCCTACATGAGTCCCGAACAAGTCACGGGTCAGCACCGCCTGACCGGGCGCAGTGACGTTTATTCGTTGGGCGTCATCTTCTATGAAATGCTCACGGGACGGCCCCCCTATCAAGCCGAGACCTCCATGGCCACCGCGCTCCTGCACGTCACCGCGCCCGTGCCGCAGATAGACGCGCACGCGTGGGGCTTGCCCGCCGGATGCAACACCGTGCTGGCCCGCGCACTAGCGAAAGACCCGGCTGACCGCTACTCGACCGTGGAAGAATTTGCCGGGGCAGTTAAAGCGCTGTGGGAACCCACGCCCCGCGTGGGCGTGGAGTCCGCGCTCGTCGGGACAGGCAATCCTCAGCCGTTTGCCGCTCCCGCGCTGAACACCGACAAAATCATCAAAGACTGGATAGAGAAAGACCCGCTCCGTCCCAAGCAAATCGAAGGCTCTATCGGCTCGACCAAGAACATCCGCGCGGGTGTGTTCATCATGGGCAGTCGCCATCACGTCCGCGAGGCCCCGCCGCGCGAAAAGAACGTGCCCGATTTTGAAATCGGCGAGAACCCGGTGACGGTTGGGCAATATCTGGCGTTTGTGGAATCTGATGGCTACGCCGACCGGCGTTGGTGGAGCGAGACCGGATGGGATTGGCGACAAAGCGCCATTCCAGGTTGGGGCCGTCCCGACCGCTCTCGCCCCGATGATTGGGCCGAGCAAGTGAAGCGCCCCGCGTGTCCCGTGACCGGCGTGACGTGGCACGAGGCGGAGGCGTATTGCCAATGGCTGGGCGAGCAGAAAAACCGACTCATCCGCCTGCCCACCGAAGAGGAATGGGAGAAAGCCGCGCGCGGCCCGGACGGGCGTGTGTGGCCGTGGGGGGACAAGTTCGACCCCAAGTGGGCCAACACCTACGAACATGGCGTCGCCGGGACTTTGCCTGCTGAAAGCATCCCCGAAGACATCAGCCCCTTTGGCCTGCGCGATGTGGGCGGGAACGTGCAGGAGTGGACTTCCAGCCCCTACCGCCCACAACCCGACGAGGACTTCCCCGACGCCGAACTGCGCGTGGCCCGCGGCGGCTCGTGGAACGACACCGCTTTCGGCGCGCGGTGTTCGTTCCGGCACGTTTATCCCCCCGGTTATTACTTCCCCTTCGTAGGTTTTCGGATTGTGGTAGCGCGGCGGTAGTTTTGCCCAGACCCTAAAAGTCTATGAGACCTTTAGGGTCTGTTTTTTTCTCTTCACGATCTCTTCACGCCAGATAGTTACGATGGGTAGTGAAAACTGGCCCATCCCACGCCAACGACATATCGCCATGGCAAACTGTGGGTCAGGGAGGTGCAACAGTGGTCAAGGTCATCACATCCCCCAAGGCGTTTTTCATCGGCCTCGTCGGCACGCTGGTTTCGCTTGGGGTGGCAACTGCCTGGGTTCTCCTATTCCGGCCTGAGGTCCTAGGCAGTGGGGACTTCAACGCGCAGGAGATTTACCCGTTCTTCATCCCCGCCGGGGTCTTTGCCGTGCTCACGGCGCTTATCCTGCTGGTCGCCCTGTTTAATGCTCTCTACCAACCCCTCATTAGTTTCGGCTCGGCACTCCTCCGCTTTCTCGGACAAGTCATAACCCTCAGCGGGTCTTTGCTCATCAATTTCATTGTCAAGCCGTTTGTCTTCGTCATCTCTTTGCTCGGAAAGGCGTGGCAGGTGGGATGGTCTGCCGCCCACCTGTTTTTGTTCCGGCCTTTCGCCTTCGTCGTGCGCCTAACCCTCAATTTGCTGGGCCAGGCGGCGAGAGCGGGGTGGCAACTCGTGAAATGGATGGGGCTGGGTATGGCAATCGTGATCGGGGTGCTATTAATTCAGCCTTTATCCCTGCTCATTAGCGGCCTGGGGCGCTTGCTCAAAGTCATTGGAAACGCGATTGGGGTCGGCGTGTACTTCTTGATCGAGGGGCTTGTCATTGTCATGAAGGCGCTCGGCAAAGCCATTATAAAAATCGTCGCTGTCCTCTGGCACGGCCTGACAAAAATTTGGGCGCTGATCGAACGCGGCCTGATTGCCATCGGGCGGCTGGCTGATAGCATCTTTGTGGCGTTAGGGCGTCTCGCCCGCCAACTGACCGCCCGGCATCTCCTGCTCTTCGCCTTCCTCGGCACACTCATCTCCGGGGGCGTGGGCCTTGTCGTCTCTTTACGAGTTTACCCTGACTGGCCGCAAGGCGATCCGCCGTTTGATGAAGTCTTGCCCTTTTTCATTCCGACGATTGTCTTCACTACGCTGACGCTTTTGTTGTCAGCCTACGTTTGGAGAGTCCCATTATGGCGCGGGATGTTGAGTCTGGGTGAGGCGGCGGGCAATTTCATCCGACAAATGCTAGCCGTTATCGGGTTTGTCCTGAAAAATTTCATCATCGGGCCGCTGGTGTTGCTCCTCCGCTTGCTTGGTAAGGCCCTCGTTGTAATAGGCAGGCTCTTGAAGTGGCTGTTCCTCAGTACGGTTCTAGTTGGAGGGCTGTTAGGCAAGTTCGTGTGGCGCGTTGGGCAGGGCCTGTTCAGCCTGATTAGTTTCGCCTTGCGGGCTGTTTGGCTTGGCATCAGGATTTTAGTCATCCGGCCTTTGGTCCTGGTCGGGCGCACTCTGCTTTATCTCGTTCAAAAAGGAGTGCAATTCATCTGGTTGACCTTGAAGGGTCTATTCAGACTCTTACAAAGTCTGTGGGGCCTCCTGACCCGCTTCTACCGCCAATTGACCGCCCGCCATATCTTGCTCTTCGCCTTCCTCGGCACGCTCATCTCCGGGGGCACGGGCCTTGTCATCTCTTTACGAGTTTACCCCGACTGGCCGCAAGGCGACCCGCCGTTTGATAAAGTCTTGCCCTATTTTATTCCGGCTATCGTCTTCGCCGCGCTCACAACCCTTTTGGCAGCTTATGTTTGGAGAGACTCACTGGGGCGAGGGATGCTGAGACTAGGGGAAGCAGCGGTCAATTTCATCCATCTGCTTTGGAAGGCGCTGACCGTTATCGGGCATAGCCTGACAATATTTGTAGGCAAGCCGCTGGCGTTTCTCCTCCGCTTATTTGGCAAAGCGCTGATGTTTCTAATAGGCGGGTTTGAACAAATATTCCTATGGTTGGCGCGGGCGGCATTTTATAGCCTCAGCCTGATAGTGATGATTGTGGGCGGGGTGACACTTAGCGCGTTGGGCCTGATAGCGGTTATTTTCATTGGCCTCCCAATGCTCGTCATTGTTTTGCTGGTTCTAATGCTCCTGGGTCTGCTCCGGGTTGGGGGCTGGCTGATTAAGGGCTACATAGCGCTATGGCGCATTGTGTCGCCCGCGTTCGGAAAGGTCTTGCGCGCCAGCGCGTTACTAATCGGGCGCGTGCTGGATGTTTTGGTAATACAACCAGCGCGTCTTGTTAGACGCGCCGCCATTTATCTTTTTGAGAGAGTCTTCAACCTCATCGGATTTCTTTGGTCGGCGCTGAAAAACTTGGCGGAGATTGTATGGCGCGCGCTGTGGGGAGCATGGGTCTGGCTACGTCGCCGCACAGCCTTGCAGTGGTCGTTTATTTTCTTCGTCGGCGCGCTGATTGCTTCCGCTGTGAGCGCGGCTATCGCCTTCCAACGCTACTCCGACTGGCTTCTTGGCGACCCGCCGTTTGCAATCGTCGCGCCCATTTTCTATCCGGCCTTTGGCCTAGCTGCCCTGAGCCTTTTCACTTTGATATACGCGCTCAGAGTCACGCTCTGGAAAAGCATCCTTGCGCTGGGAGTTGCTCTGGTCCGTCTGGTTATCAACATTGCAAAAGTCGTTGGGTGGGTGTTGAACCTTGTCATTGTCAAGCCTGCGATACTTGTCTTCCGCCTCGTCACAATCACCTGGCAGGTTTTGGGCAACTTGTTCAAGTTAAACTGGCGCGGCCTCGTGTTTGTCCTGAAAAATTTTGTGGGCAGGCCGCTGGTGTCTCTCTGGAAATCTTTGTTCAAGCCCCCGCTTGCTTGGGCACAAAAGATGTTGCCTTTACCCATAAGGCTACTTCTCATCCTTGCCGGAGTAGCCATCGTGGATTACGTGACATTTCAAACCTTCATGGCAATTGCAACGCTGAAGTTTAATGATGCCAATCGAACTGGCTTAATGGTGGCTTTAATTGAAATAGGATATCTCCTCATCCAAGTGATCGCATTCGGCGTGTTTATGGGGAGTGCAGTTATTCTGTATCAATTCATCGTTATTTTCCTCCGACCCGTTCTCCCGTTGGTGTGGAACGCTCTGCGCTTAGTTATGAATCTGTGGATCGTCATCGGAGCAATCTTGTTAATCCCCTGGCCAGGGGTATTTTGGGCAATCATAATCACAAGCGCGTTTTTGTTGTACAAGGGCGATAAATCAAGTGCCAAAGGATTTAAGACGATTGGCTTGATGTTGTTTGTAGGAAGTTTTTTTCTAATGGTCCTGCCTGCAATGATAACCCGCCTCATCGGCCTCGCCCTCATTGCCTTCGGTCTCGCCCGCTCCTCTCTGTTGAAAGACAGAGCGGCATCAGTCGGGCGCGCGGTGTTGATGTGGCTTGCCAGCGCCTCACGGGGAACATTCACGGCCATTCGCCATCACCCGCGCATCACCTTGACGTTAGCGCTCCCTTTCATCCTCTCCGGCGCTTTTGGGTGGG
>Ga0315281_10011011_pt1 | contig 12408 bp, 10 predicted proteins | sample YL17G07_0_MG_FD_204540 | JGI IMG/M metagenome (GOLD analysis project Ga0315281, IMG submission 204540) | Sediment microbial communities from Yellowstone Lake, YNP, Wyoming, USA - YL17G07_0 | ecosystem: Environmental > Aquatic > Freshwater > Lake > Sediment | place: USA: Wyoming | collected... | reverse complement strand
AGAGTCAATTCAGCAAAATGGATTGCATCGGAACTCGGGCTTGCCCGAGTTCCGCGGTATCAAGTGCCGCAAGTCGGGTGAACCCGACTTGCGGTGTCAAGCCCGGCAATGACGCGTGGATGGGTTGTCGTCAGATGCCGCTGGTATAAGTTCATGCAATCCGCGCAAGCTTGATTGCTTTGCGCAAAACCTGTTTTCGCTTTTGTTGATTGGAATACGAGAACAATCTGTTTTCAATAAAACGGATTACGTCGGCCGTTCGCGGATCAGATGCCTGATAGTCGGTTTTCTCGAATGCCCGCCGGCGCTCGGCCGGAAGAGGCGCCCGATAGTGATGGAATGGAAATTGTCCCGGCGGGAGCAGATGCTTCCGGCTCCGGCGATCGTGTGAATGCGGGCGTAGCTGAACTCGCCTCGGGATAGCGCGCGCGCATTTCGCGCAGGAAACTTTCAAGGGTATCGACCGAAGCCACCAAACGCGCGATATCATTGGCTTTGGCCTTGAATACATTATTGTCACCGGACTGCGTGGTTACGGCATCGAAAATCTGCTGGTCGGGGCTATCCGCCATGACCGCGGCAAACTTCTCCCGGAACCGTTGCAGTCCGATCTTGTCACTGGAGAGCGTATAACCGATCGCCGCGCGCATGATATCTCCGCGCTCAGTGTCGCTGAGCGGCTGAAACTCGCGCCAACGGTCGCCGTAGAGAAGCTCGATCTGCTCAGCCGATTGACGCCAGTTTTGCGCCGCCCATTGAATATCGGATCGCAACCGGGTTACTTCACGGCCACTGAGATTAGAGATGATATCGAGCGCCAGGTCGTGCCTATTGAGGTCGGACAATGCGCGTGCCTCGATCAGCAATCGTTGATTGCGCAAGTCATTGGGCAGATCCGCCCTGCGGGTCGACCTGAGTGCGGCAATCGCCCGGTCCGGCTTGCGGCTCATCAAGTAAACCACGGCGAGCCGAGTGGCGACTTGAGAGCGTGCGGCGCCCTGCAATCGACGGTCGATCTGATGTTGCAATAACTCGGCGGCCGGGTCGAACAAATCGACCGAGACCAGCCGATCGGCCAGCCGGCGAACCATCTCATCGCCGCGGCGGCCGATCGGAGTCAGTTCGCGGTAATCGTAGAAAAGGCTGAGCGCATCAATCGCCGACATTGCGTCGCCCTTACCAACGATGAAGAGCTGATCGAAAGTGATCGCCGCTTCTTCCTGAATATGACGTGTCTGCTCCGCCTTGGGATGCGCGGTAATAGCCGTACGCATAATGTGGAAAGCATCCCGATAACGGCTCCCTTCGGTATAGAAGTGCGCCAGCATTTGCAACGCTTCAATCTCAGTGTCGTCCCCGCGCCAAACCGCCGTGAGAATTTCAAGCGAGGAAATAACATCGCCAGACTTCATATCGCCAAGCCGATAGCGAAGCGCGGTCTCATGCAATTGCGCGCTTACGGATGCAGGGCGGTTGGAAGAATCGGCAGCCGCGCGATAGGCATTGAGCGCATCCGCACTGCGGCCGAGCCCTTCTGCAAGCCGTCCGACGAGAACGGAAATTTCTGGCTCTATTTCTTTCGGAATGCCCAGAGTTTCGAATTCGTTGAGGCGGTTGGCTGCCTCGTCGAAGTCGCGAATTTCGATGAAGGCACGAACGACTTCCTTGAGCGTGCGCCGCTGCAACTCGGCCGGTAAGGCGCTTATTGCGGATTCAGTGCTGCGGAATCCTTCGCTCGCCTCCGGCCATTTCCCTTGTTTGGCAAGAGCGAGCGCCCGCCAGAGCTGGGAATCATGCTGACCCCCAATGATGGGTTGGGAGAGATCCTTCAGAGCATCATCGCCACGACCCATCATGATATTGGCGACCGCACGCAACACCAGTCCGTTTGCATCTTCAGCGGTCGGGCGCTCATCGCTCAGCGTCACGTCGAGCACAGCCTTGGCTTCGACGTACATGTCGCGTGACAAATAAAACCGGGCAAGTTCGAGGCGAGAGGCGGTTCTCTTGCTTTCGGGCGCGGCCGCCGCCGCACCGATCAGATGGACTTGACGGTCGAGAAACGGCGCCTCTCGATCAAATCCCCAAAGTTGGGCATCGAACATCACCACTTTGTAAGTGACCGTGCGGCGCGTGGCGCTCATGCCGGTCGAGAGGGCCAATCCAGCCGGACGTCCGATGACAACCTTGTCGCCGGCAAGTTCCACGCTGATATCATCAGCGATTGGCTGCACTGCGATGCCATGATGAGTGGCAAGCGCCCGGAACTCAACAAAATCCTGGGCTTTGAGTAAACCACGCGGCGGCCCGAGTGCGGTGACGACATAAAGCGAATCGCCAATCTCAGGATCAACAAGCCGGTGAACCTGACTGGGATCATTGATGGGTATAATTGCGGTCGGACGTGGAGTACTCACATTGCGCGCGATCGACAGTGGCTGTGACGGCTCAGGCGCTGTGTCGCCAACTATAACGGTCCATGTTGGACCTTCCGCAATCAAGCTCACCAGATGCGGCCGATCCAGCTTGATGCGAATGGCCTGCCCGTTGTTCGATGGTGTAACGGTCGCAGTCTTGATGGTCTGGCTCTTGTCCATATTGAGTGAAGCAATATCAATTGGAGCAGATGAGTCGAACATAAGCCAAAGCGTATCGGCACGCCGGAAGACAGCGCTTGGCGTCGGTACGGCGAATGGAAATCCGAGGCGAAGATTATTGCCCTGACGCCGTAATTCAACAGTGACGGGATCATTCGGATCACGTCCAGGCGTCAGCGCCGGAACAGCATCATCTGCCCCGTCCGCGGAAACCGCGGGCGCGGCGGTTGATTGCGGCACGCCTGGTATGGAAGGCGGTTGAGACGCCGCAGCAAGATCAGGACTGCCTTGCGGCATGCTGACAACCGGTGATGCCGTGGCGGATTCGGCCTTTGTCCCGGATGCGGATACACTGGGCGCGGGTTGTGGCGCTGATGGCTCAGCGGGCTTGAGCGCAACGTCGGCCTGCTGATCTGACTTGGGCGGGACGGCCACGATCACGGAAGATTTGGATTCGGAAGATTTTGATGGAGCGGACGCCTCGGAGGATTTAGCAGCCGGAGCGGCCGCAACCTCAGCAGACGGCCGAGATGGCGCGGCAGAAGCTTCAGCAGCAGGCTTGGATGTTTCGGGGGCGACATCGGCGCGTTTGTCCACGGCAACGTTATTGCCAACATCGATAATGTAGCTGTTATCCTCACGGAACGAACGAACGTCGACATTGCCAATCAATGAGAAATTCACCGTAGTGATATTGTCTCCGATCTCGGTCTCGATGGCTTGAACCGTCGGCGGCGGCGATGTTTTGACATCAGCGAGATCGAATTTTAGCATTGCATCGAATACAAGCGTCAATTTATCTTTGTTACGATTTGTCGTAATCGGAATCAGTTCAGGCAAATCGAAAACGTAGCGGGTAAAGGTCGGCTGATGCGATGCGCGCAAGCGAATCGGCGCCAACCGGCGCTGTTGGGCAACCTGTCGCTCCTGACGTAAGCGTCTTTCCGCCTCGCGGGCACGCCGGGAGAGCTCTTCGACGACCTCCTGCGGCAGGCTTGGAGGAGCACTCGTCCATTGCTCCGGCAGGAGATCGATAAACAGACGCTCGCCGGCCACCATCGAGTTGAGAGTTACCTTACGCGCCAGCGCGATACGGACTCCCTTGCCATCCGGATCGCGTCGCGCCGCGCTGACATAACCTGACGCATTGGAACTGAGCCGTTCAACCGAAACATCGACCGGTTGCTTGAAAGTGACAATCACAATCCCGTTCGAGAGGCGAACGTCAGAGTCAATATCTTCGGAAAAGCGAAAGACGATACGAGCATAGCCGCCATTCGTAGTGGCGCTCAGTTCCGCCTTGACGTCCTGCGCTGGCGCCAGACTCGGAATACCGAGGGCCAGCATCATGCCAAGCAACAGGGAGGCGCCAAGGATACGCAATCTGAGCCCGGACAATATCCATGCTTCATCCTGGGCATGGATAGCCTGAGATGTGGTTATCTGTTTTCGCATGCCAAGGGCCGCGCCCAACTTCCATGGTTCACTTAACCGGTTCCGCAACCGGCTAAGGGGTTTAGCCAGACTAAGACCACCCCTTTAACGAGCCGTTATCCGCCATGCTCAAATTTTTAAATAAATTGTAAGCAGTGAGTACAGCAGCTGGCGCTGAACAGAACTCGAAAGCGCGCTATGCGTTTATTTTATCAGGCTTTTCTATGGATAATGAGATTCGATTCTACTTCGCTGGAACAAGCGCTCTCAGGTTCCGTCTGGGGGACCATCAGGCCGCCCTTCGATCTTGGGCAAACCAGATGCGACGCCTCCCTTGCTTGATCCAGTGGCCTTGTTAGCCAACTCCACCGTCAGCCGTTCGGCCACCTCCGGCGACATTTGTGCCAGAATGTCGGACATCCGGCGTGGATTGATTTGATTCGCAATCATAGCCAGAAGGCCGAGTTCAAGCCTGTCAAAAATTTTGGCGGCATCCTTGGCTTTCATGTTCTCGTACATAACGACCAGGCTTTTTAAGTTTTTTGAAAGCGCGGCCTCGGCTTCTTCTTTCTTTTTTTGGGGATTTCCGCCGAAACTTTCTTCAAGCTCTTTGATCCGCGCCTCTATCCGTTTTTCGGTTGCCTTGAGCAGATTCTCTCGAATATCGAGTTCGCGCATACGTGCTTCGAGTTCCTGGCGGCGCCCCTGTAAATGTTCAAGGAGCGCGCGTTCGGATGGCGATGGTGGCTGCCACTCATTGCTGTTACCGATATTGACAGGCGTTCCATTTGGGGACGGTTTTGGTTCAGCGGGCTTAGTATTGGGGGGCGCTCCAGTATCATTTTTCGCCGCCGGATTTTGCCCCGCGTTCTGATCGGTCTTCTTTTCCGCGGCACTCATACCGGTGATAATTGGATCCGGCTGATTGAGGTCGAGCCGATCGATGAACCTGACAACTGGTTCAGATTTTTTTTCCGCATTCGATGAGCCAGTGGCAGAGGGATAATTGAACATTTCCTGCGCCCATGACTGCTTGGAAAGCTGTGACGCGGGCATGGATTTCGCCGAAGAAGAAGTGGTTGCTGGCATTGCTCTCGCAATATCAGTGGATTTTTCAGTGAAAGATTCGGCGGATGACAAGCCGCCGTAGAAGATGAGACCAATCACTTTGACTGCAAAGAAAGCCGTGGTCGCAACCAGAACGACCGGCACCAGGCGAAAGTCCTGGATGAAACGTATCATGCTGCCATATTGTCCATGCGCGAGCGCGTGCGATCTGCCATGGCATTGGCTGCCGCGACGAGTGCCCTGGCATCGTGGGCTATGGGTGCAACCGGAACCGGCGCCGGCCGCGCTGCCAGTGCGATATTCGCCAAGCGATTGAGAACCACTTGGCCTGCCTCGATCTGCGTGGAAATATCCGCGGTGAAACGTTCCGCCGTGCGCAGCCGCTCGCCGATATTCTGATCACAGTCCTTCACCGTCAGCTTCAATCCGCCAATTGCGCGCTCGGCGATTTCCGTTACTGTGATGAGTTCAGAAATAGTGGCTTTCAGCGATTGCTCATCGGCCTTGAAACGCTTGAGTCGATTGTTGAGCAGAAAGCAGTACCCGATCGTCAACATGAGCAGGATCGCGACCAGGCTCTCGATAATCATTCCAATGCCGTGGCTCATGGAGCCTCCATGGGTTTTGACGATTCGCCCGCCGTCTCGAACATTGCGAATGTCGTTGAGGGTTTACGTAGGGGTTGAGCAACGCGCACGGCAATTCGATCGCCGACCCGGCCCATCCTGCCTTTAGTTAATTTGACATCACCACAACGAATGGTCACAAACGCGTCAGGCTTGAGATCCAGCATCAGCGTATCGCCGATCTTTAATTCCATCAGTTGCTTGAGCGGTAGATCCGCCTCATAGAGCACAGCATCGACGGCGATCTGCGCACGCCCGATTTCGGTGGCGAGATGTCCTTCCCATATCTGATCGCGACCGAACTTTTCCCCCATGAACATCTGCAATAAAACGTCACGGATCGGTTCAATCGACGCATAAGGCAGAAGAAGCTCGATATTTCCGCCGCGATCCTCCATGTCGATACGCAGGCGGACCAGAATCGCGGCATTGGCCGGTCGTGTAATTGCTGCAAATCTTGGATTTGTCTCCAGTCTGTCGATGTTGAATTTCACGGGCGATAGCGGCTTGAAGGCGAGTTCGGCATCAGCCAGCACGACTTCGATCATGCGCTTAAGAAGGCTCGTTTCAATTGTCGTATAAGGACGCCCTTCGATACGGATCGCGGTTTGCCCGCGGCGGCCGCCGAGCAGCACATCGACGATTGAATAAATCAAACTCGAATCGATGGTGAATAGCCCAAAGTTGTCCCACTCCTCCGCCTTGAAAACGGCAAGGATTGCCGGCAGTGGAATCGAATTGAGATAGTCGCCAAAACGCACGGAGGTGATACGATCGAGCGAGACTTCAACATTATCAGATGTAAAATTGCGCAGAGATGTCGTCATCAACCGGACAAGCCGGTCGAAAACGATTTCCAGCATCGGCAGACGCTCATAGGAAACCATCGCCGAATCGATGATCGCGCGTATGCCAGAATTATCGTTGAGGTTGAGATCGGAGACATTGAAGCCGAGGAGACCGTCGATCTCCTCCTGATTCATAATACGTTCGGCGCCGCCCTTCGCGCCCTGCAAAAACTGACTGCCGTCGTCTATCATCGATGCCCATTGGGCCGCCATGTCGTCATCGCCACCACCCGCGGTTCCAGCGGCTTTCGCCGCCACCATGGCCTCCGCACCCCCGTCAGGGCTGCTCTCGGCATCGAGCGCGAGTCCCCATTCGGCGGCTAGTGCGTCTTGATCGACTTTTTCTTTCGTTGCCATGATATCAGTCCGTCACTGGACGATCATTTCTTTGAAAAGGACCGCAGTGATCCGGTTGGGTGCAATCGCCGCATTGACACGGCGCGTAAGTTCTTCCTTCAGGCGATAGAGACCTGCTGATCCTTCAAGATCGATCGGCCGCAGCTCACGCAAGTAAGTCTGGAAAGCGTCCATGACCCGCGGCATAGCCGGATTTATGTATTCCTTGAGCTTCTCATCCTGCAGCTCAAGCACAATCTTGATTTTCAGATATTGCGTGCGGTCAGAGCCGGCATTGGAGAGATTGACCAACACCTCCGGTACATCGATAAAAACTGCCGGCTTCAGCTTAGCCTCTACCTGCTTGTCGCCCTTATTCGCCAACATGAAGTAGGCTGTAGCTCCGCCACCACCAAGAATGATAACCCCCGCGGCAGCCATGATGATGAGTTTCAGTGACAGTTTTTTCTTTGGCTGAACGCCTTCGCCTTCAGCGCCCGGTTCTTCTTTAACTTCAGCGGCCGGTTCGGCCCGTTTCGGCTTCGATGCCATGGCAATACCCAGGTCGCCTCAATTTGCGCGGAGCCCATCGGCTGAGGCACTCACGAAGCTCCCAAATCACAGGAGCGAGCCCGACGCTTTCAAGGCAAGCTAAGATCGTAATGGTTAACGGAACCTTTCCCGGCGGGGCCAAAGAGGAAAATTTTGCCGGGTTGCGACGATGAAGTTGGCGTTTATTGCCGGTTTGTTAACCCTGTCTAATAACCTATCCTGTTGTTTTATAACGATTTTATAGATTGGCACGAACCCTGCTTATTCTCTTGCAGGCCGCCCTCTTGGGAGAGCGGGCGGCTCATCGAACGACGGCGCAGCCTGGGAGGGCATAGCCGCTGTCTAGCTTGGGGAGCATGGATCGATGGAAAATACCTATCTCATCGGATTATCGCGGCAGGTGGCGCTCGTTCGCGAACTCGATGTGATCGCCAACAATCTGGCCAATGTGAACACCTCTGGCTTCAAAGCCAGCAACATGGTGTTCGAACAATACTTGATGCCGATCGCGCGGACGGACGACTTCCTGGGCGGCGACCGTCAGTTCAGCTACGTCCAGGACCGCAACACTTGGCGCAATCTGAGCCAGGGAGCGGTCCAGCAGACCGGCAACCCTCTCGACATCGCCATCGACGGTGCTGGTTTTCTCGTAGCGCAAACTCCAGACGGCGAGCGTTACACGCGTAACGGTGCATTGCAGATCAATGCCCAAGGCCAGCTCGTGACCACCGAAGGCTATCAAATCCTCGGCGAGAGAGGGCCGATCATCTTTCAGCCGCTCGATCATAGTATCTCGGTCAGCCCGGATGGCCGGATTTCCGCTATCGAAGGTGCATCCAGGATCGAAACACTGCGCGGAAAGATCCGGGTCGTTAATTTCACAGACCCCCAGCAGTTGCAGAATACGGGTTCGAATAACTTGCTCGCGCCCGAGGGCCTCGCCCCTCAGCCCGTGCAGAATCCGCGCATGATCCAAGGCTCAATCGAGAAATCGAACGTTCATGGCGTCGTCGAGATGTCGCGCATGATCGAGATAACTCGTACTTACGCGCAGATTGCGCAACTCATGCAGCAGCAAAGCGATTTACAGCGCACCGGCATTCAGCAGCTTGCGGAAGTTCCGGTCTGAAGCGGCTGATACACAGGAGACAAAATCATGCGAGCGCTTCACACCGCGGCAACTGGAATGATGGCCCAGGAACTCAATGTCCAGGTTATCTCCAACAATATCGCGAACATGCGGACTACGGGCTTCAAGCGCCAGCGCGCCGAGTTCCAGGATTTGCTCTACGAACATGTTCGCCGCGTCGGCACACAGACATCGGACCAGGGTAATATCCTGCCTGTAGGCGTCGACCTTGGATCAGGCGTCAAGACTGTCGGTACGCCGCGCATCATGACCCAAGGCAGTCTCATGCCGACCGGTCGGGACCTCGATGTCGCCGTCCGCGGGGAAGGTTTTTTCAAGATTCAACTTCCCGATGGGACCTTCGCCTATACCCGCGATGGTTCCTTTGAAATGGACGCACAGGGTCGCCTCGTCACTGCGAACGGCAATCTCGTGCAGCCCGGCATAACGATTCCGAATAATGCGAGTTCGGTCACAATTAATCCACAAGGCCAAGTGTCGGCTACGGTTCCCCCAAACGTTAATCCAACCGTCCTTGGACAACTCACTATGACACGTTTCATCAATAAGGCCGGCTTGCAGCCCATCGGCGATAACCTGTTCCTCGAAACCCCGGCATCCGGAACTCCACAGGATGGCGTGGCCAACACTGCCGGCTATGGCGACCTGTTACAAAAAAATCTGGAGCAGGCAAACGTCGAGGCGGTAAGCGAAATTTCCGATTTGATCGCCGCACAACGCGCCTACGAGATGAATGCAAAGGTCATCAGCGCAACTGACCAGATGCTGCAGTCGACGGCCAACATGATGCGATGAGGAAAATTATGATGATGCTCCGCTTTATCATCCTCACCATTTTCCTTGCCGCTGCCGGTACGGCAGCGGCGCAGGAAATCGAAACTCCTGTCTCAACAGCGCCGGCGCTCAAACCCTCAGCCACGGTGAACGACGAGGTCGTGCGTATTGGAGATCTCATCATCAATGCAGGGGATGCCGCCGACATTCCGATCTTCCGCGCGCCAGACTTGGGCAATACCGGAACTTTGTCCGTCGCGCGCATCATTGAGGCCCTTCGCCCGCATTATCTTCTCGGTATCGATACGCGCGGCATCACCGATATCTCGGTGACGCGTACAGGCCGCTCAATCACTCAAAAGAATATCGAATCTCATATCGCACGTTTACTGGTCAATCAGTACAAGCTCGGCAAAGTTGAAATGCTTTCGGTAAACCTCGACCGCAATATGCAAACTTTTTACGTCGACCCCTCGATGACGGGCGACTTGAAAATCACGCGAGCGAATTATTACCCGCGCACGAACCGTTTCGACGTCGCCATCGAGATACCCGGCAATTCCACCGCCCAGCCCATGAGCCTGCGTTTCTCCGGGACCGCGGTCGAAACAGTGGAGGCGGCGGTGATCCTTCGGCCACTTGCCAAAGGCGAAGTTATCAAATCCGCCGATGTCGTGATCGAGCGCAAGCCAAAAGCAGAGTCTTTTAAAGACGCCATCGATGCGAATGATCCCGTTATAGGTTTTGCGGCGAGCCAGCCATTGCGCCCGGGCCAGGTTTTGCGCCGATCCGACCTGATGAAACCTGAACTTGTTCACCGCAACGATATCGTCGTCCTTACCTATGAAGTCCCCGGCATATTGCTGACTTTCCGCGGCAAGGCTATCGACTCCGGCACCGAGGGCGATCTTATCGCCGTACTCAACCCAGAATCTAAACGCACGATTTATGGCACGGTGACTGGCCCTGGCCGCGCCACCGTCACGGCAACGTTGACGCACTCAGAGTCGACTGCATCAGCAGCACTTATCCCTCCAGTCGCGACCGCGCGGCGCCGCACCGAGTAATGTCATGACAAATATAAAATCAACGATTCCACATCCGTTTTCCATTGTCGCCACGGTTTTGCTCGCGGCGCTGACGGGAGCTTGTTCAGCAATCGATCGGCTTTCAAGTATTGGTGAAAAACCGAAACTCGCGGCGATCGACAATCCAACTGCAAAACCTGGTTACAAGCCGGTCCAGATGCCGATGCCGATGCCGCAATCAGCAACCTACAATCCAAATTCGCTGTGGCGCAACGGTTCACGCGCCTTCTTCAAGGACCAACGGGCGCAACAAGTCGGAGATATTCTGACGGTGATGGTCAAGATCACTGACAACGCCAAGTACGAAAACAATACGTTGCGAAGCCGCTCCAACAAAGAGGATTCCGGCGTTACGGATTTCATTGGCAAAAAGCTGCTCAAGGATCCAGCAACCTCAATTCTGCCAGGCAGAATACTAACCGCAGACTCGACTGCTTCGAGCGAAGGTAAAGGCTCCGTTGATCGCAAGGAGGAAATGCAAACAAGCGTTGCCGCGGTCGTGACGCAGGTCTTGCCGAACGGCAATCTTGTCATCGAAGGCAAGCAAGAAGTGCGCGTCAATTTCGAGGTCCGGGAATTGATTGTTGCCGGTATTGTACGCCCCGAAGATATCCAGAGCGATAACACCATCGAATCCACCAAGATCGCCGAAGCCCGCATCGCTTATGGCGGCCGTGGCCAGATTAGCGACGTCCAGCAACCCCGTTACGGACAGCAACTTATGGATGTCGTTTTGCCATTCTGACATTTGCTGGAAAAGACGACAGAAGATGGTCATCGGGACAGCATGGTCCTGTCGTCTGAGCTCCCCGCCGTTCCTCATCCCGGGATGGAATGGCGCAACGAAGCGGCCTCCGGCAACTCCCCCGCCGGAGGCCGCTATCGTTTGAAAATGGGGCTCTAGAGCAAATTCATGTTTCATGGAAACATGAATTTGCTCTGGGTCTTTTTGCTCGCACTTTCGGACGGAAAACCGGATTCCACTTTTCCTGAAAGTGCTCTAGCAAAGAAAACAACATAGCCGGAAAATCAGACGGAATGGCTGAAACTCACACCGCTTGTTATTGCTTATTGTCCCGGAGCAACATGTGCGGAACGTTGATTAATCCTCACGATAGACACGTTCGCGCCGTTCATGCTTCTCTTGCGCCTCCACCGACAAAGTCGCGATGGGACGCGCGTCGAGCCGTCTGAGCGAGATCGGCTCGCCGGTCTCCTCGCAGTAGCCATAGGTGCCATCTTCGAGGCGCTGAAGCGCCTCATCGATCTTGGCAATCAGTTTTCGTTGCCGGTCCCGGGCCCGGAGCTCGATCGCACGATCGGTTTCCGAAGAGGCGCGGTCGGCAAAATCGGGATGGTTCACATTTTCATCCTGAAGATGCTGCAACGTCTCGCGCGCTTCTTTCAGAATATCTTCCTTCCACGCCAGCAGCTTGTTGCGAAAATAGTCGCGCTGGCGCTCATTCATAAAAGGTTCTTTGTCGGAGGGGCGATATTTTTTGTCCTTCTCCGCAGGCATGCACGTTTACTCCCACCTCCCTGATACAAAACTTGCTCAGGGCCCCTCTCAGGTGGCCGCCTTATATAGGGCGTGCCCGCCGTCGACAACACCGTAATGGCCCCTTATTTCGCGTGTGCGAAAAGATCGAATAACGACGAGCGCAATCGGCTAGCGCGCTTTCAGGCTGAGTGGAATCATGAAAGCGCTCTATCTCTTTGCTTGGTCGCATTTTCTGCGGCGAACCGGTATCCACTTCGCCGGAAAATGCTCTAGCGCGCTTTCAGGCTGAGTGGAATCCGGTCAGCCGCCCCCCAAGTCGACTATAGCCGACTTGGGCGTTATATCCGCGGATCTCGGGTAAACCCGAGATCGGTAAAGCACGCTAGCTTAATAAGTTAGAGCGCGTACGCAGATAAGTCCACGAAATCTGCGCA
>Ga0315281_10011010_pt1 | contig 12408 bp, 6 predicted proteins | sample YL17G07_0_MG_FD_204540 | JGI IMG/M metagenome (GOLD analysis project Ga0315281, IMG submission 204540) | Sediment microbial communities from Yellowstone Lake, YNP, Wyoming, USA - YL17G07_0 | ecosystem: Environmental > Aquatic > Freshwater > Lake > Sediment | place: USA: Wyoming | collected... | reverse complement strand
AAGGTCACGGTCGGCGGTTGCGGCGGTTAATGGCGAATTAACGCTATTTTTGTGCAAGCCTGCTTTCCGTCGCTGACGAACGAATTACTTATAGAGGAATTGAGACAATGGCCAGAGAAACAAAAATTCGTACCCGCACCCAGGAAGGCGCTATCGAAGTGCTGGTGCTGGTGACTCATCCGATGGAGACCGGCATGCGCAAGGACAAGGCTTCCGGCAATGTGATTCCGGCGCATTTCATCCAGGAGCTCAACATCGAGTTGAATGGCAAACTCATGGCGAGCGCCAGCCTGGGTATCGGCGTATCCGAGAACCCGTTGCTGGGCTTTCGCACCAAGACGGCCAAGAATGGTGACAAGATCAAGGTCGTGTGGAAGGACAACAAAGGCGAGACCGGCACGGCCGAAGGTAAAGTGGAAGCCTGAAGATGTGATTACAGGGGCAGCCGCAAGGAGCGCCCCATAACAAAAAAACCGCCAATGGGCGGTTTTTTTGCGCCCAATGCATTTCCGGAACGTTTGGCCAAAGACGAATTCCGTTATAACGGATAAAGAGTAATGCCTTACCACCAAGACATGTATTGAACCCGGGTTTGGTGACGGGCATCTTCAGTCTGCTGACTATCTGTCGGCTGCTTTCCGCCCCCGGACGCTTGAATTCTTGCGTTGGCAATGGAAGAGTACATACTCGTGATCAGAAAGAGTTGGCACGCGGCAATAGTCGCTGCGGGGGTTGTATGGGACAGGCCCACGTTGCACGAGGGAGGTTGCATGGAAGTCACACAGCTGAGCGATCATTCGACACAGGACTGTTACCAGCAACTGACCACGCGTTTCGACGTTGAGCATGGGGCGGTGTGGTGTTACATGCAGCCTGCCTCGAGACCGTGCTTTACCCCGGAGTTGTTGGCGGAAATGCGCCGACTGCAATGTGCCATTGAGCAGCAGGCACGCAACGATCAGTTGAACGGAAACTCGCCCGGCCTGCATTACCAGGTGCTGGCTTCGCGTATCCCCGGCATCTTCAATCTTGGCGGTGATCTGATTCTATTCCTGGAGGCCATCCGGAATCGGGATCGGGACGGCCTGTTTCGCTATGCCAAGTCCTGCATTGATATGCTCTATCACACTGCAGTGAGCTACCATCTGCCGGTGACGACCATTTCACTCGTGCAAGGCGAGGCCTTGGGCGGCGGTTTTGAGGCGGCACTGGCAGGTAACGTGTTGATCGCGGAACGTGGCGCGCAAATGGGGTTACCCGAGATTCTCTTCAATCTGTTTCCCGGTATGGGCGCCTACACTCTCCTGTCGCGGCGCCTCGACCCGGCACGCGCTGAAAAAATGATCTTGAGCGGCAAGATATACAGTGCTGAAGAGCTGTATGAGATGGGTGTGGTGGATGTGCTGGCGAATGATGGCGAAGGCGAGCAGGCGGTGTACACCTATATCAAGAAACAGAGCCGGGCGAACCGCGGCTATCAGGCGGTGCGCAGCATTCGTCAGCGCTATCAGCCGATTGATTACCAGGAGTTGCTGGACATCACCGGGCAATGGGTGGATACCGCTCTGTGTCTGGAGGAAAAAGATATGCGCACCATGGAGCGTTTGGCGCGCTCACAGAACCGATTGATGCAGAAAACTCTTCTTGAGCGACGCGCTCCGGATTCCCCGCTGCGCGTCAAACCGTGACGGCGCTGCCATTGCGGTCATCCAGATAGGTCAGCAGTTCGTAACGCGCGGTCTCATAGGTATTCACGAGGTCGTGCATCAGGACAGTGGCCTGGGTGCGTATCTCCTCATGCGTGAGTCGCCCAATGCCCGTAGTGATTCGGTGTACCGCCTCGGCCCCGATGCTGCCAGAGCTTCCTTTCAGTGCGTGCGCAATATCCTTGAACTCGCTGTGGCGCTGTTCCAGCAGCGCCTGCTGCATTTTTCCGAGCAGTACCTCGGTATCCTCCAGATAGCCGTGTATCAGCCGGGCGACGAAGTCCGAGCGCTTGCCCAATGATTCAAGACTGGCCAGCGTGGCCGCGTTCAGCGACCGTCCAGACAGGACTGCCGCCGGCTGTTGCGGACTGCCGGACACCGCGTGCATGGCCGAACGGGGCACGAGCGTGGCAATCTGTGCCAGCAACGCCTTGGGGTCGATCGGTTTGGTGAGGAAGGCGCTGGCACCTGCCTCCTGACACTCTTTTTTGGCATCCGTGGTGGCATTCGCCGTGAGCACCAGAAAGGGCAGGCCGGACTGTGGGTGCGCGAAGCGGAAGATCCTGATCGCATCCAGTCCGCCCATGACCGGCATTTGCATGTCGAGAATGGCAAGGTCGAAGTTTTCGTGTGCAAGCGCTTCGAGGGCCTGCTCCCCGTTCTCTACCAGCTGCGGCTGGTGACCGACACTTTCCAGAATCTTGCGTATGACTTTTTGATTGGTGGAGTTGTCCTCGGCAACCAGAATGCGCAGACCGGGCGCACGTCCGGTTTCGGCGCCACGATAGTGATCGGCGAGGCGCACCACGTCCTGACTTTCCAGTTGCGCAGTACCGGCGGCGTGCAGGGCATTGAACAGCAGTCTCTTCTCAACAGGTGTTTGCAGCACGCTGGCATAGCCCGCTTTCAGATAGCGATCGGCGTCCATGTCATCCTGAGCGGAGTGCAGCAGCACCAGTGACAACTGTTTCAGGGAAGGCTCAGCGCGGACCGCAGTAGCGAACTGAATCGGATAGACATCGAGATGCGGCTGATCCACCAGTACCGTGTGATACGGCCGGTTTCGTTGCACTGCGTTTACCAGCGCGGCAAACGCCAGCGCGGCATTGGCAACCGTGGCAGACTCCACTGACCAGGTCCTGAGGTTCTCGAGCAATGGCGCGCAGTGGCCGGCATCCGTGGACACGAGCAGGACGCGGCTCGATGCCAGGGTCGGGCGGTTTGCCGCAGCCTGAGCCGTTAGCGGCTGTTTCTCCATGACCAACTCAAACCAGAAGGTGGTGCCGGAGCCGGGCGTACTGCGCACGCCGATTTCCCCTCTCATGAGTTCAATCAGCTGGCGCGCAATGGTCGTGCCCAGTCCGGTTCCGCCGAAGCGCCGGGTGGTGGACTCGTCTGCCTGGGTAAAGCTTTCGAAGATGCGTGTCTGGGCCTGTGGCGTGATGCCAATACCCGTATCAACCACTTCGAAGTGCAGGCGTGCACGGGCCGGCTCTTCCTCCAGCAGGCGTACGCGAACCTCGATGCCGCCTTTTTCTGTGAACTTGATGGCGTTTCCAATCAGGTTAATAAGCACCTGACGTAAATGCAGTGGATCGCCACGCAGCAGAAACGGTGTTTCCGGCGCAATATGCACCATGAACTCCAGCCCCTTCGCGTGTGCCTGGGGCGCCAGCATCGCGGCCGTGGAATTGATCAGGGCATGCAGGTCCAGGTTGGTTGTTTCCAGGACCAGTTTTCCGGCCTCGATCTTGGAGATATCCAGGATGTTTTCAATCAGCGACAGGAGGGTGCGCGCGGAGGCCTGAATCGTTTGGGCGCTGTCTTTTTGTTCTGCATTGAGGGGCGTCTCCATGAGCAGATGGCTCATGCCGATCACGCCGTTGAGCGGGGTGCGAATTTCGTGGCTCATGTTGGCCAGGAATTGGCTCTTTGCCCGACTCGCTTCTTCGGCACGTTTCAGTGCATCGTTCAGACGACGCACCAGGGCGGAGACATACAACGGCAGCATGATAAGACCGATCAACAAACCAATGCCGATGGCACGATGCACGGCCCAGTAATCGCTTGCGTAAAGGACAAACGAAAATCCGCACACACTCATCACGGCAGCGGCACCCAGATATCTCGCGCCAAAGCGGAAGCCGTTGCCAAAGGTAACCCAGAGGTACACGCCGACCAGCGGGGTTCCAAGATCTTCCAGCACGTATAGCGCGTAGGTCGTGAATCCAAGGTCAATGACCATGCCGATGAAGCGCCGCAGGACAGAAATATCCGGGCTGATGATGGTGCTCAGGAGGATGGCCAGTGATAACGGGATGACCAGCAGACAGATAAGCAGAAATTTCTGTTCATTGGGTTGGATGACCCCGTCCCAGGAGAGCGCAAAATACAGATATACAAATACTATGAAACCGATAACAACCCGGAGGGCAGACTGTTCATGCTCGCTGTCCGGGCGTTTTTTCAGTCGCTCCCGAAGAAAAGCCAGGAACGCCGATGGCGAACGAGACGGAGAGGGGTGCGTGGTCATGCCGGTTACCCGTTGCGCACCGACGGCAGATCCTGCAATTGCTGGCGAATCTGCAGAACCTTGTCGAACTGGGCAAGAAATGCCTGGACACAGACCGGATCGAAATGCCGGCCCTGTTCCGCCTGCACGTACTGAAACGCATCCTGGATGGGCCAGGCATGCTTGTAGGGGCGCTCCGACGTTAGCGCATCAAACACATCGGCCACGGCCACGATGCGCGCCGGCAGCGGAATGGCTTCACCCATCAGACCGTCGGGATAACCGCTGCCGTCAAATTTTTCGTGGTGTCCATGGGCAATCACAGCACCCATCTGCAAATACTTCGAAGGGCTGTCCTTGAGAATTTCGTAGCCGATACGGGCATGGGTACGCATGATGACGAGTTCGTCGGCATTGAGTTTGCCCGGCTTGAGCAGGATGTTGTCCGGGGTGCCGATCTTGCCGATGTCGTGCATCGGCGCCGCTGTCTCGATGACATGGCGGTCCTCCTCGGACAGGCCCAGGCGCTCGGCGATCAGGGACGCGAACCGCGCCATGCGCAGAACATGGCAGCCGGTTTCCTCATCGCGGTATTCTCCGGCCTTTGCCAGGCGCAACAGGGTCTCGCGTTCACGTGTGGCGATCTCCCGCGTTGCCAGGTGCACCTGGTCTTCCAGCCAGCGCGCGCGATCCTTGATGATCAGCTGCTGCTGACGCAGGGTAAGCAGGTTACGGCAGCGTGCCCGGCATTCGGTATGGTCAACGGGCTTGGTCAGAAAATCGGTGGCGCCGGCTTCCAGCGCCTGATAGCGGATTTCCCGGTCTTCCATGCTGGTGACCATCACCAAGGGGACATCGGCATAGAGGGCGCGGAAGCGAAGCGTGAATTCCACCCCGTTCATTTGCGGCATTTTGTAATCGGTCAGCACCAGATCGGGTGGATTGGTGCGCGCCCAGGCAATCGCGGCCAGTGGATCGGCGAAACTTTCGGTGACAATCCTGTCGCCAAGCGATGCCACCAGTTCCTCCAGGATCTGCCTGCTGGTGGATTGGTCATCGATGATCAGAATGCGGGTCATCGGCTCCTGCTCCCTTGCTACTTTTTTGCGCACGAGTGGCAGCGGCCCCTGTGCGTCTCTTATCGTTCGCTGGTCGTTTCCGCGTGCATAACGAGAAGCTGTGCACGACGGAATATCGGCATTTCCGCCGCAAACATGAGGCTGGACCTCCAAGTATAGATAAATAATCGGCGTTGGCTGGGGCGGGGCAGGCAAATTCCATGCCTGGCCTGGCGTCATTCGGAAACGCGCAGGATGATGATGGCGGCGTCACGGAGGCGCGGCGCGGCGAGCACTTTGCAAACCCGTGCGCGCGCAAAACGGGGTAACCCCGGCAGCCGGTCAGCTAGACGACAATATGGCCATGTGTTGGCAGTTTCGGTTTGCCAAAATGGTAGCCCTGCCCCCAGTCGATGCCGATATCGCGGACAATGTCCGCAATCTGATCATTTTCGACATACTCCGCGAGTGAAATCAGGCCGAGATCGGCGGCAGCGCGCTGTATTCCCTGCACGATTGTGCGCACGCGCGGTTCGGCCACGCGCCGGATCAGGCTGCCCTCGATCTTGAGGAACGAAAAGGGCAGGTCGGCGAGATACTTGAAGGATGAATAGCCGCTGCCGAAATCATCAAGCGCCAGGCGTATACCGAAGTCGAGAAAGGGCTTCAGCATGTCGTGCGCGGCCTGCAGATCATCGACCAGCTCGCGTTCGGTGACTTCGATCACAATCGGTTTCAGCGGCCCGATCCGTTCCGCGCAGGCCGCGCAGCTTTTGGCTGCCTCGACGAGCAACTCGGCCACGATATTCGGGTGACGCAACAGGTTGCCCGAGATATTTACAAAATGTGTGAGCTCCCTGCTGTGTTGCAATGAAGTCACGCAGTGCGCAAAGGTGTGCAGCAGGATGCTGCGGTCGATCTGATGGCTGAGCTGCAGTTCGCGTGCCGCGTCGATAAAGGCGCTGGCGGGAATAATGCTGCGGTTTGGGCTTACGATGCGCGCCAGCGCCTCCTCCGCCACGATCTTGCCGGACGTGAGCTCCACGATCGGCTGAAAGGCGGGCACCAGCCGGCCTTCGTGCAGCGCCTGGCTCAGCATGCGCCCGACGCCGAACAATTGCGGGCGCAGCTTGCTGGCCGGCACCACGCGGTTGCGTCCGCCGGCCTTGGCCTGGTGCAGCGCCGCACCCAGCGCCGCCAGCAACTGGCCGCTGCTTTCACCATCCTCCGGGTAGCAGGCCGCGCCGAAGCTGGCCGTCGCATGCAAGTCTACGTGGGCGTGGCGTACGGCCGCCGATTCGATAGCGCGACGCAGGCGTTCGGCAAGTTCCTCGGTTGCGCCCTTGTCCGTGTTGGGCAGCAGACAGAGGAATTCCTGGCCGCCCCAGCGGCCGACGTGATCTGTGTCGCGCAACATCTTGCTGGCCAGGTTGGCGAGGGACATCAGGAGTGCATCGCCGTGTTCGACGCCATAGCCGTAATTGACAACCTTGAAGCGGTCGATGTCGAAGAATATGAGCCCAAAGGGAAGGTGGCTGCCAGCGCTGCGTGTGAGCTCCTTCTCCAGCAGGGCGCGGAAGGCGCCACGGTCCAGCAATCCGGTTAACGGATCACGAGCATCGCCTGCGGTCGTATCGCTCTTTTCCATGAACCGAGAAATTAACCTCGTTCGTGCTCTACACGGTTACGGCGCGGGGTTGTGCCGGCGACGTGGTCGACCTGGGTTAACCAGCGTAGTCGCTCCCGGCGCACTATTCAGAAATCGTGGGCACTCAAAATGCAAACTCACGATTCCTTTTAATGAATTTTCTTGGCCACCAGGCCAGCCGCCAGCAGCGCGGCGCCAAAAGCGGAAAGCTCGGAGCGGGCCGGTTTGATGGGTGCGCCGACAATGCGTTCACGAATCTGCGTCCAGGCCGGGTTTTGCGCGCCGCCGCCGGTGGTGCGAATCTCGCTAACCTTTGGGGCGCCGAGTTTGTGCAGCAGCTGGTAACCGTGTGCTTCGATGCCGGCAATACCTTCCAGCATGCCCTGGAAGAAGGTGACGCTGTCACCCGGCAGCGGTTCGAGGATCGGCTGCATGCCCGGGTCGTTGATCGGGAAACGCTCACCGATTCCGGGCAGCGGATAGTATTCGAGGCCGGTGAGATGTTCCGGATCGAGTTGTGGCGTCATCTCGCGCATCTGCTCGATCTTGAAATACTGCAGCAACACTGCGCCGCCGCTGTTCGAGGCGCCACCCACCAGCCAGCGGTTCAGAAGCCGGTGGCTGTACACGCCGTGCTCGGCCGAGAACACCGGCTTGTCGGACAGGAGCTTCAGCACCAGGGTCGAGCCGAGCGCGGTCACGCTGTGTCCGGGCTTGGTGGCGCCAGCGGCCAGGAACGACGCCACGCCATCAGTGGTACCGGCCAGCACGCGCGTGTCCGGGCGCAGGCCGGAGGCCTTGGCGATGTCCGCAGTCACCACGCCGATCTCGTCGCCCGGCTTGTGTACCTCGGGCAACAGTTTCTGGTTGATCTCGAGCGAATCCAGCCAATCCGGCCAGCCAAGGGTCTCCGCGTCATATCCGAGCTTGAGGCAGTTGTTGTAGTCGCTGTGACCGAAGCGGCCGGTGAGCATGCCGGCAATCCAGTCGGCCTGGTGCAGGGCATGGACGGCTTTACGGTCCAGCCCCTTGTCCTTGAGCCAGAGCAGTTTGGCCAGGCTGGAGCTCGCACCGTGTGCGCCGGATTTCGGGCTGGCGAGGCTGAGCAGGTGTTCGGCCTCGACTACCGCACGCGCGTCGTTGTACATGAGCGCCGGTGTCACCGGCACGCCCTTGGCGTCGGTCAACAGCAAGGTGCCGGAGGTGCCGTCCACAGCCAGGGCCGCAACCCGGTCCGGGTCGACTTCCTTGAAGAGTTGCGTGAGGCTGGCACTTACCGCCTTCCACCACAGCATTGGGTCCTGGGTGATCTGGCTTTCGCTTTTCATCGGCAAGGGAATGGGCGCACCGGCCTGGGCGAGTAACTCACCTTTTTCGTCGATTGCCACCACCCGGCAGCTGGAGGTGCCAAGATCGATGCCGACATACACCGGCTTGCGTGGCGCCGGCGCTGGTGCGGCCGGCGACGGGGCCGCGGCGCTGCGTGCCGGTGTGCGCGGTTTGGGTGCGGGTTCGTCCGTTAACGCGTCGCTATCCGGTTGGCGGGCGCGTGCCAGCATGCGGAAGCGGCTGCTGGTCGAGCCATTGTCCGCGCGGTTGTGCCCAGGTGTTGGCTTGCTTGTCGTCTCGGGCGCTTCGTGGCCGGCGAGCTCGGCATACAGGGTGTCCTGCGTGTCGGTGCGCGGCGCCGGCGGCGGACTGGCGAAACCGGGCTTGCGATGTTCGGCGGTAACTGTGGTGAAAACGCCGCCGCGCACGTAGAACTCGGCGCGCAGGCGCATGTAGCGTGGCGCGGTGGCCGCCACCAGGTCGCCCAGAATCTGATTGGTAACCGCCTCGTGGAAGGCACCCTCGTTGCGGTACGCCCAGATGTAGAGTTTCAGTGACTTGAGTTCGACGCACTTGCGGTCGGGTATGTAATCCAGGTACAGGGTGGCGAAGTCCGGCTGCCCGGTTTTTGGGCACAGGCAGGTGAACTCCGGCATGGTGATCTCAATGGTATAATCGCGTTCCGGATTCGGATTCTCAAAAGTCTCCAGTTGCTTGGAGGGTTGGGTAGGCATCGTGGGGTTCCGTGTGTTAGCGTTGCAGCTGCCGATTCCGTATTGATTTCAAAGTGTAACTCACAAAGAGTGTATCCCAAACGTAATGCGCATCAAGAAGATCAAACTTGCCGGTTTTAAATCATTTGTCGACCCCATCTCCATTCCCGTCGAAGCCAACCTGATCGGTATTGTCGGCCCGAACGGTTGCGGCAAATCGAACATCATCGACGCGGTGCGCTGGGTAATGGGCGAGAGCTCTGCCAAGCACCTGCGCGGCGATTCCATGGCGGACGTGATTTTCAGCGGTTCAACATCGCGCAATCCGGTGGGCAAGGCGTCGGTCGAGCTGATTTTCGACAACAGCGACGGCACGGCCCCCGGTCAGTTCGCGGCGTTCGCGGAAGTGTCCATTCGGCGCGAGGCCGGGCGCGATGGCCAGTCAGATTACTTTCTCAATAAGACCAAGTGCCGGCGCAAGGACATCATCGATCTGTTCCTCGGCACCGGCGCTGGACCGCATGCCTACTCGATCATCGAGCAGGGCATGGTTACGCGCATCATCGAGTCCAAGCCGGAAGAACTGCGCGGACTGTTCGAAGAGGCCGCGGGCGTATCGCGTTACAAGGAGCGTCGTCGCGAAACCGAGAATCGTATCAAGCACACACGCGAAAACCTGTCGCGCGTCGAAGACATCCGCAAGGAACTCGAAACCCAACTCAATCGCCTGCAGCGCCAGTCGCGCGCGGCGCAACGTTATAAGGAATTGAAGCAGGAGGAGCGCACCGTGCGCGCCCAGTTGCTCAGCCTGCGCTGGCGCAGCCTGGACGAGGAAGTGCGTGGCCACGACAGTGCCGTCAGCGCCAAAGAAACCGAGCTTGAGGGCATTATCGCCGAGCTGCGCGCCATCGAGGCCGAGATCGAGCGCCTGCGTGTCGCCCAGACCGAGGCGAACGACAAGTTCAACGGCGTGCAGGGCGAGTTCTACGCCGCCGGCGCCGAGGTAAACAACATTGAGCAGGCCATCGCGCACGCGCGCGACACGCGCGAGCAGCATCAGCGCGAGCAAGAGCAGGTGAACCGCTCCTGGGAAGAGGCCAGTCACCATCTGCGCGCCGACCAGACACGTCTGACTGAATTGCGCGGGAAAATCGAACACAGTGCGCCGCTCCTGAGCGAGCGCCAGACGCAGCGCGACCAGACCAGTGCCGCCCTGCGTGCCGCCGAACAGGCAATGCAGGAGTGGCAGAGTTCGTGGGACACCTTCGGCAGCGAGTCGGCCGAGCCGGCGCGCGTGCGCGACGTGGAAGGCGCGCGCATCAAGAGTCTGGAAGGCCACATCGCGCACCTGCAGGAGCGCCAGGGTCGGCTCAGCACGGAGCTGCATGCGCTCGCCGAATCTTTGGCCGCGCTTGACATTGAGGCACGGCGGCGCGAAGGCGCGGAGCATGACGCCGCGTTCGTGACGCGCGAGCAGGAACTTGAAAACATCGAAGCGCGCATTCGCGACGGACGTACCGGCCTGGAAGCGATGAACGCGCGTATCGAGGAACAGCGCGGGCGCAAGCAGAAAAGTGAAGCGCGCCTCGCCGGCCTGCGCGAGCTGCAATCGGCTGCTTTCGGCACGCACGATGCGACACTCAATCAATGGCTGGCGCAGCGTCAGCTCACCCAGGCACCGCGCCTTGCCGGCATGGTGGCCGCGGAGTCCGGCTGGGAAAAAGCAGTGGAGCGCGTGCTCGACTCCGACCTCGCCGCCGTGTGCGTGGACAAGCTCGATGCCTATGTGGGTGAAATCGAAAACCTGCGCAAGGCTGATCTGACACTGTTCGAAACCGGTACCACGACTGCAGTCACCGCGAACGGCCGCTGGCCGACGCTGGCGAGCAAGCTGCGCGCCGGCGCCGATCTGGCACCGCTCGTGGACGGCATCTATGTGGCCGAATCACTGACCGATGCCATGGCCATGCGCAAGGAGCTTGCGCCGCACGAGTCGGTGGTGACGCGCGCCGGTGCATGGGTCGGGCGCAACTGGATCGCGGTGACCGATCGCGAGAGCGAGCGTGCCGGCGTGCTCGGACGCGAGCGCGAGATCGAACACCTGACGCGCGATACGGCGGAGCTGGATGGCCAGCTGCGTACTGCACAGACCCAGCTCAGCGAAACCCAGCAGCAGATTGCGACGCTTGAGAACGAACGCGATGAGCGCCGCCGCGTGCTCAACGAACTCAACCGTGAGCGCGCCGCGTTTCATGCGCGCCTCGGGCATGAAGAAGCGCGCCTTGGCCAGCAACAGGCGCGCCGCGGCCAGATCGAACAGGAGCTGGCCGACATCAACGCGCGCCTTGCTCAGGCGCAGGGCGAGATCACCGGCGCGACGGCATTGCTGCGTTCCGCCGAGGGTCAGGTCGGTACGCTCAACGAGCGGCGCGCGCAACTGCTCGGCCGGCGTGACAGCCTGCGCACGGCGCTGGATGCAACGCGCACAGCGGCCAGCAGCGCCAATGAAGGCCTGCATCAGCTGGAAATCGAACACGAAACCCTGCGCACCTCGTTGGGCTCCACCGAGCAGGGTATTGCCCGTCTGGAAGGCCAGCTCAAGCACCTTACCGATCGGCGTGCCGAATTGGCGGCACTGTTGGCGGATGACGCGCAGCCGGAAGTGCAACTCAAGACTCAGCTGGATGCGTCACTCTCACGTCGCATCGAGATCGAGGGCCGCATGAGCAGCGCGCGTCAGGCGGTCACCGAATTCGACACCAGGCTGCGCGAGCAGGAACAGGCGCGTCACGCCAAGGACCAGCAAATTGAAAAGGCACGCGAGGCCCTGGAACATTCACGTATCGCCCGTCAGGAGCTGTCCGTGCGGCGCGACACGCTCGCCGAACAGGTGCGCGAGGCCGGCAGTGAGCCGGTGCAGGTTTTGACCGAAACGCCGGCCGAGGCCACGGAGGAATCCTGGCACACGCGTCTCGATGAACTCACTACCAAGATTGATCGCCTCGGGCCGATCAATCTGGTTGCGATCGACGAGTATCAGGAGCAGTCGACCCGCAAGGAATATCTCGACAAGCAGTCGGAAGACCTGAATCAGGCGCTCAACACGCTTGAGGATGCGATCAAGAAGATCGATCGCGAAACACGCACGCGCTTCAAGGAAACTTTCGACAAGGTCAACACCGCCTTCCAGACGATTTTCCCGAAGCTGTTCGGTGGCGGTCACGCCTACCTGGAGCTGAGTGGCGAGGATATTCTCGATACCGGCGTGAGCGTCATGGCGCGCCCGCCCGGCAAGCGCAACAGCACCATTCATCTGTTGTCCGGCGGTGAGAAGGCGTTGACCGCGGTAGCCTTGCTGTTCGCGCTGTTCGAGCTCAACCCGGCGCCGTTCTGCTTCCTCGACGAGGTGGACGCGCCGCTCGATGATGCCAACGTGATACGC
>Ga0315281_10011009_pt1 | contig 12408 bp, 9 predicted proteins | sample YL17G07_0_MG_FD_204540 | JGI IMG/M metagenome (GOLD analysis project Ga0315281, IMG submission 204540) | Sediment microbial communities from Yellowstone Lake, YNP, Wyoming, USA - YL17G07_0 | ecosystem: Environmental > Aquatic > Freshwater > Lake > Sediment | place: USA: Wyoming | collected... | reverse complement strand
GAGGTGGATATTTCGGCCATCGAATTGGGCCAGAGCATCACCGTGACCTGGCGCGGCAAGCCGGTGTTCATTCGCCGGCGCACGGCCGACGAGATCACCGCCGCCGAGGGCGTGGACCTGGCCGACTTGCGCGACCCGCAGCCGGATTCGGCGCGGGTGCAGAAGGCCGAATGGCTGATCCTGGTCGGCGTTTGCACGCATCTGGGCTGCATCCCGCTGGGCCAGAAATCGACCGACCCGCGCGGCAATTTCGGCGGCTGGTTCTGCCCCTGCCACGGCTCGCACTACGATACCTCGGGCCGCATCCGCAAAGGCCCGGCGCCGTCCAACCTCGAAGTGCCGGCCTACGCCTTCGTCTCCGACACCCTCGTTCGAATCGGTTAGGAACCAGCCCGATGAGCGCGCCCGTGTTCAAGAATCCGGTTGTGCGGTGGATCGACTACCGCATGCCCATCTTCACCTTCATGCATCACCAGCTGCATGCCTATCCGACGCCGCGCAACCTCAATTACTGGTGGAACTTCGGCTCGCTGGCCGGGATCGTGCTGGTGATCATGATCGTCACCGGCGTGGTGCTGGCCATGCACTATGTGCCGAACTCGGACCTGGCCTTCGCCAGCGTCGAGCGCATCATGCGCGACGTCAATTACGGCTGGCTGATCCGCTACCTGCACATGAACGGCGGCTCGATGTTCTTCATCGCCGTCTATATCCATATTTTCCGCGGCCTCTATTTCGGCTCCTACAAGGCGCCGCGCGAGCTGCTGTGGATCCTGGGCGTGGTTATCCTGCTGTTGATGATGGCGACGGCCTTCATGGGCTATGTGCTGCCCTGGGGCCAGATGAGCTTCTGGGGCGCCACCGTCATCACCAACCTGTTTTCGGCCGTGCCCGTGGTGGGCGAGTGGATCGTCAGTTGGCTATGGGGCGGTTTCACCATCGGCAACCCGACGCTCAACCGCTTCTTCTCGCTCCACTATCTGCTGCCGTTCGTGATCGTGGCGGTGGTGTTCCTGCACCTCTGGGCCCTGCATCGTTTCGGTTCCAATAATCCGCTAGGGATCGACGCCAAGGGCCCGCAGGACACCATCCCCTTCCATCCCTATTATACGGCGAAGGACGCTTTCGGGCTCGGCGCCTTCCTGCTGTTCTATGCCGCCATCGTCTTCTACGCGCCCAACTTCTTCGCCGAGCCGGACAACTACATCCCGGCCAATCCGATGGTGACGCCGACGCATATCGTGCCGGAATGGTACTTGCTGCCGTTCTATGCCATCCTGCGCGCCTTCACCTTCGACATCTGGTTTCTGAAGGCGAAACTGTTGGGCGTCATCGGCATGTTCGCCTCGATCCTGATCCTGTGTGTGCTGCCCTGGCTCGACCGCTCGCCGGTCAGGAGCGCCAGGTACCGGCCGATCTACAAGCAGTTCTTCTGGGTGTTTATGGCGGATTGCATCGTCCTGGGCCTGGTCGGCGCGCACGCCCCCAATGACCTGGTCTTCCCGGGCTTGGCCGGGCCGGTGGTCGAAGGCGTTGAGGCCGGCGGCTTCCAGTATGTGCATCTGGGCCAGATCGCCACCGCTTACTACTTCCTGCACTTCCTGTTCGTCATCCCGTTGCTCGGCCTCTTTGAGCGGCCGCGCCCGTTGCCGCTGGGCATCGGCCAGCCGGTGTTGAAGGGGGCTGCCCACAGCCACTCGCAGACGATGGAGAAGGCCTAATGCGTCGCGTCGTTCTTGCCGCCGTCGCGGCGCTGTCCCTGTCGTTCATCGGCGCCGCCGCCGCTTCGGAAGGCGGCGCGCTGCCCGATCGGCACTGGTCCTTCTCCGGCATCTTCGGCACCATCGACAAGGCGGCGGCCCAGCGCGGTCTCCAGGTCTATCGCGAGGTCTGCGCCGGCTGTCATTCCCTCTCGCTGCTCTCCTACCGGCACCTGGCCGGCATCGGCCTCGACGAGGATGGAATCAAGGCCATCGCCGCCGAGGCCACGGTCGTCGATGGGCCCGATGACGCGGGCGAGATGTTCGAGCGCCCGGGCCGCCCGGCCGACCGCTTCGCGGCGCCGTTCCCGAACGAGAAAGCGGCGCGCGCCGCCAACAATGGTGCCTATCCGCCGGACCTCTCGGTCATCACCAAGGCGCGCGCGGGCGGCGCCAACTACGTCTTCGGCATCCTCACCGGCTACGGCGAGGCGCCGGCCGACCTGACGATGCAGGAGGGGATGAATTACAACACCTACTTCCCCGGCCTTCAGATCGCCATGCCGGCGCCGCTCTCGGAAGGCTCGGTCGAGTATGCCGACGGCACGCCGGCGACGGTCGAGCAGATGGCGTCCGACGTGACGATGTTTATGACCTGGGCGGCCGAGCCCGAGACCGACGCGCGCAAGCGCATGGGCATCAAGGCCATGCTCTTCCTGTTGGTGCTGACCGGCCTGTTCTACGCCACCAAGCGCAAGGTCTGGGCGGCGCTGCACTGAGACAGGCGGCGGGCGGGGCCGCCCATGACGGCCTCGCCCCCGCGGCTTGCCGCCATTGCCGGCATCGATCACCTGCTGGTTGCCGTGCGCGACCTCGAGGCCGCGCGCCGGCAATGGCAGGCGCTGGGCTTCACGCCGACGCCACGCGGCCGGCATATCGGCTGGGGCACCGCCAATTACTGCCTCATGTTCGAGACCGGCTATGTCGAGTTGCTCGGCATCGTCGATCCCAGCCAATTCGTCAACAATCTCGACCGCGTGCTGGAACGTCGCCAGGGGCTGACCGGGCTTGCCTTCGCCAGCACCGATGCGGCCCGCACCAAGGCGGCGCTGGCGGCGGGCGGTTTCCACCCCGATGGGCCTCGGGATCTGAAACGTCTGTTGGAGTTGCCGGAGGGCGATGTCCTGCCGGCCTTCAGTCTCGTCTTCCTGCCGCCCGAGGAGACGCCGGGGGCGAGCGCTTTTTTCTGCCAGCAGTTGACGCCCGAACTGGTGCGCCGGCCTGGCTGGCTAGGCCATGAAAACGGCGCCGTGGCCCTGGCCGGTTTCACCATCGCCTGCGCCGAGCCGGCGGGGCTGGCGCCGGTCTATGCGCGGCTGTTCGGTGCCGGCGCGGTAGCGGGGGACGGGGATATGCTCACCGTCGCCACCGGCGCCGGGGATTTACGCTTCGTCGTGCCGGCGCGGCTTGGCGTTCTCTATCCCGGCCTCTCCATGCCGCTGCCCGAACTGCCCTGTCCGGTGGCGCTGGCGGTCGCGGTCGATGATCTCGAGGCGACGCGGGCCGAACTGGAACGGCGCGGCTTCCGCCCAACCCCGACCCCGTCGGGTCTGGCCCTGCCGCCCGAGGTCGCGACCGGCGCGGTGGTGGAGTTCGTGTCCGCGTCCAATGCGGAACGGATTCTAATTATCCCTGGATAGAAGTGGGGGCGCAGGTCACGCGCCCTAGCAAGACTGCAGGTGCAAAGTCGTCCGCGATGGAATAGATTTCCTCCTGCTCCTTTGTCGATACCCTGGCGAGGACGATGATTTTAATGGCTCAGAGTCTGACCAAAAAACCGTTGAGTCAGGAGATTCGGTGCTGCTGTAATGCTTGAACGCTTATCGTCTGCGTGGGACTATTTCCAGGGAGGGGGTCATGTGACCTGCGCCCCGAAAGCTCCTCCAGAATTGGGCAGCGCCTGTCGCCGAGTGGCCAAGTTTCTGCGAGGAGCAGACCATCGAGATTCTGTCGGCGCCCGAAAATTGAGATAACCCAAGTAGCCCAATTACTTCAGGAGAAAGCGGCGATGGCTGACGAAAGCGGTTCTAACGATCAACTGGAACGATCACTGATCGATATCGCTGTTGAAAGCTGGCGTTTTTCCAAACTTTTCGCGCGCGTGGTGAACAAGCTCGATGCTGGTGAAGCGGACCGTTATTTGAGCCAACTGCGCTATTTTCAGAAGAAGGTGCGGGAGAGCCTTGATGCGACCGGTCTGAAACTAGTCGACGTTGAGGGGCACCCGTTTGATGCCGGTATGGCCGCATCCGTGTTAAACAGCGATGACTTCGGGCCGGACGACACCCTGCTGGTAGATCAAATGGTGGAACCCATTATCATGGGGGCTGACGGGGTGAGGAAACAGGGCACCGTAATGCTTAGGAAAATACACGCATGAAGTACATTGGAATAGATCTTGGCACTACCAATAGCGCAATCTGCTCCTATGATGGCGAGTCCATTCACCTATACAAAAGCCCCGAGCAACATGAAGTGACTCCCTCGGCGATCTTTATTGACAAACGTGGGAACAAGTACGTTGGACTCCGGGCCTATAACAATGCCGCGCGGAATCCCGACAATGCGGCAATATTGTTTAAGCGCCTGATGGGCACGAGTACACCGGTGAAGTTGCCCGCCGTGAATTTGACCATGACCCCTGAGGAATGCTCAGCCGAGATTCTTCGTGTCTTGTTCGGATATCTTCCTGAAGAGATTCGGAGTGACGACAGTGTGGGGAGTGTCATCACCGTTCCCGCTGCATTCAATCAAATGCAGAAAGATTCTACGATGGCGGCGGCAGACGCGGCCGGCATTGGACGAGTTGCATTGATGCAGGAACCGGTGGCAGCCGTGATGAGCGTTATGCGCCAGCGCAAGACCGATGGTGTGTTTGTAGTTTATGATTTGGGTGGTGGAACGCTTGACATTGCTGTTGCGGAGAGCATTTCCGGTCGGGTGAGCTTGTTAGCTCACGGTGGTATTGCAATGTGCGGGGGGCGTGATTTTGACCGCATGTTGTTCGATAACATAGTTAAGCCGTGGTTGTTGGACAACTTCAACCTGCCTGACGATCTGGGCGGGCATCCCCAATACAAACCGCTCCTACGGATGGCAACTTGGGCAGCGGAAAATGCCAAGATTAATCTCTCGTCGAAGGAGGAGACTGTAGTGAGTCTTCCAGAGACTGAGCTTGGTATTCGCGATCTTTCTGGCGAGGAGATCTATGTTGATATAGCAGTCGACCGCGCCCGCTTCGATAAGTTGATTTTGCCGAAGGTAGACGAATCTATTGAGATGGCTCGGGAGACGCTCGAGAAGGCCGGGTTGAATGCGCACGATGTAGAGCGCGTGGTGTTTGTGGGCGGACCTACATATTACAAACCATTGAGAGACAAAGTGGCCTTTGAATTGGGCATTGCGGCATCAACGGAAATCGACCCCATGACTGCCGTCTCTATAGGAGCGGCGGTGTTCGCCGAATCAATCGACTGGGCGTCGCAAAGCCGAGGGCGCAAGAGTTCGCGAGGTACCATTGGCGTAGAAGGGTCGCTCAGCCTGTCGTTCAACTACGTTGCCCGGACGCCCGATTCGCGAGCGAGAATTGTAGCTAAGTTGGTGGAACAAGCCGTTTCTGGAGCAGAATTCCAGATAGATAGTCTCGACACGGGATGGTCATCCGGGCGCATATCATTGAAAGATGGAGCTACCGTTGAACTCCCGTTGGCGAAACCCGGGGAGAACACTTTTAAGGTTTTTGTGTTCGATACCAGCGGTGGTCCCATTCGTTTGGGTCAAGACAAGATTGTGATTTCCCGCACAGCTGCCAGCATCGACGCGATCCCGGCGTCTCATTCTGTTGGAGTTGAAGCGCGCGACAAGATTGGCGGCCAGCTTGTGGTGGATTACTTGGTTCGAGACGGGGATCAGTTACCCAAGAAAGGTAAAAAAATATTTAAGGCGGAGAACTCGTTAAAAGCCGGCGATGCGGGATCCATAAATTTCAAATTGTGGGAGGGGGAAATTAATGATCCGATTCATGATAACCGCTTCATTGGAGCATTCAAAATTAGGGGCTCCGATTTTGAGAATGGCGTAATTGCCGCTGGTGCTGACTTAGTGTGCGAATATGAAATACTTGATTCAGGGAACATTGTCATGGAGGTTTCTGTCCCTTCAATTGGAAGCTCCTTCCCCGGCGGGCGGAACTTCTATTCCCGACAAGAAGGGCAGATCGACTATACAATGGCTGCCAAGTTAATTGGAGAGGAGTCAAAACAAGTCGAGCAGCGCCTGGATGAGATGGCGTCCAATATTAGTGACTCGCGACTTGATCAGGCACGGGAGAAACTGGAGCTGGCTCAGTCTCTAAAAGCTGGAGAAAGTAATCCGGAAACGGCTAAACACGCGATGGACGGCGTGCAAGAGGCCAAGCGGTTGTTGGGGCTGGCACGCAAGGGACATTTAAAGGAGATGCGCCGACTGGAATTGAACAAGGCCACTGAGTTCTTTGATAAACTCGTTCGTAAACATGCCCGGCCGTCCGAAGCCTCCACTTTTGACAATCTTGCTAAAACCGCCCAACGCGCGATCGACAACAACGGTGGCGATTTTGAAGCACATCTCGGCGATCTGCGCGAGAGGAACTTCACCATTCTGTGGCGTCAAGATTGGTTTGTGATTGATCGCTTCAAATGGCTTGCCGAGGACTCCTACCTTTTTCCTGACGCCCGCCAGCATGCGCAACTGGTCGCAACAGGTATGCAGGCCCTCAAAGAGGATGATATTGAGGAACTTCGGAATGTCGTTGGGGAACTTGATAGAGTAAGAATCGGATCAGCTGGAGAAGATGAAATGATGGCCAGCGCAAATATTCTTCGGAGTTAATGTATGGCGCTTGATGCTTGGCTTCCTATTGCCCTCGAATTGCCCGACGGGGCGAGGTTGGGAGGCGCCTTATTTGGAGGCACCGGGTGGCAGATCCTTGAGACCGCAGGAGGGGGGCGGGCTTTGGTTGCGTGTGATGTCTTGGTAAGTCGCTGGGTTGACTCGGGCATTTTGGATCGGGGAACGCTTGGGGCATTTGAATTTGGGAAGCAACGATATTGGTCAGTAACTTGTGGACCGAGTCATACGCTTGTGCCGGTTTCAGATGGCCAGTCTCCTAACTCAAAAACAGAGGCTCTTGCCTTCGCTCAAGCTTTTAAAGCCACTCGCGGGATCGACAAAGATGCGCCTCTACAGGATGCTCTATACGTCGAGAAAATCAGCCGCCTACTTCCGACCTTCAGCATTAGTCCTAGGATCGAGGATGACGTTGTCCTTGGGCTGTGGCTGACCGGCGGGGTAAGCGTATCGGTAAAGTCATTCCGACGGTTATCTCAGATGCTCAGTTGGCTAGGAACCCCTCATCTCAAGGATGTCATTGAAACCGCTGGCTTTGAAGTGACTGAGCCAGTTCCGACTGAGAAACGGTCAAGACGTCCTCTGGAAGCGGGTGTATCAGCGGCGGGGTCGCCTAAAGCAGACGGAAGTACCGCCGAGGGACCACGGGGACAGCGTCTATTTGAGTTGCCAGGGCGCCCGGATCTTGCCTCGTTCATTAATGAGCACATTGTCGACATTGTTCAAAACAGGAGCCGATATGGGGCTCTGGGCATCAACTTTCCGTCCGCAGTTGTGCTTCATGGGCCGCCAGGGTGCGGCAAGACCTTCGCTGTAGAGAGATTGGTCGATTTTCTCGGTTGGCCAAGTTTTCAAATTGATGCGTCGAGCGTTGCTAGCCCCTACATTCACGAAACCAGCAAGAAGATAGCGAAGGTGTTTGACAGCGCGATGGAGAATGCCCCCTCCGTCTTGGTGATTGACGAGATGGAGGCATTTCTTGCCGATCGAGAAATGGGTTCAGGTCATCATCGAGTCGAGGAAGTCGCCGAATTTCTTCGTCGGATACCCGAAGCCACGAAGAATGAGGTTCTGATCGTGGCGATGACCAACCGTGTAGAAATGATCGATCCTGCAATCCTGCGTCGAGGTCGATTTGATCATATCATTAAAGTGGATTATGCCAGCGAATCTGAAGTTCTGTCGCTCTTAGAAAAGTTACTATCTTCTCTACCAAAGGAGCAGGAGATTAGTGCCGATCCATTTGCGAAGCAACTCGCAGGTCGACCACTCTCTGACGTGGCTTTTGTAGTACGTGAGGGTGCGCGCCTTGCGGCGCGCACAGGCAAAAACAAACTCGATCAGGAGAGCCTGCTGGCGGCACTTCGTTTGGCGCCAGCTCGGGACCGAGAGGGTGAAACTTCGCGCCCCATCGGGTTCATTTGGAACTAGGGCTGTGGCGTCCGAAAACGACAAAGGGAGGAACGAGGTAGCAAAGGGCTTTGCCGGACTGTCGTCAATGGTTTCGGATGTAGTAACGGCGATCGCGAGCGCCCAAAGTCAGGGCGACGGCGTATCGCTGGGTTCCTCTTCCGCCGGGCATGCGGAGTCGGCTCTTGAGCCTTCAAGCAAAAACGACCCTGGCCCCCGCCACGAATCGTACAGCTACCTCCCTCTTGCCGGAAAATTGGTTCTTGGCGTCGGCTTAGTCATTGGGGTGGTATGGTTCGCTTCTCAATCGGGAAAGAACGGAACATCCCCAGCACCGACATATTATCCTAGCGCGCAGCCCGCAGAGAGCACCGCGCCTGTGCCTAGCCAAACCCAATCGGGAAATGGCACGTCGGTGATCAATTTGCAGCCTAGCCAGACCACAACCGAGCCTCAAGCCGCGACCTATCCTTTCAGGGACAGGCCCCCTGCGGGCACGAACAATGTTCTGACCACGGCGCAGATTGGCTATTGCCTTGCGGAGAGAATTCGGCTCGATGCAGCCACGGGAAATGTGAACGACTATATCCAGTCAGACGTTGGCCGATTTAACGCAATGGTGTCCGAATACAACAGCCGTTGCGGTAGCTTTCGCTACATCGAAGGCTCTCTAGAGAGTGCCAAGTCTGTGGTCGAGCGCTATCGATTATCACTACAGAATGAGGGGCGTGCCCGTTTCGAGCCAAGCCCGAGCGTAGGGAATTGGCAGGCGTCACCGTGGACGCCGCCGGCGGATGGAGGCGTGGACGATTGGACCGCGGGCGCCCCCGCCGCTGCCGGCCGATCAGCAGCGCCGGCGATAATGGCGGCTGGTTCACAACCCGATGCAATGGTCCAGGCATTGCAGAGGCGATTAAATGAACTCGGATATGATGCGGGCCAAGCGGATGGCATCGCTGGATTCAAAACGCGAGCAGCCATTTCGGCCTTTCAGAGGGATGAGGGATTGCTGGTGGACGGCATCGCGAGTGCGGCGCTTTTGGCGAGGTTGAATCCTTAGCTCCATAATTCGGGAACCCTGGTTGCCGCCGGTTCCCAGGGCGCGGAATCTGGTGCTGTTTTGGAACCGGAGCCGGGCAATCGATCGATGGGAATGTAAGGGGAATAAAACCTGAGGCGGTCAAATTGACGAGAGATCGGGGGAGGGTGATATGCGAAGTCTAAAAGAGACGACATTGCAGCGGAGCGCGTTTTGCGTTCTCGGGGTGACATCTAGAAGTGATCGGCGGCAGATACTGGATCTCGCTGAGGAAAAATCACTGCTGCTTGACCCAGACGCGTGCCAAAAGGCACGGGCAGATTTGACTAATCCACGAACGAGACTCGCTTTGGAAATGGCTTGGTTACCCGGAGTGTCGCCGAGGAAGGCGACACAACTTGTTGACTATGCACTTCAGAATCCGAGATCTGTGCGGACTGAACTTGGTCTGCCCGTATTAGCTCATGCAAATTTAATGGCTGCAGCGTTCGAGGCAGTTGACGCTGAGGATGCTGTCAACGATATCGCTTTGTTCATTCAGGAAATGGCCTGTCTGGTTAACGGTCTGTCGGCGGACGATGTAATGCGTGATATCAACGAAGATCGCGCCGTATCGGGATTTCCGGAGATAAAAAACGATGAACAGGTAAAAGCCGCACTTGTGGAGCGCCGCCGCCATTTTCGCGACGCCATCAAAGAGGCGTTAAACAGGCTGCCACCCGAGTCCCTTGTTGAGACAATGACTGTAGCTGTTGATAGCGTAACGGATGGCGGCAACAAGCATGCTCCGGAGCTGATCGATGAGTTAGTTGATAGCTACGAGGTGGAAACGCAGGGGTTTCTCGAGAAAGAGGCCGAAAACATTCATAAGCTGATTGCGGCAATACGGGATTCGGTCAAAATAGGCGAAGATACCGCAAGGGCGCTGGTCGACAAACTGGAAGTGGTCACCCGAAATTGGGACAAGGTGGCGCAGCCCATTCAGTTGAGCGCAAAAGCGCGGGGTACCCATCACGATCCGAGCCGCAATTTGGCATATTCGATACGCGGCCTTGCCGTTGACCTATTCAATGAGCATGACATGCTCGTCTACGCGCGCCGTCTCACCGATCTATTACACGAACTTTTTTCGGATTTGCCGGAAGTGGCAGAGAAAGTTGGTGAGGATTTAGGGGCACTAACTGACATAGAGACTAAGCGAAAATTCTCGGAGCTTCTTGCGCCTGTTTCGGCCCTATGCAAAGCCGCAATTGAATGGGCAGGTGCGTTCCCATCGGAAGCAGAACGAGAGAGCCAAAAACTAATGGCGGCGGCGGAGCCGCTCCTGGATGATCTGGTGTCTGGTGGCGCGCCAAAGGCAGTAGTTGATGATGCGAAAGATCAGGTGGCACTTACATTGATGCATTGCGCAATAGCGTTTGGCAATAAGACAGAGAAATGGAAAGTCTGCATTGCTCTTCTTGAAAGGGGCCTGGAATTGGCTAGTACCGCTGCTACTAGGGAACGGGTCGAGAAGAATCTCGAGATCGTTCGAAAAAACGATAAAGTATTGGGCGAATTGACACCCATTTCATCGGCCCCTTCGCTGGCAACCATTAATGGTTTCGGCGTTACTTTGTACGGAATGGCGGATACTGACCCGGAAACCGGATCTTATATGGCTACTTATTATCTTGTGTTGTTATTTGTTCCAGTGTTTCCGATTTGTCGCTATCGGGTGATATCGACAGGGAATGGGTACCGCTTTCTTGGCAAAGCGCCCCTAAGAACATTCGATAAATGGCATATTGCCGTTTCGGTGATCGCCATCATCTGGGTAATTTTGCAAGCGAATTGAATGGCAGCAAACATGGTCGACACAGGTGCAGTGTAAGGAAACTACCGGAAGGTGCATCAGTGGATGCCTGATGTTGAATCGCGCGCTTTTGGCAGCGGCCCTGTTTGTTGTCGGGGGCGCCGTCGCGGGCTGTTGGGAACAGGTAGCGTTTTCTGGCGCCCAGATTGTTATCGAAGGGATCAGCAGCATTGTTAGTGACGAGGGATGGAGCGCTACCACGAGGCCGCCGAACAGCGTTACGCCGAGTACTATGTCCGCTGTTTACCTTTGTCGGCAAGCACTGCCGGTTGGGGCGGCATTTAAAAACACATGGGACACCCGCTCAGCCTATGCCTCTTATGTCGCGGAGGCGAAGCGCCGGGGCTATTCAGTGGCTTCATGCAGGCAGGCAGCCGGTTATCCGGCGCAGATGACGGAGTCTCCCGTTGCAACTGCAGCATCCATGAACTCGCCACCCGGGCCAACATACTGCTATGACCCGGCCGCAGGACTCCCATACTTGATAGCGACTGGTGGCGATTGCGTTGGAGCAGATCGCCAGCTTTCGTCGAAGATTGATTACGACAAACTACGCGCGAAATATGACCGAGAGCATGTGGGAACAATTCAGACGGTAAAGACAGATGGCGCAGAGAAAAAAGTGGTTACAGGTTACTGCTTCCGAAAAACCACGGGGAAATATTACAAGGGGACGCCTGCATGTGTTGGCTCCGATAGATCGGTATTATACGAGGAGTATAGTCGCAACCAGCCAAGTGTGGCGCCGGAGTGACGTATTGCCTATCTGTATTGATCACGTATTCACCTGACAGTTTGGCGATGCCTGGGGCAGCGAGGCGAACAGGGTTTCGTTGAGCAACTCGTTCCCCGGCCGGCTGTTAAAGCTCTCGATGAAGGCGTTCTGCTAGGGGTTGGCTCTGAGCGATGTAGTGCCATTCGACCCGGTGTTCCTGAGCCCATTGCAGGATCGCCAGGCAGGTCAGCTTAGACGTTGAAGCGGAAGTGGCAGACGTCGCCGTCCTGGAGCAGGTAGTCGCGGCCCTCGACGCGCATCTTGCCGGCGTCCTTGGCGCCCTGCTCGCCGGCGCAGGCAACGAAATCGTCGTAGGCGATGACCTCGGCGCGGATGAAGCCGAGCTCGAAATCGGTGTGGATGACGCCCGCCGCCTGCGGCGCGGTAGCGCCCCGGCGCACGGTCCAGGCCCGCGTTTCCTTGGGTCCGACGGTGAAGAACGTCACCAGGTCGAGAAGCGCGTAGCCGGCCCGGATCACCCGCGTCAGGCCCGTTTCGCTTAGGCCCAGGCTGTCGAGAAAGGCGCTCCGTTCCTCGTCGCTGTCGAGGAGCGCAATCTCGGCCTCGATGGCGGCGGAAATGACGACCTGGGCCGCGCCCTCGGCCTTGGCCCTTTCGGCCACGCGCGCCGACCACTCGTTGCCGGTATTGGCGGCGCTCTCCTCGACATTGCAGGCATAGA
>Ga0315281_10011008_pt1 | contig 12410 bp, 12 predicted proteins | sample YL17G07_0_MG_FD_204540 | JGI IMG/M metagenome (GOLD analysis project Ga0315281, IMG submission 204540) | Sediment microbial communities from Yellowstone Lake, YNP, Wyoming, USA - YL17G07_0 | ecosystem: Environmental > Aquatic > Freshwater > Lake > Sediment | place: USA: Wyoming | collected... | reverse complement strand
AAGGCAAACATTCCTCGGAACCGGTGAAGGCAATCTACTCCCCACTCTTCATAGCCATGAAGGATTACCTCGGTATCGGACCTTGATTTAAAAAGGTGCCCTTTCCTTTCCAACTCCACCCTTAACTCTTGAAAATTATAAATCTCTCCATTAAAGACGATCCAAATACTTCCATCTTCATTACACATGGGCTGGTGCGCTGCCGATGAGAGATCAATGATAGAAAGACGCCGATGGCCTAAACCAACTTGGAATCCATTTTCATTCGAAGGTAATGGATGGGTCTTCGTTACTTCAAAAAACTTGCCATCTTTGGTGAACACCATCCCCTCATCATCAGGCCCCCGGTAGGCCATGACGTCGCACATCCTCTTCATTACATCGACTTGTACTCCACGATGATTAAAGGTTATTTCACCGCAAATCCCGCACACCTTAGTATCTCCTATCCAGCAGGCGCTGATACAGAGCGATATATTTGTCTGCTACGCAATCTATCGAATAGTGGTCCTGGACAAAAGCTCGGCCCCGTCTTCCCATCTTTTCCCTTTCCGTGGAATTCCTTATAAAGTAAAGGAGGGCCTCGGACAGGCCCTCCACGTCCTCGGTATTGACGAGCAGTCCATTCTTCGCAACCGCGTATCCACCCGCAGGAATGGAGGCACCCTCCATTCCGAGCAATTCGGCGTTCCCCGAAATGGCCGTGGCTATGGAAGGGATACCATAACTCAGCGCCTCAAGGAGTGCGTTGGACAGCCCTTCCGCTCGCGATGGAAGGACGAAAAGGTCGGCCTCCTCCAGGTATTTTTCAACATGATCCGTCACTCCGGGAAATTCGACCCGTCCCGTCAGGCCAAGCCCATTGCACAGGCCTTTCAGTTCTCCCTCGGCAGGACCTTGCCCCACAATGAGCAACCGGAGGTCTGTCTCCTTCCGGATCACGTGCGCCCACGCCTTAAGGAGCACATCGATCCCCTTCTGTTTGTCGAGTCGCGCGGTCGTAACAACGGTGCGGACCCGATCATAGATGCCCTTACCCTCTGCAGGGGCCGATACACCGTTTGGAATGCGGGCGATTCTCGACCTTGAAAATCCGGCAGAGGCAAGTTCATCAACACCCTCTTGACTCATGGCCACCACGCACTCCGTGGCTTTCAGAAGATAGTTCAGTTGTAGGCTGCCCAGCGGGAATTTTCTCAGCTGGTTCATATCGTTTAGTATTCCGGAACACGCATACTTTACAAGAACGGGTTTGCGCAGAATCCCCCTTCCCATCAGGACGGAGACAAAGGCCGGGTAGAGCATTTGATGAACATGAATGACGTCGTACTTCCATCCGTGAAGGAGAAGATAGGCCCCGAGACTGACCATGTACGACAGTCCCCCGAAGGTTCGGATCCCCTTGATCCCGAACATCCCCCAGCAGGAAAAATTCCTGAAGACATCAATGGTGCCCATTCTCTCTCTCCGGGGAGTCTTCGTGCTCCACCAGCCCGTCACGACGTTGACGCCGATCCCCTTGCGCACCAGCGCCTGTCCGAGAAGCTGTGCTTGCTTCTCTGCCCCGCCGATGATCGGATGAAACTGTGAAATGACCATTAATACCTTCATGTCAAAAGATCCCCGTGCCGGGCGTAAACCGTTCCATTTCCCGTTGTCGTCCCATGATCTGCTCGCGCCCCGTTCGATGAAAGGCTCATCCTCATTTCATGCAGATGAAAAGTGTCCCAGGGGAAAGAGTCAGGGCGATCCGCTTCAATGGGTCAACTCTCTGAATCATTCGAAGGACCGCCCGCTTTCTCGACGTCGGATTGACCAGGTTGTCGGCATCCAAAACGTCAAACTGATCGAAAACCTTTGAAAACCCCAACGTCCGGAAGAACCGGTTCAACTGAAAATGATTGAACTGATTAAAATCGATGCCCAGCTTCATGATGTCCTCACCGCGCCTGAAGGTCTGAATCCAATACCTCCATTTGTCAGGCAACAATCCGTAACATGGAAATGCACTCTCACCCGAAACAAGGCTGAACTTGTTTGTCGAATAGAAGTAAAACAGGCCCTCCGGCTTCAACGCATCAAATACCTTCTGGATACCCATTCGCCAATGCTCAACATGCTCGAAGGTGGAAAGTGCAATAATGACGTCGTATTTCGACGACCCGATATCGCTGTCTTCGATATTTCCAAGTCGAATGTCGGGTTCAACATCATACCCCCTGCCCAACCCCTTGGCATACTCCACGAACTGGGGACAGATCTCCAATCCCTCGCAATGAATCCCGGTTTTTTTGCATAAGATGGGAAACCATCCGGTACCCGTTCCAATCTCCAGAATCTTTGTATCTGGGGTGATGTCCTTGAACTTTTTAATGCGCAGGATCGTCTTCTCAAATTGTGACTCTATGGCCTCGGGTTTGATACCACTCTGTTGGCGGAGATACCCTTCAACATGGCGCAGATGATAATGAACTTTCACGCTTCAGTCCTTCCTTGGAGTAAATAGAATCTCCCTGGCCATCGGGGAACTGTAATCAATGGCCCATTTTACACGGGGCTGGGTGTATCGCTTCCGCGATGCTCCCTGGCAAACACATATTCGTTGCAACCATGACCTCCACCACAGGTTTTTAGTCTTAGGAGACAGAACCCCTTCTTACGGTAAAAATGGAGTATCTCTTCTGGCTTAGCCACTTCAAACGGATATCCTCCGACCCAGTCGACGAGATCGTACCACACGGACATTCCCCTGTCCTTCTTTTTCTCTTTCCACTTCTTGAAAGGGAAGGGATTTCGCAGATGGATCAATCGAAACGCTGCCGAAAGGAGTTCCCAGTATGTCCCCACCCCGAGTATGATGATCAGCCTAACCAGCTTTGAGGAATCGTTGTAACATTTCTTGAGTGCTCTCCAACGGTGGCTAGTAGCTCCTTGGTCGTTATAGATTGAAATAAACAATTTTCCCTGCGGTCCAACCAAGGGGCCAACGTTCTCCAATGCCTTCCACATTGCACCGGTGTGGTGAAGCACCCCCCAGGAGTAGACGATGTCAAAACAACCCAAGGACCCCAGAAAATCCGGATTTAAGACATCGCCATGGGCCACGGTCCACTTTTCATCAACGGCGAAATACCGATCCTTGAGCACCTTTGTGCACTCGACGGATCGCCGATCATAATCAAAAGAACAGACCCTCGCCCCCATCCTTCGGGCCGATAGAGAAAAGAGCCCGCTTCCAGACCCGATATCCAGGAAGGTCGCTCCCTCCAGGGTCTCTACCTCGAGCATCTGCCGAAGAGATCTCTCCGCTTCACGAATGCGATCCTCGTCCACCCCTGAAAGATAACGTGTCCAGTTCTCTCCAAACTCAAACCGAAGGCCTGTTTCGCCCGCGTTTTTGCCTGTCACTCACATCCTCCTTGAGAAAAGGGATCCGTCACGACTTCCTTCTGCCTTGACGGCCAGACAATTGATGTACGGAGAACTCCAGCGGTTTGGCCTCATGAAGGGAATGGCCTTTTCACACATCCAGGCGATCCTGCTGATCAGGGACCGCACCCGGGAAGCGCCGGAATAGAGGATACCCCCTCTCCAGTTCTCGATGTTCAGAACACCGAGGTGAAGGAAAAGAAAGTAATGGCACGAGACCGTTTGAAACCCGCTTGCGTCATGAGCACGAACGAGATCATTCTTGTCCAGAGGCACATGGACATCAAAGACGGGTCGATTCACAATTTTTTGAATCATGCCATTCAACCCTGCCAGGTTGGGAACATTCGTAACGAGAAGCCCCCCTGCTTTTAGAAATCTTGAAAACGCTCGAAGGCATCCGGATGTGTCCCGAAAGTGTTCCACGACACCGAATGAAATCACGACATCAAAGGCTTCGATAAAATGGTCTGGAGGGGAGAAGAAATCCGCACAGATGACCTCACCCTCCACCCCTCCCTTCAGCAGGAGCTCCTCTGCCTGACCACATCCCACCTCTGAGTAATCGATCCCAGATACGTTGAACCCAAATTCCTTTGCAAAATAGGGCAGCCAGACGGATCGGGCACAACCGATTTCCAGGAGTTTCAACCCCCGGGTCTCCCTGCCGGAAAAAAGCTGATGGAAATAGACATGGAAATGGTGAAAGACGTGACTGCGCGAGCCGGGTGCAAGAGGATCGATCGTGTTCTGCACGTCCTCTCCTGCCCAGACGCGGTCCCAGTATGGCTTTCCCGCTTTATTCAAGATTATCCTCTTTTCGCGACATACGTTACAATTCCATACTTCCCTGCGAGGAGCTGATACCTCTCGTAAAGGGGCATGAGCAAACGGTCGACGGAGTATAACGGGTGTGAACCGAAAAAGTGGAGGCCTTTCGTCCATCGATCCCACGACCCCCGTCGTTTGTCAGCCCCGTACGCGGCCGCAAACTGGATGTCTCTCCACTCCATCTCCCTCTTCTTTGAAAACCGATACACAAAATACCGCAGCCAATTCACAGGGTGCATCGAATAGATCCGGTTGCCGCACTCCTTTCGAATCAGGGTCAGACCCGCCTCCTCCAGGTACTTCGTCACCGTTTCTTCCGTGAAGAAATACAAATGGCGGGGGACATCCTCAAGGTAAAGACAACGGGAGGATAGGCTCTTAAAATTGGTCACCAGGAAAACGAAAATCCCCCCTTTCTTCAGGACCCGTCCCGCCTTCTTGAAATAGGCCTTCGGATCGTGAACATGTTCCAGGACGGCCCAGGCCGTGACGGCATCGTAGCGCGGTTCATCCACAGGTATCGCATGAAATTCTTCCCGATAGACCTTGAAATCAGAAATGGGTTTGGAGTGCGAAGAAATTTCCACCCCTTCTACCGTCCAGCCAAGTTCCTGCATGAATCTGGGAAAATCACCATTGGCGCACCCGAGGTCGAGTAAGAGATGATCATCCGAAGCCACGTCCAAGAGGAATTTGGATTCGGCCGCGTAACGGGACTGATGATAAGTACGTTCCTCATCAAAGTAATCATAGAACAGTGAAGGATAATATCGCGACATCTCAGACTGCGTCGGTCTCGGGTTGACAAAACCAAGGCCACACCGGGTGCATTCAACAACATAAAACCATTCGTCCGCGGAATAGCGTGCGTCGGGCATGGAATAGACCAGCCGATAGTCGTCCGAACCGCAGAGATTACATTTCACCGTTTTCATGGGTGTCCCACGATCCGAATCTGTTTGTTGAGCATCGCAAAACAATAACCCAGGGATATCAGGCACACCAGAGCCGTCGATAACCCAATTCCAGCAACACCAAACCGCCGGATGAAGACATAATTGAGAATGACCTTCAAAATAAGATTGATCATGGCAGCCTGCATCAATACTATATTCTTGTTTAAGGAAGAGAGGAGGCGGACAATGAGAATGGTTAAGAGATAAAAGGGGACCTGCAATAGGAGGAAGATTTGGATTTGACTCACCCTCTGGGTATCTGCAGACGTGAATGCCCCTCGCTCAAAAAAGACGCGGATTAAAGGGTATGAGAAATAGATTAAACCAAGCGTGACAGGGACTGTCACCAGGAGAGTCAGGAACCCGTAACCTTTCAGTGTTCTTCGTAAGCCGCTCCAATCCTTTACCACCACCATGCGCGAAAAATGGGGAAAAACAGCCGTCCCTACGCTCAGGGAACCGATTCCGAGGATCAATGCCACAATCTTATTTCCATAGCTCAAGGAAGAGACACTCCCCGGTCCCAGCATGGCGGCCATCGATTGATCCACCAACCCCGTGCAGCTCATGAGGAGGGCGCCCACAACCATGGGCACATATTGCTTTGCCACTCTCTTCAACGCAGGGTCGAAGCCATACCAACGGGGCAGAAGAATAAACCCCTGACGCCTCACTCCCCATGCCAGAAGGGCCACTTCGGCGATGAAGCCCACCACGGTCCCTGCGGCGAGCGCGTAGATTCCCCACATCTTGCCCATAGAGAAGAGAAAGACAATGGCCATGAGGGGGATCATTACGGGGGACACGGCTGCCAAAGCGAAGCGTTCATACGCGTTAAGGACAGCAGCCCACACGGTGCCCAATCCGCTGATCAGCAGAACAGGGAGCAACATGAAGAACAGAGAGCGTGTAAGGGCCAGCTTCTCAGGCCCGAATCCTGATCCGAGAACACCAAGCAAAAACGAAGCCGTCAAGGCCAATAGAACTGAAACGGAAAGGAGCAGAAGTGTGCTGCCCAACATGACGTTGGAAAAAAGTTTTTTCATCGCCTCGTAGTCCTGGCTTTCCCGGATATGGACCAGTGCAGGAACGATGGCGGCGCTGAATGATCCTGCGATCACATTGGACGCCAACGAAGGAAGCAATAAGGCGATGAGTAGAGCATCGAGGGCGTCCCCCGTACCGAACCGATGAGCGACAAGCAACTCCTTCACGGTTGCGGCAAGGTTGACCAGTGAGCTGAAACCTCCAACCGTTATGATGGCACCGAAAACACGCCGATCCACGGGGGGCCGGTGCCATAGATTAGACAAAATAAGTTTCGTATGAGATGACTCCGTCATTCTCGTCCCGCGAACTCTCCCCGAGTTTGGCTCTGCCTTCTCTCCTGCCGCTTTCTTGAACCTGCATTATCCCGTGACCGCCGCAAATACCCTTTCCTTCCAGTCGAAGCGAAATTTCTCCCTTTGTTCAAAACAGAGGTGAGCAATCCCCTTCCGGTAATCATCATCTGCAAAAAAGTGCACAATCTTCTGAGCCAAAGCTCCATCGTCATGGGGATCAAACATCAATGTGTCATGGGAAAGGATTTCGCGAATTCCCGGAATGTTGCTCCCAAAGCAAGGGGTGTCGCACCCGAGGGCTTCGAGAAGGACATTTGGCATCCCTTCCCTTGTCGAAGGCAGAACGAAAAGGTCTGAAGCACGAAGCGTCCTCCACAGATCCCCCTTCTCAAGCCATCCGGTGAAAATCACCCTTCCCTGGAGATCCAGTTTTTCGACCTCCTTCTTTAAATCGTTCCCGTAATCCCCTTTTTCTTTAGTGGTGTCTTCTCCGACGATGAGCAGAAAGACATCCTTCATCTCCATACCGGCGAGAGACCGTATCAGGATCTCGAAGTTCTTACGGCGGTTCAGGACACCGGCCGTGGCGATGAGCCTGGCTTGCTCTGGGATGGCGAAGCGGCGTCTCGTCTCTGCAGGATCCCGGGGTGACCCCTCAGGCATGGGGATAATATTGTTCGGAAGGACTCTGACATCGACTTCCCTCCGGCCTCCAAACAACCGGAGGACGTCGTCCCGCATGGCCTCGTTGACCGCAATGATACGGTCAGAGGACCGCAGCCCCACGTACTCAATGACCTTCGTCAGAAACTCATGGGATGCCCTGAGCCGCTGCCTGTGGAGACTGAAAGAGATTTCGAGCCTGATGAGTGTCACCATCGGCCTTCTGAGAACCCACTTCGAAAAAGCCCCCAGGAACGCATAAAGGGGGCCAAAGGCGACCAGTAGGTCGACCCTTTCGCGCCGTCCCATCAAGAACAGGTAGAAGGGGAAGAGAACCAGAACCACCGTTCGGGTCACGAATCCGCTTTCAATCTTCATGGGGAGAGGAACAACGTGATTGCGATAAAGAGGATGATCGATTAAAATTGGAGTCAGTGACAGGCAGTGAACATGACAACCCTTTTCCAATAACGCCTCCACCATCATGATAAATCTATCGTAGGCCCCTCCTTTTTTAATGGTATACATGGCAGTCAGGATCTTCATCTCATTACCTATATAAACACAACTTTACCCTGTTTTTGCATTAAATTCGGCGCTTGAATTCATCAAACCCTTGACCATAGAGGCACAGCCGTTAAATCAACGTAATCCACTGGATCACCCAAATAGTGACCTTTGAAAAGTATAATCAAAGTAGTGGAAACCGCCTTTTTATGGTGGTATGCAGCTGATTCAACCATACCTTTATGCAACAACAGGGTAAATATTCATGGCTTCCTGGCTTCCTTATGATAAGGAATGTATGAATGCATGAAAAAAGCAATTTGAATTCTCCTGTATTCCTGGCTTCCTTATGGAAAACAAATATCTTTTATACAGATTGAATTCTGGTCAAAAATACCCTCGAGTCTCTCCCTCTTTCGCTCATTTTCTGTTAAAGAAGTGATCAAAATGCAATCGGGCTTGAGTTCCTGAACACGGCTCACGGGTTCAAGTTCATAGCCAAAAATGATTTGAGCTTCGAATTTTTCATCATCTTCAACAATCCCAACCAGCTTAAGATCCACTCCCTGGAGCGTAACGTAAGCCACTTCCATCTCGTCGCTTACCCCATAAAATACAATCCGCTTCAATCCTCTTTTTTCCATATACAGAAGCCGTTCACTAATGATAATTTTCAGTTCGGAGTAGTGATGAACTATGTAACTGATGAGATGAAAGGTAAGCCTTGCCTTTTCTGTAAAGCCCTTGGGGGTCAAATAATATCCGATCCTTCGATGGTTCAGGCCCCGGATACGAATCCATCCTTTCCGGGCCATCCTTTTCAGGCAGGCATTTGTTAACCCCAGGGCGATGCCGAATTTATGACTCAGCTCGCGCTGGGAAATAATGGGATTCTTTTCTAACTCTTCAAGGAGTCGTAGATCTCTTATTTCCCCTGAAGGTTTAAAGATGTTGTTATTTTGCATTGATTTCTATCCAGCTTGGCAACTTTTGTAAATTAATGGACAATTTCTGTATACCGTTCATCAAATGAACATTCATGGGAAAAAAATATATTTCCTCTTTCTTTACAAGAACTTATACTTGTGTTCAGAAACTCGGTTCGTCTCAAGCATCGGTTATACCCATCATTTGTGCAATCATTATGCCATATTAGAGAAGAGGCTCGAGTATATCCCCTCAAGTCTCTTGATATTTGTTGGCCAAAATGCTTTCTTCTCAACGATAAGCAGATTGTCTGATCGACTTTTTTCTAACAAATCCCGATTACGAATCGCATCGAGGATTCTGCTTGCCAAAATCCCAGCTTCATCTACTGGGACCAAAAATCCATTTTTTCCGTCAACGATCCATTCCCTATTAGAAGGAATATCTGTAACTACAGGAAAGGCTCCTGATCCCATCGCCTCAAGCAACGAAACCGACGTCCCATCATAGAGAGAGGTTGAGACATAAATATCCGCTTGAGATAAAAGGTTTGGCATCTCTTTATGGGGAACCCGACCGACGAACTGGACAGAATGACCCAAATTTAAATTCTCCACTTCGCTTTCCAAAGTTTCTTTCTCAGGACCGTCTCCGGCGATGAGGAATTTTGTCTCTGGCTCTTCTTTCAGGACAATTGGAATTGCCCGGATTAATAAGGAGACATTGTATAGCGGAAAAAGGTTTCGATTGCTAAGAATAATGAATGGCCGTTTGTTAAACTCTATTTTCCTATTCTTTCCCTTTTCTAAAAAAGCCTCATCGACCCCCATTGGGATGATCGAGATTTTTTCACCCAAGATTCCCAGTTGTTCCATCTCTTTTTTCTGCCCATTTGAAACACAATTGAGGTGAGTAGCATGATGGCATACGTAGACAAATATTTTTCTGAGAAATCCAGGTCTTTCTAAAGCCATCCTAAGGTCGGAACCATGGATGGTTACGATAAGAGGTTTGCTTAGAAGGGATCCAACCCAAGTCCCAATCAGGCCTGTCGGAATTGCCCAATGGGCATGAATTAGATTGCATCGATTTTTGAGGACAGCATAGGTTGTTAAAAGAGAGCCGGTGATAAAATAAAGAACCATTCTCAAATAGGGAATCTGTTTATGCTCAATCAAGAGTTTATCTCTTGCAAAGAAGGGAAAACGATAAACCTTAATCCCGTCCTGCTCTTCAAAATAAGGAGAACCTCTATAAATCTTCGGGGTCACTACGGAGATCTGATACCCCTCCTCTTGTAATAATGAGGCCATTTTTTTGATAAAGATACCACGATAGGAAGATTCAAAATCCGGATAGGCATTGGTTAGGAAGAGGATCGATTTCTTCATAAGGAAGCCAAGAATACAGGAGAATTCAAAATGGTTTTTTCATGCCTTCCTGCATTCCTTATCATAAGGAAGCCAAGAATACAGGAGATTAAGGAAAGTTTTAGGGTTAAAGTTGAGTTTATTTCTTCATTTCTTTTGGAAATTTGCCCCATGCTTCGCGTAGCTTGTATAATTGTCTTCCACAAAACTCTAAATTTTTTCACCTAACGATTCAATATCAGCAAGGTCTTTATGTCGTCCAATAGCTTGCTTGTTTTTTATGAATGCCCTTTTCCCTATGAAGGCAACTTTATGAGGACCTAAGTGTCCCATTTCCCGGGCTTCCCATATTTCATCACTATTTAAACCGTCAAGAACGGTTAGGATGTCAATCCGCACAGGTGGATAGCCGAGTTGAATTATTTTGCCGGAGAGGATGTCCTCCTCTGATATATCCAAGTCCTTGAAACCAAATGTTTTTATAGCATTAATTAAAAATATTGCATTGGAAAGTGTAGGACGAATCCATATGTCAATATCACCTGTCGCCCTTGGAAAACCGTGAAAGGCCAGTGCAAAGGAGCCTACAATGACATACTCCACACTATTCTTATTCAGAATTTCTATAAAATCACTGAAGTCAGGATGAAGTTTTATTCTCATCTCCCAATTTTTATTTCATAGATAAAACGAGGAATGCTTTTGTGTCCCGAGATAAGATAAATCTGTTCCCTTAAGAATTCGACCGTATTCAATCTTTCTTCCGGAGAACGTTTTTGCCAGAAAAGGATGTCATCGTATAGCTCATTATACCTTTTTTGATTAATCACCTTAAGGCGTTTGGTATGAGGGTGATTTTTCATTAAGAAACCTGTTGATTTGCTCCTTTCCTGAATTCATGTATTCCTAATAAGGAAGCCAGGAATACAGGAGATTAAGGAAAGTTTTAGGGTTAAGGTGAGGAAGCCCGTTTGGTTTAGAGTCAGTGGGTTAAGCTTAAATACTTAGAGACCAACGATATAACCCATCAACGAAACCGGCATATTTGCCTTTACCCTTGGACCAAAGCCTCTTTTTTATATGAGTTTATTTCTTCATTTCTTTTGGAAATTTGCTCCAGGCTTCGCGGAGTCTATACAACTGTCTTCCACAAACATCATATATATTTACTAATTCCTGGCATAACTTTTTATCGATATGGTTTCCGAAAATATCTCGGCACATCTCCATCCCAACAATAGTTTCATTACATTCCGCCATTGCGTCGTCGAGATATTTCTGGAATCCATATTTCTGATGTCTTTTAGCATATCCTTCGGCCCTCCGGGGTGGAGCCCCGTTCAAAACTCTTGATGAATGTCTTTCTCTTTGTCCCGTGATTCTTTAACTCATGCTCTCGCCATCTTGCCTCATTACGCTTTTCATATACTTCAAATCCCAATAACATCCACGGTCGAAACTTACGCGTTGACCGAACATCTCCATTATTGTGTTTCCGTAATCTTGAATTTATGTCGTTAGTGTAGCCAAAATAATACCTATTGTTCACAAGGCTCTTCAGGACATAAACGTAGAACATCTTCCCCCTCCGGGGCGGAGCCAATTAATCTTGGAATGGCTTTAACAGAACTGCTTAATTGTTTCTTTAAATCAAATTTCTCTGATTCCGGTAAGCTTGGAATAATTTTAGTCATCACTTCAATACATGCACTGTAAGAATTCTGATAGACTTGCAAATCTCGAAAACTTGTTATGGATTTTTCTCTTTCTTGCGTCATCCTTTCCCCACTATTTTGCCAAAACACCTAACCTTTTTCCTAAACTGGCATCTTAGCCTTGACCCTTACCGTTGTTCAAGTCTTTCAGATCTTTTCTTAATTCCAGGTTCTCTTTCTGTATTCGTAATATTTCCCTCCGTAATGAAACAATCTGAAGAGCGATGAATCCAAAAGAGAGTATCTGAATACCCCCTAAAATCAACAAAATAGCGAACGTGATTAAAGGCCTACCAGGGGTTAAGTCTCCTGAAAATCTTAAATAGACAATATATATGCCTATCAAGAAGCCAATCGTGAGGGTTAAGAGGCCAATAAAACCAAATATAATCATCGGCTTTTCAAAAAGAGAAAAGACCAGGTGCGAAGTAGCCGTCTTTTTAAATTTAAATTTTGATCTTCCTTTTTTACGACTGGATAAAACGGCAGGGATCTCTTTGACTCGAAAACCTAATGCCAATGCTTTAGAAAGAATTTCAAGATGGATTTCTTTTCCATCTGCTTCGAGTTCGAGGGAATCGAGAACTTTCCTCCGATAGGCACGAAAGATCCCTGTGGAAGTATAAATCCGGTTGGGCATAGCAAATCGCAGTATCCTATTCCCCAATT
>Ga0315281_10011007_pt1 | contig 12412 bp, 13 predicted proteins | sample YL17G07_0_MG_FD_204540 | JGI IMG/M metagenome (GOLD analysis project Ga0315281, IMG submission 204540) | Sediment microbial communities from Yellowstone Lake, YNP, Wyoming, USA - YL17G07_0 | ecosystem: Environmental > Aquatic > Freshwater > Lake > Sediment | place: USA: Wyoming | collected... | reverse complement strand
ATGAACGAGCGCGCCGGGTCGAGCGCGTGCCTGCGCTCGGCGATGTCGGCGATGTCGAGGCGGTCGGTCACTGCGCCCTTCCGCTGCGAGGTGACGAGCGCGCGACATCGCGTAAAATGCCGCCAACAGGGAGGCACGCATGGCCATCAAACTCCACGATCTCGCGGCAGCCGAAGACGACCGCCGTTTCTCGCCCTATTGCTGGCGCGTGAAAATGGCGCTGGCGCACAAGGGCCTCGAGGTCGAAATCATTCCCTGGCGCTTCACCGACAAGGAGGCGATCGCATTCTCCGGACAGGCCTCGGTGCCGGTGCTGGTGGACGGCGATAACACGGTGCACGACAGCTGGGAGATCGCGCGCTATCTCGATGCCGCGTATCCGGACCGGCCGCTGCTGTTCTCCGGCGAGGAGGCGCAGACGCTGGCGTTTTTCTTCAAGCACTGGTGCGAGCGCAGCGTGCATCCGCACATCATGCGCACGGTGGTGATGGATCTCTACAACGGCCTGCACGAAAAGGACAAGCCGTATTTCCGCGCCTCGCGCGAGAAGCGCTTCGGCAAGACGCTGGAGGACTTCGGCGCCGACCAGGCCGGCGCGATCGCCGCCTTGCGCGCCGCGCTCGACCCGCTGCGCCCCGGCCTCGCCGAGCAGCCCTTCGTCTGCGGGCGCGCGCCGGGCTTTGCCGATTACATCCTGTTCGGCGCGTTCCAGTGGGCACGCTCGATTTCGCCGGCGAAGCTGCTGATGCCCGACGATGCCGTGTACGCCTGGCGCGAGCGCCTGCTCGACCTGCACGGTGGCCTCGCGCGCAAGGCGAAGGGCTATCCGGTTTAACACGAAGCTAGTCATCGAGCCGCCTTTCCGCAACAGCGGAGGGTGAGCGTTCGTTGATGCGGCACAGCGGCTTCAGGTCGCAGTAGCGGCAGGTTTCTTCGTCGCGCTTGGGATCGACGCGCGCATCGCCTGCGGCGTAGGCTTGGCCGAGCGCCTCGAGTTCGTAGCGCCAGCCGCCGATCAATTGCTCCCAGGACTCATAGTCCTTCGCGGCGGCCGAACGCTGCTTGGCTATCGTGCCCACGCCGGGGATCAGCCCGTCCGAGCGCGCGATGCCCTTGAATCCCATCTCGCCGGCTTTCACGCGCGCGAACGCCACCGCTGAGACCTCCCCTGCGCCATCCGTATCGCCCTGGCTCACCGCGTAGAGCGGCAGTTGCGGATCCTCGGGGCGCGGACCGAGCCAGTCGCCGACGTTCGCAGCGCCGGTCTTGTAGTCGAGGATCGCGTGGCTGCCGTCTTCCAGGCGATCCATGCGGTCGAGTTTCGCGTTCACGGTGACGCCGCCGAAATTCACTGCGCGTTTTCTTTCGGTCTCGACGACTTCGAAGGCCGCACGCGCACGCTCGATCTCGAGCCAGGCGCGGCCGAGCTTCGCCAGCCGCACTTGTTCCAGTTCCATGTAGCGGCCCGCGATGACGTAGGGCCGGAACCAGCGCAGGCGGTTGATCGCATGCTCGGCGGCGCGCGCGAGCAGCGCATCGAGTTCGCCCTCTCCGATCGCATCGAGCCGTGCCTTGGATTTCAGCTCCTGCCAGATCTTCGCCAGCATTGCATGCAGCAGCGTGCCGCGATCGGCCGCATCGAGTCCGGCCGGCGGCTCCTCGAGCCCTTCGGCGCCGAGCCTGCGCGCCGCGAACGCCTTGAAAGGACAAGCCGCCTGGTCCTTGAACACTGCCGTCCCGCCCGAGGACATGCCCTCTTGCGCCAGCGCGGGCCCGCAGGCATCGGGCAGGCGCTCCTCGCGACGCGCGCGGCGAATCGCATCGCGCAGGGTTTCGTATTCGGACGGGGCGAGATCCTGCGGCGCCGTGCCCACCGGAATATCGCGTATCAGCGCACTGGGCACCAGCTCGCGGTCGTCTTCGCGCAGCGGATGCGACAGCACCACTTCGCCCGCGGCCGCGAGCCAGCCGCGCGTGATGCGCGCATCGAGTTCGAGCGAGGCCGCGGCCGAGGCCTCGGGCACGCCGCTCGATCGCTGCAGCGCGACAGGGATGAAAGGATTGGGCCGCGCCGGGATCGGCCAGGCCTCGTCGGTGAGCCCCATCACCCACAGGTGGTCGAACTCCAGTCCCGCCGACTCGAGCACGCCCAGCACCTGTATCGGCACCTGCGGCGCCTCGGGCTGAAACAGCGTGTCAGCGCAGAGGCGCGAGAAGCGCGCGCAGGCCTCGGCAAAGCGCATGCGCCCGGCGACGCGGTCGAGTGCGGCGAAACCCGCGATCGCTTCGTGCAGCTTCTTCAGCGTCTGATATTCGGCCGAGGCCAGCGTGCGCTCGCCGGGAAATCCGATCGCATCGAGCAGCGCAGCGATCGCCTTGCCCCATTCGCCCGCGCGCTTCGATCCGTGCAGGTTCTCGCGGGAGAACTTCGACAATTCGGTGAGGCGATGCGCGAGCTTCTGGCATCGAACTCCCTCGCCCCCGGCAAACAGCGACGACGCGATCTTCTCGATCAGGCGCAGCAGCCGCTCGAGAGAAATATTCACGCCGGCGAGCTTGCGCAGCTCCGCGTCGAGCCGCGCGCGCTGCGCGAGTTCGGCTTCCGCGCCGGCGATGAAGGGCGAGCGGATAAAGCGGCTCGCGCCGGCGAACTCGACCTCGCCCGCGGTCGCAGTGCGCGCCAGCTCGAGCGCGAGCACGGCCGCAGCAACGAGCGGATACGAAGACAGCGGCTCGCCCAGGGAAATGTTGAACGGCAGCGAACGCTGCTCTGCGCCGGGCAGCCCGTGTGCCGGCGCCATCACCTGCGAGAAAATCCGCTGCACCGTGCGGCGCGACTGCGCGAGATCTGGAACGACGATGCCGATGCGCGGTGACGGCGTAGCCTCCAGCCGTGCGCGCGCCCAGCTCGCCGCGGCGCGTATCTCCTCCTTGCGCGAAGTGAACGCCGCGCGGCGAGTTTTTGCCTCGCGGGCTTCGGGTCCGCAGGCGAGCACGTGCACGCCGGCCTCCGCGAGCGCGGCGAGGAGTTCGCGCTGCTGCGCGTTGAGGATGTCGAAGCCGTAGGCGACGATCGTCGCGGGCTTGCGCAGCGCGGGGTGCGCCAGATGCGGCATCACCACGTCGGCCAGGCGCGCACGGTCGCAGTGCCTATCGCGCTGCGTGATGCCCTCGTAGCGCCATGCCCAGTCAGCGAAGGCGCGCGCATCATCGTTCGCGGGATAGCCCTTCAGGCGCGGCGCCAGGCGCCAGGCATGCGCGAGCTGCCAGGCCTCGCGCGCGAGCGAAGCCGCAGGCGGCACCGAGAGCAGCGCGGTTCCCGCCTCGGAGCCGCGCACGATCTCCTCCCACAGCGCCTGCTCCTGCGCGGCGCTGAGCAGGATCGGCAGCCGCGTGGCGAGCTCGGAGTAGAGCGCGTCCTCGTAGGCCCGCTCGACCCAAGCGGAGAGCGGCAGGATGTCGGCCGCTTCCCATGCGCTCAAGCCCCGCGCGATCTGGTGGGAGTCGAAATCGAGCGCCACCGCCGCAGCCAGGCGCTGGTTGGGCGTGACCACGGCCACGCGCGCTGCATGGCCGGCGGCGAGGCGCGCGAGGAGTTCGGCCTTGGGAATCGGGAGGAAATCGGCGCCGTGGGTCATCGGCGCGTACTTTAACGCGAATTGCCGTTTCCCTACTCCGCACACAAGCGGCGGGGGAGAGGGTGAATCGCGCCCCCGGTCCACACTCGGCCAGCCACGCTGCATGCCTGGCCTCGTGCCGCAGGTTGACGCGGGAGTATCATTCAAACTTCGCTCAAGGAAACGCACAGATGAATCCGATGTCACTGCCTGCTGGAGGTTTGTTGCTGGTGTCCAGCCTTTTCGCGGTTTCAGCCCCATTGGAGAAAGGCGTGGAAGCAAGACAGGCGCCGTCATGCGGCGAATGGGTGGCGCATCGGGAAAAATCGGACACGCTTGCCTTGGGCAACGCATCCTGGCTGCTGGGATTCCTCTCCGGCTCAGCGGTCGCCGCCGGGAAGAATTTCCTCCCTGGAACCGACAACACCTCGATATACAAGTGGATGGACAACTACTGCCTGACGAATCCCCTCAGGGATCTGAGCAGCGGCGGCAATGCGCTGGCGGCCGAGTTGGCCAGGAAGAAGGGCGCATCGAAGTGAGGCGAACTATCGCTTTTCTGGCGGGCTGCCTGCTCTCGCTGAACCTCTTCGCAGCCACGGTGGATCTGATGGGTTCGCGTTCCTGCGGCAAGTGGCTGGAAGAAAGGCGCTTGGCGAGCGGCACGAAGGAGATGAATCGAATTCCCGTGCTCATCACCAAAAGCTGGTTTCTGGGTTATCTCTCGGGCCGCGCCGAGACATCGGGCAAGAACTTCCTCAAAGGCACCGACGGTGAGTCCATTTTTTTGTGGCTGGATATCTACTGCCGCGCAAACCCGAATAAGGATATTGAAAGCGGAGGCATCGATCTGGCCCGCGAGTTGATGCAGCTCAAAGGATTAACGCCGTAATCGCAGGCGTGTTTGCTGTCTCTCAAACACGCCTGCCACTCATGGCCCCGCGTCCGTTCGCTTACTGTGCGGGCCTGGGTCTGTCCCGCAACTCCAGCGGGATGGTTGAGCCCGAGGTGAAATTCGTCGCCAGCGTCGTCGCGAGCCTCATATCGGCAATCGACTTCTGTTCGGGCGTCAGACGCTCATAAAGCGCCCTCGCCGCCGCTGCGATCTCCTCCAGCGCGGTCAATCGATTGCGCGCAGTATCGACGCTCTGGTCGATGCGCTGCAGCGCTTTGAGTTGCAGGGTCGCCTTGATGCGGCCGCGCTCGCGTGACAGATCGGAGGCCAGCGCGCTTACCTTGTCGGCGTAGAGCTTCCACGCGGCTTGTTGTTCCGGCGACAGCTTCAGATCCTCTCGGAGCATTTCCAGGAGGTATTCGGCCTGGCCCACCGGATCTTCCTGCATTGCCGCACGCTGATCGCCTGCCGGGCGCTGGTCTCTGTTGATATCGCCTGGACCGCCGCGGCTTCCGCCTCGCATCCCGCCGCCACGAACCTGTGCCATCAATTCCGTGGCGGCGAATGCAGTGATGGCGGCCAGAACGACTGCGAGCGCCATTTTCTTCGATGCTTTCACTCGCGGCGTCCTTGTCGAATCCGGCTTCCGACGATCGTCACCGGCCCTTGCGCTGCGCGCGCATGCAGTTGCGCATCTCGTCGCCCGCCTTGCCTTGGCACGCTTCCTGCGCCTGCTTGAAGCGCTCGCTCATTTCCTTGCGCCGCGCCTCGCATTGCGCCGGGTCCGGCACCTTGCTGCAATCGACTTTCTGATGGCGATGGGCGCCGCGTTGACCGTCGCCGGGGGGCGCCAGCTTGCGACGCTGCTCGCGCATGCAGTTGCGTTGTTCGTCGCCTGTCTTGCCTTTGCACGCTTCCTGCGCCTTCGCGTAGAGTTCCTTGCGTTCCTTGCGCCGCGCCTCGCATCGCGCCGGGTCCGGCGCCTTGCTGCAATCGTGCTGCTGGCGGGATTTCTGTCCGCCCGGAGCTTCGCCTGCAGGGGCCGGAGCCTGCGCATAAACAAGACCGGCACCGGCAACAAGCAGCGCGCCCACCAATGAAGTGATTCGACGATTCATTTGCGACTCCTATTGAAAGACCGGCAAGCGGCCGGATGGATCAGATACTGCCATGCGTCGCCTGCAACAGCTGTTAAGGAGATGTAAAGCTTTGTTTCGACGCCTTGCCCCATGCCGTATCACGCCAGCGTGCCGCCCAGGAAAAGCTGCCCGATGCGCGGATCGGCAAGGATTGCGCTCGCCTTGTCCTCGATCCGGGTCTGGCCCAGCTCGAGCACGATGCCGAAGTCCGAGAGTTGCAGCGCGCTCCTGGCGTTCTGCTCCACCATCAGTATCGACACGCCCTTGGCGCGCAGTCCGGCAAGGATGCCGAAGGTCTCCTGCACCATCAGCGGCGACAGGCCGATCGAGGGCTCATCAACCAGCATGAGCTTCGGATCAAGCAGCAGACCGCGCGCGATCTCGAGCAGCTTCTGCTGCCCGCCGGAGAGCGTCGAGGCCTGCGCGTTCGCCTTCTGGCGAAGCATCGGAAAGCGCTCCATCGCCTCTTCCACACGCGCCGGCACGTCGATGCCCGCGCCTGCGGCCACGCCGCCCAACTCAAGATTGTGCCGCACGCTCAGTTCCGGAAAAATATTGCGCCCCTGCGGCACGTAGCAGATACCCAGCTCGAGCAAGCGGCGCGGGTTGAAGTTCGTCGTCTCCTGCCCGTCGAAAACGACGCGGCCGCTTTGCACCGCCAGCAGACCGAACACAGCCTTGAACACGGTCGATTTGCCGGCGCCGTTGGGGCCGATGACCGTCGTGATGGCCCCGCGCGCGACCTTCAAGCTCGTGCCTTTGAGCACGGTCATTTTTCCATAGCCGGCCACGACCCCGTCGAGTTCCAGGATCGCATCGCCGGCGGACGGCCGCTGGCGGTTCAATTCGGTGTCCAACTCAGTTGCCAAAATACGCCTCGATCACCTTGGAATTCCGGCGCACCGCCTCCGGCGCGCCTTGGGCGATGATGCGGCCCTCGGCGAGCACCAGGATGCGCGTGCACAGCGACATGACGAATTCCATGTTGTGCTCGATGACGACGAAGGTCGCCTTCTCTTCCGCATTGATGGTCCTGAGCCGCTCGCGCAAGTCGGCGAGCATGGTCGGGTTCACGCCCCCGGCAGGCTCGTCGAGCAACACCAGGCGCGGCCCGGCCATGAAGGCCATGGCAGCATCGAGCAGCTTCTGCTGGCCGTAGCTCAAGCCGCCGGCTTTTTCGTCCGCGACGGGGGCGAGCCGGAAGAACGCTATCATCCGATCTGCTGCCGGCGTCAGTCCGGCGTCCCGCGGTCCCAGCAGCCGCGACCACATCGAGCCCTGGTGCTCCTGTCCCGCGAGTATCAGATTCTCCCGCACCGAGAGCTGCGGAAAAACCTGCAGCAGCTGGAAGGTCCGGCTGACGCCGAGACGGTTGAGATCGCAGGGACGCATGCCGCGTATCGACCGGCCGTCGATACGCACTTCCCCCGACGAGGGCTGGAGCTGGCCGAGAATGCAGTTGAACAGCGTCGATTTGCCGGAACCGTTCGGTCCGATGATGCCGAGTATCTCTCCCTCGCGCACCTCGAAAGACACATCGTCCACCGCGCTGATGCCGCCGAAGCTTTTGCTCAGCTTGCTGACTTCGAGAACCGCGCTCATGCGCCGGGGTCCTTGTCGCTTTGGGTGAGCACGGATCTGTCCTCGGCAGCGGGTTTCAGCAACCTTTCTGCCAAGCCGAGCAGCCCCGCCGGGCAGTACACCATCAGCACCATCACCATCGCTGCATAGATGATGAGATAAAACCCTTCGGTGAAGCGCAGCCATTCCGGCAGCAGCACCGACACCAAGGCACCGAGGAAAGGTCCGAAAAAGAATCCCGATCCGCCGACGATCACCATCAGCAGCAGGTTCAGCGACAGGCCCAGCGCGAACGCCGTCGGCTCGATGAACTGCACCAGCGGCGCGTAGAGCGCGCCCGCGAGTCCGCCCAGCGACGAACCGATTGCGAAGGCCATCAGCGTATAGCGCCGCGTATCCACGCCCAGCGACGAAGCGCGCATCGGATTCTCGCGCAGCGCCATGAAGGCCCGCCCCCAAGGAGAGCGCACGAGCCGCCACATCGCGAAAGAGACGACAGCCAGCACCCCCAGGCAGAAGAAATAAAAGTCACGCGGCGCCTGCGTCGACCAGCCGAAAACAGCCGGGCGTGGAATGTTGGAAATGCCGTAGATGCCCTTGGTGAGCCACTCCTCGTTGCGCAGCACCAGGAAGACCAGCGTCGTGAACGCCAGCGTCACGAATGCGAGGTAGTGGTGCTGCACCCGCAACGCCGGGTAGCCGAGCAACCAGCCGACCGCGAGGCACAGCGCCGCAGCGAGGAAAAACGCCGCCGCAAACGGCCAGCCGTGCGTAGTGAGGATGGCCGCGGTATACGCGCCGATGCCGACGAAGGAAGCCTGCGCGAGCGATATCTGGCCCGCGTAGCCGAGCGTGAGATTGAGCCCGATCGCAGCGATGGTCATCACCGCCCACATGCTCAGTAGGTAGATGCCGTAGGGTTTCAGGCCGAAGGGCGCGGCGATCAGGACCGCGCACGCGGCGACGGCGACGATGCCGCGCACGCTGTTGCCGAGCGCGCTCATACGCTGCGCTCCTCCGCGCGCCCGAGCAGGCCCTGCGGCCGGAACAGAATGACGGCGATGAGCAGAAACAGCGGGATGGCACCGCGATATTGCGTCGACAGATAGGCGGCGACGAGATTGTCGATGACCCCCAGCAGCAGCCCGCCGACGATGGCGCCGCGCACCTGGTTGAAGCCGCCGACGATCGCCGCGATGAAGGCCACGATGCCGAGCGTCTCGCCGTTGGAGAACTTGGCGAGATAGATCGGGCTGATCAGCAGCGAGGCGAGCGCCACCAGCGCGGCATTGATCAGAAACGTGTAGAGAATCATGCGCTCGACGCGGATGCCGAGTATGCGCGCCAGTGCCGGATTCTGCGCCGTCGCCTGCATGCAGCGGCCGGTGCGCGTCCTGCCGAGAAACCACTGCAGCACGGCGATCGTGACCACCGCCACGCCGATGATGACCAGGTTCTGCAGCGAGACGACCGCGCCGGCGATGGTGACATGGGTCGTCGTCCAGAGCGCCGGAAACGACTGCGCCTCGGCGCCGTAGAACTCCTTGACGCCCTCCTTCAGAAACAGTGCCAGCGCGATGGTCGAAATCACCAGCGGCAGAACGCCGTGCCGGATCATCGGATCGACCAGCAGCCGCTTGAAGACCGCGCCCAGGATCAGCACCGAGGCCGCGATGCCCACCAGGATCGCCACCGGGAACGACAGGCCGCCGAACTTCATCGCCGCCAGCACGAAGAACGCGGGAACCATGACGAACTCGCCCTGGGCGAAATTGATCGTCTGCGAGGTCTGCCACAGCAGCGTGAAACCGACCGCCACGAGCGCGTAGATCGCGCCCGTCGCCAGGCCTGCCACCAGAAGCTGTATGAGATCGGTCATTTGCTATGCGCTAAAAGCAGTGCCGGCGCACGAGGCGCCGGCACTCCCCGATCATCGCCCGCCGAGATCGTAACGGCGATCAGCTCACTTGCCGAGCTTGGGCAGGTTCTGGATGATTTTCTGCTTGCCGTCGACGACCTCGGCGAGGAAGCTGATGCGATCGATGTCGCCCTTGTCGTCCCAGGTCGTCTCGATCAGGATTCCCGGCTCCATTGCCGGCGTGATCGTCAGTCCGTGCATGGTTTTCGCGAGCAGCTTGCGGTCGAACTTGCCGATCTTGGTGGTGACGTACTTGATCGCGTAGATCGCCGTATAGCCTTTGATCGCGTTGTGATCGGGAAGGTAGTTGAAACGCTTGTTGAATTTGTTCTTGAATTCCTGGATCGCGGCAATCGGAACTTCCGCCGAGAGTCCGATGTGCCCACGCACGCCGTTGGCGGCATCGCCGGCGAGTTCGATGACTTTCTGGTTGAGCAGCGTCGTCTCGCCGATCAGCGGCACGCGGATGCCCTGCTTGCGCGCCTCGCGCAGAAACCGGGCGCTCTCCTCCTCGTTCGTGTAGACGAAGATGGCCTCGGCGTTGGCACCCTTCACCTTGACCACGTCGGCCGCGAAATCCACCTGCCCGGATTCCGTGGAAACGTCGGCCACGACCTTGATGCCGCGCGTGCCCATCTCCCGGACGAAACTGTCGCGGCCGCCCTTGCCGAAATCGTTGTTGACCCACACCACCGCGACCGTCTTCGCCTTCAGTCCGTCACGCATGTAGTTGGCGATTTTCGGCATGCTCGCCTGCTGCCCGAACGAGGTGCGAAAAATGTAGGGATTGCCCGTCTGCGTGATTTCCGCGGCTTCGGCTCCGGTGAACTGCGGAACTTCGGCCTGCTGCGCGAGCACCATGTTGACCTTCACCGAACCCGAGAATATCGGTCCGAGCAGGACGTAGGGATCGCCGTCGAGCGCCTTCTGCACCTGGGCTCGCGACACGCCCGGATTGCTCTGCGTATCCGAGTGCGTCGTCACGATCCTGCGGCCCAGAATGCCACCCTTGGCATTGATTTCGTCCACCGCCAGCGTGACCCCGTCCCGCCAGTTGGTGCCGGAAACAGCGCCGGGGCCGGACAACTCAATGACATCGGGCATGTTCACCGTCTGCTGCGCATGCGCGGTTACCGCGACGAGGCTTATCGCCGAGGCGAATGCCGCTCCGATCAAACTTTTCATGACCCGCTCCTCCCGTTGGTTAATCCATTTTCGACACAGCCCCGGCATCACGACTTCGGCGTCTTCGCACGAATGTCGGCTTCGACCAGTTGCCTCAATTCCGCAGTCACTTTCGGCACCGCGCCGAACCATTTCTGAAAACCGAAACCCGCCTGTTGCAGCAGCATGCCCAGCCCGTCGACCGTTCGATGGCCGCGGCTGCGCGCAGCCGCGAGCAGTTCGGTCTCCAGCGGAACGTAGACGACATCGTAGACCACGGCGCTGCGCTTCAGAGACTTGAGGTCGATCACCAGCGGCGGCTTGCCGACCATGCCGCACGAAGTCGTGTTGACCAGCAGATCCGCCTCGGGAAGCAGCCGCGCAAGCGCGTCCAGCGCATGAGCGCGAACGCGCGGGCCGAAATAGGCTGCAAGCTCCTCGGCGCGCGCGAGCGTCCGGTTGACCAGCGCAACCTCGATGCCGCGCATGATCAGGGCGTAGGCGGCAGAGCGCGCCGCACCACCGGCCCCCAGCACCACGGCGCGGCAGCCCGGCACGTCCCAGCCCGGGGCGCGATCATCGAGATTGCTGATGAAACCGTGCGTGTCCGAGTTGCCGCCGATCAGCGCGCCGTTCTCCAGCCAGACGGTGTTGACCGCGCCTATGGCTTCCGCCGCAGCGTCGCGGCGCTGGACCAACTGGTAGGCGGCCTCCTTGTGCGGCACGGTGACATTGCCGCCGACATAGCCGTGGTCTGACAAGTGCGTGAGGAAGTCGGTGAATGCTTCGGGTGCAACATCCTTGAGATCGTAGCCGCCGGGGATGCCCAGGGTCCTGAGCCAGTAGCCGTGGATCATCGGGGAGCGGGAGTGGGCGACGGGATGACCCATCACACACGCACGGGGGACTGGGACGGGCATTTCTTGCATCCTTTACGAAAATCAACTGCGTGGCTTGCACGCCCCGCGAACGATACCAAATCCCCATGCCATTGTCAGATCAACGCGCGATGGACAGGCAGAACACCGCTTTTCGGAAAGTGCGAGAATCCGCCGGCCCACGGTCGGCTCGGTGCGCGGCATCGCATGCCGAAGCCGTGCCCTGGTGGCACTCATTCCTTTCCCGGAGAAGCACAATGATCTTCGATCTGCGCATTTATACGCTGCACCCCGGCAAGCTCGGGACTTGGCTGAAGATGTACGAGGAGTACGGCCATCCGATCCAGGTGAAGTACTGCGGCGAGCCGGTGTTCTACGCCACCACCGAAGTCGGGACAATCAACCAAGCGGTACATGTGTGGGCCTATGCAAGCCAGGCCGACCGCGAAGCCAAGCGCGACGCCTTGATGAACGATCCGGCATTCCAGGCGTATCTGAAAAAAAGCGCCGAAATGGGCGCCCATCAGCATCAGGAAAGCCGCATCCTGAAGTCGACTTCGTTTTCGCCGCTCTAGCCGCGCCCCGCCACGGGCGGATCAGGCCGGCGATCGCGTGAGTTCGCCACTCTGGTAATCCCGGATCGCCTGCTCAATTTCTTCGCGGGTGTTCATCACGAAGGGGCCGTACTGCACGACCGGTTCGCGCAACGGGCGACCGGCGAGCAGGATGAAGCGCGCGCCTTCCGCACCGGCCGTCGCCTGCATCGCGCCGCCTGAGGACAGCACGCCTGCGCTGTGGGTCCTGAGTGGTTTCGCCGCGCCCGACGGGCCCACGTTCATGCTGCCCTCGTAGAGGTAAAGGAAAGCGTTGTGATCGGCCTTGATCTGGTGCGAGAACGCGCCGCCCGCGGGCAGGGCCACGTCCAGATACAGCGGATCGGTGGCAAGACCCTGAATCGGTCCGGGAGTCGAATCGCCCTCCAGCACCAGCGTGCCGGCGATGACCTTGACCTGGCCTCCCCCCGGCAACGGCACCACCGGGATCTCCGCGGGCTGTATGTCGCGATAGGCCGCCGGCTTCATTTTTTCGCGCGCCGGCAGGTTGATCCAAAGCTGGAACCCGCGCATGCGGCCCTCTTCCTGCTGCGGCATCTCGGAGTGGATGATGCCGCGGCCGGCGCTCATCCACTGCACCGCGCCGCTGATGAGTTCGCCGCGATT
>Ga0315281_10011005_pt1 | contig 12415 bp, 12 predicted proteins | sample YL17G07_0_MG_FD_204540 | JGI IMG/M metagenome (GOLD analysis project Ga0315281, IMG submission 204540) | Sediment microbial communities from Yellowstone Lake, YNP, Wyoming, USA - YL17G07_0 | ecosystem: Environmental > Aquatic > Freshwater > Lake > Sediment | place: USA: Wyoming | collected... | reverse complement strand
TTAAGCGCGCGCTATTTCTCTGTTGGAGAAAGACCGTTAAATTGAGACGTTTCGCCGCATTTCTTCCTATCTTCCTGCTAGTTGTTTTAGCTTCATGCATCCTGATTCCAGCTTCACTGTTTAGAGTGGAGTCTGCTGAAGCCCTCGCATCACCTTCGAGTCTACCCGATCCGAGCACGGTTACCGCTCTATCGGGACCGCCCATCCAGTTCAGCGAGACCGCGAGCTATGTTAGGCTAAACTTCACCATGTTCATCGTTGAGTTCTACAAGGGGTCAAGCGGCTACAACGAGATATACAACAAGACAGGGGGAGTCCTCGTTTACAACGATCAGATTGTTCTGGAGTATCTTTCCAAGGCTCCAGACACGTGGAAGCAGAGGGGGACGCCGACAGGTATAGACTACATCAAAGTCAGTGACTACTATTACAAAGTGACGAGGCACTACACAGATTACCTCGGCACGACCTATGACATCACCTATATCGTGAAATCGGACTCGCCTATGAAGACCATCATAAGCCTCATGTCAGGTCAAACCGATATCCTCCGCGTACATTGGAGTCCAAGTGGAATCACCCAGGCAACATACAGTCGAGTTCAGAACCGAATAGTCTTTGGAGATCAGCTTGTTCTTCACGGCTGGATAGGTTTCGACTGGGACGATGTCTATCAGTCTCTTGGAGACATAACGAGCACCGCCACCACAGACGTGGCTAATGGAAAGAAAGCCGACATCTACTTTAGTATTGGGAGCGTTAACTCTGGGCGGAGCGTAACTGTTGACCCCAGCACGATTGGGACGAGCTCGAGCAGTAATGCACCTTACCGTTCATTTCAGCGTAAAAGCTTCTATGCTAATGGGCTGTTCTGGGTGTTCTACTCCGATGGCACGAACATGGTTTACCGTACAAGCTCAGACGGAAGCACGTGGAGCTCTGCGACAACGGTTAGGGCTAGCGGAGACGGAACTCAGTTTTCGACCTATTTCGATGGCACATACGTCAGCTACGCAATGCTCCCAACCTATTCTGGTTCAGATACGATCTATTACAGGAGAGGCGCTACAAACTCTGACGGAACCATAACCTGGTCAGCATCGGAACAGACCGTGGGAACTTCATCGTACACGACTGCAGTCTCAATCGGGGTTGACAGTTCCGGCTATCCATACATAGCGTATAGGGCGCAATCGCCCAGATACTGTTTTGTAACGAAGTCCTCAACAAACAATGGTGTGTGGACGACAGCGAGCGGCTATCCTCTACAGTTAACAACCGTTGCGGGTTACTGGGCTCCAATCGTCGTGCCTTTAACCAGTAACAAAATGTATGTTATCTATAATTTTGGTTCAGGTGTTTACGGCAAACTTTACAGTGGCTCTTCATGGGGCACCGAAGAAACAGTAACAACGGAGTCGACCAGCGATGTGTGGCCTATTTCCGCAACAAGTCAAGGCGACGACATCCACTTCGTCTATTTGAAGGACGCGACTTACGACATCAAGTACCTTAAGAGGACTTACGGCACATCCTCGTGGGGGGGTAGCGCAACTATCCAGTCTTCCACAGCCCCTTACACGTGGCCAGTTTTAAGCATTGATGCATCTAACAACCTTTACTGCTTCTGGGCTGGCTCACCAACAGCCAACCACATCTACTACAAGAGGTGTGTAAGCGGGACCTGGGATTCAGACCCAGCGGACTGGATAACTGAAACCGCTTTGACAGGTAACGACAGGCTCACAGGGTTCTCTCGGTCTTGGAACGGGAAAATAGGGATAGTCTACATGACCTCAACAGCAAGCCCTTACGATGTAAGGTTTGCATATTTATCACCTGCACAAAACCATGCTCCAACGATAAAGACCGTTACGATAAGCAACATGGATGACACGGACAAGCTGTATCCGTACCTTCGCGCCTACAACTTCCTCGCCACGTTCAATGACACGGACGGCAAAGCCGATCTGCGATTCGGAAAAATCGGTTTCAGCGACGGCGCGACATGGTGTAACACCAGCATAAACCTTCTCCACAACACCGCTTCAATTCTCTCCGGCACCGGAAAGTTCACCGTCGGTACAGTCACAAACACAACGACTCCTACTGGTGGAACCTGGACAATCCCGATAACTCTTGACTGGTCAATAGCGGCCAAGACCAACATCGACGTGTATGCTTGGGTAAATGATACAGCTAATGCAAACGCCACGTGGTACAAGATGCAGTCAAGTTACTTCAATATCGTTAATACCGTGAACGTCGCCAACTTTGTCCTATCTCCAACTCGTGGAAATGTGGGCGGCACCGTCACGGCTACAGGATCTTTGACATATACGGTCTCGTCCCTCAAGGTTCCTGACGCTGAAGTGTCCTCGGTTAAAATCATCAATCCATCAGACAACGTTATGGCCACGGGGTCGCCGTCGAGTGGTTCGTTTAGCATCCCTTTCACAGCCAGTCCAGCAGTTAATTCCACGGCTTACAACGCCTATGTGACTATGGTTCACGCCTCTGGAAGCTACGAAGACGCTAACATCGCTTCCTACATCGCCGACAGGATCAAGGTGAGCGCTCTTACCAGTGACGATGCCAGGCTTAACGTGGGCTCATCCGTCACCCTGACCGTGAACCTCGTCTACGAATACGATGGCACAGCCATAACCACGTTCTCCGGGACGCTTAACGGTTTAACCCTCAGCGGAGGGATTGGAGGGGTCTACACGGCAGCGGATGTGAGCTCATCACCTCAGCAAAAAACCTACAACTCTGTCAGCGGTTCAGAGTCCACCTATGGACTGGACGTTATAAACATGGGTGGTCAGGATCAGGAGCTGATCGTGAACGGTGGCTTTGAAACGGGAGATTGGACAGGGTGGACTCCTGCTGGCATGACAAGCATTTCAGGTTCACAGCATCGCTCAGGCAGCTACTCCGCGAGCACTGGCTACAGCTCCTACATCTATCAAACTCTAGGCACCGCCGTGGCTGAGGCAGATATCGGCAGCTTCACCTGTTGGCTGAAGTCTGTGCATTTTCAAGGGGCAAATCCTTACAATTTCTACATAGAAATTGGGTACAGTGACAGTTCATTTACTCAGATAGGTTTACAACCCTATGGAGATTTACCTGCCCTTGTAGATGGTGTTTGGACTTATATAGATTTGAAACCCTTTGCAACGGCTGGGAAAAGCGTTTCAAGTGTAACTTTCGGAAACTACATGGATAATTGGAACTACGTTTATGTTGACGACGTCAGCCTAATTATGCGTGGCCAAGGCTCCATCTCCACCTCTGTGATCTGGGACAGAATAAGAATAGACATGCTCGGTGCTGTCAATGGGAGAATCAATGTCGGGGCTCAGGGGACACTCTACGCTACGGCCTCGCTGGAATTTGATGGTCACGCTTTAGGCTCCGGCGACTCGCTGTCGCTCGGAGGCTATACCTTCACTTGGGTCGCCGCCAACAACAGGTTTGAAGCCACCGACACTAAATCGACCGTCCAAGCAGTGATGGTCAACACCTTCACAAGTGGAAACGAGGCGACCTATGGCATAACCGTTGGCAGCATGAACAGCTATTCCACAACGATAATCTGGGACAGGGTCCAAGCCACGATATCCGTCGCTAACGCTAGGATCAACATCGGAAAGAATGCGTCCATAACGGTGACTGGATTCTACCAGTATGACAGCGCAGCTTTTCAGGGATCCTTCGCCCTGAACAACACTCAGTACCAGTACTCCTCAGCCGGGAAGAGAGGCTACAGGGTTCAAAGCATCGCGGACGGCCTCTACGGGTTAAACGCATTCACGACAAACGAAGTCTACGTCATCTGGGACGCGCTGAAGGTCAACGCCTACAGCGTCGGTGTGGGAAACACAACAGTCTACACCCACATGGAGTACGCCTATGACAACTCACCGACCGTCAACGGAACCGCGGGCTTCGCAGGCCTCCAAGCCACGGCGAACTCGACTGGGTGGGCCACGTTTTCCCTAGCCTCCTCTCCAGACTTCTCGTGGAGCCAGACCGCCTACGGGATCCAGGACGCATTATACGGGATAACTGCGACGGCGCAGAACCAGACCATACCCGTCACCAAGAAGACGTATCTCGTTCAAAGTGACGACCCGATCAGCTCCATCACATTCAGCGGATACAAGCTAACCATAAGCTTCTCAGGGCCAACCGGCAGCTACACGCTGGAGGTCTCAGGACCCAAGCCCACGTACGTTCAGGGGGCGACATACGACCTCTCCGTGGACTACACGAACTATTTGACGCTGAGTCACGACGGGTCGAATACAATTGTGGTGAGTTACCAGCTGTGGGGCGACTTCAACGTCCAGAGCGTCAGCACGGACTATCTGGCGAGCGCCTCTTGGAAGGGTGAGAAACTCACGGTCATCCTTAATGGAACACTAGGCGACACTGCCACACTCCGCATTTTCTGCGGCAGCAGAGGCATGCCCAACAACGTCGTCAACGCCACAAGCGTCGTGTATAATGTGGCTTCCAAGATCCTCACAGTTACGATCCAGTTCACCGTCTCTGGCAGTGAGCAGGCATCATCTTCCCTGGACTGGACCCTTTCAGCGACAGGACCCGGAGGTGGAGGTGGGCCGTCCCCTGTTCAGTTCACGGTCTCAACGCTTAGGCTGAGTGTACCGCAGGGGCAGACCGTCAACGGCCTGCTCACATTCAACTGGACGGGCGTGAATGACCTAACTATCACTGACGTCAAATTCCAGAACGCCCCAGGCTGGGTGGTGGTAGCCGAGTCGCTGCCCAAGACCGTGACGAAACAGATGAGCGACATGTCCGGCACTGGCTCGATAGTGGTGCGCATAACAGCCCCAAGCGACGCGCAGCCCGGGGACTACTCCGTGGTCGCTGAGGTCGACGCTACGGGTCCGGGAGGCAACGTGGCATCGAACGGCTACGTCAACTTCACGGTGGTTCAGCCGCCGTCCAGTCTACCCAGCCCCGTCAGCGACATTATGGCCTTCCTCTTCGTCCTGATCTTAGGGATCTTCGTCGCCTATGTCTACCTTTTCAGAAGATAACATATTCGAACTGTTACCACCTAGGGGAATTGCTTTTGTGTATTCCTGTAGACAATCATCAAGTAATCGAATAATACATATTATCCGATTTCCCTGTTCATCATACATGTGGGGCTCAAATTTTTTTAAAACAGCGAAAAAATCATATATAGAAACGCTTCTGGGGCGAAAAGAAGCCCAAATAAGCTAGCTAAATGCTAAGTATATTTCGCAGATAATGGTGCAACTCATTGGAAAAGAAGGAAATCTCGAATATATTTCAATTTATGCCTGAAGAAATCCGCATTGAAGACCTTCTTTTGTTAGTCTACAGGAACAATAAGATGGTTATTAAGGAACCAAAAAAGAACACTCATAAACATCTTACTTTTCAAATAGGTGAAAAAAGCTTCAATCTACATGAGACTATTGAGAAACCAAAGGACAAAGATATTCACTTACCGATTGTTGAATTCTCGTTTGATTGGCAACTTGTAATAATGTATATGATTCGAGAGTTTGTTAAACTTTGGGAACAAATCTTCACATTCACTAACTTAGAAAATTCTGAATGGAATCAAATGGACGCAGAGCTGTTTCCCCCAGCGCTTCGAGACATGTTCATTCCTAGGGCAAAGAAGGTGCTGATAGATTCTGCAAATATTGAAAAATTTGAGCCTAAAACTGTCAAAATGGGTAAACTACCAATGGAGGAAGTCTCGTTAGGAATAGTAAATAGAAATGGGGGCCAACTACTATTCATTGCACATAAAACTCATGCAATCATTCTCAATATGACACTCATGGAAAAAATCACTGAGAAGGCAATCAAGTTATCCGTAAACAACATAACAACCCACCGCTTCATGCCCAGAATACTATTGTTGAAACTGGAAATTAGGCTTACGAAGATCTGGCAGAACTTGACAGGTGACTCAATTAAAGATATCAAAGACGAAAACAAGACAAAACAGGTCGTTATGGACTTTTCAAAGAGAATAACTGATCAATTTTCTCCTAAATAATTACCAATAAAATAAGGTGTGCAGACAACTCCACTGTAAGTTTTGATGTACCAGCTTTTAAGCAGCCACGTATCAACAAGAGAGAGAGGGTACCTATTTTCTATAAGTTTCGGTGAAAATTGAAGAACTAACCGCGTACTGACGTGTGCTCAACAGAATTCAAAAGTATGGACTAAAGTATTATTCTGCCTGATGGAGTGGTCGCATGTCTCTTTTGAAGAGAGTGGTTGGCAGTTATATGCTGAAGGTTTCTGGGTCAGAAGTATTCTGTGATAGGTGCCTTAGGACTGAGAGGTGGGGAGGAAGCGTTGTTTTAATGGTTGTCGATGCAGCCTTCGATTCGATTGGCTTGAACTACTTCACAGCAGTCGTTCCAAAGGTTGAGGAATTCAACAAAAAGTTTGTAGAAAGTGGAAGGGTAAGAGACCTCAAAGACCTCGCTGAGGCAGATATGGACGAGCTAAGAGAAATATGGAAGAATAAGAGGTCATGGTTGATGGCGAAGGACGTAGCCTCTTACCTGTCAACTATGGGCGGTGAAAAGTCTGCTTTCCGGGCCTGGGCAAGCAGCGCCAGCCTTGAAAGGTGGAGGGATGACCCGATTGGAATGATTAAAGGAGTTGGACTGGTCACGTTTCAGTATCTGAGGATGATGGGAGGCGTCGACACCGTGATGCCTGATAAAATCGTGAAAAAGGTGATAAACGAGATCTTGGAGAGGGCTGACTATGAGCCTGTGAATGACGATATGGAGTTCATTAGAAAAGCCGAGGAGGTCGCCCTAACCTGTGGATACAGACCAGTAGAGCTCTGTTGGATGACGTGGCTTGTGCAGCCTGAGGGAAAAATCATGAGGATGGAAAAATACTCTAATATCCTTTCAAAGATTTGAATATGCAATGAACAACTACGGTTGATTAAACTTGTCTCAACTAAACGTCTTCAAGAGTCGAAGGGCTCTCCTCCTCGACTACATACCTCCCAGCCTGCCCCACAGGGAGCGCCAACTGAAGGAGCTTGAGAGGTACTTCAGCCCAGTCCTCCACGAGGAGGGTGGGATGAGCGCCAGAGTCCACGTCCACGGCCCGATGGGCACGGGTAAGACCGCGCTCTGCAAGAGATTCGGAGAGGACATTGTAGCCCAGGCCAAAAAACTCAAGAAGAATCTGAAGTACGTACACATCAACCTCGGCTACACGCCTAAGCCCTACCAGGTCATGACAGAGCTCCTCGACGAGATCTCCTTCACTGAAACCCCCCATTCAGGCCTCAGCCCAGAGGAGATGCTCATCATCGTCCTCAAGACCCTGAGCCAGAAAGACTACTTTGCAATTATAGCCCTGGACGAGGTGGACACCTACATCAGCGAGGGACGCGACCAAAAGATCTTCTACATGTTCAGCCGAGTCCACGAGCTCTACAAAGATCCCAAGCCACGAGTAAGCCTCATCTACATCAGTCGAAGCCCAGACTGGTTGAAGAAGCTGGACAGGGCAACCCTCGACACCATAGGCCGCGTCTCCGCCGTCCAACTCGACCAATACGGCCTCCAGGAGCTACGAGACATAATAGCCTACAGGGCTGAAGAAGCTTTCAAACCAGGCGCCATTTCAGAATCCATAGTCAACTTCATCGCCGACATCGCCGTCTCCTACGGCGGCGTCCGCTATGGCCTGGACCTGCTCCTCGAAGCAGGAGGCCAAGCAGAAATCGACTACGCCAAATCCGTGAGGGCTGAGCATGTCAGACGAGCCCACATCAACATACCTAAGGGCCTAAACGGCGCCTACTACCCCAGTGAACTCTCCCTCCACAAGCAGCTCCTCCTCAAGGGCATCGTCAACACGTTAGAGGGGAAAGTCGATCCCTACACGTCCATAGAAGATGTCTACGATGGATATGTGGCTGTCTGTGAGAACCGCGGAGAGGAACCAGAAGATGAGTCGGTGACAAGGTCCTACATCAAGGACCTGAACCAAGACGGGTACATACTCCTCAAAGATGAGGGTGGAGAAACGTTTGTGAGCACGGAGTTCCCAATCGACCGAATGGCGAAGACTCTAGATGAGATTCTAAACGCCGAAACCAACAATAATTCACACGCGTAGAAGGAGGCTTCATCGTCTGGGGAGGGGGGAGTCCCTGTGTCCGAAACCTCCGTAAGCTATTTTTATCCTAAGCACTAAACGTCAAAGCGGAGAATAGAGATGACAGAGTCAAGGTTCACGCTAACCGCTGAAGAGCTGGTCGCCTTCCACGAGTGTCTCTCATCAAAGATCTGCGTCAACATCTTCCAAGCCCTCCTAGACAGGAGCCCATTGAACATCTCAGCCATATCCAGGAAGACGGGGTGCACCAACAGCGACGCCATCAAACACCTGAAGAACCTAGCTAAACTCGGCATCATCCAAGAGGAGTTCTACGCTAGACGCCACACCTTCGCATTGGACAGGACAGGATTCACAGTTCTGATGGAGCAGGCCATAAAGGCCATGGAGGCGACGGAGTAGGATGCGCTTGGCAGCCCATTATGAGCCCTACCAGAGGAGCCCCGAACGGTACAGGAACCTAACCAAATCCATTTTCCTCAGGCTCGACCCCTATGAAGACCTCTACGCCAGAGTCGAATTCCTAGAAGACGATGAGGTGGCCATAGACCTGATGAGGAGAGAGCCTGACGCGGAGACGGAGGAATCGCCGGAGAAACGGTTCGTCCAAATTCACAATGGGTCGAGTCACAGAATAATGAGTCTAGACAAAGACAAAGCCCTCTACATCACCATAGCGCGAACTGAGGGTGATAGCCCCCTCGTCAGACACTCTCTGGAGAGGCTGCAAGAGGCCCTAGTAGAGGAACTCATTATGTGATAGATAGGCCCTTTCACGCTAAACGGCCTCTGGAGGCTATTCGACATGAAGAGGAAGGTGGAGGGAATCCTGGTTTACGTCCCCAAAGGATTCCTTAAAGAGTTCGACCGGGAGACGAGTAGCCTCTACACAAGCCGGAATGAGGCGATAAGAGCGGGTATGATCCTTGTGCTAGAATCGCTTAGAAAGCGGCGCAATGAAGTTTTGTAAACTTTAATAAATTTATTAAGAGCAATAAACATAATAATACGTGTGCAATACATACGTATTGCTAATTGAGGTCGTTGTAAGTGCAGACAATCAGCCTAAGGCTCCCAGACAGAATAATACAAGAGATTGACGCTCTAGTGGAGAAGGGGCTCTACGCTAGCAGAACAGAGGCTATGCGAGAAGGGGCGCGACTCCTCCTAAGGGCTCAGACAGGATCCCTGCCAGGAAAGCCCGTTGAAGTCTCAAAGGATGAGATCTGGGAGGAGTTCAAGAAGGAAAAAGCCTCTAAATAAGCTCCTCTGGCAGAACCGCCCTCAAGCCTATTCTTCTAGCCGTCGCCCTTAGCTCTTTATCCCTGGTCACTAGAATGCAGCCCTCATTCTTCGCCACGAGAGCATGCAGAGCATCTGACGCATGAAGCCTATACTTCCGGCTAATAGAGCCCGCTTCCCTTATCATATCCTTGGTGGTCTCAATCACGGTCAGCTTCTCCACCATATCGTAGGGCCTCAGATACTCTTTCATGATTATTTCCTTTGAGAGGTTGGTCTTCCTAGAAAGCTCCTTCACCGTCAAGTCGGATATGACCAGTCGAAATTTGCACTCCAGAATAGCGTCTAGGAGTTTCCTCGAATGGTAGAAGGCTGGACTGAACCTGAGCATCTCCTCAAACCACACGTTGAGGAAGATGTTCGAGTCAACATAGATCTTCAAGGCTTCCAAGAAGGTGTTCTCCTCCTCATTTCTTCGGCCATCTCCCGTATAGGATGTTCCTTATGGCGTCCCTGTAGGCCTCGTCGACGCTCACGTAGGGGCTTTCACTGCTGTCAACCCACCTCTTGATGAGGCTGTACTCTTCAGCCGGTACGCTGGCGCTCTTGTAGAACTCCCTCTTTACCCTTCCCCTAGACATACTTCTCCCTCAACTTGTAGTGTTCTATGAGCATACGGCCTGCCTCTCTGCACAATTCTCCGACTGTTTTGTACGGAGAGTCATGTTTTGACACGAACCTTTCAATTTCCTCGTATAGAGGCTTCGGCATGTGTATCCTTTTGTAAATTTTGGTCATCGTTTTTTGCCCCTTTGTATACAAGATGGGGTATCTAACACTGTCCTCCATATAGGATATGGATTTATTACTACCATAATAAGCTTTTGTAAACTACAGGTAGGACAAAGCGATGAAGAGACAAAAACTCAACCCAAACTTCGCGCAGATAACGCTCCTCGTTCCCAAGCTATTTCTAAAACGCTTCGACAACGCGATTCAAGACTTCTTCCCGTGCCGAAGCGAGGCCATCAGGCGAGGCATGGACCTCATCATGGAAGAGGTCAAGCACTCAAGAGAGGAGGCACGGCCATGAAGGAACGTGTCTTTAGGCTATCCTTAGCCGAGTGCGTAGACTTATTCGGAGCAGTAGAAGGGGCGAGGAGGTGAGTGAGTTGCCTTATCCGGTGAAGAAGTGGAGCGACTTCGTCGAGAGTGCCATCGGCCGCATAATGTATCAATTGCGGTTGACGAGCCGGGGACAGGAGATGCGGGTCCTCGGGGGCAGCATCTGTTTCAGGGGCGTCTACAACTTCGAGGTCGCCGAAGAGAAGGAGGACTACGAGAAGATACTGGCGTGGCTATCGGACAAGGGCGCTATAGAGGTCGAGGGCTGGGTCGAAGCGGAGGCTTTCTTCCTTGGCTGACATCGAGGAAATCACGAAGGCTCTAGGTCCCAAAAACCTCGCTCTACTATCTCTGGAGGAGGGCCCAGACGCAGTTGGAATACGCAAGAAGAAGTTTCTGTCAAACGATTCTTGGAAAGAGATAAACGACATCCTCAGGGGCTTCGGTGGAAGATGGAGCAGTGAAAAGCAGGGCTGGATTGTTCCAGTTGACAGTAAGCCACAGCCTCAGTTTAAGCCGCCCGAAAAGGTTCGGACGGGCCTCTCCAAGATAGACGCCCACCTAGACCAGATAGAGACTGAAAAAGCCGAAGAGGAGAAAGTTGCTGGTAGGATCGTTTTAGTTGAAGCAGACAGGATCAGGCCGAACAAGTACAACCCAAACGAGATGAGTGACGAGGAGTTCAACGCCCTCTTAGAAAACATGAAGAAGGAGGGGTCTCATGGGACTAGCCCCTTAGAAGTAAGGCCTCTCAACGCTTCAACCTGGGAGATAGTTGATGGTTTCCACCGCTGGAAAGCCGCTAAGCTGCTTGGCTGGAACAAAATTCGTTGTATCGTCAGGGAAGTCGACGAGGACAGAGCCCAAGAGATCAACTACGAGAAGAACAGGCTGAGAGGCCACATCAACCCATTCAAAGAAGCCGAGATGTTCAACGCCAAATGGAAGAAACTAATGCGTCAAGACGATGTTGCGAAGAAATTCGGAGTCACCCAGCCTTACGTTGCCGATGCCCTATCACTTATCAAAATTCCAGATGAAGTCAGAGAAATTATCGCACGTGCGATAAATAGACCTTCTCCCAGAGTCCTAAGAATTTTAGCAACAATCGACCCCATCGACCAAGAAATTCTTGCCAAGAAGATAGCTTCTCCTGAAGGATGCACAGTTCGGGAGGCTGAAGCATTCGCTAAAGGTCTAGGAACAGAAGAAGAAACCATTGAAAAGGCCAAAGAAGTTGTTCTACAACTGGTCGACGGCGAGGAAGAGAAGGTTCCAGCCGCCCAAGTGACGAAGGTCAAGGAGGCCACGGTAAAGAAGGCTGGCAAGGCGCCGACGATCGAGTGGAGGGTCGAGTTCCGCAACGAGTCTGGGATGCTATGTAGCAGGGACGTTACGGATAGGTGCGGCCTCGAGCTGGAGAAGCTGGGCTTCCCCGTAGAGCGCACAGAGGCTCCAAGCGAGCCAGAGATGCCTATGGGTGTGCCCATGAACGTCTCGATTCTGCGTCACAGCCCCGCCGACGCGCACAAGGATGCGTGGTACGAACTCAGCTACGTCGTGGAGGCCCCTAACCTGCATCTCGGTTCAGGTCATCCCTTCGATGTGGAACAGGACTGGGAGCAGCTGATCGAGGGGGAAGCTCAGCGAGTCGAGAAGGAGAATCAGGGGATAAGAATCAGGCCGGAGATCGTCAACGACTACAGGCAGTGGCCTCCCGAACAGACGCTTGAAAACAGGCCTAAAGGACCGAAGAAGGATGAAACCGTTGAAAAAGGTGCTGGAAAGGTTACCGAGAAGGACGGTGAAAAAGGCAAGGAAGATGATAGAAAAGAGGGCCAGTCGCCCAAGGCTCAGTTCT
>Ga0315281_10011004_pt1 | contig 12415 bp, 8 predicted proteins | sample YL17G07_0_MG_FD_204540 | JGI IMG/M metagenome (GOLD analysis project Ga0315281, IMG submission 204540) | Sediment microbial communities from Yellowstone Lake, YNP, Wyoming, USA - YL17G07_0 | ecosystem: Environmental > Aquatic > Freshwater > Lake > Sediment | place: USA: Wyoming | collected... | reverse complement strand
GGCATCTCCGCGCCGGCTTTCAGTTTCGTGCACGTGGACGCGCCGGGAGCGGAAATACTTTCCACCACCGAGCTGGACCAATGCATCCTCCCATCCAGTCCCGCGTCCGGAACCTCACCTTTTCAGTACCCCTCATTGGACATGCAGTACGCGACTGCCGGGAAAAAGACAATCACCGTGACGGTATCTGCCTGCGATCTATTCACCGGCACGCCATCGGGCGAAATCTCGGCGCAAACGACGGTTAGTTTTGACGCAGGGAACAGCCCCGGGTTGAAGGCGGGTGCAATGCTCTCAGGCAATCAAGGGCCGATCGCTCCTCAAGTCATCGTGAGCACGGACCCCGGTAATCCGACCATGGCGCGTGCCCCTTTGGGTAGAGCATTGAGAATCGATACATTCGACCAGCAGGGACAACCTGTTTCGGCTGCGTTTTCGCTGAGCAATCAGAACGTTACCCAAGAGGGGCTCGACCCGAACGCGCTCTTTCACGATTTTGTCGCCTTCCGCTATGCCAACCCGTATCCGTCCGAGGTATCTCTCCAGCCGATTCATTTGGGCAGTGTTCTTTTAACAATCACGCCCTCCGATTCGAGTCTTCCAGCGGGGTACATCAAACTGGTTGTCGAGAATCCGGCAAGCCTGGGAGTTTCGCACCCCGAAGTAGACGCCATGGTGAATTCGATTGCGCATGAAAAAGGCATCCCGCCGCAATATATTAAGGGACAAATGGAGCAGGAGTCCGGGAGGGTGTTCGATCGGAGTGCTTACCGATACGAGCCACTGCAGGGGGATGTCGGAGATTTTGGTACAATCTCTCGCGGCGCAGATTATCGCTCTTCTGAGCAGGCTTATTCTGACTATCGGATGGCTACGGAGAAGGACTGTAAGGACGACGCTCTCCTGGAAGGAACTAAGTTTCTCCCGGGCGATCTTGGCCGCCGGTCAATCTACCAGATTTGCCCAAATATGCAGTGCCGTGCGATCGCAGATACAGATACATTAATCATTGCATGGGACATCATTACAGCGAATCCCTTGGCAAACTGGCAAACAAAAAACAGGCCAAACTACAATGTTGTTTCGCGTGCCATACAAAGAGGTGACACCTGTACTGGGATATGGACGGCTCAGACCGGGCTCGCTGCGAGCTACGGGTTGCTGCAGGTTACTTATGTCACGGCCATAGATACTCTCCAGTGGAAGGGTGTCGATGGCGGGGATAAGAATCCGAGTTATCTTTACGATACGGCAGAGAATTTGAAGATTCATGGCGGTTCAGTAGAGTTGGGGGCGGAACTCGTCAAACAGGCCGCTATAGAGTTGCACGAGCAAGACGTGATTGCGCCAAATTTCATTTCGCGAACCGACCTAGAAAACATCTTGCTCGATGGCTGGAGCAGATACAACAATGACCCGCCATATCCAATGTTGGTCCTGGCAAGGGCGGACCACTTTACGCCGATGTTTAGCAAATCCATATTTGGAGTTACACAATGATGATTTGTGGAAAAGCTGCCCGTCTAATGATGTGTTTATTATTTCTTTGTGCTCCTATATTTGGTCAAAAAGACCCCAAGGAGATTGTGGCACAACTCTTCCCTCAACAATTCATAGATAAAATGAGCCGTCCCGGCGCGAAACTCAAGAAAGTTGTGTGTTTCGCCGTTTACGACAGCACTCCAAGCGGTTCCGCGAAAACCATCATCGCTGGATATTCAGACAATTACGGTGGCACCGTCCAGGTTATCCAGCGCAACTCAGACGGAACCTATCGCGTCGTGTATGAGCCGTCGGGTATGGATTTTGGCGGCATGAGGTGCCATGTCGATCTTGCTGATTTGGACGGCGACGGGCAGAATGAAATTCGTGTTGCCTTCAGTTCGGCGAGGGGAAATACGGGCGACTGGATATTCAAATGGGATGGCTCGCAGCTTATCCCACTGAATCCTACCGCGCAATTACCAAATGACAGGGTACGGACAACTCTTGTTTCCACGGATTTCGTGGACATCTATCACGACGGCACTCTTCAAATCCTCAGCATGGGCGGTAGCGTTTCTCCAGTGGACGGATCAATTGATCAGCCCAACTATCTCTATCGGCTGTCGTCGGGAAAATATGTATTGGACACGCCAGTTCTCTTCTTAGAGGAATTCCCTAGGAAAACCGGAATCCCGGAAACGAAAAGTTCTTATTTCGATCAATATCCGGGCTCCGTTGGGCCGTACGTCTTGAAAATCTCAAATGGAGACCAGTCTGGCAAAAACCGAGTAAGCAGTGGCCATATTCTCGTCAACGGCGTTGAGTTCGTTGGACCGAATGAATTCAATCAGCAGGTTGGCGTCTTCACTGTGCCGCTCTCAGGACTCATTGCCCGCTTAAACCATGTCGAGGTGCAACTTGAAGGAAAACCTGGTGGCCAGGTCACGGTCGTCGTCGAGGATCACACGCCACCGGCCCCGTAGACGGCCTGGCTGCATCCAGGAAAGAACCGTGCCGTCACCTATGCGATGGCATTACAAGACTCTTGCCGCCACGGCAGAGGTAGTCAAGGCGTTACCCATCCGTGCTACCTTCAGTGGTAACCAATGAAACGCGCGGCAACGTCGTTCCTGATTCTGCTGAGTATACTACATTTTTGTGCGGCATCGAATTCGCAGACACAGGCCGCTAATGTCCAGAATGTAGTGGATCAGTTTTACCCGCAGAAATATGTGGATGACGCGAACCGCCAGGGTGAGCAGCTAAATCATAAAACGTGCCACGCCGTCTATCAAGTTCTTTCAAATGGGGAACCGCAGGTCATCATAGCCGGATACGCGGACGGCTATCAGGGGACTATCAAAGTGCTCACACGGAAGTCCCCAGGTGTTTACACTGTCGCATACGAACCCGCAGGCCTCTTCCTCGGCGGGATCGACTGCAGGATTGAGCTCGTTGACGTTGACGGCGATGGCATCAACGAAGTCCACGTTTCCTTTACCTCTGCCCGAGGAATTGATGGGGATTGGATTTTCAAATGGGACGGTTTACAACTCAGGTCCATTGGGCCTATGTCTCAGCGAAAAGGGATCGCGCACACCAAGCTTGCAAACGCCTCGATTGAGGACCTTTATCACGATGGTACGATGGCAATTTTCAGCGTTTCTCTCACCCCACCGCCAATCGACGCATCTGTCCCCACTACTCCGGACAGCCTTTATCTTTTATATCGGTTGAGCGGCGGCAAGTATGTTCTGGACACACCCGTGGTGGAGATTGCCGACTTTCCGCGCGCGACGATGAAGCCGCAAGCAGAGCCCGCTTCATTCGACCTGCCAAAAGGTTCCACGGGCCCTTATCAGCTCCGCGTGGTGAATGGAGATGCTTCGACCAAGAACCGCGTCAGTAGCGGTCACATTTGGGTTAATGGAAGCGAGTTCGTAAAACCGAATCAACTTAACCAACAGGTTGGGATTTTCACCGTGCCACTTCCGCCTTTGCTCCAGACGGGCAATCAACTCACCGTCAAGATCGAGAGCGCTCCAGGTTCACATATCACTGTTTTGATTGAGGACCATACTCTTGGCTTCTTGAACCCGCAGCAGTAGCCTCTATGTCGGTGCTAACAATTAAGTTAGCAAGGACTTCTGGCCTCCGGCACGGGAGGCCACGCTGGCTGGGTTCTTCGCTTCTGTGATAATTTTAAAGCGGCAATTTTTCCGCCACACAAGCGAGGGAGACCACATGGCCACATTCGGATTAATCCAATACCAAGACGCCAGCCCGGAAGTCCGCGCCATCTATGACGACATCATGGCCACGCGCAAGACCGACTGGATCAACGATTTCTGGAAGGCCATCGCCCACGATCCGGCCACGCTCAAGCGCACCTGGGAAGACATCAAGCAGATCATGGCCCCCGGCGCGCTCGACCCGCTCACCAAGGAACTCATCTATGTGGCCGTCAGCGTCACCAACAGTTGCCACTATTGCATCGCCTCGCACACCGCTTCCGCCAAAAGCAAGGGCATGACCGACGCCATGTTCAAAGAACTACAAGCAGTGATCGGCATGGCCAACGAAACCAACAAACTCGTCACCGGCTATCAGGTGGCAATCGACGAGCGCTTCAAAACGCCTCAGTAGCCTGTGGCAAAACTCGGTTAAGGTGTCATTCCGAGGAGCGCAGCGACGAGGAATCCGCTTTTTTCCCAGGCGTTTCAGCAATAAGCAGATCCCTCGCTGCGCTCGGGATGACAGCCAGAGGGCTTCTTCAGCGACAGCCGCCGCGTCTCACCGCCTGCCCTTCAGGACAGGTTTTTTCTTCCACTTCCCTCCGGACACTGCCCCATCTTTGTACCTCCGTACAATAGCTTTTGCCCTCGCGCAGCCTGACTATGGATTGTCCGCATGGTTCGGGGGAAAGTCCGTGGAACCGTCCATCATGCTCCCCACAGGAGCCGTTCTCGAGAGACAGTCATGCCGCCAACGCTGAATGAAACCGCGAATTCACAGAACGCCACCAGCGCTCCGCGCTCCGCTCCCGTCTGCCTGGAAGTTCCCGTGACCGTGCGCGGCGCCATCCTGGACGACAAGACCAATGCCAGCCAATCCTTTTCCGAACGCACCCGCACCGTTCTGGTTTTCGCCCGCGGCGCCGTGCTGCGCCTGAGCGCTCAAGTCACGCCGGGCCAGACGGTCATCCTGGTCAACGAGCACACGAAAAACGAAGTTCGCTGCGAGGTGCAGAAGTCCAAAGCGCGCGCGGCCGGCTCGGGCGTGATCGAACTGGAATTCAGCGAGAGCAACGACAATTTCTGGGGCATGAGTTTTCCCGGCGAAAAGCCCGAACGCAAGCCCGTCCCCGTTCCCGCGGCGCCGCCCGCGCAGGATTCCGACGGCCCCGCCTGGCCGCTCGACGAGCGCCCGCTGGTCCGAACCGCCCCCGTTTCCAATTCCAATTCCGGCCAAGTGGAACCGGCTGCCTCCGCCGATCCTCCCAAATCTGCGCTTTCCTCCGCTCCTGAATCGCCCGCCGCCGCTCCCGCTCTTGTGCCGCTGGCCGCACCGGTGCAGGAATCGCCGGCCATGCCCGCCTGGCTGGAAAATTCCGGCGGCTCCATCGAACCCGCCTCCGTGCGCTTTGCCAAACATTCCGCTCCCGCTCCGAGCGCTTCCCAGCCCGGCTACGACGATCCGCTCGATTCCCATTCGCCCGCCGAACCGCGCAAAGCGAAATCGTCGCCGCTGCCGCAGACCGTGGAATCCGATACCGTGGCCCTTCCCGATTTTCTGCAGCCCGTTTCCTCCGCCGGCCGCTTCGTTCCCGAAATTGAGCATCCCCCCAGCGCCACCTGGACCGGCTCGCGCATCCTGCTTCGCGCTTCTCTCGCCCTGTTGATTTTGCTCAGCCTCGGCGGTGGCGGCTGGTATCTGTGGCAGCGTCCCGGACGCGCCGCCTGGATGTCCTCTTTGTTCGCCCCCAAACCGGCGGACCCGGCCGTCCTGCAAGCTCCCCTGCGCGCCGATCCCCCGCAATCTCTCTCTTCGCAGTCTCCCGCTCCACTCGCGGCCTCCGCTCCTCTTGCCGCGTCCACCGACTACAATTCTTCCGCTCCCCTGCCCGCAAGAAAATCTCCCGAGGAACAGTCCCAGGTCGGCTTCTCCCTTCCCGCCGCCGCTCCCGGTTCCTCTTCAACGCAGCCGGACTCCCCGCATTCTCCCGCGCTCTCTTCCTCTCCCGTTTTTCCCAGCGCGGACAATTCCTCTCATCTTCCCATTCCCACTGACGCTGCCCTGGCCGCGCATGCTTCCTCTCCCATCGAATCGGCGCCGGTGCGCACCGCGCAGCCTTCCTCCACTCTCGCCGGCAGCATGGCCCCCATCACTTCCGCGGTCCTGCCGGAAACCGGCAAATCCGCCGCCGGGCCCACGCGCCCCGCGCGCCTCATTTCCTCCGTTCCGCCGGAATTTCCTCTCGCGGCGCGTAGCCAGCACATCTCCGGCGACGTCGTTGTGGATGCCCTCATTGATGCCACCGGCAAGGTCGCCTCCATGAAAATCGTTTCCGGCAACACCCTGCTTCGCCAGGCCGCCATGGATGCCCTGAGCAAATGGCATTATCAGCCGGCTCTCTTGAACGGCCAGCCCGTGACCACGCAGCTCCAGCTGACCATCCAATTCCGCTTGCGCAATTAGCCTCCTTCCCGCGCTTTTCTCCGCTGCTGCCTCATTCGCTCCTTTTTCTCTCCGCGTGCTTGCGGCCCCCTCCTCTTGCTCCGTATACTGGCGGAACGGCCCGACGGGCCTGGCGTTTACGGGGTAGCCGCCACTCTCGCCCTCAAGGTCCCGGCGGTACGCCTGTCCTTCTGCATCAGGGCGCCTGCCGATCAAGGAGAACTGCGCATGTCCAACCCGCCTCTGCCTGAGGAGATGAACGTATACCAGAACGCCGAAGCGCGCTTCGAAGTTGCCGCGCAGAAAATTGGCCTGGAACAGGGCCTGTACCGCTATCTCAAATATCCCAGCAAGGAAATCACCCTCTACATTCCCGTGGGCATGGACAACGGCCAGTTGGAAGTTTTCACCGGCTACCGCGTTCTGCATTCCACCGTGCGCGGCCCCGGCAAGGGCGGCATCCGCTACGCCCCCGACGTCTCCCTCGATGAAGTCCGCGCCCTGGCCACCTGGATGACCTGGAAGTGCGCTGTCGTCAACATCCCCTTCGGCGGCGCCAAGGGCGGCATCATCTGCAACCCCCAGAAAATGTCCAAGGGCGAACTCGAGCGCATGACCCGCCGCTACACCGCCGAACTGGCCAACTGGCTGGGGCCCGAAAAGGACGTTCCCGCTCCCGACGTGGGCACCAACGAGCAGACCATGGCCTGGGTCATGGACACCTACTCCATGCACACCGGCCAGGCCACCACCGCCGTCGTCACCGGCAAACCCATCGAACTCGGCGGCTCCCGCGGGCGCAAGGAAGCCACCGGCCGCGGCATCATGATGTGCTGCGACAAGGCTCTTGCCAAGCTGGGCATGAAGCGCGACGGCTGCCGCGTCGTCGTTCAGGGCTTCGGCAATGTCGGCTCCATGGCCGCCATGCTCATGCACGAAGCCGGCTATAAAATCGTCGGTCTCTCGGACATCGCCGGTGGTCTCTACAACGAAAAGGGCTTCGACGTTCCCAAGGTCATCGACTGGGTCTACACCCAGAAAAAATCCCTCCAGGATTTTCCCCCCGGCGGAACCAAGCTCAGCTCCCGCGACGTTCTCTTCCAGCCCTGCGAGATCGTCATCCCCGCCGCCATTGAAAATCAGATCACCGAGAAAAACGCCTCCCAGGTCCAGGCCAAAATTCTCTGCGAAGGCGCCAACGGCCCCACCACCTGGCAGGCCGACGCCATCATCGACAAAAAGGGCATCTTCACCGTCCCCGACATTCTCGGCAACGCCGGCGGCGTCACCGTCAGCTATTTCGAATGGGTGCAGGACCGCCAGGGCTTTTTCTGGCGCGAATCCGAAGTCAACGAGCGCCTCCATGACTTCATGGACCACGCCTTCGATGAAGTCGTGCGCTACGCCGAACTGCACAACGTCAATAACCGCATCGCCGCCTATATGCTGGCCATCGACCGCGTCGCTTCCGCGCTGCGCCTGCGCGGCATCTACGCGTAGGCTGTCCTGCGCTTCTCCCGGGGGCCTGGATGTCCCCAGGTGCCGAAACAGGGAAAATTGTCGCCTAACAGGTTGCTGAAAAACCCCATTCTTGTCATTCCGAGGAGCCACAGGCGACGAGGAATCTGCTTTTCTATTGGCTTTTCTGTAATCGGCAGACCACTCGCCGTGTCCGAGGTGACCGCAAGAAGACTTTTTCAGCAACCTGCTAAGAGTGCAATTTTTTCCTTTCCGGGCCTAGATATATTTTCTCAACATGCTGAAAACAAGCAGCTTAACTGAATACAACCCGCGGCTACTCGCGTGCCCCTAAACTGTCAGGTCCGTTGCACTATCGCTAGATCCCAGGAGGAACCTGTAATGTCAAAGTCTCACTATAAGATGTTCGTTGTGGCCATGGCCTTTGCGCTGCTTTTCTTTGTGGCCGCGCCCAAGGGCTTGTTTGCCCATTCCGCCGCCCCGTCAACCCTCAACCCGCTCTCGATCCAGGAACCGCAGAGTGATTCGAGCAGCACCGAAGCGGAAGACAAGGCCGGCAGTGAAGACATCAACGACGACCACCAGGAAGCCACCGACGACGATAAGGATATGGACACGGACAAGACCGAAGACGAGAACGAAGCCAAGGAAACCGCAGTCGAAGCCGCCGAAGTGGAAACGGCTGACGACGACGTGAACAGCGTGGAGCACGACCGCGCCGAAGACGAGCAGCACGACGCCGCTGACTCCGATCCTTCTGGCGTTCTCTAACCGCTAACCGGCGCCGCCGCCGCGAAATATCGTGGCGGCCGCCCCGGATCGGGCAACCTGTGCCGCCACTTTCGGGCAGGGAGCGCTCGACGAGTCCCCTCCAGCAGGAGAGGCGCAAGCGCCTTTTCGCCGGCCGCGACAAGTCCCGCTTCCTGCTTTTCTTTTGTGGGGGATGTAATTGCCGTTCGCGGTTTCCGATCCGCAAGGAGCATTAAATGCCCGCATTTCGCCGCCTGACAGGGTTCCTGCTGTTCTTGCTTTTCCTGATCCTGCCCCTTCACGCCCAGAAGCTTTCCACCTCTGACGAATTGCTGGATGCCGGTCGCGCCGCCCTGCAGCAGAAACAGTACGCCGAATCCATCCGTCTGCTCGAGGATGGCCACAGACGCTTTCCCGCCGACCAGCGCCTGGCCCTCGAATTGGGCCGTGCCTATCTCTTTGACCATCAGGACGCTCGCGCCATCCAGTTGTTCCGCAAGATTCTGAGCCAGGATCCCTCCCATCGCGGCGCCAAGCTCGAACTTGCCCGCGCTCTCGGCTATCAGCGCGATTTCACCGCCTCCGACAAACTTTACCGCGAGATCCTCTCCGCCGACCCCGATGACGAACCCGCCGCCACGGGGCTCGTCCGCAACCTGCTGCACGAGAAACGCTACGCCGAAGCCCGGGCAGTGCTTGATCCCGCGCTGGCCCGCCATCCCAACAGCACCCGTCTCCAGGAATACAAGCAGCGCCTCGATCAGAAGGAGGCCGGCGGAAAAAAGGGTCCGCGCCGCAAGAAAACCAGCGAAAAAATTCCGGTGATCGCCAGACGCCAGGGCCGCGTGCAGGGCTCCGGCGCCTATTTCTCGAACTCCGCCGGCAGCCGCTCCTGGCGCTTCACCCAGCAGTTCGGCTACGAAGTCGTTCATAACCTCGAAGCCCGCTTCCTCGCCGAGGAGCGTTCCCTGTGGAACACCGCCGGCCCCAAGGCCAATGTCCATTGGCTCTCCGGCGAACTGCGCTGGCGCCTGTCCCCGGTCCTGCTCTTCAGTGGCAGCGGGGGCACCGTCCGTTTCGCCGATTCCACCAGCAACTCGATCTATCGCGGCGACCTCGAATTTCACCCCGCCAAACGCCTCTGGCTCGCCGGCGGTTTTTCCCGCCGGCCCATCTCTCCCACTTTTCTCTCCACGCAATTTGACGTCCTCGCCGAAGGCTGGCACGGCAGCATGGACTGGAATCCCGGCCCCCTGCGCTCCCGCACCACCTTCACCCGCGAGCACTACTCCGACGGCAACATCGGCAAGCGCTTCGACACCGAACTCGTCGATTGGATCGGAGTCTCCCAGTTCTCCGTCGGTCTCGGCGGCCGCGCCCGCTACATGGCCTTCACCCAGAACCCCCTCCATGGCTATTTCAGTCCCAGCACCTACGGCAACTTCGAGGGCGTCGCCGGCATCAAGTTCAAACTCGGCAAAGCCTTCCGCGCCGAATACACCGCCGGCATGGGCGGCGAAACCATCGCCGCCGGCCCCCTGCGCAGCGCCTGGGAACTGGCCCTGCGCAACCGCGCCCAATTCGGCAGCCTGGAACTTGGTCTCGACTATTTCCACTTCCATCTCGCCCAAAACACCGGCGCCTTCAACTCCCAGGCCACCCGCTTCTCCCTTGCTTATACCTTCTAGCCGCCGCCTCGATGACTGGCCCGCGGCACCGTTGGCGGAAAATCTACCCGTAACGGCGCACTTTCCGCGCGCGTCCCATCCCCAGGCCCTTTGCCGGGAAGTGTTCCGGCGGAAATTTCCAGATTGCGCGATTTTGCGCGGATGCCGGCCAGGAAACAACCGCGGGGTTTCCTCTGGTTTTTAGGGGCCGAAAGGGTGTAATCTGCCTTCCGCCCGGATTTGCGTTTAAGAACGCGGCTTTTGCCGTGGAGAAATCACTTTCGCCGTTGAAAGGGTAGGGAAATGCCGTCGGAGTCGCCCTCGCCGGGCCAGACAAAAACCGAGCAGCAGCACCGCCAGGACATCTGTTCCGTCGGCCGCTGGATGTACGAGCGCGGCTTTATCGTCGCCTGCGAAGGCAATATTTCCGTCCGCCTCGACGCCTCCCGCCTCCTGGCCACTCCCACCGGACTCAACAAGGGCATGCTTTCCCCCGATGACCTGGTCATCACCGATATGGCCGGTCACCACATCAGCGGCGACCGCCGTGTCTCTTCCGAACTGGCCATGCACGTCCTGATCTACCGCATGCGCCCCGACGTTCAGGCCATCTGCCACGCGCATCCTCCCACCGCCACCGGCTTTGCCGCCGCCGGCCGCGCCCTCGACCAGGCCCTGCTCCCCGAAGTTGTCGTCGGCCTCGGCCAGGTTCCCCTGGCCCGCTATGGCACCCCCGGCACTCCCGAATTGAGCGCCACTCTCGAGCCGCTCGTTCCCCACTACGACGCCATTCTCATGTCCAATCATGGCGCCGTCGCGTTCGGCGCCGATCTCCTCAACGCCTTTTTCCGCCTCGAAACCGTCGAGCAGTTCGCCAAGATCTCCCTGGTCACCAGCCTCCTCGGCACCCCCAAGCTTCTCTCCGGCCGCGAAGTCGCCAAGCTCATCGCCGCGCGCGCCCGCTACGGCTGCGCCCCGCCTCCCGGCGCCAGCCCTGAGCTTCCCATCACCGCCGAACTCGCCGATTCCGGCGAAGGCGAATCCATCACCTTCACCCCCAAGGAACTCGAAGCCCTCATCGACGAAGCCGTCCGCAAAGACCGCGCCCGCCGCTGATTTTCTCTGTCCGCCAGGACGCCAGCCTTCGATAATTATTTTTTTAATTAAGTTTCTTGACATTGATTTCCGCTTGTAATATGCATCCTCCATGCGCTCTTCGGCTCAGGGGGGGCCGCACGTCCCTTCTCCTTGAGCTTCGGCGCCCAGGTCGAAAATTCAATCACTGGGGGGGATTCCATGTTCAGAAAATGCCTGTTTTCTCTTTTGGCCGGCTTGCTCGTTTTTGCCGGCCCCGCGCGGTCCCAGGGCCGCCCGGAAATCGTTACCGCTTCGCACCACGATGTTTCTCCCGCTCTCCGGGATATTCCCGCCGTGCAGCCCGAATTCGGCCTGCAGCGCGAAATTCCTCTCCGCCGTCCCTATCCGCCCGAGGCCTTGATCCCGGCCAAGGATCCCATCGCCCAGACCCAGACCCCTCTGTTGACCGCCGCCACCGCCGGCCTGAATTTCCAGGGGGTTGGCGTTGGCCTTGGTAATTTCTCCGATTGCTGCGCTCCTCCGGATACCAACGGCGCCGCGGGGGCCACTCAGTACGTGCAATGGGTCAATCTTTCCCTGGCCGTTTTCGACAAGGCCAATGGAAACGTGCTTATGGGTCCCGTCGCGGGCAATACCCTGTGGGCCGGGTTTGGCGGCCCCTGCGAAACCAATAACAGCGGCGATCCCCTCGCACAGTACGACAAGGCCGCCGGCCGCTGGGTCCTGGCCCAGCCCGTTTTCACTTCTCCCTACCAGTTCTGCGTCGCCGTCTCCGCCACTTCCGACGCCACCGGCGCCTACAACCGCTACCAGTTCTCCATGCCCAATTTCCCCGACTATCCCAAGCTGGGAATCTGGAGCGACGGGTACTACGCTTCCTTCAACATGTTCAGCGGCAATCTTTTCGCCGGAGCACGCGCCTGCGCCTTTAACCGCGCCGCCATGCTCGCTGGCGCCGCGGCCAACATGGTCTGCTTCCAGAACAGCACCAGCGTCGCCAGCCTGCTCCCCGCCGACCTCGACGGCGCCACCGCCCCTCCTGCAGGCACTCCGAATTTCTTCATGAACTACGGCAGCAACTCCCTCAACCTCTTCCGCTTCCATGTGGACTTTGCCACTCCCGCAAATTCCACCTTCACCGGCCCGGTCAACATCCCCGTGGCCTCCTTCAGCGCCGCCTGCAACGGCGGCGCCTGCATCCCCCAGCCCGGCACCAGCCAGAAACTCGATTCCCTGGCTGACCGCCTGATGTACCGCCT